>Ga0070741_10002563_pt1 | contig 48314 bp, 45 predicted proteins | sample Coa_R1_4_FD_66440 | JGI IMG/M metagenome (GOLD analysis project Ga0070741, IMG submission 66440) | Surface soil microbial communities from Centralia Pennsylvania, which are recovering from an underground coalmine fire - Coalmine... | ecosystem: Environmental > Terrestrial > Soil > Unclassified ... | reverse complement strand
TCGTCGATACCCGCCGCGAGAATTCTGCCTGGTTCCGGCGGGAGCTGGCGCAATATGGTGACTTCTTCGATTTCCAGGAGGAGCAACCCAAGGGCCGCCATTCGTGGTTTGGCTTTCCGATCCGCGTGAAGAGCACCGCCGGTTTCAAGGTGACCGAGCTCACCGGGGCCCTGAACAGCAGGAATGTCGAGACACGGCCGATCATCGCCGGCAACATCGCGCGTCAGCCGGCACTGAAACTGTTCGAACATCGCGTCGTCGGCGACATGAAACATTCGAATGCAGTGATGGATGGGGCTTTTTCCTTCGGCAATCATCAGGACGTCGATTCGGGCGCACGTACATATGTCGCCGAGCAGGTGCGGGCCTTCCTGCGCAGCCGCGCGCTTGCCTGACGGGTTCGACTGATGATCATCACGCGAACGCCGCTTCGTATCTCCTTTTTCGGGGGCGGGACCGACTACCCGGCCTGGTTCTCCGAAAATGGCGGAGCCGTGCTGGCGACCACCATCGACAAGTACCTCTATCTGCATTGCCGATACTTGCCGCCATTCTTCGACTTCAAGAGCCGCATCGTTTGGTCGCAAATCGAACGAGTACAGGCGGTGAGCGAGATCGCCCACCCCGCCATCCGCGGCGTGCTGGAGTGGCTGGAGATCGGCGAAGGCGTCGAGATCCATCACCACGGTGATTTGCCTGCGCGCACCGGACTTGGATCGAGTTCGGCGTTCACCGTGGGCCTGCTGCACGCCCTGTATGCCCTGCGTGGCCAACTCGTTTCCAAGCGCGTGCTGGCCGAGCAGGCGATCCATGTCGAGCAGCAAGTGCTGCGCGAGAATGTCGGGGTGCAGGACCAGATCCAGTCGGCCTTCGGCGGCCTCAACCGGATCGACATCCGCCCCGACGGTTCGTTTGAAGTGGCGCCTATCGTGATCCAGGCGGACCGGCAGGCCGAGTTACAGCGGCATCTATTACTGATTTATACTGGCCTGTCGCGCTACGCCTCGGAGATTGCCGCAGAGCAGGTTGCGACCATTGCGGCGAAGGCGGCAGAGCTGCGCGCCATGCATGCCATGGTGGACGAGGCGCAAAAGATCCTGGCTGCCAAAGGCCCGCTGCGCGATTTTGGCCGCCTGCTTCATGAGAGCTGGCAGATCAAGCGCACGCTGTCGAGCAAGATCGCGCCGCTGTTCGTGAACGAGGTGTATGATGCGGCGCGCCAAGCTGGAGCCGAAGGCGGCAAGTTGCTCGGCGCCGGCGGCGGTGGATTCATGTTGCTGTTCGTCGATCCAGGACGACGCGCGGCCGTGATCCGCGCTCTCGACAAGCTTCTGCCGGTGCCATTCCAGTTCGAGCGCGCCGGCACGCACCTGGTGCTGTACGAGGCCGACGCCCGCAACGGTACGTTGGCCGGCTGAGGCGGGGATGGATCAAGGCAGGCGACAGCGGGTCCTGGTTTGCGGGGCCACCGGGTTCATCGGTCGCAATCTCGTCGAGGCGCTATCGCGGCGATCAAATCTTGAGATCTATGCACTTCGCTTTTCCCGGCCCACGGTCGACGTGCCGAATGTCACATGGAGGCAGGCGGATCTTCGCGACGTTGCGGCGGTGAACTCTGTGGTGCAGGGGATGGACGTGGTCATCCAGGCCGCCGCAACGACTTCCGGTGCCCGCGACATCGTGCATAGGCCGCACATCCATGTGACCGACAACGCCGTCATGAACTCGCTGCTTTTGCGCGCCTGCCACGATCACAAGGTTCGTCATTTCGTCTTTTTCAGCTGTTCGGTCATGTATCAGCCGCGATCCACACCGTGGCGAGAGGAGGAGTGGGACGCCGCGCAAGAGATGCACCTCAGCTATTTCGGTGCGGGCTGGACCAAAGTCTACATCGAGAAGATGTGCGAGTTCTTCAGCCGGCTCGGAGTTACGCGGCATACGGTCATCCGGCATACCAACGTCTTCGGACCTCACGACAAGTTCGATCTGGAACGCAGCCATGTTTTGGGCGCCACTGTCACCAAGGCGATGACGAGTCGCGATGGCAAAGTTCTCGTATGGGGCACGGGCGAAGAAGCTCGAGACCTGATTTACGTCGACGATCTCGTCCGCTTCGTCGAGCTGGCGGTTGATCGCCAGAAGAGTCCCTACGAAATGGTCCATGTCAGCTCAGGCCGCGTCGTTACGATCAGAAAGCTGGTGGAGCAGGTCATTGCCGCTTCCGGACGCAGTCTTCGCATCGAGTACGATGCGTCGCGGCCGACAATCAAGACGGCCTTTGCGCTCGACAACCAACGGGCATTTCAGCGGTTCGGCTGGAAACCCGAGGTGAGCTTCGAGGAGGGGGTAAGGCACACCGTGCGCTGGTGGTGCGAATCATTCAACGATGGACGTCCGGCGTGAGGCATCGGCAACTCGGACGGACCGATTTGCGCATATCCGAGATTGGTTTTGGCGCCTGGGGCATCGGCGGCCGCACGGCAGGCAATACCTCCTACGGCGATACCGATGATCCCACTTCGCTGCGCGCGCTTCAGCGTGCGGTCGATGTAGGTATCAATTTTTTCGACACGTCGAGCGCATATGGCAACGGCCACAGCGAAGAACTGCTGGGTGCGGTCTTCAAGGCAAAGCGTCCGCAGGTCGTGATTGCCACCAAGGCAGGTTACAACTCATGGGACCGCCCGCCGGATTTCTCAGCGAACGCGGTCGTTGCTTCCGTCGAGGCGAGCCTGCGCCGGCTGCGCTCCGAGTACATCGACATTCTGCAGCTGCACAATCCGCCGTGCCAAGCCTTGCAGTCCGACGACCTGCGGGTGGCGCTCGAACGACTGCTCTCGTCCGGCAAGGTCCGGGTATGGGGCGTGTCGGCAAAAAGCCCGGCAGAGGCGGCCCAGGCGCTCGCGTCGTTCGATGTCGCAGTCGTGCAGGCCAACTTCAACATGATGGACGTGCGCGCCGTCTCGACGGGCCTGTTCGACGAGGTTCTTAACAGAGGCGCCGGCTTCATCGCCCGTACGCCGCTCTGTTTCGGCTTCCTTTCCGGAACTATCGACCGGCAGACGCGCTTCCCGCCCGGCGACCATCGGCTCGGATGGCCGCGAGCTCAGCTCGATAACTGGATCGACGGTGCCCGTGAGCTTCTGCAAGCGGCCGGTTCCTCGCCAGGAGCGGAAGGGGCCCGCAGTGCGTTGCGTTTCTGCCTCTCCTTTGACGCGGTCTCGACGGTCATTCCTGGTATCCTGCGTCCAGAGGAAGCTGAGCAGAATGCACTGGCAAGCGACGCCGGGCCCCTTGAGGCCTCGGCGGTGGAGCAAGTGTTGGCGATAAACAGCCGCCGGCAGTTTTTCCTGAGGCCGACCCAGGATGCCTAGCCGGCAGCCGAATCCCAGTCGGCGCGGCAGAGCGTGCGCTGCTCGAGGGGGATATCGGCTAGGCCCCAATTCTCCGGTTGAGTTGGTACTTGACGCTCACCCATAGCCCAGCGGCGGGCAGGCCGGACGAAATTGCGTTCGAAGGAGGGACCGAGGACCGAATTTACGCCGAGCACTCTGCGTCGCGGATAATCGAGGAGGGTTCGCACGTGGTGCGCTGTTACCTCGCTCACCTTGTCGGCGAGCAGCCTGTCCAGGCGCCGTTGCCAGGGTTTCCATACCTGTCTGACGCGCGATGCGGTCATCCGGCCGTGGCTCGGTTTGTAGACGCGGCAGCTATCGGGCCAGCGACACTCACGTACTCCGTTGGCTGCCGCTGCGTGCATGACCAGGGAGTCTAGGTCGAGCGAGAGGACGGTGGTGTCGCGCGGATGTCCCCGCAGCAGATGCCAATGGGCATCCGACATCAAGGTGAAGTCTCCGCAGGCGTTGGTGTGGAGATTGCGCAAACCCCAGTAGGGCTTCTGTCGGATCAGCGCATGTCGGCTGCTCGGCATGGACGACAGTTGGGCTAGCAGCGAATCATCGTCGAGATTCCAAATCTCTTCGTCGCTGATCGATACGTCATGACGGTCGACGCGATACATCGTGTCGATATCCAGAGTCCTCTGGGCGATCATCTCGACAACGTCGTTCGAGAAGAAAGTGTCGCTCGCCTTGGGCGTGATAAAACGGCCGCGAGCGCGTCTGATGCCGGCGTTGGCCGCCTCGCCGACGTGAATGCTTCGCTCGTCCGAGCCAGACAGCCGACGATGGTGTTCCGGCGTAACGACGAAACTCCGGATCGAAACATGCCTCGAGGTCGCAGGCAGCTCGAGGATTTCCGTCAGCAGTGGTCGCTCGGCCGGCGGATTCCACTCGCAGATGACGATCTCAGAATCGAGCCGAGCCCGTTCCAGCTGGCGTACGAGGCACATCGTCGCGCGGCCGACACGGCAGGCATAAGCCGCTGTGTAGCCGTCGTTGCGACCGTAGGTGACGAAACTGACGTACGGACTCTTGCTCATGTCGGCAAGGTACTGCCTTGACTCACTGACGCTTCCGTCCATCGGCGCCGTAGCCGTCGCCTCTGTGCTCACAACAGGAAACGCGATTCATCGATGACCGTCTTGCGCTGCTTGAGGACGCGAACCCCATGGACGGACAGCGCAGAGCTCTCGTTGTTGATCGCGGCGTTACGGATCAGAAGCGAGTCCTCGCTGCCCGAAACGCCAATGTAATGTCGCTGACGGCCGTCTTTAGCGTCAAGGAATATCTCGCTGCCAAGCTGATAGTCAGTCATCAAGCCAACACCGACGATCCCTTTGGTCGCCTGCATATCGATCTCGACGAAGACGCTGGACTGATTGTCGACCTGTCGGCGCACGGCCTTGGCGATGTCGAGCGTCGCCGAAAAACCCCAAGGAGCGCTGACCGTCTCGACGACCGTCGGTTTCCCATACTGGACGCGCGCGCCCGGCCAATCACGATGCACGCGAATGCCCTTCACGGCGATGGGGCGCACATCGACAGGCTGCTGCGGATCTGGCTCGACAGGAGGCTGTTCGTTCTTGGCGGCGATGATCCGCCGTGTCACGGCATTGATCGCGGCTACTTCGTTTTCGGGGAAAGGGAAGGGCATCGTGACCGTCCCGTCGGCCTTGGTGGGTCGGCGCACACTCCAGAGGCGTTCGCCCCGCGACTCCCAGACGTGATCGGCCAGTCCCCATTGCGGCCCGTTCAGATATGGCAGGCCGCGCCGATAGGCATAGGGCTTGTCGTGATAGCTGGTGAGCTGGTTGGTGTACGACTTGGTATGGCTGATATGGAATATCTGCCCGGCGAGGTTGGTATTAAGACCGGCTGCAGTCGCGGTCGAGCAAAAACGAGAATCAAGATGCAGCCGGGCGAAGCGAATGCCCTCGTCGAAGCCTCTGATGCCCTGCATCGATAGTCGGTCGGTCAACAGGAAGTCGCCGCAGGCATGGAAATAGGGCGGCACGTCGTATGGCGGCTCGGTGCAGGTATCGATCGAGGCGAGGCTCGAATCGGCTTCTATTAGCTCGGGTGTGATTCTGTTGAAGTCGAGGTCGGGGCGAATGTTGACCCGCTCGGCGCGATAGAGGCAGTTGCGTATGAGTCCGAGCCCTTTGATGTAGTCAGCAAGCTGACGGCCAATGAACAAATCGCCTGCTGAGATCAAGCAATAATCCGCCGTGCTCGTGCGCAAGCCACAGTTTAGAGAGAAGTTCAGCATGATAGCCTGATCGCTCTCGCATAGGACCTCGTGGACCTCCGGCTCAACCACGATGGCCCTCAGGTACGGAAAGCGCTCGACCAACATCGGCGCCAGGAGAGGTTTGCCCGCAGGCGGATTCCATTCGACGAAAGTGATGCGGTAGTCCACACGGCTACGCTCGAATAGCGCCCTGTTGTAGGCGATCGAGGCCATCAGCTTTTCGTTCCAGTTGGGCTCGTATTCGTCGTTCCGTCCCATCATGACGGCGTCGATCGAGAACGGGGGCTTTTTCATCGCCGCCCCTATTAGGGAACCAGGAGCGGAAAGTTGCTCTCGCGCACTGCCTGGGCAACGCGCGTCGCCTGCTCGATGTCCATTCCGGTGCCGAACGGCAGATACACGGCGTGCCTGGTCCAGAACTCGGAGTGCGGATAGTCGCCGTCCTGCAGTTGGCTGTAAGGCGGATGCTGATAGATCGCCCTGTATTGTTGCGCGGCCAAGATGCCCTGGCCGCGCAGATGCTGGACCAGCTGTTCGGGCATCGTTGAGAAGACGACGTTATGCAGTGGTGCCTCGTCGCCGCAGACGGCGTGGAGATGTTCGCCCAGCACAGCGCGCATGGCGGTATGATTCTTACGGCGACGTGTCAGGCGCTCTTCGAGATTGGCAAGCTGCGCCATTCCTAGCGCCGACAGCACGTCGTTGAAGCGGAGATTGTTGCCGATGCCGCGGTTGAGGTTGGTCTGCCGCCAGGCCGTATCTCCATGATCGATCGCGCGCAATGCGCCATCGCGGTGCTGCTCGGTCTTGGCTAGCACCGCGCCGCCCTGGCCGGTGGTGACGACTTTGGGCACGCTGAACGAGTAGATACCGACCATACCGATGCTGCCGGCCGAGTGACCATCGATCTTGTGGCCCATGGCGCAGGCGGCATCCTCGATCAACGGCAGACTGCGCTGCCGGCAAATGTCGGCGATTTCGAGCAGCTCGGGCCCGGTGCGGCCGGAAAAATTGACGAAGCAGACGGCTGCAGTCTTCGGCCCCATTGCCTTTATCAGCCGCTCCGGATCCATACAGGCGGTCTTGCGATCGATCTCGACCAGGCGCGGCGCATAGCCCCAGGAAGCAAGCGCATTGATGGTGGAGATGACGCCGTAGGCCGGCACCAATATTTCGGCGCCGCGTGGCAACTCGAGTGCCTGCGCTGCGACCGTAATGGCCATGGTGCCGCTGACCGTCGGCACGCAATAGGGAACTCCGGCAAGATCGGCCAATGCCTGTCCGAAATCGCGCGTCGTCGGCCCCGGTCCGAGAAATCCGCTGGCGACCTGACGAGCCACGGCATCGCCCAGTTCCTTGCCGATCCACGGCTCGGCAAGTGGAATCGTCTTCATCGTTTCAGTAACCCATTTGCTTGGCGAGCGCCGGCATGGCATCGCGCCGGCGCGCTTTGACCGGCCGCGCCGGCGCGCCGGCGTAAAAGGTCCATGGTTCGGTATTCTTGGTGACCACGGACCCCGAGCCGACGACGGTTCCCTCGGCCAAAGTCACGCCCGCGAACACCACGACATTGGAGGCGATGCTGGCGAAGCGCTCGAACCTGATCGGTCCGGACCTCATCGTATCCCGATAGGGCGCGGGCACGATCGGCCCGACGAGCCCGTTGCCCGAGAACGTCTCGCCGTTGCAGATCAGTCGGCTGCCACAGGCAATTGTGGTGAAGTCGCCCATCTCCAGAAGGCCGTCGGCACCGCCCACGACGGAGACGTGCGGCGAGATGTGTACATAGTTGCCGATCTTCATGCCAACGCTGGTGAAGACGCAGAAATCGATGCCGACATGACTTCCGACCTCGACCAGTTGAGGTCGCACGATACGTGCGGTCTCGTCGATGAACACGTCCTCGCCGTGCGCGCGAAGCTTGGAAAGATCGTACATTCGGGCGGACGATATGCACGAACTTGAATTGTGTCACCAGCATTGTCATAGAGCGTGCGATCGGAGGCGATTGCGATGCATGTGCTGGTAACAGGCGGGGCGGGATACGTGGGATCTCAGGTCGCGGCACATCTGCTGGCCGATGGCCTGCGTGTTACCGTCTATGACCGCCTGCTGTACGGGGCCGAGGCCTTGCTTGCCTTCCGCCACAACGAGCGTTTCAGCCTGATCAAGGGTGACGTGCGCGACAGTGCAAGCCTGCGCGCCGCGCTGGCCGGCGTCGACGCGGTGATCCACCTTGCTGCCGTCGTCGGCGAGGATGCCTGCAATGTCGATCGGACCGCCTCTTGGTCGACCAATGTCGATGGTACCAAGTCGGTGATGAACGCGGTCGCGGAGGCCGGCATCAAGCGCCTGATTTTTGCTAGCACCTGCAGCAACTATGGCGTCGCTGCGCCCGGCGAGCTCGCCACGGAAACCGCCCAGCTCAATCCACTGTCCGACTACGCTAAGGCCAAAGTCGAATGCGAAAAGGTGATGCTGTCGCGGAACGACTTGCCGTGCGCCACCGTGCTTCGGCTGGGAACGATCTGCGGCCTGTCGGCGCGCATGCGCTTTGACCTGCTGGTGAGCGAGATTGCTCGCAATGCCGCGCTCGGAGTGCCGATCGATGTTTTCGCGCCCGACGCCTGGCGGCCGTTCCTGCACGTCAAAGATGCCGCCCGTGCGTTCCGCCTGCTGCTCGATACGCCGGCTGAAAAGATCGCCCACAAGGTATTCAACGTCGTCGGCGAGAACATCCAGAAGCGCGGACTGGTCGAAATATCCAAGCGGCACTTCCCGCAAGGCGACATCAAGATCACCGACAAGAAACCCGACCTGCGAGACTATCGTGTGGATGGCGGGTTGGTCGCCAAGGAATTGGGCTTCAAACCGGAGCTCACGGTCGAGGATGCGTTCAAGGAGACGGCCGCTGCCGTGGCCGCGGGCATGTTCCGCGACCCGCATTGGAAGGGCCACTCGGCCATCCCGCTCGATGGCAAGATCGATTGATCGGTGACCTAGCGGCCGAACCCGAGATAGATAACGTCGGCGACCGCGTCGAACGCGCCCGCTGGCAGCGTGCGCCACAGGTCGAGCACCGTCAGTCGTTGGCCGTTGTTGCGCTTGCACCATGACGGATCGATCGTCTTGTACTCGGGCCAGCCCGTGCCGACGATCAGCAGATCGCAGCCGCGCACCGCGCCCTCGATCGACGAAGCGCTCACCACCTTGTCGCCCAATACGGCGAGCGCCGAGTCCTGGGCCAGTGGGTCGTGCACCACCACGACGTAGCCCGCATCGGCGAGCTTCGCCGCGAGCTTCACGCTGTGGCTCTCCTCGACGACCGGCGTCTGCGGTTTGTAGGAGAGGCCGAGGAGAGCAATGCGGGTGCCGGCCTTGGCGAATTTGGCAACCAGGCCGGACAGCCGGTCGATCTGGTAGTTGTTGATGCGGTCCGTCGCCTCAGCCACGTCGGCACGCGCCCCGATCTTGCGGGCAAGGGCAGCGAAAGCGACGTTGTCGCGCGGGAAGCAGGGGCCGCCATAGCCCATCGCGCCCTTGAGGTATTTCGCGCCGATGCGGGTGTCGGCACCGAGCGCCTTGGTGACGACGTCGACATCGGCGCCCGGCAGCCGGTCGCAGATATCGGCCAGCATGTTGGCGTAGGAGATCTTGGTCGTCACGTAGGTGTTGACCGAGATCTTGGTGAGTTCGGCGCTGATCCAGTTCATGCGCTGAACCGGGGGCTTCTTCTCGCACATCTGCAGATAGATGGTCTGCAGCATGTCCCCGGACTTCTCGTCACCCTGGCCGATCAGGATGGAATCGGGATAGAGCATGTCGCGTACGACCGAACCCAGCGCGATGAACTCGGGATTGTAGCAGAGGCCGAGATCCGGCCCGACCTTGCGGCCCGATGCGGCTTCGAGTGCGGCTCGGATCTCGCCGCCAGTCGAGCCCGGCATCACCGTCGAGGTGATGACCACCATGTGGTAGCCCGTCTTGTTGCGTAGCGCCTTGCCCAGCGTCTCCATCGCCTGCAGCACGAACCGATTGGAGAAGAAGCCGGTGCTGTCCGACGGTGTCGGCACGATCACGAACGACGCGTCGCTCTTCTGGATCGCCTCGTTGGCATCCATGGTTGCCGACAGTCGCGCCCTGTTGGCGGCGATCAGCTCGTTGAGCTGCGGCTCGACGATCGGCATCTTGCCCGCGTTCAGGGCGTCGACGAGAACCTTGTTCACATCAAGGCCGATCACGGTGAAGCCGCGGCTCGCCATGACGGCCGCGAGCGGCGCTCCGAGCTTTCCAAGGCCGACGACGTTTACGCGAGGCAATGCTGAAGTCATTTCCATTCCCGATTGAAGGGCCGGTACTGATACTGTCGGCAGCGCCGGGAGGCAATTGGCGACTTGCGTTGCGCCGTCGCAGGCGCGACAAATCGCCGTGAAATACGAGGGAATCGGATGAAAGTGGACTTTTCGGCCTTTCCCAAGGCCTTGGCGGGGAACGTGGCGCTGCTCGTGGCTGCGGACAAGCAACTGCTTGCCACGGCCCAGACCGTCGACAGGGACACCGGCGGAGCGCTCAAGAGGGCGCTGAGCGCGGGCCGATTTACCGGCGCAAAGAATCAGACGCTGACCCTGCTCGGCCAATCCGGCGGCATCGACCGGCTGTTGCTGCTTGGCGCGGGCAAGCCGCGCGATCTCGATGCGCGGACCGCCGAAGGACTGGGCGGCGTGATCGCAGCGGAAGCCAACGCCGCGGGGCACAAGGCCGTCACCGTGGTCGTCGACGCAGTCAAAGGCAGCAAGCTGTCGCCCGGCCAGATCGCCGCGCACCTGGCCCTCGGTGCCCAGCTCAGGAACTACCGCTTCGACAAATACAAGACCAAGGACAAGCCTGAACAGAAACTGTCGCTTGCCGAGCTCACCATCGTCCTGGCCGGTCCGGCCGAGGCGCGGCGTACCTACGAGAAGCTTGCGCCGACCATCGACGCCGTGTTCTTCACCCGCGATCTGGTGAGCGAGCCCGCCAACGTCCTTTATCCCGCCGAGTTCGCCCGCCGTGCGCGCGAGCTCACCAAGCTCGGCGTCAAGGTGCAGATCCTGGGGGAAGCCGAGATGAAGAAGCTCGGCATGAACGTGCTGCTCGGCGTGGGGCAGGGAAGTGAGCGCGAATCGCAGCTTCTGGTCATGACCTGGATGAACGGCTCGAAGAGCCAGAAGCCGGTGGCATTGATCGGCAAGGGCGTGTGCTTCGACACCGGCGGCATTTCGATCAAACCCGCCGGCGGCATGGAAGACATGAAGTGGGACATGGGCGGCGCGGGCGCCGTCACCGGCGCCATGAAGCTGATCGCCGGCCGCAAGGCACGCGCCAACGTGGTCGGGGTCTGTGCGCTGGTCGAGAACATGCCCGACGGCAATGCCCAGCGTCCGGGCGACGTGGTCAAGAGCATGTCGGGCCAGACCGTCGAGGTGATCAACACTGACGCCGAGGGCCGGCTGATCCTGTGCGACGCCATGTGGTATGCTCAAGAGAAGTTCAAGCCGCAGGCAATGATCGAGCTGTCGACACTCACCGGCGCCATCATCGTCTCGCTCGGTCACGAACGTGCCGGCCTGTTCAGCAACAACAAGCAGCTCTCCGATCGTCTGCGCGCCGCCGGCTCGCAGATCGGCGAGAAGCTGTGGCGCATGCCGCTCGGGCCCAATTACGACCGCATGATCGACAGCGACATCGCCGACATGAAGAATGTCAGCAATGGCCGCGACGGCGGCTCGATCACGGCGGCGCAGTTCCTGCAGCGCTTCGTCCAGGAGGGCGTCGCCTGGGCGCATCTCGACATCGCGGGCGTTGCCTGGTCGAACAAGGGCAACCTCACCACGCCCAAGGGCGCCACCGCGTTCGGCGTGCGCCTGCTCGACCGTCTGGTCGCCGACAATTACGAGCGCTGACCGGCAAGATGGCGACAGAGGTCAATTTCTATCACCTGACCAAATCGTCGCTCGAGGACGCGCTGCCGCGCCTGTTGCAGAAGACCTTGCAGGCGGGCGAGCGCGCCGTGGTGATGCTGGGGTCGCCCGAGCGCGTCGATTCCCTCAACACGCACCTGTGGACCTATGACGACCGGGGCTTCCTGCCGCACGGCTCGGTCAAGGACGGCGAGGCCGACCGGCAGCCGGTCTGGCTCACCCATCTCGACGAGAACCCCAACAGCGCCGCCTTTCTGTTCGTGGCCGATCGCGCACGCTCGGAAAGGGTAGGCGAATACAAGCGCTGCTTCGAGTTGTTCGATGGTCGTGACGAGGCGGCGGTCGCCGACAGTCGCGAGCGCTGGAAGGCCTACAAGGCCGCGGGCCACACCGTCGTATACTGGCAGCAGACGGCGGCCGGCGGCTGGGAAAAGAAGGCTTAGGCACCGATGATCGACTTTCGGACTTGGGCCCTGGCGACAGTCCTGGGACTTGCCTTGGCCGGCTGCCAGGTAATGCAGGGCTCTGGTCCGCCGATGGACAACGCTTCGTCGCTCACCAAACAGGAACTGCCCTACGACGTGATCGATCTCACACCCAGCAGCGTCGTGGCCTATCGTCCGAAGGATGAACCCGAGCCCGCGCCGCCTGCACCAGCGCGGCCGGCCAGCGGCCGCTATGGCATCGGCCCGGGCGACGTGCTGAGCGTGCACATCGTCGAGCGCTACACCGGCGGCATTTTCGCGACCCTTCACCAGCCCGACACGCTGGTCGTCACCCGTCGCGTCGATGCCGACGGAACGATCGACGTGCCGTTCGCCGGCACGGTTTCGGTGGCCGGCAAGGAACTGCCGCAGATCGAGGCGGAGATTCTGGCCAAGCTCGCCGGCAAGGCGAACGATCCGCAGGTCATGGTCGACCTCGACCAGGATCGCACCAACACCGTCACCATCTCGGGTGCCGTCGCCAAGCCCGGTCCGCTGTCGCTGCTCGACGGGACGCGCTCGGTCGCCGAGGCGATCAACCGCGCCGGCGGGCCGCTCTATCCCAAACCACCTCCGCCCGCGCCCGATCCGACCTTGTCGCCCGGCACCAGCAACCTCGTGTCACACACGCCTGCAGGCGCTTCAGGCCAGGGCGGCCAGGGCGGCCAAGGCGGCCAGGGTGGGGCCGGGGGTAGTGGCGCGCAATCGACGACGGCGAGGCCGGGGCTTCTCGTACCGACGCCCAAGGTGCTAGGCGAGGCGAGCCAGATGCGCGTGGTCGTACGCCGCGCCGGCAGCGTCATTCTCGACAGGCCGTTCTCGGAGATTTTGGTCGGTCACGACACCGTGCTGCAACGGGGCGACGAAATCGTCGTGTCGCCCAATACGCGGGTCGTGACGATCATGGGCGCGGTGGGGCAGGCGGGCAATCTACCGATCGACAAGCCGCGAATGACGCTCGCCGACGCCCTCGGCGCGGCATCTGGCCTGTTCGACACGCGCGCCAGTACGACCGGTGTCTTCATCTTCCGTGCCGCCGACAGTCCGCACAACCAGGCGAGCCGCAGCCGGATCTTCCGCCTCGATCTCCTGCAGCCGGTGTCGATCTTCGTGTCGCAGCAATTCGCCGTGTACCCGCAGGATGTGATCTATGTGACCAATGCGCCGCTCTACGAGTACGACAAGGTCTTGACGCCGCTCTATCGCACCCTGGCGATCGTCAATGCTGCTCGCACGCAGTGATTCACAGCGACTGTTGCGTAGTGTCCCGCGATGATCGTAAAGACGTCCTGGGGAGACATCCAATGAGACCAGCCTACATGCTGGTTGTGACGGCACTCGCCTGCGCAGGCTTTGGCGTCACCCTCGCACGGGACAGCACCCTGGCCACGGTGGTCTTCGCGATCGTTGCCGTCGCCAGTTGCGGCGATTGCATCTTCACCTTCTCGCGGGACAGTGCAGCGGCCAAGCGCTGGCGCAGCTTTCGCCGCGAACAGCTCAACAAGCTTGTCGCCGAGTACAAAGAGAAGGCGTGGAGCGACTACCAGAAGAGTTTGGAAGCCCCCCAGGCGGAGAAGACCCGGGCCGACCTTCTGCGTTTGGAGGCGGAGGCGCAAAGCCGGGCCGAGCGCGAGATTTTGGAAAAACTGGGGCCGCCGCTGTGAAGCGGCTGCTCGGCGGGGCCCTCATGGTCTGCCTCGGCCTCGTCGCGATCTACGCGCTCGCCCTGGTCCAATGCAGTTGCGGCCTGATTGGCCCCCTCGCGGCCGTGGAGACTGTCATGCCGTACTGGGCCTTGCAGTACTTCCTGCTCGTGCCGCTTGCGCTGATGGTGCTCGAAGTGCCCTTCACGGGCTGGCGCAATTCGAGCCTCGCCATGATCCTCGGCTGGTCGCCCAGCATCCGCACCGATGCGCTCTATCTCGCGATCCAGTCGACGGCGGTGCTGCCGGCGCTCATGGCGGCGACCACCGGCGGGCTGTTCTGGCACCTGCGCCAGCTCGTCGATGCGCATACCCTGAAGCTCGGACTCGTCATCGCCAATCCCATCCTGCAGTGCGCGGTGATCTTCGTGGTAGGCGACTTCGTGTCCTACTGGGTTCATCGCTGGATGCATGTCTCGCCGGCGCTGTGGGAAGCCCACAAGGTTCACCACTCGGCGACCGACCTCAACCTGATGATCGCTTTTCGCTTCCATCCGCTCGAGAAGACCGTCCTAGAGCTCGGCTACATGTTCTCGTTCCTGGTGCTCGGCGCGACGACCGACACCTTCGTCACTTTCAGCTTCATTAACATGCTGCTCGGACAGATCCAGCACGCCCGTGTCGACTGGACCTACGGTCCGGTCGGCAAGGTCCTGGTGTCGCCGATGTTCCACCGCTTCCATCATTCGATCCATCGCGCCGATTTCGACAAGAACTTCGCCTCGCGGCTGGTCATCTGGGACATGCTGTTCGGCACCTATTCGGCCAAGCGCATCACGCCGCAATCGATCGGCGTCGACGACAACACCTACGAGCGGGGCTCGCTCGCCGCGGAGTTCTTCCGGCCCTACTACGTGTGGTGCCTGTCGGCGGTGGATACTTGTCGGCGTGCCGTGGCGACCGCGGGCGCGCTCGCTCGCCGCAGGCCCGCCAAGGAAATCGTCGCCGGCCCGTCGGACTGACTTAGTTGCGCGGGTTCCAGTAGGCCCGCCAGGCGGCGGCCAGGCGCTCGCCGAGGCCGATATCGCCTTCCCGGCGATAGAACCACGGCGCGTCAGCCTCGAAGGCCTTCATGTAGTCCCGGTAGGAAAGCTTGGCGCTGCGCTGGGGCTGGACCTGCGCCGCCAGCAGGTCAAGGCCCCTGTCGACGTCGAACAGCTTTGCCAACGCCCGGCGCTCGGCCACCAGCAACTCGGCGGCGAGGTCGGGCACGCCCCACAGCGAAAAGATCGCCGCCAGCTTGGCGAGCTTGCCAGCAGGCAGCGCGCCGGGCGACATGACGGCGTCGCGCGCGTAGTAGGCTTCGCCCTGCCATGGCCGGCCCGAAACCGTCTCGGCCGGCGTCGGCCATACGTACCGGGCGGGCAGGGCGCGCGAGGAGTAGTTGCGCACGTCGAGCCGGAACAGCTCGAAGCCCTGGCCGCGCATGAAGCGGTCGGTGTTGTGGAAAGCGTGCTCGGTTGGCGCCTCGGTACCGACGAAGTTCACTTCGAGCTGCACGCCCAGCACGCCCAGCGTCACGAGCCTGCCGGCGAAGCTCTGCAGTACCTCCCAGTCGGAACCGTCGATGTCGATCTTGAGGTAATCGACGTCGGTCCAACCCTTGCTGGCCAGCAGATCGGGCACGACCGTGGGCTTCGTCGCGTCGGCGAGCTGCGTCAGCTCCCAGGCATTGTGGCGCAGCTTGTCCTCGATCTCCGCCGTGGCCAGGCGCGATTCGCGAAGCTGCAGGGTGCGCCAGAAGGAAAGCCGCTCGCGGATCGCCAGGATCAGATCCGAGGCCTGGCTGCGTGTCGGGTCGATCTTCTTGGTCGTGCCGCCGGCCGCGAAGGCGGCGACATACTCGATGTCGGGATTGGTCTCGGCCTTCCGCAGGCGCTCGCACTCGGCGACGCTGGCATCGATGGCGAGTGCGCGCAGGCTGGCCCCGAAGGCGCGCCAGCGCGCATCGAGGCCGCCCGAGCAGCCGACATCGAGCAGGTTGAAGCGTTCGCCGCCGAGTGCATCGGCAACGAAGGTGGCGAACGCGTTGCTCAAACCGTCGCCACCGGTGTCGCCGGTGAGCCGACGGCGCCGGGCAGGCGGAGCGGCGGGGCAGTGAGCAGGAAGCGCGAGCGTTTCTTGTCGCGCAGCCAGAGCGCCAGGTCCTTGAGCCACCAGATCTCGCCCAGGTTCAGGCCTAATTTGAACAGGCAGTGATTGTGGATCGGCAGCGACGGATGCTCGGCGTCGGCCGGGCCGGGTTTCGCCGGCACCGCCTCGACGCCGTAGTTGTCGGCGATCAAAGCGGAGATCTGGCTGTCGGTGATCCACTGCAGCAGCCGCTTGTCGCGGCCGTCGAGGACACAGCACATCGCGTGCGCGCGCGCCGGATCGACCTTCTTGTTCATCTTCACGATCTCGTCGGTGAAGCCCGTGTAGAGCAGCAGCATGTCGCCCGGCTCGACCACGATCTTGTCGGCTTCCAGCACGCGCCTGAAGTCGTCGTAGTTCACGTACTTGTGGTCGCGGCCGTAATGCTTCTCGAGATCGACCATGACGGCGCGGCCCTGGATCGCCTTTTCGGCCATGTTCTCGACGCCGAGCTTGTGGGCGTAGCTCATGTGGCCGCAGCCGTCGCGACCGGCATCGGGTTGCGGGCCGACCACGTCGGAGCCGGCCTTGAAGCCGTTGTAGTAGAGCGGCTCGGGCACGCCGTCGCCATCGGCGTCGAACAGGCCGCCGACATGGGCGAGGGTGTCCCACTGCGTCGAGTATTGCAGCGTCAGGATCACGCGATCGTCGCTCGCCACGTCCATGAACAGCGGATTGATCGTCTTAGTGAGGAAGTTGAAGCGCCAGCCGTTCTCGTCGCCCGTCGGCGACAGTACCGGCGGCAGGCGGCGCGCGTTCAGCACGTTGCCACCGGGAAAGTCGAGCGCGAGGCTGAGGCAGAACGAGCGGCCTTCCTTCACCTCGGCGACGCCTTCCAGCACCTTCTTTGGCGTGATCAGGTTGAGGCGGCCCAACTGATCGTCATCGCCCCAGTCGCCCCAGGTCGAGCCCTCGGGGCGGTGCTTCCAGCGCTTCATTCGCATTTCTCCCTTCGTCGGGCAGGGAGACTATCACAGCCCGGCCGCATAGCTCCTGCGCACAATTCCGCCAGCGCCGCGCTGTGAAAATCGTATATAAGCGGGCGCCATGAGTGCGATTACCGTTGAGCCTGCGCGTCGCGACGTTCGAGTCATCAGCCTGGTCGGCATCGCGCACGGCACCAGCCACTACTATCAACTCGCTTTCGTCACGATGCTGCTGATCATGCGCGATCGCGCCGGCCTAAGCTTCGAACAGATCGGATTGCTGGGCGGCATGTTCTACGGCGTCTCGGGCCTGGCACAAACCGGCGCCGGCTTCGCCGTCGATCGCTTCGGCGCCCGTCCGATCCTGGCCGGTGGCCTTGCCACGATCGGCATCGCCATGGGTCTGGTCTCGATGGCGCACTCTTTCGCGGGCTTCGTCGCGATAGCGATCATTGCCGGCCTCGGCAACTCGATCTTTCATCCGGCCGACTTCGCCCTGATCAATGCCTCGGTGAACCAGAAGCGGCTGGGCCGTGCCTTCTCGATCCATGGACTGGGCGGCTCGCTCGGCTGGGCGGCGGCGCCGGTGATGTACTTCCTCAACGATCTGGTCGGCCCTTCGGGCGCGGCGCTCATGGGCGCCGTTCCGGGCCTGCTGATGGCGTCGTTGATCTGGACCTTCCGCAACGACTTCGTCGACCATCGCGTGGCGGCGCGCGCCCGCGCGGCAAAGGGTGACGATCCGTCGCCGATGTCGCTCTTCATGCAGGGACCGATCCTGCTCTGTCTCGGCTACTTCGCGCTGGTCGCCGCGAGCTCGGTCGGCATCCAGCAATTCGCCGTGCCTGCGTGGCACGGCATGTTCGGTGTGAGCGAAAGCTTTGCCGCGCTCTGCCTGGTGGTGTTCGTCGTCGGCTCGGCGGCCGGCGTGTTCGTCGGCGGCTTCTTCGCCGATCGGGTGCGCCACCATGACCGCGTCGCCGCCATCGGGCTGCTGGCGGCGGCCGCTTTCACCCTGCCGATCGCCATGCACAACATTCCGGTCTTCCTGCTGATGCCGCTGCTGGCGGCCGGCGGTTTTTCGAGCGGCATGACCGGACCGTCGCGCGACATGATCGTGCGCGGCACCACGCCGCCCGGCGCATCGGGCAAGGTGTTCGGCTTCGTCTATTCCGGCCTCGATGTCGGCTCGTTCCTGGCACCGCCGGTGTTCGGCTGGCTGATGTCGCAGGGCGTGCCGGCGATGATCTTCTGGATCGCCATGGTCCTCTACCTGCTGAATGCCGGCCTGGTGATGGTGATCCGGCAAGCCAGCACGTCACAAGCCGTCCCGGCAGCAGCCGAATAGCCTAAGCCGCCTCCAGCGCCTCCTGCGCCACCAGCCAGTCATGCTCGGCGTGGGCGAGCTCGCGCTCCAGCCGGAGCTTTTCCCTCTGCAGGTCGGCCGCCACTTCAGGCGGGCCTGAGTAGGTCGCAGGATCGGCAAGCTTGGCCTCGATCTCGCTGCGCTGCCGGGTGAGATCGGCCATCGCCTTTTCGGCCTTCTCCAGGGCGCGCTTGAGATGGCCCCGTTTGGGCTTCTCGGCCGTCGGCCGGACCGCTGCCGGAGTTGGCGCGGGCTTTTCCTTTTTCGCCTTCGGTTCCTTGGCCGGCCGCTCGCCGCGCTCGCGCAGCAGCCGTGCCTGGTAGTCGTCGATGTCGCCCTCGAACGGCTTCACCGTGCCGCCGGCGACCACCCACAGCGAGTCGGCGACCATCTTCACCAGGTGCGTGTCGTGGCTCACCAGCACGACTGCGCCATCGTAATCGTTGATGGCGTCGATCAGGGACGCGCGCGCATCCATGTCGAGATGGTTGGTCGGCTCGTCGAGCAGCAGCAGGTGAGGGGCATTGCGCGTGGCAAGCGCCAGCAGCAGCCGCGTCTTCTCGCCGCCCGACAACACGCCCACCTTCAGGTCGGCACGGTCGCGGCTGAAGCCGAAGCGGCCGAGCTGGGCGCGCACCTTCGTTTCGCCCGCGCCCGGGCCGAGCGCCCGGTTCATGTGGTCGAAGGGCGTCGCCTCGTAGTCGAGCTCTTCCTCCTGGTCCTGCGAGAAGTAGCCGATGCGCAGGCGCGGCGAGCGCTTTACCGTGCCCTCGCGCGGCTTCAGGCGATCCGACAGCACACGAATGAAAGTCGACTTGCCGTTGCCGTTCTGGCCCAGGAGCGCGATGCGATCGTCCATGTCGAGCCTGAGGTCGAGCTTCTTCAGCACGGCCGGCCCGTCGTCGTAACCCACCGTCACCATGTCGAGCGTCTCGATCGGCGAGGCGAGCTTGTCCGGCGCAGGAAAGGAGAAGTTGATGTGTTCGTCGACCGGCACGGCGGCGAGCGGCCCCAGCTTCTCGATCATCTTGATGCGCGACTGGGCCTGGCGCGCCTTGCTCGCCTTGTAGCGGAAGCGGTCGACGAAGGCCTGCATGTGCTTGCGCCGGGCCTCGTTCTTGGCGCGCTGGGCGGCATCGTTCTCCAACCGTTCGGCGCGGGTGCGCTCGAACGTGTCGTAGTTGCCGGTGTAGCTCACGAGCTTCTGCTGATCGATATGCACGATGTGGTCGCATACGTCGTTCAGCAGGTCGCGGTCGTGGCTCACCATCAGCAGCGTGTGTCGGAAGCGCTTGAGGTGCTCGGTGAGCCAGAGCTGCGCCTCGAGATCGAGATGGTTCGACGGTTCGTCGAGGATCAGGAGGTCGGGATCGCTGAACAGCGTGCCGGCGAGCGCCACCCTCATGCGCCAGCCGCCGGAGAATTCGCCGCACGGCCGGGCCTGTGCGGCGTTGTCGAAGCCCAGGCCGTTCAGGATCGACGCCGCGCGCGACGGCGCGGCCGCGGCGCCGATCTCGTCCAGCCGCATATGGATCTCGGCGAGCCGCGCGCCGTCATGGCAGGTCTCGGCCTCGGCAAGCAGGGACGTGCGCTCGACATCGGCCGCCAGGACGGCCTCGAGGACCGTGATGTCGCCGCCCGGTGGATCCTGCGGCACCGAGCCGATGCGCATGCGGCCGGTCATGTTGATGTCGCCGCCGTCGGCTTCGGCCTCGCCTTGGATCAGGCGCAGCAGCGTCGATTTGCCCGCGCCATTGCGGCCGACCAGGCCGACCTTCCAGCCATCGGAAATCACCGCCGAGGCGTGCTCGAACAGCACCCGCTCGCCGTGGCGGAAGGAGAGGTCGTTGACGTGCAACATGGGGCGCGGCGTTTAGCACGCGTCGACGGCCGGTCCAATCAACTTGCGGGAGCAAATTCGGGCCTCTATAAGCCCCCGCGCCCTTTCAGTCAGAGGATTTCATGGCCGTCGAACGCACTTTCTCGATCATCAAGCCGGACGCGACGCGCCGGAACCTGACCGGCAAGATCAATGCCCGGTTCGAGGAGAAGGGCCTGCGCATCGTGGCGCAGCGGCGCATCTGGATGAGCCGCCAGCAGGCCGAGCAGTTCTACGGCGTGCACAAGGCGCGGCCGTTCTTCAACGATCTTTGCACGTTCATGACGTCGGGCCCCGTGGTCGTGCAGGTGCTGGAGGGCGAGAACGCCATCGCCAAGAACCGCGAGATCATGGGCGCCACCAATCCGGCCAACGCCGCGCCCGGAACCATCCGCAAGGACTTCGCCGAATCGATCGAGGCGAACTCCGTGCACGGCTCGGACTCGCCGGAGAACGCGGCGGCCGAGATCGCCTACTTCTTCGCCGGCTCGGATATCGTTGGCTGACAAAAAAAGCGGCCCGGAAGGGCCGCTTTCCATTTCTGGTCGCTGGCGGCCGTCAACCCAAGACGGCGAAGGCGATCAGGAGCACGATCGTGCCGCCGATGCCGCCCAGCAGGGCGAGCACATGGACGCCGCCCACCAGGCCGAGGGCCATGCAGGAGAGCAACAGCACCAGCCACAGGATCATGAACAGCACCAGCTTGCTGAAAGCGCTGTAGGTCTGCTGGTGCTGGCGGAATTCGTCCTTCGTTGCCTCGGCCATGGGGGCTCCCAAAGTGAAACGGATTTAGTGGGCGGTTTATAGCGAACTAGGGTTCGGCCGAGAAGAGGAGCGTCGCCGCAGGTGGCACGCCGCTGACCGAAACGCGGCCGTCTTTCACCCCTATGCGGGCCTCGGCGAACCAGCGCACGACCATCGGGTAGAGCCGGTGCTCCTGACGCAGAATGCGCGCGGCAAGAATGTCGGCGGTGTCGTCCGGCAGCACCGGCACGGCCGCTTGGGCAATGATCGGGCCGGCGTCGAGATCGGCGGTCACGAAGTGGACGGTGCAGCCCGAGATCCGCGCGCCGGCGTCGATCGCCTGCTGCTGGACGTGCAGGCCCTTGAAGGAGGGCAGCAGCGAGGGATGGATGTTGATCAGGCGGTCCCGCCAGCGCTGTGGAAACCATGGGCTGAAGATGCGGAGAAAGCCCGCCAGCACGACGAGTTGCACGCCGCGCCGCTCCAGTTCGGCAGATACGGCTTTGTCGAAGCTCTCGCGGTCGGGGAAGCCTTTGTGCGGGATGGCCACCGCGGCAACGCCTGCCGCCTTCGCGATGTCGAGGCCGGCCGCGTCGCTCACATTGCTGACGACGACGGCGATTTCGGCGGGATAGTCGGCGGCTTTCGCGGCCCCGATCAGCGCCGTCATGTTCGAGCCGCGGCCCGAGATCAGGATGCCGACCTTCAGCTTCGCCATAGAGAGTCGGCGTGATCGACCACGCAATCGGCTTCCAAAGGACCGCCCTCGATGACACCCACCTCGGACACGGTCTCGCCGGCATCGGCGAGCGCCTTGCTCACGCGCGCGACGTCCGCCTTGGCGACCACGGCGATCATGCCCAGCCCGCAATTGAAGGTCCGCAGCATGTCATCGGGCGGCACTTGGCCGGTCGTCTTGAGCCAGGGGAACACGGCCGGCGCTTTCCACGTACGCGCATCGAGCCGCGCACGCGTTCCGTCGGGCAGACAGCGCGGCACGTTGCCGGGCAACCCGCCGCCGGTGATGTGCGCCAGGCCCTTGATCGCGCCCGTCGAGCGGATCGCCGCCAGCAGCGGCTTCACGTAGATGCGGGTCGGCTCCATCAAGCCCGTCAGATCGTACTTGCCGCGCTCCATGATTCGGCGCACCAGCGAATAGCCGTTGGAGTGAATGCCGCTCGACGCGAGGCCCAACACGGCGTCGCCCGGCGCGATATCGGCGCGCGGCAGCAATTGGTCGCGTTCGGCAGCACCCACCGCGAAGCCCGCGAGATCGTAGTCGCCGTCGGCATACATGCCGGGCATCTCGGCCGTCTCGCCACCGATCAGCGCGCAGCCGGCGCGGCGGCAGCCTTCGGCGATGCCGGCGACGATGCGACGAGCGCTCTCCACGTCGAGCTTGCCGGTCGCATAGTAGTCGAGGAAGAACAGCGGTTCGGCGCCCTGCACGACGATGTCGTTGACGCACATCGCCACGAGGTCGATGCCGACCGTGTCGGGTCTGCCGGTTTCGATCGCCACCTTGAGCTTGGTGCCGACGCCGTCGGTGCCTGACACGAGGATGGGATCGCGGAAGCCGGCCGCCTTCAGATCGAACAATCCACCAAAGCCACCCAGCCCGCCGATCACGCCGCGTCGGTCGGTGCTCCGTGCCAACGGCTTGATGTGCTCCACCAGCGCGTCGCCTGCGTCGATATCGACGCCGGCTTCCTTGTAGGTGAGGGGCGGCCGATTGTGGTCGGGCTTCAAGCCGGGCTCATTTCTGCTAAAGACGGAGCGTGCTAAACAGTGGCGCGAACATAGCCAAATTCCGGACCCCCGCAATGCTGCCCGCCCGCTGGTTTTCCCACCGGCTCCCCATGATCTTCCTCCTGCTGGCGGGCCTATGGATGGCCACCGACGCCTCGGCGCAGATCACCGTGGCCGGCAACGCCGTCACCATCGCCGGGGTCGATGTCGACGTCACGGCGGCCGACGCCATCAAGGCGCGCGAGCAGGGCGTGCGTGAGGCACAGGGCAAGGCGGTCAAGATGCTGATCGACCAGCTGGTGGCACCGGCCGACCGCGGCAAGGTGCCGCCGCTGCAGCCCGGCCAGCTCGAAAGCATGGTGCGCGGCGTGGAGTTCGCCAAGGAGCGGACCACCGCCAACCGCTTCGTCGGGACGTTGAACGTCGTGTTCGCGGCCGAGCCGGTGAAGCAGTGGCTGTCGGGCGCCGGCATCTCGCTGTCGGAGACGGTGGCGCGCGCCGCCCTCGTGGTGCCGCTGTGGAAGGACAAGCTCGGCGTCGAGCCGCTCGACGATCACAATGCCTGGCGCGATGCCTGGAGCAAGCTCGACACCTCGGGCAGCGCGGTGCCCGTGAGCGTGGTCCGTGGCGATCAGCTCGACCAGGACGCTCTTTCAGTCGAAGAGGCGTTCGTGGGCGACGTGTCGGCGCTGGCGCGCCTCAACGATCGCTACCATGCGCCGACCATCGTCGTGGCCACTCTGGAAGGCGACAGGAGCACAGGTCCGTTGACCGCCGGCGGCTTCCTCTACGACGCCAAGACCGGCGAGCGCACCGACCTGCCGAAATTCACCGTGACCGATCCTGGCCAGCTCGCGGACGCGGCACAGAAGATGCACGCGAGTCTCGACCAGGCATGGCGGGGCGTCGCCGTCGTGCATCGCGATTCGCAGGATTCGATGGACGTCACCGTGCCGATCGGCTCGCTCGCCGACTGGGCGAAAGTGCGCCAGCGCCTGGGCGGCATCCCGGCGATCAAGAGCATGCAGGTGCGTGCGCTCGAGACCGACCACGCCGACATCCATCTCGACTACTATGGCACACCCGAGGAGCTGCAGAAGATCCTGGCCCAGGCTGGCCTGTCGCTCGACAAGGACGCCGACAAGTGGCGGCTGCAGGCGCGCTAAGGTGAGCCACCCCGTTTCCGCCGCCCGCTGGCGCTTCTGGTTGATCGCGGCGGCGATCTTCCTGGTGCTGCTGTGGCTGCTGAACGATATCCTGCTGCCGTTCGTGGTCGGCGCGGTGGTCGCCTACTTCTTCGATCCCGTCGTCCATCGCCTGCAGAAGAGCGGCATGTCGCGCACCTGGGCCACGACCACGGTGACCGTGATCGCCGTGTTCGCTGCGGTCGGCCTGTGCGCGGCGATCGTGCCGCCGCTGTTCGGCCAGGTCGAGGCGCTGGCCGGCAAGATGCCGCAGTACGTGGTGCAGGTGACCACCCGGGTCCAGCCGATGATCGAGCCGCTGCGCGCCAAGCTCGGCCTGCCGCCGCTCAGCCTGCAGGACATCCAGGCCGAGGCGACGCAGTGGGCGGGCCAGGCGCTGGCACTGATCGGCGCCCTGGCCGGCCGCGTGGCGCAACGCGGCGCGGCGCTCATCAACCTGCTCGGCTTGCTGTTCATCACGCCGGTCGTGACCTTCTACCTGCTGCGCGACTGGCCCAAGGTGCTGGCCGCCATCGACGGCGCCTTGCCGCGCGATAACGCCGGCACCGTCCGCGAACTGGCGCACGAAGCCAATGCCGCGGTCGCGGGCTACATCCGCGGCCAGGCACTGGTCTGCGTCTGCCTGGGCACGATCTACGGCGCGGGGCTGAGCCTGGCCGGGCTGCAGTTCGGCTTCGTCATCGGCCTGATCGCCGGGATCATCTCGTTCATTCCCTTCGTCGGCACCTTGGTCGGCGCCACTCTGTCGATCGGCATGGCGGTCGCCCAGTTCGCGCCCGACTGGATCAGCGTCGGCAAGGTCGCGGTGGTGTTCCTGATCGGCCACCTGCTCGAGGGCAACGTGCTGTCGCCCAAGCTGGTCGGCGACCGGGTCGGCCTGCACCCGGTGTGGATCATGTTCGCCCTGCTGGCCGGCGGCTCGCTGCTCGGCTTCGTCGGCGTGCTGGTCGCCGTGCCGATCGCCGCCATCGTCGGCGTGCTGGTGCGCCACCTGCTCGGACGCTACCGCGCCAGCTCGATCTATCGCGGCGGCGAACCGACCTGACCGGCAGATGGTCGACCAGCTCACGCTCGACCTGTCCCTGCCGCCGCCCACCTATTCGCGCGAGGATTTCGTCGTCGCCGACGGCAATCGCGAAGCGCTGGCCTGGATCGACCGCTGGCCCGACTGGCCCGCGCCGGCGCTCGCCCTCAATGGTCCCGCAGGCTGCGGCAAGACCCATCTCGGGCGCATCTGGACGGCGCGCGCCTCGGCCAGGATCCTCGACGGCGGCGATCTCGAGGGCAAGAGCGTGGCCGATCTATCGGAACTTGCCGAGGCGTCGCCCGCCATCCTGATCGACAGGGCCGAGCGCGCGCCCGAGCGCGCGCTGTTCCATCTCTACAATCTGATGCGCGAGCGGCGTGGCCATCTGCTGCTGGTCTCGCCCGAGCCGCCGGCGCGCTGGCACATCGAGCTGCCCGACCTTGCCTCGCGCCTGCGCGCGGCGCCCGCCGTCGGCGTGGCGCCGCCCGATGACGAATTGCTGGGCTCGATCATCCTGAAGCAGCTCGCCGACCGGCAATTGCACGCCGGCGCGGGCGTCGTGCAGTATCTCGTGTCGCACATGGAGCGATCGGCCGATGCCGCGCGCCGCGTGGTCGCCGCGCTCGACCGCAAGGCACTGGCCGAGCGGCGCGAGATCGACCGGCGGCTCGCCGCCGACGTGCTGGCCGAACTATCGGGAGGGAGTGACGCATGATGAAGACGTTGTTGATGGCGGCATCGCTCAGCCTGCTCGCGTCGGCTGCGTTCGCGCAGCAATCGGTCATGGGCACCTGGCTGGTCGAGAAGAAGACGGCGGAGGTGAAGATCGAACCCTGTGCCAACCCCGCCAATGGGCCGGTGTGCGGCACCATCGTGCACCTGATCGATCCCAAGGGCCCGGACGGCAAGATCGTCGCCGAGGACATCGCCAACGACTGGCACAACGTCGATCCCAAGCTGCGCGATCGCAAGGTGATCGGCCTGGTGATCATCTACAATTTCAAGAAAACGTCCGATCCGAACAGCTTCGAGAACGGCTACATCTACAACGGCGACAACGGCAAGACCTACAACGCCAACATCAGCCTGCAGGCCGACGGCACGCTGCGCTTGCGCGGCTACGTGGGTTCGCCGATGTTCGGCGAGACGCAGATCTGGACACGCGTGAAATAATCCAAAGGGAGCAAGCGATGGACATGGGCATCAGGGGCCGCAAGGCGATCGTCTGCGCGGCCAGCAAGGGCTTGGGCAAGGGCTGCGCCATGGCGCTGGCGGGCGAGGGCGTCGATCTGGTGATCAACGCGCGCACCAAGAGCGAGCTCGAGGCGACGGCCGAGGAGATCCGCAAGAAGCACGGCGTGAAGGTGACGCCGGTCGCGGTCGACGTGACGACCGAGGCCGGCCGCAAGCAGGTGTTGGCGGCGTGCCCCGAGCCCGACATCGTCGTCAACAATGCGGGCGGCCCGCCGCCCGGCAATTTCCGCGACTGGAACCGCGACGACTGGATCAAGGCGATCGACGCCAACATGCTGACGCCGATCGAGTTCATCAAGGCGACGGTCGACGGCATGATGAAGAGGGGCTTCGGCCGCATCGTCAACATCACCTCGAGCTCGGTGAAGGCGCCGATCGACATCCTGGGCCTGAGCAACGGCGCGCGTTCGGGCCTGACGGGCTTCGTGGCCGGTGTCGCGCGCACCACCGTCCGCAACGGCGTCACGATCAACGGCTTGCTGCCCGGGCCCTTCGATACCGATCGCCTGCGCGGCACCACGCGGGCGCGCGCCGCCAAGTCGGGCAAGAGCTTCGAGGAGGAGTACGCCGCCGCGGCCAAGGCCCACCCGGCCGGCCGCTTCGGCACCGCCGAGGAATTCGGCATGATGTGCGCCTTCCTGTGCTCGGTGCATGCCGGCTACATGACCGGCCAGAACATCCTGATGGATGGCGGCCAGTACCCGGGCACCTACTAGGCCCCGATCAGGTCGCGCGGACGCACCAGGCCCGCGAGTTCGGCCGAGCCGGCGGCGAGGTCGGACCAGTGCTCGACGGGCGCCCGCAGGATGGCGAGCGTCCCGGTCGGGAATTTTTCGCGCAACGCGGCTAGCTCGTCGCTCCGGCCGCTGCCGGCCAGCACCTCGGCGAGCTGCCAGATGCCGTCATTGTGGCCGATCAGCAGGGCTGCGCCGACCTCGTCGGCTAAATCGCGCACCCGGGCCAGCAAAGCGTCCTCTGAGGCCAAATACAGGCCCTTCTCGAGGGCAATCGGCGGGGCCGGGCTCCAAAGGGCCACCAGCGGCGCCAGCGTCTGGCGGGCCCGTGTGGCCGTTGAGCACAGGATCACATCCGGACGGGGCGCCTTGGCGGCCAGATGGTCGGCCATGGCGCGGGCGGACCGCTCGCCGCGCCGATTGAGCGGCCGGTCGTGGTCGGGCAGGGCGGGATCGCTCCAGGCCGATTTGGCGTGCCGCAGGAGGAGAAGAACTTTCACCGCCTCTGTCCCGGAAAATCGTTTAGAAACAATCGTTTAGTTAATTGCCATGACACCGTCATTTAGAGACGGTACCGTGCCTGTGTATAACCCGGAGCCTGCCCCACAGAAGGGCACAACCCATGGACGCCCTCAGTTCACCCCCCTCCGGCGAGCAGGCTGCCGCCAATACGATCGACAGTCCACGCCGTTTCATCAATCGCGAGCTGAGCTGGCTCGCCTTCAACACGCGCGTGCTGGAGGAGGCCGGCCGCAGCTCGCGCCACCCGCTGCTGGAGCGGGTCCGCTTCCTGTCGATCTCGGCCGACAATCTCGACGAATTCTACATGGTGCGTGTGGCCGGCCTGGTCGACATGCTGCCCAACCGCGCGACCCTGCTGAGCGACGACGGCCTGACGCCGGGCGAGCAGCTGGCCGCCATCCGCGAGCGCGCCTCGATCCTGATGGCCGAGCAGCAGCGCGTCTGGGCCTCGCTCCAGGAGGAGCTGCGCGAGGCCGGCATCGCCGTGCTGTCGGCCGCCGAGCTTTCCGACAGCGAACGCAGCTGGCTCGAGACCTATTTCATTGACCAGGTGTTCCCGATCCTGACGCCGCTGGCCATCGATCCGGCGCACCCGTTCCCGTTCATTCCCAACGGCGGCTTCTCGGCCATCCTCAAGCTGCAGCGCAAGGACGACAAGCGCCCGCTGATGGCGCTGCTGCCGTTGCCGAGCCAGGTCGACCGCTTCGTGCGCCTGCCCGGCGGCGCCATCCGCTTCCTGCCGCTGGAAGAGCTGATCGCCATCTTCCTGCCGCGCCTGTTTCCCGGCTATGAGGTGATCGAGCGCGGCTTCTTCCGCGTGATCCGCGACTCCGACGTCGAGATCAACGAGGAGGCGGAAGACCTCGTGCTGCTCTACGAGAGCGCGCTGAAGCGCCGCCGCCGCGGCGCGCTGATCTCGATCTCGCTCGATCAGGCGATGCCGGCCGAGCTGCGCGACTTCCTGTTCGACCAGCTCGAGATCGCGGGCCAAACGGTGCACGTCTTCGAGCTCGCGCACATGCTGAACGTCGGCAACGTCAAGGCGGTGATCGTCGACGACCGGCCCGACCTCAAATTCACGCCCTACAACGCCCGCTTCCCCGAGCGCATCCGCGACTTCGGCGGCGACTGCTTCGCGGCGATCCGCGCCAAGGACATCGTCGTCCATCATCCGTACGAGAGCTTCGACGTCGTCGTGCAGTTCCTGCGCCAGGCGGCGCGCGATCCGGCGGTGGTGGCGATCAAGCAGACGCTCTACCGGACGTCGGCCGACTCGCCGATCGTCAAGGAGCTGATCGCGGCCGCCGAGGCCGGCAAGACGGTGACGGCCCTGGTCGAGCTCAAGGCGCGCTTCGACGAGGAAGCCAACATCCGCTGGGCGCGCGACCTCGAGCGCGCCGGCGTGCAGGTGGTCTACGGCTTCATCGACCTCAAGACCCACGCCAAGGTTTCGATGGTGGTGCGGCGCGAGGCAGGCTCGATCCGCACCTACGTCCATTTCGGTACCGGCAACTACCATCCGATCACGGCGCGCATCTACACCGACCTGTCGTTCTTCACCTGCGAGCCGGCGATGGGCCGCGACGCCGCGCGGCTGTTCAACTTCATGACCGGCTATGCGCGGCCCGAGCGAATGGAGAAGATCTCCTTCGCGCCGGTCACCTTGCGCAAGAACCTCTACGCCCTGATCGACGCCGAGATCGCCAACGCCCGCGCCGGCAAGCCGGCCGCGATCTGGGCCAAGCTCAACTCGCTGGTCGATCCCGACATGATCGACCGGCTCTATGCCGCGTCGAAGGCGGGCGTGCATGTCGACCTCGTGGTCCGCGGCATCTGCTGCCTCAGGCCGGGCGTCAAGGGCTTGAGCGAAAACATCCGCGTCAAGAGCATGATCGGCCGCTTCCTCGAGCATGCCCGCATCGTCTGCTTCGCCAACGGCAAGCCGCTGCCGTCGTCGCAGGCTAAGGTGTTCATCTCCTCGGCCGACTGGATGCCGCGCAACCTCGACCGCCGGGTCGAGCTGTTCTGTCCGGTGGAGAATCCGACCGTGCACGAGCAGGTGCTCGACCAGATCATGGTCGCCAACCTGAAGGACGACGGGCAGAGCTGGGGCATGTCGCCGGACGGCGTCTATCGCCGCCTGAAGCCAGGCAAGGAACCTTTCATTGCCCATCACTATTTTATGACAAACCCGTCGCTCTCGGGCCGCGGCAGCGCCATCCGGCTGACCGGCGCCGTGCCGCGGCTGGTGCTGAGCTCGTAGAGGTCAACAGCGGCCTCTGGCCGCAAGCAAATCTTCGCTGCAATCCCATCGGCTTTCGGCTAGACGGAGCGCGCATGGACGGCGAACGAACTGCAGACGCCCAGGCCGGCGGCGGTGCTTCCGACAGGAGCACCGCCCAGGGCGGCCGAGTCGGCATCATCGACGTCGGCTCCAACTCGATCCGTCTGGTGGTCTACGAGCGCGCAAGCCGCGCGCCGCTGCCGGTGTTCAACGAAAAGGTGCTGTGCGGCCTCGCCCGCGGGCTCGACGCCACCGGCCGCCTCAATCCGCCGGGCGTCGAGATGGCGCTCGCCAACATCGACCGCTTCGCCACGCTTGCCCACAACATGAAGGTGACGTCGCTCGACCTGCTGGCGACGGCGGCGGTGCGCGATGCCGTCGACGGCGCGGAGTTCATGCACGAGCTCGCGCGGCGGCCCGGCATCAAGGCGCACATCGTGAGCGGCAAGGACGAGGCGCGCTTCTCCGGCTTCGGCGTGATGTGCGGCATGCCGGACGCGTCGGGCGTGATGGGCGATCTGGGCGGCGGCAGCCTCGAGCTGGTGGCGCTGGGCCAGGGCCGCATCGGCAATTCCAGCACCCTGCCGATCGGGCCGCTCCGGCTGATGTCGTCGGGCAAGAGCGATCCCAAGCGCATCGTGGTCGACGCCATCGAGGACGTGCGCTGGCTGCGCGAGGAGCAGGGCAAGACGTTCTACGCCGTCGGCGGCGCCTGGCGTTCGTTCGCGCGCCTGCACATGGAGCAGGCGGGCTATCCGCTGCACATCATCCACCAGTACGACATCCCGTCCGACGAGGCCCGCGCGGTCGCCAAGCTGATCGCCGTGCAGAGCGCCAAGTCGCTGGAGAAGATGCCGGGCGTTTCGCGCCGCCGCATCGACACCTTGCCGCTCGCCTGCCTGGCGCTCGACCGGCTGCTGGCGGCCCTCAAGCCGCGCAACGTGGTGTTCTCGGCGTTCGGCCTGCGCGAGGGCTTCTACTATTCGCGGCTCTCCGAGACCGAGCGCGCGCGCCATCCGCTGATCGCTTTCGCCGAGGAGCAGGGCGCCGGCTGGCGACGGTTCGACCTCGCGCCCGACGAGATCTTCGACTGGCTGACGCCGGTCTTCGCCGGCGAAAGCGACAGCGACCGCATCCTGCGCGCGGCGGCCTGCCACCTGAGCGACATCTCGTGGAATGATCATCCCGACTATCGCGCCGAGCAGGCCTATTACCGCGTGCTGCACCTGCCGGCGCCCGGCATGAGCCACCGCGACCGCGCCGTGCTCGCGATGGTCCTCACTTATCGCTACAAGAGCGACCCCAAGTCAGCCGCCATCGAGACCGCGCTGCGGCTCTCCGACGGCAAGGGCCGCACCTTCGCCCGCCGCCTCGGGGCCTGCCTTAGACTGGCCTACAATCTTTCCGGCGGTGCGCCCGGCCTGCTGCCCAAGATCCAGCTGCGCCGCACCGAGCGCGACCTGCGCCTGGTCGTGCCCGGCGAGCTGAAGCGCAGCCTGGGGGACATCACCGCCCGCCGGCTCGAATCGGCGGCCGAGGCGTTCGATCTGAAATCGGTGATCGTGAGCGGGTGACGGCGGGTGATCGCGATCCACAGAACATGATGGGTTCGGCTGATTCCCGCCGAACCCATCATGCTCTAGCGCTTTTGTTGTCGACAGGCCCAGATCGCACTCTGCGAGACGATGGATATGCTGACGCTGCCGGTTTCCGGCGCACGATCCCACCGGTATGCACCGTCCTCGCGATAATTGAGTGTCTTCGTCTTCAGCGTCTTGCCGGAGAGGTCCTGGCTGCAATCGACTTCGCCGGCCGTGATAAAGATGTCCTCGAGTTCCTCGCCGGCGCCAGGGCAAGCGAACGAGAAGAGGAATTGGACGCGTCCGCTGGTACTCCGCTGGACGCCGTTTTGATCCACGCAGACGCTGAACGTCTTGCCCGCTTGGACGTCTTGGCCGATCTTCAGCCATTTATGGCTGGCTCCCTCGGCCAGCACCGGAATCCCGAGCATCACCAGGGCGGCCAGAACTGCGCGTTGTCTCATGATGTCCCCGAACTCTATCGTTGGCGAAGTTTGGTCTGATTGGGCGGCCGCTGCCAGGGAATTGATCTGCAATCGGTGATCGTGAGCCCGTAAGGCCCGCGACTATCCGGCAGCCATCTTCTTGAAATCGTTCCGCTCAAGCCCCCACGACACGGCGAGCCCGACGATCACCGCCCAGAAGGGCGCGCCGATCGAGAAGATCGGGACATTGGCCACCGTCACCAGGAACGCCACCACGGCACCCAGGGTGAAGGTGCCGTTGAACGAAACCACGAAGGCGCGTTCCAGGACCCTCAACAGCGCAAGGCCCGCCAAGGTCGCGATGAAGACCTTGGGCGTCGCCAGCATGAAGCGCGTGACGACCGGCGAGAAAACGCCGAACAGCAACGCCAGCAGCGAGACCATGACGCCCGCGGCGTAGTGCCTGTCCTTGTCGCCGGCGCTCGAGATGATCGCGTTGACCGGGCCGGTCAGGCAGGTCGAGACCGAGCCCACGCAGGCCGCGATCAGGGAACCTAGGCCGCACGCCACGGTGATCGCGTTGACCGGCGGATTGTGACCGGCCGCCTCGAGGATCACGAAGCCTTGCGCGTTCTGGGCGGCCAGCACCGTGATGGTGAGCGGCAGCACCAGCTCCAGCATGGCGGGCCAGGAAAATTCGGGCAGGTAGAGATTGGGCCTGGCCAAAGTGAAGGCCATGGCCCCGTGCAGGTCGAATTGGCCGGACAGGCCGATCGCCACGATGCCGACGATCAGCGCGCCGATCATCGGCGGCGCCAGGCGAGCGAGCGCGGGCCGCGCCGAGAGCAGCAGGAACACCGCCGTCATTGGTGCGGCGATCAGCACGCCGTCGCGGATCGCGAAGATCAGGTTGAGGCCGAATTGCAGGAACACCCCGGCGACCATCGCCATGACGATGGGCATCGGCAATCGGCTCATGCATTTGCGCACCCAGCCGCTGAGGCCGAGGACGAACATCAGTGCGCCCGTCGCGTAGTAGGCACCGATCACTTCAGCGAAGCTCAGATGATCGAGGGCCTGGCCGACCAGGATTGTTCCAGGAATGGTCCAGAAGAACACCAGCGGCTGGCGATAGGCGAGACAGAAGCCCATCGAGATCAGGCCGTTGACGAAGAAGCAGCCGAACAGCCACGACGCGACATCCTGCTCGGCCAGGCCGCCCTTCGCGCTCGCGGTCAGGATGATCGCCACCGGGGCCGAGGCCGCGAACAGAAAACCGACGACGGCATTGACGAGATAAAGGCCGCCGAACCCCTTGAGCAGATGAAGCAGGTCGAACCTGAAGGCGGCGGGCCGCTCGAGCGTCATGGTGGCACTATAGAGAAAATCCGTGCGACAATGATCCGCTCGTTCTGCACGATGGGAGCACCGCATGACCGTCACCATCACGCCGCTGACGCCCGGATTCGCCGGCGAAGTGGGCGCAATCGACCTGCGCCGGGTGCATGATCGCGAATCGCTGGAGGCGATCCGCGCCGGCATGGACAAATACGCCGTGCTGGTGTTCCGCGACCAGGACTTCAGCAACGAAGAGCAGCTCGACTTCGCCCAGCGCTTCGACGGCACTCTGCACGCTCGCACCTCGTCCTCGGCGATCGGCAGCAACCGGTTCGGCAACGAGGCGCTGGCCGACGTCTCCAACGTCGACCGGGATGGCAAGATCCGCGACGCCAGCAACCGCATGCGCATCGGCTCGCTGGCCAACCGCCTGTGGCACACCGACGCCTCGTTCGTCGATCCGCCGGGCCGCTACTCGATGCTGTCGGCGCGGGTGGTGCCGCCGGTGCGGGCCGATACCGAGTTCGCCGACATGCGCGCCGCCTACGATGCGCTCGACGCGGAAACCCGCGCCACGATCGAGGGACTGCGCGTCTATCATTCCATCGTCTATTCGCGCCACGTGCTGGGCTTCGACTTCAACGACGACGAGAAGGACAAGCTCAAGGGCGCCGTCCATCCGCTGGTGCGCACCATTCCGGGCTCGGGCCGCCGCGCCCTCTATCTCGCCTCGCACGCCGCCCACATCGTCGACTGGCCCGTGCCCGAGGGCCGGCTGCTGCTGCGCGACCTGATCGACCATGCGACGCAGAAGCAGTTCATCTATCGCCACATCTGGCGGCCGCATGATTTCGTGATCTGGGACAATCGCTGCACCATGCACCGCGCCCGGCCGTTCGACGACAAGACGCATCGGCGCGAGCTGCGGCGCACCACGTCGCTCGACCTGCCGCTGCCGGCTTCGGCTTAGGCGGCCGGGCGAAACAGACTCACCTCACCCTGAGGAGGGACCCGGAGGGTCCCGTCTCGAAGGGTGGAAACGAGTACCTTGCTTGTTGCCATCCTTCGAGACGCGCCCTTCGGGCGCTCCTCAGGATGAGGTCATACCTTGTAACCAACGGTTCGATATTCGCCCGGAAGGGCTCTAGTTCATCAGCCCGTAGAACTTGCCGGCGTTCTCGCAGGTGATCTTGTGGGTGATGTCCGCGGGCAGGTGGCCGAACTGCTTGGCGATGTATTCGCCGGAATCCGGCCAGATGCCGTCGGGGTGCGGGTAGTCGGAGCCCCACATCAGGGTTTCGACGCCCATGTCCTCGATCAGCTTGGTGCCGATGCGGTCGTACTGGAACGTGGCGCGGCATTGGCGGCGCCAGTATTCGCTCGGCAGGAGCTTCATCTTGATGTCGCGATATTGGTCGAGATACTCGTTGTCCATTCGGTCGATCAGGTAGGGCAGCCAGCCGATCCCGCTTTCGCCGAACACCACGCGGAACCTCGGGAAGCGCTCGAACACGGCGGCGCCCATCAGCGCCGTCAGGATGTTGCCGAGCGTCATCTGGAACATGCAGATGCTGCTGTAGCGCATGGCGAGGCCGGCCGCGCCTGTGGTCTGGGCGCGGAGCTTGGGATCGACCGAGGGGAAGGTGTGGAAATGCAGCGGCAGTTGCGTATCGTCGATCACCGCCCATAGCGGATCCCACATCGGATGCCACATCGGCGTCATGTTCCATGAGCAGCTGAGTTCGACGCCCTTGACGCCGAGCTTGGCGACGCGATGGACTTCCTTCACGGCGGCGGGGATGTCGCCGAACGGCAGGCAGGCGAGACCGATCATGCGCTGCGGATGGCGCTTGCAGAAATCGATGATGAAGTTGTTGTAGATGCGCAGCATTTCGGCCGAAGCGCTGGCATCCTCCAGCTTCGCCGCGGCGGCGAGCACGCCGTAGATCACCTCGGCGTCGACGCCGTCGCGGTCGAGCTCCCTGGCGCGCAGGTCGGGATCGCCCGGCCGGCGAATGCCCTTGAGACCCGCCTCATACAGTCCGGTTTCGGCCATGCGGTCGGCGCGGTGCTGCTTGCCGGGCTCGTACTTGCGGCCGGCCGAGCCGACGCCGGCGACCAGCCCGAACGAGGCGCCGTTGCGGGCGACCCATTCGCGTCCATTCGGTCCGGCGCTGACGAACGGCATCCGTTCCTTGAGCTCGCTCGACGCCTCGGAGGTGAAGAGATCGGGCGGCAGCCAGATCATGTCGAGATGGCAATCGGCCGAGATACGCTTGTATTGCATCAGCTTCGCCTCCTTACCGTCGATCGGATCCGTCAGCCTGCGGGCAACGCCTCGAGCAGTCGCCCCTTGCCTGCCAGAGGAGTGGCGATCTTCATGGTTTGCAGCACCGCCCACAAGGTCGCCTGATTGGTGGTGATCACCGGCTTGCCGAACGTGCGCTCCCAGGCGGCGATCCAGTCCATGGTCGGGAAGTTGCCGCCCGGCACCACCAGCGCGTCGATCTCCAGCCGGTCGATCCGCCGGAACGCCGCCTCGGCCGCGCCCGCATCCATCTTGCCGATGGCGTAGGCGTTGGTCGCGCCGAGGCTTTCGGAGGCGACGGTGGCGATGCCGTACTTCGTCTCGTAATAGCGCCTGGCCCGTCCGATCACTTCCTCCGAGTAGGGGGTCGCCATGGCGATCCGCGACGCCTTCAAGGCCTTCAGCGCCCGGCCGATCGCCTGCGCGGAGGTGAGACAGGGCACGCCCGACGCTTCGGCCATGCGCTTCACGGTCACCGTGTCGTAGTCGTCGGCGAACAGGCTGGCCGAGGTCTGCGCCAGTGCGATCACCTCGACCCGCGCCTCGCCCAGCAGCTTCGCCTGGTAGGCCACGTCGGCATCCAGGCTGGGCGAGAAGGGCGTGTTGCCGCCCTTGCCCAGCCGGCCGGTATGCACCTGCAGCTCGGGCGGCAGGCGGCAGAACTCGATCTCGCAGGTGGTGTTGGTGGAAGGGACCAGGATTCCGAAATGCCGCGGCATGACATCCTTCCTCCCTTTGGGAAGCTCCGGAGTTCTATACGACAGAATCGGGTTCCTGCTAACACCGGGGTTAGGGTGGCGACGCCATGATCGCCATCGCCTGCCTTGCATCTGCTCCGTCGGGGCTTTCCGCACTTTCCGCTAGTGCGCTAGTGATTCGCACTGGTCGTTGGAACCGGAGCGCAAGATTCGGTCGCGACGAATCGGCGGAATCGCGACGAGCCACAAGAGTCCATGTTTTCTCGTGTTATTTTAACATGGCACCTTCAACAGGTAGTGGGTCAGAAAATTGCTCAACCCACGCGCAAGATTCGGTCATGCGATTCGGCGCGAGCGCGCCCGGACCACAAGAGTCCATATTTTTTCGTATTAGTTTAATACGGCCGTTTCAACTAATAGCGGCTCAGGAAATTACCGTCCGTCTAGACCGGGATTGGCACCGAGATCAGCTTGGCGTGCTCGCCCTGCAGCGCCAGCGCCAGCCGACCCTCGATCAAAGCCAGCGCATCTTCGCCGAAGATCTCCCGGCGCCAGCCCCTGAGCGCATGCACGTCGCGCTTGCCTGCCGCCATGCGGTCGAGCTCGTCGCCGCTGGCGACAAGGCGGGCGGCGACGCCGGCCTGTTCGGCCTTGAGCCGAAGCAGCGTGCGCAGCAGGTCGACGACCGGTCCCGGCGCGCGCAATTGCTCGGGCGGCTTGTCGCGCTGCGGCAGCTCGGCCTCGGGCAAATCGCGCGCCTTGCCGATCGCCTCGAGAAGCTCGCGGCCCTGCCAGCCCTCGGCGAAGCCGCGGCCAAGGCCGCGCGTCATCGCAAGCTCGTCGGTCGTCTTGGGCGCGTGGCTTGCTATTTCGAGCAGCTGCTCGTCGCGCAACAGCCGCTGGCGCGGGATGTCGATGCGCTGGGCGGTGCGCTCGCGCCAGGCCGCCACCTCCTTGAGCGTCGCCAGCAGCCGCGGCGAGGCGCCGCGCGGCTTGAGCCGCCGCCACGCCTGCTCGGGATCGGCGCGGTAGGTGCCGGGATCGTTCAGCACCGCCATCTCCTCGGCGATCCACGACAGCCGACCGTTCTTCTCGAGCTGGCGCCTCAGCTTCTCGTAGACCACGCGCAGGTGGGTGACGTCGGAGATCGCGTAGGTGATCTGCCGTTCGCTGAGCGGCCGGCGACTCCAGTCGGTGAAGCGGCTCGATTTGTCGATGCGCGCCTTGGCGAGCTTGGTGGCGAGGGATTCGTAGGACGCCGCCTCGCCGTGGCCGCACACCATGGCGGCGACCTGGGTGTCGAACAGCGGCGCCGGCACCTTGTTCATGCGCAGGTAAAAGATTTCGAGATCCTGGCGGGCGGCGTGGAAGACCTTGAGAACCTTGGGGTTGCCCATCAATTCGTCGAGCGGGGCCAGATCCATGCCCTCGGCCAGGGCATCGATTGCCGCCGCTTCGTCCGGGCCCGCCACCTGGGCCAGGCAGAGCTTGGGCCAGTAGGTGCGCTCGCGCATGAACTCGGTGTCGACGGTCACGAACTCGGCGCGCGCCAGAGGCTTGCAGAAGGCGGCGAGCTCGTCGGTCGTGGTGATGAGTTTCATTGGTGGTGCTCTATAGAGCATATTGCGGCCGGCTGGAATCGGCGGACAGGGCCATTCCCTTGACTTGGCGCCGCAATCCGTGCCTTTTGCCGCCCCGTTCAACCCCGGAAATTGCTCACGATTCGCGCTATGTCGTCTGTCTACCGAACCCATACGTGCGGCCAATTGCGGCCGGAACATGTCGGCCAGCAGGCCCGCCTGTCGGGCTGGGTCCAGCGCAAGCGCGATCATGGCAATCTGCTGTTCATCGACCTGCGCGACCATTACGGCGTCACCCAGGTCGTAATCGACGTCGCGAGCCCGGTGTTCAAGACGGCCGAGGCGGTGCGCAACGAGAGCGTGATCACGGTCTCCGGCAAGGTGGTGGCGCGCGAGGCCTCGACCGTGAACCCCAAGCTCGCGACCGGCGCCGTCGAGCTCGACGCGCAGGAGATGATCGTGCAGTCGATGGCCGATCCGCTGCCGATCCCGGTCTATCAGGAAAACGACACGACGCCGGAAGAGCTGCGGCTGAAATACCGCTTCCTCGACCTGCGCAAGGACAAGCTGCACAAGAACATCATGCTGCGCGCCGGCGTCATCGCCTCCCTGCGCCGCCGCATGATCGAGCAGGGCTTCACCGAGTTCCAGACGCCCATCCTGACGGCCGATTCGCCGGAAGGCGCGCGGTCCTACCTGGTGCCGAGCCGGCTCCACCCCGGGAAGTTCTACGCCCTGCCGCAGGCGCCGCAGATGTTCAAGCAGCTGCTGATGGTGTCGGGCTTCGACCGCTACTTCCAGATAGCGCCTTGCTTCCGAGATGAAGATGCCCGAGCCGATCGTGCGCCGGGCGAGTTCTATCAGCTCGATTTCGAGATGAGCTTCGTCACGCAGGACGACGTGTTCGCGGCCATCGAGCCGGTGCTGCACGGCGTGTTCGACGAGTTCAAGGCGTTCGGCCGCGAGAGCCCGCGCAAGGTGACGCCGTTCCCGTTCCCGCGCATCCCCTATGCCGAGGCGCTCCTGACCTACGGCACCGACAAGCCGGACCTGCGCAATCCGCTCAAGATCTTCGACGTCGGCGAGGTGTTCGCCGGTTCCGACTTCAAGGTGTTCGCCGGCATCGTGGCGAAAGGTGGAGTCGTGCGGGCCATCCGCGCGCCCAACGCGGCGGGTCAGCCGCGCAGCTTCTTCGACAAGCTGAATTCGTGGGCGCAGGGCGAAGGCAAGCCCGGCCTGGGCTACATCGTGCTGGAAGCCGGCGCGGGGAAGGGCCCGATCGCCAAGTTCGTGGCCGACGACCGGCTGGCCAGGCTGAAGCAGCTGACCGGCGCCGAGGACGGCGACGCGGTGTTCTTCGTCGCCGACCAGCCCGAGGCGGCGTGGCGCTTTGCCGGCCAGGCGCGCACCAAGGTCGGCCACGAGCTCGGCGTCATCCGCGATGGCGAGTTCGCGTTCTGCTGGATCGTCGACTTCCCGATGTTCGAGTACGACGACAAGCTGAAGAAGATCGACTTCAGCCACAACCCGTTTTCCATGCCGCAGGGCGGGCTGGAGGCGCTCGAGACGCAGGATCCGCTGACCATCAAGGCGTGGCAGTACGACATCGTCTGCAACGGCATCGAGCTCTGCTCGGGCGCGATCCGCAACCACAAGCCCGAGATCATGTACAAGGCGTTCGGCATCGCGGGCTACAGCAAGGAAGAGGTCGAGCAGCGCTTCGCCGGCATGCTGAACGCCTTCAAGTACGGCGCGCCGCCGCACGGCGGCGCCGCACCCGGCGTCGATCGCATCGTCATGCTGCTCGCCGACGAGCCCAACATCCGCGAGGTCATCACCTTCCCGATGAACCAGCAGGCGGTCGACCTGATGATGGATGCGCCGACCGAAGTGCCAATGGAGAAGCTGCGCGAGCTGCACATCAGCTTGCGGCTGCCACCCCCTAAAAAGGACTAGGGGTGGTAATTTCCCCGCGTATTGACTGAATCAATCTTTTTGATATGATTCAAGGAGTTAAAGAAATTTCATAAAGTAATTTCTCATGCTCCCTCGCGCCGTCCCGACCCTCTGCCTTGCGATCGCCCTGCCGCTGCTGGCCGGCGCCTGCGGCGTGCCGGCGGCGGTCACCGCCGGCAGCTATGCCGCCGACGGCGGTCTCGCCCTCACCACCAACAAGACGACGGGCGATCATTTCCTGTCGATGGTGAGCAAGGAAGATTGCTCGATGTGGCGCCTCCTGCACCACCAGGCGGTGTGCAAGGACCGGCCGCCGGGCGCCAAGGATCCGTACGACGTGAACTACAACGAGCCGTTCCGCGACCAGAGCGAGGGCGGCGGCGTGCAGTACCGGGCGCCGCTCGAGGCCCGGTCGAACGCTCCGGCCGCGAGCTGGGACGCGGCGGCCTACAAGCCCGCGCAACCAACGCCGGCCGAGCCCACGACGGCTGTGGCGGACAACACGCCCGCGCCGACGACGGCGGCCGACGCCCCGCCGCCGGCGAAGAAGAAAAAGGCGGTGGGTCGGGTCAAGGCTAAGAAGCCTGCACCAGGTCAGGTGGCGTCCGGCCACTGAGCAGGAAGGCCTCGAGATTGTCGAGCGCTTTGAAGCCCATGGCGTTGCGCGTCTCGACCGTGGCCGAGCCCATGTGCGGCAGCAGGAAGGCGTTCTTCAGGTCGTAGTAGCCCGGGTGGATCCTGGGCTCGCCGTCGAACACGTCGATGCCGGCGGCCGCGAGGTGGCCGCTCTTCAGCGCCGCGATCAGGGCCTCGTCGTCGACCAGCCCGCCGCGCGCGGTGTTCACGACGACGGCACCCTTGGGCAGCTTCCTGATGCGCTCGGCATTCAGCCATTTGCGGGTCTGCGGCGTCATCGGCGCGTTGATCGACAGGAAGTCGCAGTGCGGCAGCATGTCGTCGGCGTTGGCATGGAAGATCGCACCCTTCTCGAGGTCGGGCGTTAGCCGATTGCGGTTGTTGTAATGGATCGTCATGCGGAAGGCGCGGGCGCGGTCGGCGGTCGCCTGGCCGATGCGGCCCATGCCCAGGATGCCGAGCCGTTTGCCGGTGACGTGCACGCCCATCAGCTGGGTCGGCTCCCAACCTACCCAGGTGTGGGTGCGCAGCATGGTGGTGCCCTCATGCGCACGACGGGCGGCGCCCAGCAGGCACAGCATGGCGATGTCGGCGGTGGCGTCGGTCAGCACGTCGGGCGTGTTGCTGACCTTGATGCCGCGCTTGGCGGCGGCGGCGACGTCGACATGCTCGTAGCCGACCGAGAAGGTGGCGATCATCTTCACCGAGGGCGCGAGCTTGGCGATCGTCTCGCCGTTCAGCGGGTCGCCCGCCGCGCACATGATGCCGTCGCAGCCGGCCGACGCCTTGATGAGGGCGGGACCGTCGTAGAGCTTGTCGTCGGGGTTGAGCACGGCATCGAAACTGGCCGCCAGGCGCTTCTCGACGTCGGGCGGGAAGTGGCGCGTCGCCAGGACGCGAGGTTTGCGCGATGCCATCGATGAGCTCCTCCGCTGCAGCCCAGCCGTGCAGCTTGCCGCAGCGATGATTCTGGTAAATCAGGCGCATGGATATTACGGTTGCCTGCCCCGCCACAAGGGTTAGCCCCCGCCAATAAACCGTTGACCACGTATAGTTTTCGCCGTCCCCGCGTCCAAACAGCGGCCTCCATCGCCGCAGTTTGCGGCCTCCTTGCAGCGGGCTTGTGGATAAGCACCCAGGCCGGCGCCCAGCAGCAGGATGCGCCTATGGCGCCCGCCGAGCCGGAGGTGGTGCTGGTGCCACACCGCGCGACCTACGACATGAAGCTGTCGGTGGCGCGGGCCAACAGCGGCATCGTCGAGGTCAACGGCAAGATGATCCTCGAGATGACCGACGCCTGCGAGGGCTGGGAGATCAAGCAGCGCATCAAGCTCAGCTTCCTGCGCAGCGACGGCGAGGAATTCGAGACCGACTCGAACTTCACGAGCTACGAATCCAAGGATGGGCTGCAGCTGCGTTTCAGCGTGCGCAACGCGCAGAACGACGAGGTCGAGGAGGAGCTGCGCGGTCATGCCGACCTCGACGGCATCGGCGGCAAGGGGCGCGCCACCTTCTCCTTGCCCGAGGCGCGGTCCTTCGAGCTGCCGGCCGGCACGCTGTTCCCGACCACGCACATGGCGCGCGTCATCAAGCATGCGCGCGAAGGCGACAAGTCGGTATCCTATAAGGTGTTCGACGGCGCCCGGCTCGACGGCGCCTTCAATGTCAACGCCGTGATCGGCAAGCCGCCGAAGCCGCAGGCCGGTAGCCCGCCGCTACGCGGCGACCTTGCTCTGCTGCGGGCGCCGGCGTGGGGCGTGCGCATGGCGTTCTTCGCCTCCGAAGATCTCGGTGCGCAGCCGGAATACGAGCTGTCGCTCGACTTGCTGGCCAACGGCATCGCCCGCTCGATGCTGCTCGACTACGGCGACTTCGCCGTCGATGCGCGCATGATCCAACTCCAAGCCTTGCCGAGACCGAAATGCTGAAATCGCGATTGCTGAGCTGCCCTGTCCTCGCAACCTTGCTCGCCTGGCCGGCCATGGCGCAGGAGATGGCCTCGCATCGCGCGGCCTACGACGTCAGGATGCTCGAACACGGCAAGCCCGGGCCTGAATCGGCCGGCACCTATGCCTATGAGCTGCGCGCGACCTGCACCGGTTACGAGATGTTCCAGCGCCTGCGGCTCGACATCGACGCCGGCCGCGCCTCTGTCGTGACCGAGCAGCAGTCGCAGATGACCGAGAGCCGCGACGGCCGGAAGCTGCAATTCGATCATCGCACCACCGCCAACGGCCGCGTCACCGCGCAATGGATAGGCGAGGCCACGATCGACGACGACGGCCGCGGCCAGGCGCGCTTCAGCCAGCCCGAAGGCCAGAGTGTCGCGCTGCCGGCCGGCACGATGTTCCCGGCCGCGATCTCGCGCGCCACCGTGCAGCACGCCAAGGCGGGCGACACGACGTTCGACGCGCTGTTCTTCTTCGGCGACAACGTCAAGCCGCCGCAGGCGGTCAATGTGCTGATTGGCAAGGTGCCCAAGCGCCTCGCCGGCCTCGCCATTCCAAAGGGCGCCGAGGCGCTGGCCGCCAACCATACGCGCATCTACTACCGCGGCGGCTTCTTCGATGCCGACCCCAAGGGCAAGGGCGAGCAGGCCACCTTCGAGATGTCGAGCCTGATGCTCGACAACGGCATCGAGCTCTACGGCACGCACGAGCACGGCGAAGGCGGCATCGAATACAGCATCACCCGCCTGGAAGGCCTGCCCAGGCCGAATTGCAAGTAGGCGGCCCGTTCGGGCATGCTTGGCCATGCCCGCGAACGATGTCCTTGGCCCGATGAGCGGACAGGCCGGCCTGACGCCGGAGCAGGCGGTCGACCGGCTGGAAGAGCTGCACAACTCGGCAAGCGAGGCGCTGCGTCAGGCCCTGGCGCGCTTCACCGAGTCGGGCGCGGTGCCGACCCCGCATGAGCGGGCGAAGTTCAGGTATCCCGAGCTGCGCGTCCACTGGCAGCCGTCCGGCGTCATCCACTTCACACGCCGCGCCTGGGCCAAGTTCGAGGTGCCCGGGGTCTATTCGACGACGGTGACGCAGCCCGGCTTCTTCCGCCGCTACCTGCTCGAGCAGCTTCGCCCGCTCACCGGCGAATTCGGCGCCCGCATCGAAGTCGGGGTCAGCCAGCAGGAGATTCCGTATCCCTTCGTCACCGAGGCGGGCGACGAGTTCATCCATGGCGATCTCTCGGTGTCGGAGCTGGCGCGCCATTTCCCGACGCCGATGCTGACTACGGTGGGCGACGAGATCGCCGACGGCACCTGGGTGTTCGAGGACGGCAAGCCCAGGCCGCTCGCGCTGTTCGATGCCGTCCGCGTCGACTTCTCGCTGCGCCGGCTGATCCACTACACCGGCACCGACTGGCGCACGATCCAGCCATGGATCCTGTTCACCAACTACCAGCGCTACGTCGATCAGTTCGTCTCATGGGCGCGCGAGGAGCTCGCCAGGCCCGGTCCCTATTCGCAGCTCGTGCTGCCGGGGGGCGAGGTGGTGCGGCGCGGCGAGAGTGCGGAAACGGTTCAAGCCAAGCTGACGGCAGCGCCCGCCGGCCGTTTCCAGATGCCGACCTACAATCTGCTGCGTTCCGACGAGCGCGGCGGCATCTCGATCGTCAACATCGGGGTCGGCCCGTCGAACGCCAAGAACGCAACCGATCATCTCGCGGTCCTGCGCCCGCATTGCTGGCTGATGATCGGCCATTGCGGCGGGCTCCGCCAGTCGCAGACCATCGGCGACTACGTGCTGGCGCACGGCTACCTCAGGCGCGACAGGATCCTCGACGACCTGGTGCCGCCGGAAATGCCGGTGCCGGCCCTGGTCGAAGTGCAGCTGGCCCTGCAGGAGGCGGCCGGTCGGGTCACCGGCGAGCGCGGCGAGGCGCTGAAGCGGCGGCTGCGCACCGGCACGGTGGTGAGTTACGACGATCGCAATTGGGAGCTGCGCTGGGCGCAGGAGCGCCGGCGCATCAGCCTCGGCCGCTGCATCGCCGTCGACATGGAAAGTGCCGCGCTCGCAACGCAGGGCTACCGCCTGCGCGTGCCCTACGGCACCTTGCTCTGCGTGTCGGACAAGCCGCTGCATGGCGAGATCAAGCTGCCGGGTGCGGCGACGCGGTTCTACCAGCGCGCGGTGGGCGAGCATCTGCAGATCGGCATCGAGGCGATCGACCTGCTGCGCAACGAGCTGGGCTCGCTGCATTCGCGCAAGCTGCGGTCGTTCGACGAGCCGCCGTTCCGCTAGAACTGATTCCAGCCGAACCCATCATGCTCTAGATCCTACTCGGGCCAGAGCCAGGCCGCGCCGCGCACGCCGCTCGAGTCGCCGTGCTTGGGCGGCAGCAGCCTGGTGACGATGTGATCGGCTTCCGAGAAGACGATGCCCTTCCAGAGTTGGGGCACGCGCGTGTAGAGCTGCGTCATGCGCGACAGCCCGCCGCCCAACACGATGGCATGCGGGTCGACGATGTTGATCACGCTGCTGAGGGCGCGCGCCAGCCGGTCGCAATAGCGCTCCATCTGCTCGAGGGCCTGCTTGTCGCCGGCGAGCGCGGCCTCGGCGATGTCGGTGGCGCGCAGATTGCGCCCGGTGCGCCGGGCGAACTGCTCCTGCAGGCGCGGGCCGCTCAACCAGGTCTCGATGCAGCCGACGCGGCCGCAGTAGCAGCGCGGCCCCGGCCGTTCGTCGTCGGTCGGCGAGGGCAGGGGATTGTGACCCCATTCGCCGGCGATCGCCTGCGCGCCGGTGAGCGGCTTGCCGTTCAAGACCACGCCGCCGCCCACGCCGGTGCCCAGGATCACGCCGAAGACGATGCCGCAGCCCGCCGCCGCTCCGTCGCTCGCCTCGGAGACGGCGAAGCAATTGGCGTCGTTCTCCATGCGGATCTCGTAGCCCAGGCGCCGCTCCAGGTCGGCTTTCATCGGGTGGCCGTTCAGCCGCGTCGAGTTGGCGTTCTTGATCAGGCCGGTCGCCGGCGACACGGCGCCTGGATGGGCGATGCCGACGCTGCAGCGTTCGCCCGCCTCGGCCTCCAGGTCGGCGATCATCCTGAGCACGGCCTCGAACGTATCTTCGTATGAGGCAGTCGGTGTGGGGATGCGCTTGCGCGCCCGTTCCACGCCGCCCTTGTCGAGGACGATGCCTTCGATCTTTGTGCCGCCGAGGTCGATGCCGATGCGCATGAAGCCATTCTCACAGGAAGCGGGCGCGGATGTCGATGCTGCTGCGAACGCCGAGCAGGTCGAACGTCGAGGCCAGCCATCCGGTTGCGGCCGTCCGGCCGAGCTTGAAGAGATGGTTGAGGAAGGCGGGCTCGATATTGAACTTGCTGACCGCGCCCAGCGAGGCCAGCGACGCCTCGTCGGCGATGGAGTGAACCAGGATCTTCTTCAGTCGCGCGCCGAACTGGCCGGTGATGGCCCCTTGCTCGATCAGCGCCTGCACGAAGGCGATGGCACGCATCTCCGAGATCAGCGCGCCGCCGAAAGTTATCTCGTTCAGCCGGTCGGCCACCTCGGCGTTGGTCCGGGGAATGCCCGGACGGAACGACGGGTTGATCTCGACCATCACCACGTCGGTGCTTTCACAATTGTAGATGAACGGCCAGATCGGCGGATTGCCGCGGTAGCCGCCGTCCCAGTACGGCACGCCCTCTATCACGACGGCGTCATGCACATTGGGCAGGCAGGCCGAGGCAAGCAGCGCCTCGAGCGTGAGCTCGTGCCGCTCGAAGATGCGCACCTTGCCGGTCTCGACATTGGTCGCCGCGACAAGGGTCTTGATGTGCTCGCAGGCGTGCGCCGCCCCGGCGTCGAAGTGCTTGCGCAGAAGATCGCGCAGCGGGTCGTAGTTGAGCGGATTGCGCAGGCCGGGCGGCACGGTACGCTGCAGCAGGTCGGCCCACAGCGCGGCGGGTGAGTCGTCGAGGTTCCAGTTGCCCTGCAGATGATCGAGCGGCGTGCGCTGGATCGGGCTGGCAATCGACATCGTGCCGAGCTCGATCCAGAAATCCTTGAGCGCCTTGCGGGCACCGTCGCGCCCGTCGCGCGCCCAGCCCTGCAGCATGATCGCGGCATTGATCGCGCCGGCGCTGGTGCCGCTCACCGCCTCGAACTCGATGCGACCGTCCTCGATCAGCGCGTCGAGCACGCCCCAGGTGAAGGCTCCATGCGAGCCGCCGCCCTGCAATGCGAGATTGACGCGCCTGACCTCGTTCATCCGTCTATCCTCCGCGCCCTGGCCGCGTTACGCTGCGGTTACAATGGCACGCGACGAGGCCAGCTTCAGGACCGAGGCCGCGCCCACGGAAACGCCGTGGCGCAAGCGGCCGTCGACCATTCTCTGGGTTCTCTCGCTCGGCCAGCTCATCACCTGGGGCCTGGTCTACTACACCTTCCCGCTGTTCGTCGTGCCGATGGAGAAGGAGCTCGGCTGGTCGCGCGACCAGCTATATGGCGCCCTGTCGGCGGGCCTCCTGCTGGCCGGCCTGTGCTCCATTCCGGTCGGGGCCTGGATCGACCGAGGCCATGCCCGGCTGCTGATGACCGGCGGCTCGGTGCTGGCCGCGATCCTGCTGTTCGCGTGGTCGCAGATCCACACGCTCGCGATGTTCTACGTCGTCTGGATCGGCCTCGGCGCCTGCCAGTCGGTCACGCTTTATGAGCCGGCCTTCGCCGTGATCACGCGCGTGTTCGGCCCGCGCTACAAGCAGGCCATCCTGATCACGACGTTCCTCGGCGGGCTCGCCAGCACGTTCGGCATCCCGTTCGCCCAGCTGCTGATCGAGCGCATTTCGTGGCGGCCCACGCTCGAGGTCATGGCCGCGATCATCCTGGGCGTCGGCTTCTTCATCCATTGGCTGTTCGTGCCGGGGCCGAAGGAGAAGCCGGTGCCCATCGGCACCGAGCCCAAGACCGACGCCAACAAGCCCAAGAAGAGCCCGCTTGCCGCCGCGGTCCGCGTGCCGGCGTTCTGGGGGTTGGTCGTGGCCTTCGCGGGCTACGGGCTGGCCTTCTCGGCCATGAGCTTCCACCTCATCCCGCTGCTCGCCGAGCGCAAGGTGGAGATGGGCGTGGTCATGGCGATCATCGCCCTGATCGGGCCGATGCAGGTGGTCGGCCGCGTGCTGCTGCTCGCCGGCCAGCGCCATGTGACGACGGCGCAGCTTGGCGCCGGCATCTACTTCGCCTTCCCGATCTCGATGGGCATGCTGGCGCTGGGCGTCAGCGACGTCTACGGCCTGATCCTGTTCGCCATCCTGTACGGCGTCGCCAACGGCCTGCTCACCATCCTGCGCGGCATGGCGGTGCCCGAATTCATCGGACCGGAAGGCTATGGCGTCGTCTCCGGCGCGCTCACCATGCCGACCAACATCATGCGCGCCGCCGGTCCGCTGATGGCGGCGTTCGCCTGGAGCGCCTTCGGCAATTACACGCCCGTCCTGTGGGGCCTGACGGCGATCATGCTGGTCGCCGCCCTGGGCTTTGCCGCCGCGGCCTTTCTTGCCAAGCGCGAATCCTACCCCCCGTGTGACGCCGGGCGTTGAGCCCGTGCTCGTGAGGTGGCGGGCTATTCGGCCGCTAGCCTGGCGGGCTTGGGTTTCAGATGCTGGATCTTGGGCAGCACTTCCTTCGACAGCAGTTCGAGGGAGTGGCGCCAGGCCTGCGGGTTGTCGGCATAGTCGAAGCCAAAGACCAGCAACTGTCCGAATCCTCCGACCTCGTCGTAAATCTTCTCGATCTTCTCGACGACGGTGCGCGGCGATCCGACGATCCAGTTGTGGCGCGCACAATATTCCGGCGTGACGTCGGAATCCGGCACGGCCGGGTCGTGCTTGAGGTATTCGAAGAAGCCGAATTGCGCGAGCAGGGGCAGGAAATATTCGCGCATCATGCGGCCCATGTAGGAGCCGACCGAGAGGCGCATCGCCTCCTCGTCGGTGTCGGCGACGAAGACCTCGCGCACCATGCGCCACTCGCCGCGGTCGGGCGTGCGGCCCGACTTGGCGGCGCCGACCTCGACCGAATCCCAATGGCTCGCGACGTAGCCCGGATTGAGGTTGAGACTCATCGGCAGGAAGCCCTTCTCGCCCGCCAGCTTCAGCGTGTCGGAGTTCTTGCTGAGGCCGGCGACGCCGATCGGCGGATGCGGCGCCTGCAGCGGCTTGATGTGGG
>Ga0070741_10002562_pt1 | contig 48327 bp, 57 predicted proteins | sample Coa_R1_4_FD_66440 | JGI IMG/M metagenome (GOLD analysis project Ga0070741, IMG submission 66440) | Surface soil microbial communities from Centralia Pennsylvania, which are recovering from an underground coalmine fire - Coalmine... | ecosystem: Environmental > Terrestrial > Soil > Unclassified ... | reverse complement strand
AACACCGAGATGACCGTCGAGCTCATCGCCCCCATCGCCATGGAAGAAGGCCTCCGCTTCGCGATCCGCGAAGGCGGCCGCACCGTCGGCGCCGGCCGCGTCACCAAGATCATCAAGTAGCCTCGGGCGCTCTGCTCACCTCGACGCGAACGGAACGCGGCTGTCATGCCTGACGCGAAGGGCCAGAAGATCCGGATCCGGCTCAAGGCCTACGATCACGAGATCATCGACCAGTCGACCAAGAAGATCGTCGAGACGGTCGTGCGCACCCAGGCGAAGGTGCGCGGCCCGGTGCCGTTGCCGACCGAGATCCACCGCTACTGCGTCGTGCGCGGCCCTCACGTCGACAAGGACTCGCGCGAGCACTTCGAGATGCGGATCCACAAGCGGCTGATCGACATCGTCGAACCGACGACGAAGACGGTCGAGTCGTTGCAGCGCCTCGACCTCCCGGCGGGCGTCGACATCGAGATCAAGCTGCAACAGGTGTAGGGGCGCGGCGGGAGCCTCTCGCTGCGCTCGGTCTCCCGCCTGCGCACGCAACCGGCCGGCGACCGACACTCCCGCCGCTTGGCGCGCGTTACCTCGCCGGGTCGCGTTACGTCGGGTGACGGGTTCGGCGTCAGTGTCTGCAGTTGTTCACGGATGGCGCGCCTGACAAGCGTTGATCGAACCACTGCGTGATCTGCGGTGTCGCGGTCGCGACCTCGGTGCCGTGGTTGGCTCCTGGTAGGTCGAGGCGTTGGGTGACCTGGCCCACGCTGCAGAGGCGTTGCATCAGCGCGTCGACCCTGGGCTCGACGACGTAGGTGTCGGCGGTGCCCGAGACGAGGAGCAGCGGTGACGGGCTCGCGACGTGGCCGGGATCGTTGGCGAGGATGACCGAGCGGGCGGGCTCCTTGTCGAGCGGGAACACCCGGTAGAAGGAGTCGGCGGGGATCGGCACGAACGCGGCGGTGATCCGGTCGAGGCACCCGGTGTCGATGACGGCGTCGCGTGCCGCGACCTCGCTGCTCACGTAGTCGCGCGGCTTCACCTGCGGATGGTCGGCCGCGAGCCCGTAGAGCGCCATGACGCCGACGATGCGGGGGACGATCTGGTCGGCCGGGCCGAAGGTGCCCGCGAGCTCGGCGGCCGGCGCGAGCGAGACCGTCCCGAGCAGGTGCAGCTCGGGCGCGTACGACGCCGCGAGCTGGTTCGTGAAGAGCGCGGCGTGGCCACCCTGGGAATGGCCGATCGCGAGCCAACGCGTTCCTGCGTGCGAGCCGGGCAGCGCGCGGGCGGCGCGCACCGCGTCGATCACGCTGTGCGCCTCGTCGGGCCCGGAGAGGTACGGGTGGCGTTCGCCGGTCGGGCCGAGGCCGATGTAGTCGGTCGCGACCGCCACGCCGCGTACGCCGAACGCCGGCGCGGGCGTTCCCGAGCGCGACGGCGCGCACGGCGACGCGAGTCCCGTCGTGCCGTGTGCCCACGACACCACCGGCCACCCGCCGGCGGGTGCGGGGCCGGTCGGTACGGTGACGACGCCCGTGACGGCACGGTCGTGATGACGGACGTCGAGCGAGTGGTACATGACGCGGTATGTGCGCGCGCCCGAGCGCACGCCCAGGTCCTCGACGCGGATCAGCTGCCCGGGTAGCCCCCGCGGCAGCGGCTTCGGCACGCGGTAGAACGCGTCGAGCGGCCCCGTGAACGTCTCGGGCCGGGGCTGCTTCGCGCCGCTCTCCGCGCGCGCGGACCCTCCGCCGCTGCACGCCGCGGTGACGATGGCGAGCACCGCGACGACGGTCGCAACACGGGCGCGGGGCATCGGTTCCTCCTCGACGGCGCGGCGGGTCGTCAGCCTGCCGCGTCCCGAACGACGGCGTCCGGGCGTTTCGCCTCGGGCCCCGGGATCCGTTAGGATCTCTGGGCTCACCAATCGACGTCTGCGCCTGCCGCGCTCGCGGGACAGCGCAGCACAACCGAACCACGCTCCGCCGGGATCCTTCCCCGCGGAGCGTTCGCGTGAGCACAGGCCTCACGCCGGCTCAGGGGAAAGACGCCTCTCATGGCCACCAAAGGGATCCTCGGGCGCAAGCTGGGAATGACCCAGCTCTGGGACGCCGACAATCGGATCGTGCCCGTCACCGTCATCGCGGCGGGGCCGTGTCGCGTCGTGCAGCTCAAGACACCCGAGCGCGACGGGTACTCGGCGGTGCAGCTCGCGTTCGGCGAGGTGAAGGCACGCCGGTTGAACAAGCCCGAGCTCGGTCACCTGCGCAAGGCGGGCGTCGACCCGAGCCCGCACCTCGCGGAGCTGCGCGTCGACGACCTGTCCGCGTTCGAGGTCGGTCAGGTCGTGCGCGCGGATCTCTTCGGGGCCGGCGACCGTGTCGACGTCACGGGCATCTCGAAGGGCAAGGGGTTCAGCGGCCCGATGAAGCGGCACAACTTCAAGGGCCAGGGCGCGTCGCACGGCAACCACAAGAAGCACCGCGCGCCCGGCTCGATCGGTGCGTGCGCGACACCGGCACGCGTGTTCAAGGGCACGCGGATGGCCGGGCAGTACGGCCACGAGCGGGTGACCACGCTCAACCTGCAGGTCGTGGAGGGTGACGCCGAGCGCGGCCTCCTGCTCGTCCGCGGCTCCGTCCCCGGTCCGACGGGCGGCCTCGTGTTCGTCCGCGACGCGGTGAAGCGCGCGAACGCGGGAGCGCAGTGATGGCGACCATCACGGTGAAGCAGGCGACCGGCGACGATGCCGGCACGGTCGACGTCCCCGACGCGCTGTTCGGCATCGAGCCGAACGTCGCCGTCATGCACCAGGTCGTCACCGCGCAGCTCGCGGCCGCGCGCTCCGGCACGCACAGCACGCGCACGCGCGCCGAGGTGGCGGGCGGTGGCTCGAAGCCGTGGCGGCAGAAGGGCACCGGCCGGGCACGGCAGGGATCGATCCGCGCGCCGCACTGGCGCGGCGGTGGCATCGCGCACGGCCCGAAGCCGCGTGACTACCGGCAGCGGACGCCCAAGAAGATGATCCGGCTCGCGTTGTGCTCCGCGCTGTCCGACCGCGCCGCCGACGGGCGCATCACGGTCGTCGACGAGTGGGGGATCGACGCGCCGCGCACGAAGGATGCTGTTCGCGTGCTCGAGGCGCTCGGCCTGCGCGGCGGCGATGGCCGCGAGGAGCGTGTCCTGCTCGTGCTCGCTCGGCACGAGGAGGCGGCGTGGAAGTCGTTCCGCAACCTCGGCGAGCGCGTGGCGATCGTGCTGCCCGAGGAGCTGAACACCTACGACGTCCTCGTGAGTGACCGGCTCGTCTTCAGCCGGGCGACGCTCGACACGACGGTCGCGCGGCTGTCCGGTCGGGCAGAGGACGCGACGAACGACCCGGAGGACGCGGAATGAACGGCCGCGACCCGCGCAACGTGATCATCCGGCCCGTCGTGTCGGAGAAGTCGTACGCGGCGTACGACGAGAACGTCTACACGTTCCTCGTCGCGCCCGACGCCAACAAGATCGAGATCAAGCAGGCGGTCGAGTCCATCTTCGGCGTCCATGTCACGAACGTGAACACCATGAACCGGGCCGGGAAGCGCAAGCGCAACCGGCGCACCGGGACGTGGGGGAAGCGCCCCGATCAGAAGCGTGCCGTCGTGTCGCTCGCCCCGGGCGACCGGATCGAGATCTTCGGGAGCTGACGATGCCGATCCGCAAGCGCAAGCCGACGAGCGCGGGACGCCGCTTCCAGACCGTGTCGGACTTCGCCGAGGTCACGAAGGACCGTCCGGAGAAGTCGCTCACGAAGCCGAAGCCGAAGACGGGCGGCCGCAACGGATACGGGCGGATGACGTCGCGCCACCGCGGCGGTGGGCACAAGCAGCGCTACCGCGTCGTCGACTTCCGTCGCGACAAGGACGGCGTGCCGGCGAAGGTCGCGGCGATCGAGTACGACCCCAACCGCAACGCGCGCATCGCGCTGCTGCACTACCGCGACGGCGAGAAGCGCTACATCCTCGCTCCCGCGCAGGTCGCCGTCGGCGACATGTTGCAGAGCGGTCAGGGGTCGGAGATCCGGCCCGGCAACGCGATGCCGTTGCGCTACATCCCGGTCGGCACGACGGTCCACAACGTCGAGCTGAAGCCGGGCGCCGGTGGCAAGCTCGCGCGCGGCGCGGGCGCGTCCGTCCAGCTCGTCGCGAAGGAAGGTCAGTTCGCGACGCTGCGACTCCCGTCGACGGAGATGCGGCGTGTCCCGATCGACTGCCGCGCGACGATCGGACAGGTCGGCAACACCGAGGCCGCGCTCGTCTCCGTCGGCAAGGCCGGCCGGGCGCGGTGGAAGGGCAAGCGCCCGCACGTGCGCGGTGTCGCGATGAACCCGGTCGACCACCCGCTCGGTGGCGGCGAGGGGAAGAGCTCGGGCGGCCGGCACCCCGTATCCCCGTGGGGCAAGCCCGAAGGGCGGACGCGCCGTCGGGGCAAGCCGTCGGACAAGTTGATCGTGCGTCGTCGTCGTGGTCGCGGCGCTCGGAGGTAGTCGATGCCGCGCAGTCTGAAGAAGGGTCCGTTCGTCGACGAGCACCTGCGCGTGAAGGTCGAGCGGATGAACGCCAGCGGCGAGCGTCGCGTCATCAAGACGTGGTCGCGCCGTTCGACCATCACGCCCGAGATGGTCGGCCACACGCTCGCGGTGCACGACGGCCGCAAGCATGTCCCCGTCTACGTGACCGAGGCGATGGTCGGCCACAAGCTCGGCGAGTTCGCGCCGACGCGCACGTTCCGGTACCACGCCGGCCAAGAGCGCTCGAGCCGGCGATGAGGGGTGTCGACGGTGCCTGAGACACGCGCAACACTCCGCTACTCCCCGACGTCGCCGTACAAGGTGCGCGCCGTCCTCGACCTGATCCGCGGCGTCGAGGTGGGCGAGGCGCGCCAGCAGCTGCAGCTGTGCGGGCGTGACGCGGCCGACGAGGTGCTGAAGCTCCTCGACTCCGCGATCGCCAACGCGGAGGAGAACGACCACCTGCCTGCCGACGAGCTGTACGTGTCGCGAGCGTGGGCCGATGAGGGGCCGACACAGAAGCGCTGGCGGCCACGAGCGCGCGGTCGCGGGACGCGCATCCGCAAGCGGACGAGCCACGTCACCGTCGTCGTCGCGCGCTACAGCGACGAGCAGCTGCAGGAGCGCGCGCGTCGCGATGCCGCGTCGGGTCGTGTGCCGGACCGTCGCCGTCGCGTGCAGCGCCGCCGCCGTCCGCAGCGCGAGGCCGCGGCGACCGAGGAGGTCGAGACCACGGAGGCGACCGAGGGCGTCGAGACCCCGGTCGAGGAGACCCCGGTCGGCGAGACGCCAGAGACCGGCAGCGACGAGACCCGCAGCGATGAGACCGGCAGCGACGAGACCGGCAGCGACGAGACGGGCACGGAGGAGACCGGCGCCGAGGAGAGCGAGCAGCTCGAGGCGGTCGGGGACGCCGAGACCGAGGCGGGCGCGTCCGCAGACGAGACGGAAGAAGAGGCGTAGCCATGGGTCAGAAGGTCAACCCGTACGGCTTCCGTCTCGGCGTGACGACCGACTGGAAGTCGCGGTGGTTCGCCGAGGACGAGGCCTACACCGACGCGCTCGTCGAGGACTGGAAGGTCCGCGACTACCTGCGCAAGCAGTTGGAGCGCGCGGCAGTGAGCCGGATCGAGATCGAGCGCACGCGCGACCGGTTGCGCGTCGATCTGTACACCGCGCGGCCGGGCATCGTCATCGGCCGGCGCGGCGCCGAGGCCGACCGGCTGCGCGCCGGTCTGCTGAAGATCACCGGCAATCCCAAGATCCAGCTGAACATCCAGGAGATCAAGCAGCCCGAGCTCGATGCCAACCTCATCGCGCAGGGCGTCGCCGATCAGCTCGCCGGTCGTGTCTCGTTCCGGCGGGCGATGAAGCGCGCCGTGCAGACGGCGATGAAGGCCGGCGCGCAGGGGATCCGCGTGCAGTGCAGCGGTCGGCTCGGCGGGGCGGAGATGTCGCGAAAGGAGTGGTACCGCGAGGGTCGCGTTCCGCTCCACACGCTGCGCGCCGACATCGACTACGGCCAGGCCGAGGCGCGTACGACGTTCGGCCGCATCGGCGTGAAGGTGTGGATCTACAAGGGCGACATCCTCCCGTACAAGTCCGCGGCCGAGGAGAAGATCTCGCGCGAGGCGGCGATGGCCGTCGGCGAGACGTCCGGTCAAGGACCCGGCCGGCGGGTCGTGAGCGCGGGCGGGGGACGCCGTCGTGCTGCGGCCGCGCAGGCACAACCCGCCGAGGGTGGCGCGCCCGAGGAGGGCGCGGCCGACGAGACCGCCGCCCTCGTGAAGGAGGCGGACCCCGAGCTCGAACGGCTCCTCGCCGAGGAGGAGGAGATCGAGCGCCGCACGCGCCAGCACCACGAGACCCCGCACTTCAGGGGAGACGAAGACTGACCATGTTCTCTGCCGCGCTCGCAAGCTCGCCGCGACGGGCGACCAACGGCACGGCCCGGCGGCCGGGAGACCCGTCCGCCTGTCGGTCGTGCCTCTAGCACGGAGATTCGTTCTGATGTTGATGCCGCGGAAGGTTCGTCATCGGAAGGTGCAGCGGGGCCGCATGGACGGCGCCGCCAAGGGCGGCACGCGCGTCAACTTCGGCGACTACGGCATCCAGGCCCTCGAGCCGGGCTGGATCACCAACCGCCAGATCGAGGCCGCTCGTATCGCGATGACCCGCTACATCAAGCGCGGCGGGAAGGTGTGGATCAACATCTTCCCGGACAAGCCCGTCACGCAGAAGCCGGCCGAGACGCGCATGGGGTCGGGGAAGGGCAACCCCGAGCACTGGGTCGCGGTCGTGAAGCCGGGACGCGTCATGTTCGAGCTGTCCGGTGTCCCCGAGAACACGGCGCGCGAGGCGATGCGGCTCGCGATGCACAAGCTCCCGATCAAGTCGCGCTTCGTGCTGCGCCACGAAGAGGTGTAGCGATGGCGAAGGCGAAAGAGCTGCGCGAGCTGAACGACGACGCGTTGCTCGCGCGTCTCGCCGAGGCGCGCGAAGAGCACTTCAACCTCCGGTTCCAGAACGCGACGGGTCAGCTCGACAACACCTCGCGGCTGCGCGAGGTGCGGCGCGACATCGCGCGGCTGCTGACGTTCCTGCGCGCGCGAGAGATCGAGGCCGCCGAGGCCGAGCAGGGCGAGGAGTAGGCGATGGCCGACGACACCACGCAGGCGGAGACGCGCGCCAACGGACGCAAGGTCCGTGAAGGCCTCGTCGTTTCCACCAAGATGGACAAGACGCTCGTCGTCGCGGTCGTCGACCGTGTGCAGCACCGGCGCTACCGCAAGACCGTGCAGCGCACGCGGAAGCTGTACGTCCACGACGAGACGAATGACGCGCGCCAGGGCGACCGGGTCCGTGTCGCGGAGACGCGTCCGCTGTCGCGCACGAAGCGCTGGCGCCTCGTCGAGGTCCTCGAGCGGGCGCGGTAGATGGAGCGCAGCGTTCACACCGTGCGGTGCCCGAAGCGAGCGGCAGCGAGCGCAGGGCACTCGCCAGCGAGCGATGGATACGCGTCGAGCAAGGCGAACACCGGAGCCCTGCAGTGACTGAGCGAGCGAGAAGACATTGATCCAGCAGGAGTCACGACTCAAGGTGGCCGACAACTCCGGGGCCAAGGAGGTGCTCTGCATCAAGGTCCTCGGGGGAACCCGCCGCCGCTACGCAGGCATCGGCGACGTGTTCGTCGCGACCGTGAAGGACGCCGTCCCGGGGGCCGCGGTCAAGAAGGGCGACGTCGTGAAGTGCGTCGTCGTGCGAACGAAGAAGGAGAAGCGTCGCGCGGACGGCAGCTACATCCGCTTCGACGAGAACGCAGCCGTCCTCATCAACGACCAGATGCAACCGCGCGGGACGCGCATCTTCGGACCGGTCGGGCGCGAGCTGCGCGACCGCCGGTTCATGCGCATCGTCTCGCTCGCACCGGAGGTGCTCTAACCGTGAAGAGCACGGCGAAGCTGAAGATCCACAAGGGTGACCGGGTCCGCGTGTTGAAGGGCAAGGACATCGGCAAGGAGGGCGAGGTCACCCGCGTCCTGCCGGACCACCGCCGCGTCATCGTCGAGGGCGTGAACATCGCCAAGCGTCACCAGCGCGCGACGCGGGCGACGATGCAGGGCGGGATCATCGACAAGGACATGCCGATCGACATCTCGAACGTCGCACTCGTGTGCTCGTCGTGCGGTCCGACCCGAGTCGGGTACCGCGTCGACGACGAGGGCAACAAGGTCCGCGTGTGCAGGAAGTGCGGAGGTGACGTCTGATGGCCGCGCCCGCACCGGCGCGCCCCGTGCCGCGGCTCAAGACGCGCTACCTCGAGGAGCTGCGTGGGCAGCTGCAGTCCGAGCTGTCGCTCGGGAACGTCATGCAGGTGCCGCGGCTCGAGAAGATCGTCGTGAACTGCGGCGTGGGTCGCGCCACCCAGCAGTCGTCGCTCCTCGACGGCGCGATCAACGACCTCACCGTCATCACCGGGCAGAAACCGGCGGTAACTCGCGCGAAGAAGTCCATCGCGGGGTTCAAGCTCCGCGAAGGCAACGCGATCGGCGTGAAGGTCACGATGCGCGGCGACCGGATGTGGGAGTTCTACGACCGACTCGTGAGCGTCGCGATCCCCCGCATCCGTGACTTCCGCGGGATGAACCCCGACTCGTTCGACGGGCGGGGCAACTACACGTTCGGCATCACCGAGCAGCTGATCTTCCCGGAGATCGACTACGACAAGATCGACACCGTGCGCGGCATGGACGTCACGATCGTGACGACCGGGCGCACGGACGACGAGGGCCGCGCGCTGCTCCGGGCGCTCGGCTTCCCGTTCCGCCGTCCCGGCCAGACGCAGGGGTAGTGCATTGGCGAAGAAGGCATTGATCGAGAAGCAGCGGCGCGCACCGAAGTTCAAGGTGCGCTCGTACACGCGGTGTCGCCGCTGCGGCCGATCGCGCTCCGTCTACCGGAAGTTCGGCCTGTGCCGGATCTGCCTGCGCGAGCTCGCGCACCTCGGCGAGGTCCCCGGTGTCACCAAGGCGTCGTGGTGAGGGGGTGAGGCGATGACGATGACCGACCCGATCGCCGACATGCTCACCCGGATCCGCAACGCGAACACCGCCTTCCACGACGACTGCGCGATGCCGTCGTCGAAGCTGAAGGAGGCACTTGCCGGCATCCTCAAGAGCGAGGGCTACATCGAGGACTTCCGTGTCGAGGACGACCCGACCCGCCCGGGCCGGCGACTCGTCATCGACATGAAGTACACGCCGGACCGTCGCCGCACGATCTCGGGCATCAAGCGCGTGTCGAAGCCCGGCCTGCGCGTCTACACGAAGGCCGAGAAGGTTCCCCGTGTCCTCGGTGGCATGGGGATCGCGGTGCTGTCCACCAACCAGGGTCTGATGACCGACCGCGAGGCGCGGGAGCGTCGCGTCGGCGGCGAGATCCTCTGTCACGTCTGGTAAAGGAGACGAAGCGGAGGCCTGGGCGGAGCCCGGGAGGCCGAAGCGAAGTCGACCAATCGAGCAAGGAGACGAAGCGGAGGCCGGGAGGCCGAAGCGAAGTCGACCAATCGAGCAAGGAGACGAAGCGGAGGCCTGGGCGGAGCCCGGGTGGCCGAAGCGAAGTCGACCAATCGAGCAAGGAGACGAAGCGGAGGCCTGGGCGGAGCCCGGGAGGCCGAAGCGGAGTCGACCAATCGAGCAAGGAGACGAAGCGGAGGCCTGGGCGGAGCCCGGGAGGCCGAAGCGAAGTCGACCAATCGAGATAGCGAGCGTTCGCATGTCCCGCATCGGCAAGAAGCCCATCCCGATCCCGTCCGGCGTCGACGTGACGATCGCGGACGGTCACGTCGCGGTGAAGGGTCCGAGAGGATCGCTCGAGCTCGACGCGCCCGAGGGCATCACGGTGGCGCGTGAGGGCGACGAGCTGATCGTCACGCGCCCGGACGACGAGCGCGAGCACCGCGCGCTGCACGGGCTGACTCGCTCGCTCGTCAACAACATGGTCGTCGGCGTGTCGGAGGGCTTCGTACGCGAGCTCGAGATCGTCGGCGTCGGCTACCGCGCGACGGGACAGGGCCCGGACCGGATCGAGCTCCAGGTCGGGTACTCGCACCCCGTCCCGGTGCGCGCGCCGGAGGGTGTGACGTTCGAGGTGCCGAGCCCGACGCGCATCGCCGTCCGTGGGTTCGACAAGCAGCTGGTCGGCCAGGTCGCGGCCGACATCCGCAAGATCCGCAAGCCCGAGCCGTACAAGGGCAAGGGCATCCGCTACGCCGGCGAGCGTGTCCTGCGCAAGGCCGGCAAGAGCGCCAAGTAACCGAGGAACCGGGGACGAGAGCGATGCCTGTCAGTCGACAGCTCAGCCGGGAGCGGCGTCACCGCAGGGTGCGCAAGAAGGTGCGCGGCACCGCCGAGCGGCCGCGTCTGTCGGTGTTCCGCTCCAACCGTCACATCTACGCGCAGGTCGTCGACGACGTGAGTGGCCGTACGCTCGCGGCTGCCTCGACCGTCGAGGCCGACCTGCGCGACGGCTCGACCGGCACGGTCGACGCCGCCACGACCGTGGGCAAGCTCGTCGGTGAGCGCGCGCGGGCAGCCGGGATCGAGAGCGTCGTCTTCGACCGCGGGGGCTTCCGCTTCCACGGTCGTGTGGCCGGCGTCGCGTCCGGCGCGCGCGAAGCCGGGCTCCGCTTCTGAACGCTTCCGAGAGGTAGTCATGCCTGAAGGCCAGTACGAAGAGCGCGTGATCGCGATCAACCGCGTGGCGAAGGTCGTCAAGGGCGGCCGGCGCTTCTCCTTCACCGCGCTCGTCGTGGTCGGTGACGGCAACGGGAACGTCGGGCTGGGCTACGGCAAGGCGAAGGAGGTCCCGGCCGCGATCCAGAAGGGGATGGAGGAGGCGCGCAAGAACCTCTTCGCTGTGCCGATCGCCGGCTCCACGATCACCCACACGATCCTCGGCGAGCACGACGCCGCGCGCGTCCTGCTCAAACCGGCGGCGCCCGGTACCGGTGTCATCGCGGGTGGCGCGGCGCGGGCGATCCTCGAGGCGGCCGGCGTGCGCGACGTGCTGGCGAAGTCCCTCGGGTCGTCGAACGCGATCAACGTGTCACGAGCGACGATCGAGGGCCTCCGCGGCCTCCGCCGGCCCGACGAGGTCGCGAAGCTGCGCGGCAAGTCGGCGGAAGAGGTCTCCGCACCCGGGATGCTGCGCGCGTACCGCGACGCCGCGACGCGCAAGGCCGAGCCGACCGAGGTCGCGTGACATGGCCGCGAAGCTGCGCGTCACGCTCGTCCGTTCCGTCATCGGCGTGAAGCCGAAGCAGCGCGGCACGATCCGTGCCCTCGGCCTGAAGCGCATCGACCACACCGTCGAGCACGCCGACCGTCCCGAGATCCGGGGGATGCTCGCCCGGGTCCCGCATCTCGTGCGCGTGGAGGAGATCTCGTGAAGGTCCACGACCTGAAGCCGCCGGAGGGTTCGCGCCGGCCGCGCCGTCGTGTCGGCCGCGGCATCGCGGGCAAGGGAGGCAAGACCGCGGGCCGCGGCATGAAGGGACAGGGCGCGCGCGACACCGTGAAGCCGGGGTTCGAGGGTGGTCAGACCCCCCTCATGCGGCGCACGCCGAAGGCGAAGGGGTTCAAGAACCCGTTCCGCATCGAGTACAGCGTCGTCAACCTCGACACGCTCGAGGCGTTCGACGCGTCGAGCACGATCGACCCGGACGCGCTGCGAGCGCGGGGGCTGGTGCACAAGCACGGGTTGGTGAAGGTGCTCGGCCGCGGTGAGCTGACGAAGCCGCTGACTGTGCGTGCGCACGCCTTCTCGGCCGCCGCGACCAGGGCGATCGAGGCCGCCGGGGGAACCACGGAGACTCTGCCGCTGCCGTACCGGACGGGCCGTCCACCTGCCCGGGGCAATGCCCTGATGAACCGGTAACCTGAGCAGCCTTCCCTAGCGACCGAGGAGGACGGCGCACCCCATGCTCTCCCGCCTCCGGAACATGTTCCGGGTGCCCGACCTGCGGAAGAAGATCCTCTTCACGCTGCTGATCGTCGCGATCTACCGGATCGGGACGCACATCCCGGTCCCCTACGTCGACTTCCAGCAGATCAAGAACCTCGAGCACCAGTCGAAGAACAGCGGTGTCGTCGGCTTCCTCGACCTGTTCTCGGGCGGCGCGCTCACGAACGTCGCGGTGTTCTTCCTCGGCATCATGCCGTACATCACCGCGTCGATCATCATGCAGCTCCTCGGCGTGGTGATCCCCAAGCTCGAGGAGTGGCAGAACGAGGGCCAGACCGGCCAGAAGAAGATCACCCAGTGGACCCGGTACCTCACCGTCGGTCTCGCGGTGATCCAGGCGACCGGCTGGGTGTTCAGCCTCCACCAGGGCTCGAGCGGACTGCTCGGCTTCGTCGGCTTCCAGGGCAAGGACATGATCCCCGGGTTCAACGCACCGCGGGCGATCCTGATCATCCTCACCTGGACGGCCGGCACCGCGATGGTCATGTGGCTCGCCGAGCTCATCACGCAGCGCGGGATCGGGAACGGGATGTCGATCCTGATCTTCGCGTCCGTCGTGTCGCGCCTTCCCGCGCAGGGAAGTCAGCTGTTCTCGCAGGGCAGCAAGTTCCAGTTCTCGGTGATCTGCATCATCGGCATCGGGATGATCGTCGGCATCGTCTTCGTGGAGTCGGGGCAGCGTCGCATCCCCGTCCAATTCGCGAAGCGCGTCGTCGGCCGTCGCATGTACGGCGGCCAGAGCACGTACATCCCGCTGAAGGTGAACCAGTCGGGGGTGATCCCGCCGATCTTCGCGAGCTCCGTGCTCGCGTTCCCGGCGTTGATCGCGAGCGCCAGCCCGTGGAAGGGCTTCCAGAAGTTCGTCAACGACCAGCTCATCCAGCGTCAGAGCTGGTTCTACATCGGGTGCTACGCGCTGCTGATCATCTTCTTCGCGTACTTCTACACGGCGATCGCGTTCAACCCGCAGCAACAGGCAGACATCATCCGAAAGCAAGGCGGGTTCATCCCCGGCATCAGACCGGGACCGCCGACGGAGCGGTATCTCGCGAAGGTCCTGAACCGGATCAACCTGCCGGGATCGTTGTTCCTCGCGTTCATCGCCGTTCTGCCGCTGCTCGTCATCGCGCTCTGGAACATCCAACAGTTCCCCTTCGGCGGGGTTGCCATCCTGATCATCGTCGGTGTCGCGCTCGAGACGATGAAACAGATCGACAGCCAGCTGATGATGCGGAACTACGAAGGGTTCCTGACCTGAGCGGGCGCGTTCGCGCACCGCGACCGGGGCAGAGGGCGACCGCACGATGAGCCAGGGCCCGCGGCTGGTCATGCTCGGCAAGCAGGGTGCCGGCAAGGGGACGCAGGCCGCGCGCGTCGCGGAGCACTACCGCATCGTGCACCTGTCGACCGGCGACCTGTTCCGTGCCGCGGCACACGCGGGCACGCCGTTCGGGATCCGCGCGAAGGAGTACATGGATCGGGGCGACCTCGTGCCCGACGAGACCGTGGTCGGGCTGATCGAGGAGCGGTTCACGGCCGACGGCAGCCCGCTCCCGGGTGGGTTCGTGCTCGACGGGTTCCCGCGCAACCGGTACCAGGCCGAGGAGCTCGACCGGGTGCTCGACGGGCTGCCCCTCGACCTGGCCGTCGACCTCGACGTCCCGCGCGACATCGTGCTCGAGCGCCTCGCCGGACGCCGCGTCTGCAGCCGGTGCGGCGCGGTGTACCACCTCGACATGCCGCCGTCGCGACCCTGGGTCTGCGACGTGTGCGGCGGCGAGGTCGTCCAGCGCGACGACGACACCGAGGAGGCGATCCTCCGCCGGCTCGAGCTGTACGAGACGGAGACCGTCCCCGTCCTCGACTACTACCGCGACCAGACCAAGCTGGCGGTCGTCGACGGCGTCGGGACCGGTGACGAGGTGTTCGAGCGGGTCGTGAAGATCGTCGACGAGCGACGTCCGGGGTGAAGCGGTGATCACGCGCAAGAGCCGGGAGCAGATCGCGCTAATGCGGCGGGCCGGGAGGGTCGTCGCGGAGATGCACGAGGAATGCGCGCGCGCGTCGAAGCCCGGCGTCACGACCGCCGAGGTCGACCAGGTCGCGCGCGACGTGCTCGACCGGCGTGGCGCACGCTCGAACTTCCTCGGCTACCACGGCTTCCCCGCGGTGATCTGCACGTCGCCGAACGACGTGATCGTCCACGGGATCCCCGACGGCTACACGCTGCGCGAGGGCGACATCCTGTCGATCGACTGCGGGGCGATCATCGAGGGTTGGCACGCGGACGCCGCGCTCACGATCCCGATCGGCGACGTCGACGACGAGTCGCACCGGCTCATCGACGTGACGCGCCACTCGCTCGACGCCGCCATCGAGCAGGTCCTCGCGGGCAACCGCCTCTCGGACATCGGTGCGGCCGTGGAGGGTGTCGCGGAGGCGGCCGGGTTCACGGTCGTGCGGGAGTACGTCGGGCACGGGATCGGCACCGCGATGCACGAGGAGCCCCAGGTCCCGAACTACGGCCCACCCGGCCGGGGGCTCAAGCTCAAGGAGGGCCTCGTGCTCGCCATCGAGCCGATGGTCAACGCGGGTGGCGCCGCGACCAGGACGCTCGACGACGGCTGGGCGGTCGTGACGGCCGACGGCCGCCGCTCCGCCCACTTCGAGCACACCGTCGCGGTGACCGACCACGGCCCGGAAGTCCTGACCCTGCCATGACACTTGCGCCGCCCCGGAGTCGGAGCGGGGCGGGCTGGACCGGTGGCAAGCGGCGCCCTGCCAACAGTGGCTCACGCTGCACGACGCGTCTCAGCAACCCGCGTCACCCTCCAGATTTCTGTCCCGGGTGACCTGCGTGTATCCTGTTCGGTCGGCCCCGTGGTCCCTGGCGCGTATTTCGCGCGCCCTGTTGTTGCAGGTGGTGCACCCTGGCGAAGCCCAAGGACGACACGATCCTCGTCGAGGGGACGGTCGTCGAGCCGCTGCCGAACGCGATGTTCCGAGTCGAGCTGGAGAACGGCCACAAGGTGCTCGCGCACATCTCCGGGAAGATGCGGATGAACTACATCCGGATCCTGCCCGGCGACAGGGTGCAAGTGGAGCTCACGCCCTACGACCTCGGCCGTGGTCGCATCACCTACCGCTACAAGTAGCGGCCGAAGCAGTCGGAGCGTCATGAAGGTCCGCCCGTCCGTCAAGAAGATGTGCGAGAAGTGCAAGGTCATCCGCCGTCACGGCTCGGTGCGGGTGATCTGCGTCAACCCGCGCCACAAGCAGCGCCAGGGTTAGGGGGTTCGTCACGCCATGGCCCGCATCGCAGGAGTCGACGTCCCCCGCGAGAAGCGCCTCGAGATCTCGCTCACCTACATCTATGGCATCGGCCGTACGACCGCGCGTCTCGTGTGCGACGCGAACAACATCTCGGCCGACACGCGCGTACGCGACCTCACGGACGAGGAGGTCGCGCGGCTGCGGTCGTGGATCGATCAGAACCTGAAGGTCGAGGGTGACCTGCGCCGCGAGGTGCAGGGGCACATCAAGCGCAAGATGGAGATCGGCAGCTACTCGGGCCTGCGCCACCGCCGCGGCCTCCCCGTGCGCGGACAGCGGACGCGGACGAACGCGCGCACGCGCAAGGGCCCGAAGAAGACCGTCGCCGGCAAGAAGCGCGCCCGCAAGTAGCCGGTGCGGCGGCCCGTCCCGCCGCGCCACCGCTCACCCGTACGAGAAGGGGATTCCGTGGCTCGCCCACCCGCAGGAGGACGCCGCCCGAAGCGGCGTGAACGCAAGAACATCGCCTACGGCATCGCGCACATCAAGTCGTCGTTCAACAACACGATCGTCACGATCGCCGACCAGCAGGGCAACACGATCGCGTGGGCGTCGTCGGGCAACGTCGGGTTCAAGGGCTCGCGCAAGTCCACGCCGTTCGCCGCGCAGCTGGCCGCGGAGACCGCGGCGCGACGCGCGATGGAGCACGGTGTGCGCAAGGTCGACGTCATGGTGAAGGGTCCCGGGTCGGGGCGCGAGACCGCGATCCGGTCGATCCAGAACACGGGGATCGAGGTCGTCGGCATCAAGGACGTCACCCCGATCCCGCACAACGGCTGCCGTCCCCCGAAGCGCCGGAGGGTCTGATGGCGCGTTACACGGGACCGGTCTGCCGGCTGTGCCGGCGCGAGCGGATGAAGCTGTTCCTCAAGGGCGCGAAGTGCGACACGATGCGCTGCCCGATCGAGCGCCGGCCGTACCCGCCGGGCATGCACGGCCGCGGTCGCATCCGCGAGAGCGAGTACCTGCTCCAGCTGCGCGAGAAGCAGAAGGCGCGCCGCATCTACGGCCTGCTCGAGAAGCAGTTCCAGAACCTCTACAACGAGGCGGCCCGCCAGAAGGGCATCACCGGCGAGAACCTGCTGCGGATGCTCGAGCTGCGCATCGACAACGTCGTGTACCGCGCGAACTTCGCCGCGAGCCGCAACCAGGCCCGCCAGCTCGTCCGCCACGGGCACGTCAACGTGAACGGCAAGCGCGTCACGATCCCGTCGTACCGGTTGCGCAAGGGCGACGTCGTGGAGCTGCGTGACAAGGCGCGCTCGATGATCGTCGTGCGCCACAACCTCGACACGCTCGACCGCGCGGTGCCCCAGTGGCTCGACACCGGCGAGATGCGCGTGACGGTGCGCGACCTCCCGTTGCGGGAGCAGATCGACGTGCCGGTGCGCGAGCAGCTCATCGTCGAGCTCTACTCGAAGTAGCCGGCCGCCTCCCGCGGTGACGAGCGCCGCGTCCACACGACCTCACGACCTCTGACATTCGAGAAGCGAGCGCACGATGCTGATCATCCAACGACCCGAGATCGAGTCCCGAGAGCCGGACGGCAACACGCAACAGTTCGTGATCGCGCCGCTGGAGCCGGGCTTCGGTCACACGCTCGGCAACAGCCTGCGGCGGACGTTGCTGTCGTCGATCCCCGGCGCGGCCGTCACGCAGGTCCGCTTCGATGACGCGCTGCACGAGTTCGCGGTCATCAAGGGCGTGAAGGAGGACGTCACCGACGTCATCCTCAACCTGAAGGACCTCGTGCTGCGGTGCTCGTCCGAGGAGCCCGTGACGCTGCGGCTCGACGTGCGCGGCCCGGCCGACGTCACCGCGGGGGACATCCAGACCACGAACGAGGTCGAGATCCTCAATCCCGATCTCCACATCGCGGCCGTGAACGCCCAGGGCGCGCTGCGTCTCGACCTGACGGTCGAGCAGGGTCGCGGCTACGCGTCCGCCGAGAAGACGAAGCGACCGGGCGCGCCGATCGGCGTCATCCCCGTCGACGCCATCTTCTCGCCCGTGCGGCGCGTCGCGTTCGGGGTGGAGCCGACCCGTGTCGAGCAGGCGACGAACTACGACAAGCTCACGCTGACGATCGAGACCGACGGGTCGATCACGCCGCGCGACGCGCTCGCCTCCGCGGGCGACACGCTCGGGCGGCTGGTCGGGCTGATCGCGGAGCTGTCGGCCGAGCCCCGTGGACTCGAGCTCGGCGAGGTGTCGCCGGCGACCGCGACGTCGCCCGACCTCGAGCTGCCGATCGAGGAGCTCGACCTGTCCGAGCGTCCGCGCAACTGCCTCAAGCGGGCGCGGGTCGACACGATCGGCCAGCTCGTCCAGAAGACCGAGGACGACCTGCTCGCGATCACGAACTTCGGCTCGAAGTCGCTCGAAGAGGTGTTGCAGAAGCTCGACGAGCGGGGCCTGTCGCTGCGGGTGAAGGAGTAGGGATGCCGACCCCGAAGAAGGGGCCGCGCTTCGGCGGCAGCCCGAGCCACCACCGACTGCTGCTCGCCAACCTCGCCGCGCACCTGTTCGCGTCGGAGGCGATCGTCACGACCGTCCCGAAGGCAAAGGCGTTGCGCCCGTATGCGGAGCGGCTGATCACCAAGGCGAAGAAAGGTGGCGTGCACCAGCAGCGCCAGGTCGTCGCGCGCCTGCACGACAAGGACGTCACCCAGAAGCTCTTCGCCGAGATCGCGCCGCGCTACGCGGACCGCAACGGCGGGTACCTGCGCATCCTCAAGCTCGGGCCGCGCCCCGGCGACAACGCGCCGATGGCCCGCATCGAGCTCGTGTAGCACCCTCGGTGACGCTCTTCGACTCCCACGACGGGCCGGCCAAGTGCCGGCTCGTCGTCGCGTACGACGGTACGGGGTTCCGTGGGTTCGCGGAGCAGCCCAATGTGCGGACGGTCGGCGGCACGCTGCGCAAGGCACTGGAGAAGGTCGTGCGCCATCCGGTGGAGCTCCAGTGCGCGGGGCGCACCGACGCCGGCGTCCACGCGTGGGGCCAGGTCGTCACGTTCGACGCCGGCGCGGGCCTCGACCCGTGGCGCGTCCAGTCCGCGCTCAACGGGATGCTGGCACCGGAGCTCGTCGTGCGCGACGCGGACCTCGTCGACGCGTCGTTCGATCCGCGACACTCGGCGCGTTGGCGCGAGTACCGCTACACGATCGTGAACCGGCCGTTCGCCGACCCGTTCCGCGCTCGCTATGCGTGGTGCGTGGCCGAGCCGCTCGACCTGAAGCTGCTGAGGCTGGGCGCGGACCCGTTCCTGGGCGAGCACGACTTCGCCGCGTTCTGCCGGAAGGGTCCCGAGGGGTCGTCGACCGTGAGACGCGTGCTCGCGTCGCGCTGGAACGACGATGGTGATGGCGTGCTGGTGTACGAGGTGCGCGCCAGCGCGTTCTGCTGGCAGATGGTGCGTTCGATCGTCGGCACCCTCGTCGACGTCGGACGCGGACGGCTCCGCCCCGGTGACGTGCTGTCGATCATGCGAGGACGCGATCGTGGGGCGGCCGGTCAGATCGCGCCGCCCCACGGACTGTGTCTCTGGGAGGTCGGGTACTGAGCACCCGTCCGTCGATCAGTTCGACGAGCCTGCCGACGTGGTCGTGTCGTTGCTCGGGTCGTGCGGCGTGACCGTCACGACGATGCCGTTCGTGCTGTTGCCCGTGGTGCCGCCGACGTTCACGTCGTACTTCGTCCCGACCGCGCTCAGCGTGCTGACCGAGCTGTCGCCCGACCCCGCGTTGAACGAGCCCTGGATCGTGTAGCCCGCGGACTCGAGCGCGGAGCGGTACGAGCTCAGGGCGTCCGACACCGACCCGCTCGGCTCGATCGTCACGGTCCACGCGCCCTTGCCGTTGTCGGTCGTCGAGATCGCGCCGGTGACCTTGCCCTTCGGCAGCGGGACGTCGCTCGTCGGGAAGTCCTTCGGCAACGCGGTGCTCGCGCCGAACGACGCGGAGTTCCCGTTGCCGTCGTTCACGGTCACGCCGTTGTCGTTGACCTTCACCTTGCCGTTCGTCGCCTTGTCCACGAGCTTCTCGGCCGTGCTCTTGCCCCCGCCACACGCGGCGAGGCCGAGCGCCAACGCCACTCCGACGGCTGCGAACGCGGTGGTCCGCCGCATGGGTGCCTCCCTGTCCGGCACTGCCGCCCGACCGTCGGGCGGCGGTTCGTGCAAGTAACGGCCGCGGTCGTCCCCACCTTGAGACGCGATCGCGCGCGTTCACGCAGCGTGGTGACGGCATCGAACGGTCGTCACGGGGGTACCGTTCGCCCGGATGCGGAGACTCGGGGTCGTCATCGTCGCGGCCGTCGCGCTCGTCGGTGCCGCGGCGTGCTCGTCAGGATCGAAGAGCGCGTCGACGAGCACGTCCGAGACGCGTGACACGACGACGACGAGCTCGGGTGCGGGCGTCCCGACGACGGCGCCGTCGTCCGGATCGGCTCCACTCTGGCCGACGTACCACCGCACCAACGACCGCAACGGCCTCGTACCCGGCTTCCCCGCGCCGACACGTCTCCCGCGCGCGTGGAACGTGAAGCTCGACGGCGCGGTCTACGCGCAGCCGGTCGTCGTCGGCGACCAGGTCATCGTGGCGACCGAGAACGACACCGTGTACGCGCTCGACGTGTCGAGCGGCGCGCAGCGTTGGATGCGTCATCTGGCGTCGCCGATCAGACAGTCGGATCTCCCGTGCGGCGACATCGACCCGCTCGGCATCACGGGGACGCCCGCATACGACGACGCGACACGTTCCATGTTCGTCGTGACCGAGACCGCGGGCGGACGCCACGACCTCTACGCGCTCGACCCGACGAACGGCGCGACGCGCTTCACGCGCAACCTCGACGTGACGAACCGCGACCCGCGTGCGGAGCAGCAGCGTGCCGCGTTGCTCGTCGCCAACGGTCGCGTCTACGTCGCGTTCGGCGGGTTGTTCGGCGACTGCGGCAACTACGTCGGCTACGTGACCGCGCTCGCGACGGACGGCTCGGGCACGATCACGCACTACGAGGTCCCCACGTCACGTGAGGGCGGGATCTGGGCGGCGTCCGGCCCGGCTGCGGCCGCGGACGGGACCATCTACGTCGCGGTCGGGAACGGGGCGAGCACAGGCGGGTCGTACGACGGCAGCGACTCGGTGCTGCGGCTGGCGCCCGACCTGTCGCGGCGTCTCGACTTCTTCGCCCCGAGCAACTGGGGCTCGGAGAACGCGCAGGACGCCGACCTCGGGTCCACCGGACCGTTGCTCGTACCCGGGAACCGCGTGCTGATCGGCGGGAAGGGCTCGCAGGTCTACCTGTTGGACGCGTCCCGGCTCGGCGGGATCGGCGGCCAGCTGTCGACCGTCAACGGGTGCCGCAGCTTCGGCGGCATGGCGTTCGACGCGGGTGCGGCCTTCGTGCCGTGCAGCGACGGGGTGCTGCGCGTCGACGTGCAGCCCGGCCGGATCACGCGCTCATGGCAGGCGCGCGGCATCTCCGGGTCGCCCGTCGTCGGTGGTGGCGAGGTCTGGACGCTCGACACGTCGAGCGGCGTGTTGCACGCGCTCGACGAGGCGACGGGCCACGAGCGTGCGAGCGCGAGCGTCGGCGACGTCACGCGGTTCGCGTCGCCGGTGCTGGCGGGCGGGCGCGTCGTCGTCGGCACGACGGGCGGCGTCGTCGCCCTGACGGTGCAGTAGCGGCGCGGCTCACCTCGGTTCGACGCGGTAGCCCGCCTTTCGCAGCGACGCGAGGATCTCGTCGCGGTGCTGCGGGTCGCGCGTCTCGAGCGTCAGGTCGACCTCGACCTGCTGGACGGGCAACACCGGTCCGCTGCGGTGGTGCTCGACGTCGACGACGTTGAGGCCCAGTTGCGCGATCACCGAGAGCAGGCGTTGCAGCTCGCCGGGCCGGTCGCTCAGCGCGACGCGCACGACGAGGTACCGGCCGGCGGCCGACAGACCGTGCTCGATGAGGCGGACGAGCAGTGCGGCGTCGACGTTGCCGCCGGACAGCACCGCGCACACGGGCGACGACGGGTTCCCGCCGATCCGGCCGGACAGCACCGCCGCGAGCGCCGACGCGCCGGCGGGCTCGACGACGGTCTTGCGCCGTTCGAGGAGCAGCAGCATCGTGCGCGCGATCTCCTCGTCGGTCACGGTGACGACGTCGTCCACGAGTGCGTCGACGTGCGCGAGCGTCACGTCGCCCACCTCGTGCACCGCGATCCCGTCGGCGATCGTGTTGACCGCCGCGAGCTCGACGGGCCGGCCGGCCTGCAGCGCCGCCTGCATGGCGGTCGCACCCGCCGCTTCGACGCCGACGACGCGCGTTCCCGGCCGGAGCGCCTTCCACGCGACGGCGATCCCGCTCACGAGCCCGCCCCCACCGACCGGTACGACGACCGTCTCGGCGTCGGGCGCCTGCTGCGCGAGCTCGACGCCGATGGTCCCCTGACCCGCGATCACGGCGCGGTCGTCGAAGGGAGACACGAGCGTCGCGCCGCTCTCGCGAGACGCGTCGAGCGCCGCGCGCATCGCTGCCGCGAGACCGCCCGCGACGAGCTCGACGCGCGCGCCGTACGCGCGCGTCGCATCGAGCTTGGGGAGCGGCGCGGTGTCCGGCATGAAGATGGTCGCCTCGACACCGAGCGACGTCGCGGCGAGCGCGACGCCCTGCGCGTGGTTCCCCGCGCTCGCGGCGACGACGCCGGCGGCGCGCTCGGCGCGCGGGATCGCGGCGATGCGGCAGTACGCACCACGGACCTTGAACGAGCCCGTCCGCTGCACCTCCTCGTGCTTGAGCGCGACGGGTCGCCCGGCCATCTCGCAGAGGAACGCCGGACGGTCGACCGGCGTCGCGCGGATCACGCCGTCGAGCAGGCGCGCGCACGCGCGGACGTCGTCGAGCGTGACGAGCTCGTCGCCCTTCACGCGGCGCCGTCGCCGAGGTAGAGGAAGCCGTAGCCCTCGTCGCGGAACGGGATCTGCGCGTCGCGCAGCGCGACGTCCCAGTCTCCCCGCACCGCGGGATCGGTCTCCTCCATCCCGTGGTCGGCGACGAGGAGGAACGCGGTGTCGTCGGAGATGCCGGCCCGGTCGATGGCGTCGAGCACCGCGCCCAGCCGCGCGTCCGAGTCGCGCACGCCGGCGGCCGCGATCTCCGAGTACGGGCCGCCCTCGTGCATGGCGGCGTCGGTCAGCGTGAAGTTCAGCCACAGGAACCGCGGACGCGGGTACGTCACGCCGCGGTACTCGCCGCCCAGGATGCCGACGGCCTGGTCGATGCCCATGTGGTCGACGACCGACGACCACGAGTAGTCCTTCGAGGGGCGCACGAACCGCTCGGTCGTGTGGGGCAGGCCGTCGGGTGACGCAGGGATCGGCGGCACCTCGCCGCGACGGAAGAAGTCGAACGTCGAGTAGTCGGCGCCGAGATCGCACGGCTCGTTGACCGATGCCGTGAACGCGTCCGGCCAGCGGCGATGGATCGCGTGGTGCAGCGAGTCGACGCCGTCGACGACGTGACGCATCGCCCACGGCCATGTCGCCGACGAGTTCGTGATCACCTGCTCGCCGCGCGCGCGGTCGAACCACGCGTTGTGCAGGATCCCGTGATGACCGGGCAGCCGCCCAGTGATCACCGACGTGTGGTTCGCGAGCGTCACCGTCGGCAGACCCGCGAACGCACCGTGCTCGAGCGCGCATCCGGACTCCACGAGGCGCGCGACGTTCGGCGCGTGACCACCGCGGACCATGTCGTAGAGCACGTTCGCGTTCGTCCCGTCGAACAGGAACCCGACGACGAGGACCGGCCGACCGGCGTCGGGATCGAGGAGCTCGCCGAGCGCCCGGCCGTCCTGGCCGTTCAGGTACGTGCCGTCGGCGCGCGCCTCACACCCGAGAAGCGCCGCGACGGTGGGCGCGACGTCGACGAGACGCGCCGCGCGCGCGACGAACCCGTTGCGGCGCACACCCCGCCCCGCGAGCACGAACGGCGCGCGCGCCTGCACGACGCCGAGCGACCCGTGCTCCCCCAGGTGCCCACCTTGCTCGGCCCAGTTGTGCGCCGCCGCGTGGACGACGCACAGGTCGGGCGCGGCGGGATGGTCGAACAGCTGCGCGACGTGGTCGTAGGCGAAGGGGTACGCGTTGGCGCTGCGGTGCGGGTGACGGCAGGCCTGCTCGTGGGCGAGGCCGACGAACCGGTCGGTGTGCCGGTCGGCGAGCGGGTCGCGGCCCTCGACACCCGTCACCGCGTAGTCGTCGACGCCCGGCCCGACCCGCCGGAACCGGACCCGGCCGTCGGCCGCGGCGACCTCGTACTCGTCGGCGTTCGTCGCGACCCGGCGTGCCACCATGTCGACGATCGGCTCGAGCGAGGGGTCCAGGAGGACGTCGAGCGCGCGCTGCGTGAGATCCTCGGCCATCGCGGGCACGATATCCGGGAAAATTGCGGGTCAACGAGGGTCGCGCTACCATCGCCGGTCGCGTTCGACGCCCCAAGCGGTGTCACGCGCCCCCGCCCGTCCGATCTCGAGGTGTGTTCGCGGTGCCCACGTACTCGCCGAAGCCGAGCGACATCGAGCGTGCCTGGCACGTCGTCGACGCGGACGGTGCGGTCCTCGGGCGGCTCGCGACCGAGGTCGCGACGTTGCTGCGAGGCAAGCACAAGGCGATCTGGGCGCCGCACGTCGACACCGGGGACCACGTGATCGTCGTGAACGCGGCCAAGCTCGCGATCACGCCCCGCAAGGCGGACCAGAAGCTCTACTACCGCCACTCGGGCTACCCGGGCGGTCTGCGAAAGACGAATCTCGCGCACGTGCTCGAGCGCGACCCCGAGAAGGTCGTGCGCCTCGCGGTGCGGGGGATGCTGCCGAAGAACCGGCTCGGCCGCTCGATGCTGCGCAAGCTCCGCGTCTACGCGGGGCCGACGCATCCCCACGCCGCCCAGCAGCCGCAGCCGCGCACGCTCGCGTCGGCGCGCGCCGCGCAGTAGCCCGGACCACGAGAGGACGCCGTGCCCAAGCCCCTGATCCAGACCACCGGTCGGCGCAAGGAGGCGGTCGCCCGCGTGCGGCTGCGTCCGGGCACCGGGAAGATCGTGATCAACGGGCACGAGTTCGAGCGTTACTTCCCGATCCTCACGCACCGCGTGATCGCGACCGAGCCGATGCGCATCAGCCAGACGTCCGACGTCTACGACGTCGACGCGACGGTCGACGGCGGTGGCATCAGCGGGCAGGCCGGCGCGCTGCGGCTCGGCATCGCGCGTGCGCTGGTCGCGCTCGACGGCGACATCCGGCCCCAGCTCAAGAAGGCGGGGCTCCTGACGCGTGACGCGCGCGAGAAGGAGCGGCGCAAGTACGGGCTCAAGAAGGCCCGCAAGGCGCCGCAGTACTCCAAGCGCTGACCGCCGTCCCGCTGCTCGTCCCGTGACGCTGCGCTTCGGCACCGACGGCGTGCGCGGCGTCGCGAACCGCGATCTCACGCCCGAGCTCGTGACCGCGCTCGGACGGGTCGCGGCACGGGTGCTCGACGCGCGCACCTGGCTCGTCGGGCGCGACACCCGCCGTTCCGGGACGCTCCTCGAAGCCGCGCTCGTCGCCGGACTGTGCGCGGAGGGCGTCGACGTCGTGAGCGTCGGCGTGCTGCCGACGCCGGGTGTCGCGTACCTCTCCCAGGTGGACGCGCTCCCGGCCGCGATGATCTCGGCGAGCCACAACCCGTTCCCGGACAACGGCATCAAGCTGTTCGCGCCGGGCGGCCGGAAGATCCCCGACGACACCGAGCGTCGCGTCGAGCACCTCCTCGCCGCGCTCATCGGCGACCCCAACGGCGCGACCCCGGACCGGCACGCGCCCGACGGCGAGGACGTCGGCGCGTGGCGGACCGAGCCGTCCGCGTCGCAGCGCTACGTCGACCACCTCGCAGCCACGCTCGAAGGACGGACGCTCGAGGGGCTGCACGTCGTCGTCGACTGCGGCAACGGAGCGGCGTCGGTCGTCGCGCCCGCCGCGTTCCGAGCGCTCGGCGCGCGCGTGACCGTCCTCAACGACACGCCGGACGGGACGAACATCAACGCGGCGTGTGGCTCGACCGACCCGTCCGCGTTGCAGCGCGCGGTCGTCGCCGAGCACGCCGACGCGGGGCTCGCGTTCGACGGCGATGCCGACCGGGTGATCGCGATCGACGAGCGCGGCGAGATCGTCGACGGCGACCAGGTGCTCGCGATCCTCGCCCTCGACCTCGCGCAGCACGGGCGACTCCGCCACGACGCGCTCGCCGCCACGGTGATGTCGAACCTCGGCCTTCGGCGTGCACTGCACGAGCACGGCATCGAGCTCGTCGAGACCGCGGTGGGCGACCGCAACGTGCTCGTCGCCATGGACGAGCGCGACCTCGCGCTCGGCGGTGAGCAGTCGGGGCACGTGATCCTCGCCGACCACGCCACGACGGGCGACGGCACGCTCACGGGCATCGTGCTCCTCGACGTCGTGCGCCGGTCGGGCCGCCCGCTCTCGGACCTCGCCGGCGTCATGACGCGCCTGCCGCAGGTGCTGCGGAACGTCCGGGTGTCGGACAAGACGATCCTCGACGGCGATGGGGCCGCGACCGTTCGTGACGTGATCCGCGCCGTGGAGGACGAGCTCGCCGACGACGGGCGCGTGCTCGTCCGGGTGTCGGGCACGGAGCCGGTCGTGCGCGTGATGGTCGAAGCGACCACCGAGGCGCGTGCCCAGCAGTGCGCGGACCGCCTGGTCGACGCGGTCACGGGCCTGGATCGGGCTCCGCTGCAGGGCATCTAGACTGACCCGACCCGGGGGGCACCCGTCGCGCGCGGCGGGTCGGGCTGGGACCCGTCCCAGGAGCCAGCTTCATGTGCGGAATCATCGGCGTCGTCCGCCGGCCCGGTCGGCGCGTCTCCCCGTCGCTCGACGATCTCGCCGCGCGCCTGCGCGCCGCCCGTGACGACCTCGACCTGGCGGGCAGAGGGCTCGCCGTCGACACGCTGACGCGGGCCGCCGAGCACGTCGAGCACGTCGACGGCGCGCTGCGGGGGACGCCGGGGGTCCGGGCGCTGCTGCGTCAGGGCACCGCGGCCACCGAGGTCGGCGCGCTCGCGGCGGACGCGTCCCGACGGCTCGACTCGATCGAGCGTGCCCTCGACCGCGGTGACGTCTCCGCCGGCGCGTCGGGCTCGCTCGAGCAGCTCAACGCAGCCATCGTGCGGTGCAAGGACGCGCTGTGGGCCGTCGCCCGCGACCGCCTGCGCACGGCGCGCGCGGTGGCGGAGCTCGCGTCCGGCTTCGAGCTCGGCGACGGCGCGGTCGAGGTGCTCACGTCCGTCCAGGTCGCGCTGTCCGCGATCGACCGGCTGGAGGTGCGCGGTCGCGACTCGGCCGGCCTGCACCTGCTCGTCCGCGACCACGCGCTCGACCTCGACGACCCGACGATCGCGCGGCTCGTCCACGAGCGGGAGGCCGACCCGCTGTTCCGGGCCGGTGCCGTGCGCATGCCCGACGGGCTGCTCAGCGTGGTGTACAAGGCCGCCGCGGAGATCGGCGAGCTCGGCGACAACGTCGCGGCGCTCCGCGCCCAGATCGCGTCCGACTCGCTGCTGCATCTCGCGCTCGCGAGCGACGACGCGCGCGCGACGGTGCTCGGCCACACGCGCTGGGCCAGCGTCGGGATCATCTCCGAGGCGAACGCGCACCCGCTGAACAGCGACGTGGTGCGGACGCCAGGCGGCGCGCGTCGCGCGTACGTCACGGCCGCGCTCAACGGGGACGTCGACAACCATGCCGACCTCCGCGTGCTGGAGGGGCTGGACATCGCGTCGGAGATCACGACCGACGCCAAGGTCATCCCGACGCTCGTGTCGCACCGGGTGGACAGCGGCCTGTCGGTGGACGACGCGTTCCGCGCCACGGTCGCGTCGCTCGAGGGGTCGGTCGCGATCGCCGCGAGCAGCGCGGCCGAGCCCGACACGCTGCACCTCGCACTGCGGGGTAGCGGGCAGGCGCTGTACGTGGGCCTCGCCGAGGACTGCTACGTCGTCGCGAGCGAGCCGTACGGACTCGTCGAGGAGACGTCCGTGTACCTCCGCATGGACGGCGAGACCCCGGCCAACCCGGACAACCCGACGGCGAGCCGCGGGCAGATCGTCGTGCTCGACGGCTCGCACGCCGGAACCGTCGAGGGCATCCGCCGCACGGGCTACGACGGCACGCCGTTGCCGGTGTCACACGACGACCTGACCCGGGCCGAGATCACGACACGCGACATCGACCGGGGGGACGCGCCGCACTACCTCCTGAAGGAGATCGGTGAGGCGCCGTCGTCGTTCCGCAAGACGCTCCGCGGCAAGCTGGTCGAGCAGGAGGGTCGCGTGCGCGTCGCGCTCGGCGACGAGACGTTGCCGCCGGACGTGCGCACCCGGCTGCGCGACGGCGAGATCCGACGCGTGCTCGTCATCGGCCAGGGCACGGCCGCCGTGGCCGGCCAGAGCCTGGCGACCGCGCTGCTGGACGCGCTCGGCGACGACCGTTGCCTCGACGTGCGCGCGATGCCGGCGACGGAGCTCTCGGGCTTCGGCCTCGCGGGTGACATGCGGGACACGCTCGTCGTCGCGATCAGCCAGAGCGGCACCACGACCGACACGAACCGGACCGTCGACCTCGTGCGTGCGCGCGGCGCGGCGGTCGTCGCGATCGTCAACCGCCGCAACAGCGACCTGACGGATCGATGCGACGGCGTCCTGTACACGTCGGACGGGCGCGACGTCGAGATGAGCGTCGCGTCGACGAAGGCGTTCTACGCGCAGATCGCGGCGGGCTTCCTCCTCGCGTTCGCGATCGTCGACGAGGTCCGCAGCGGCCGTGACGGCGCCGACGGCGCGCCCGTGGTGCCGGACGACCTGCTGCAAGCGCTGCGCGAGCTCCCCGACGCGATGACTCGCGTGCTCGCGCAGCGCGCCTCGATCGCGGGGGCCGCGCAGCGGCACGCGCCCGGACGGCGGTACTGGGCCGTCGTCGGCAACGGCGCGAACCGCATCGCCGCGCACGAGGTGCGGATCAAGCTCTCGGAGCTCTGTTACAAGTCGATCGCCTGCGACGCGACCGAGGACAAGAAGCACATCGACCTCTCGTCGGAGCCGCTCATCCTCGTGTGCGCGGCCGGTCTGTCGGGCTCCAACGCGGACGACGTCGCGAAGGAGCTCGCGATCTACCGGGCACACAAGGCCGCGCCGATCGCGATCGCGAACGAAGGTGAGTCGCGATTCCACACCGCGCTCGAGACGATCGAGGTGCCGGCCGTCCACCCGACATTCGGGTTCGTCCTGTCCGCGATGGCGGGTCACCTCTTCGGGTACGAGGCCGCGCTCGCGATCGACGCGTCGGCGCTGCCGTTGCGCGAGGCGCGCGCCGCGATCGAGTCGGTCGCGTCCGGGACCGTCGCCGACGACGACGTGCTCACGGACCTCGCGGACGCGATCGAGCCCCTGGCCGTCCGGTTCTTCGACGGGCTGCGCAACGGCACGTACGACGGCGCGATGGAGGCCGCGACCGCGGTGCGCCTCGCCGCGATGTTCCGGTACGCGACCGGGATCGTCCCGCTCGATGCGTACCAGGTCGAGTTCGGGAAGGTCGGGACGCCGAGCACCGTGATCGAGGACCTGACTGCCGCGCTGACGAGCGCGATCGAGGAGCTCACGCGGCCCATCGACGCGATCAAGCACCAGGCGAAGACGGTGACGGTCGGCATCTCGCGCTCCGACGAGACGCTGCTGCGCGTCCGGCTCGTGCAGGAGGTCCTCGCCGCTGGCGTCGCGCGCGACAACCTCAGCTACCGCGCCCTCCGGACGCTCGTGGACCTCGACGCCGCCGTCGCGCAGGTCACCGGCTTCACGCGCTACCGCATCGACGGCGACGCCGAGCACGACGACGCGACGATCCACGTCGTCGACCGGGGCGGGCTCGGCGCGCAGCTGCGCTCGCGCACCGACGCCGACCCGCGTCTGCGGGGCACGAAGCAGCTCGCGGCGGCCGAGCGCGAGGTCACGGTCGCGAAGGGCCGGCGCGACGGCCGGACCGTGATCCTGGTCCCCGAGGTCAAGGGCAACCAGACCGTCGGCATGACGCTCCTGCACGTGCGGTTCCACGACCGTCTCGCGCCCGACGTCGCGCGCGGCGTGCTGATGGGCTACCGCCACCGCTACGCGGCGCTGAAGGGCGCGGTGACCGAGGTCGAGCCGACGTTCGCGGACGCGGTCCTCGGCGAGATGGACGTCGCCGACCTCCTCACGCAGCCCGTCTACGTGCTCGCGGAGCGGTGGCGGACGCCGGCGTGAACCACGCCGCGGACGGCGCCGCAGACACGGGCGCGGCCGGGGTCGTCGTCGGGCTCGGGACGGACGTCGTGGAGGTCGAGCGGTTCCGGCTCGCGATGCAGCGCCGGGGCGCGCGGCTCGAGGAGCGTCTGTTCAGCGAGGCCGAGCGCGAGTACGCGCGAACGCATCGCGACCCCGCGCCGCGCCTCGCGGCACGCTTCGCGGCGAAGGAAGCGGTGATGAAGGCGCTCGGCGCCGGGCTCGGCGACCTGGCGTTCCGCGACGTCGAGGTCGTGCGCGCGTCGAGCGGCGCGCCCGACCTCGCGCTCACCGGCCGCGCCGCCGCGCTCGCCCGCTCGCGCGACGTGCATCGCTGGCACGTCTCGCTCTCGCACACCGGCACGACCGCGATCGCGGTCGCGCTCGCGCTCGCATGAGACCTGTCCTCACGCCGGAGGAGATGGGCGCGGCCGACCGCAGGACCATCGCGTCCGGGACGCCCGAGCCGGTGCTCATGGAGCGCGCGGGGCGCGCGGTGGCGCGCCGCGTCGTGCGCGTCGCGGGCGGTGTCTACGGCCGCCACGTCGTCGTCGTGTGCGGCAAGGGCAACAACGGCGGTGACGGCGTCGTCGTCACCCGCGTGCTCCGAGCGCGTGGCATCCGCGTCGAGCCGTTCTTCCTCGCAGACGGGGTCGACCGGCACGCGTGCGAGCGCGCGCTGCGGCGTGCGCACGTCGTCGTCGACGCGATGTACGGCACGGGATTCCGCGGTGCGCTCGAAGGCGACGCCGCCTGGGTCGCCGATGCGACGGCCGGATGCGACGCCGGCGTCGTGGCCGTCGACATCCCGTCCGGCGTGAACGGACTGACGGGTGCCGTCGACGGCCCGTCCGTGCACGCGCAGCACACCGTGTGCTTCGCGGCGCTGAAGCCGGGACTCCTCTTCCCGCCGGGACGCGAGGCCGCGGGCGACATCGACGTCGTCGACATCGGTGTCGACCCGGGCCGGCCCGCCGCCGGCGTGACGGAGAGCAGCGACGTACGCGCGTGGCTGCCGTCGCGCGCGCCGGACACGCACAAGTGGGCGGTCGGCGGCGTGTACGTCGTCGGCGGGTCGGGCGGGATGACGGGTGCGCCGTCGTTCGTGAGCCACGCCGCGTTGCGTGCCGGCGCGGGGATCGTCTGGTGCGGCCTCCCGGGCGACGACACCGCCGCGCGGGCGTCGGGCACCGAGGTCATCACGCGACCGCTGCCCGCGACCGCGGACGGCGCGCTCGACACGGGCGCGGCGGACACGGTGCTCGCGACCCTCGATCGGTTCCGCGCGCTCGTCGTCGGCCCGGGTCTGGGCACGGCCGACCCGACGCGCGACGCGGTTTGCACGCTCGTCGCGCGCGCCGACGTCCCGCTGCTGCTCGACGCCGACGGACTGAACGCCCTGCGCGGCGACCTCGGGCCGCTGCAGCAGCGCCGCGCGCCGACCGTCCTCACCCCGCACGAGGGCGAGTACGCGCGGCTCGCGGGCGAGCCCGTCGGGCCCGATCGGATCGCGGCGGCACGGTCGCTCGCGGCACGCGCCCGGTGCGTCGTGCTGCTGAAGGGATCCGCGACCGTCGTCGCCGCACCCGACGGACAGGTCGCGGTGAACATGACCGGCGGACCCTGGCTGGCGACGGCGGGGACGGGCGACGTCCTCTCCGGGATCGTCGGCGCGTTCCTCGGGCGCGGCGTTCCCGCGTTCGAGGCGGCCGCCGCGGGCGCGTTCGTCCACGGCCGCGCCGCCGACGTCGCGGGGCATACTGGCCTCCTCGCCGGCGACCTCGTGGACGCGCTGCGCGACGTACCGGAGCTGCGCGAGGGACCGGGACTGGAGGACTGATGCCGACGACCGTCCGCGACGTCATGACGAGCGACGTCGTGACCGCGCGCGCCGACCAGAAGGTCGAGGAGGCCGCCGACGTCCTCGCGCAGCGCCGCATCGGCGCGATGCCGGTCGTCGGCGACGGCGGCGCGCTGGTCGGGCTGCTGCGTGACGAGGACCTGATCGTCTCCGAGGCGCGCCTGCACGTCCCCACCGTCATCAGCTTCCTCGGCGCGGAGATCGTGCTGCCGAGCGCGCTCCACCGCTTCGAGGACGAGCTGCGCCGCGCGGTCGGTGCGACCGTCGGTGACGTGATGCAGAAGGAGTTCCCCACCGTCTCCCCGGACGCGAGCCTCGAGGACCTCGCGACGGTGATGCACGACCGCGACGTCACGCACGTCCCCGTCCTCGAGGGCGACCGGCTCGTCGGGATCGTCGCCCGCGGCGATCTCGTGAAGCACCTCGCGTCGAGCACCTGACCGCGGCCACGAGCGCTCCTGACCAGCCCCGATCGGGGTGATGCGCAGCCGGGCGGGGCACACACGCGAAACTGGTGGCCGTGCCGCCCGGATTCCGACCGGCGTGGGTCGAGGTCGACCTCGCCGCCCTGCGTCACAACGTCGCCGTGCTCCGTGACGTCGCCGCGCCCGCCGAGGTCATGGCCGTCGTCAAGGCGGACGCCTACGGGCACGGGGCCGTGCCGGTCGCGCGGGAGGTCGTCGAGGCGGGCGCGGCCTGGCTCGGCGTCGCGCTCGTCGAGGAGGGCGTCGCGCTGCGCGAAGCGGGCATCGACGCGCCCGTCATGGTGCTCTCCGAGCCGCCGCCGGATGCCGCGTCGGCGGTCGTCGCCCACGGGCTGACCCCGGTCGTCTACACGCTGCCCGGGATCGAGGCGCTGGCCAAGGCGTCGACCGGGATCGACCGGCGCGCGCCGTTCCCCGTGCACCTCAAGGTCGACACCGGGATGCACCGCGTCGGGTGCTCGGTGCGCGACGCGCCCATGCTGCTCGAGTCGATCCTCGACCACGACGAGCTCGCGCTCGGCGGGATCTGCACCCACTTCGCGGTCGCCGACGAGCCCGACGACCCGTACACGCGGCACCAGCTCGCGCGCTTCGACGCGCTGCTCCACGACCTCGCCGCCCGCGGTGTCCGCCCGCCCGTCGTGCACACCGCGAACTCGGCGGCGACGATCGCGTTCCCGGACGCGCGGCGCGACCTCGTGCGCTGCGGCATCGCGGTGTACGGGATCGCGCCGTCGGCGCGCGTCGCGCCCACCACGCCGCTGCAGCCGGTGCTGTCGTTCAAGACCCGCGTGACGCACGTGAAGCGCGTCGCCGCCGGTGAGCGCGTCTCGTACGGGCTGCGCTACCGGCTCGACCACGACGCGAACATCGCGACCATCCCCGTCGGGTACGCCGACGGCGTGCCGCGCAACCTCGGTCACCTCGGCGGCGAGGTCCTCGTGCGCGGCGGCCGGCGGCCGATCGCGGGCACGGTGACGATGGACCAGCTCATGGTCGACGTCGGCGACGGCCGCGTCGACGTCGACGACGAGGTCGTGCTCATCGGCCGTCAGGGCGACGAGGAGATCACCGCGACCGAGTGGGCCGAGCGGCTCGGCACCATCCCGTACGAGGTCGTGTGCGGCATCGGCGCACGGGTGCCGCGCGGCTACCGCTGAGGTGAACGCGCGCCGCGCGCCATGGTGAGCATCTCGACGATCGCGAAGCGCGCCGGCCTCGGCGTCGTCGCCGCGGCCGCGACGTCCGGTGTCGCGTACGGCGCCGAGCGGCTCGCCGTCGCGCGCGCTCGCCGTCGTGACGACCCCGATGCCGGGCGGTCGTTCGTCCCGCAGGCGGACGGCGTGCGCGTGCTCGACAGCCACGACGGCGGCACGATCTCCGTCCTGACGAAGGGCAGTGGGCCGCCGCTCGTGCTCTGCCACGGCGTCACGCTCTCGGTGCGGACGTGGGCGAAGCAGTTCGACTCCCTGCCGGTGGAGGGGTTCGAGGTGCTCGCGTTCGACAGCCGCGGGCACGGCGAGTCGCGCTGCGGTGAGAGCGGCCACTCGGTCGACAACCTCGCGGTCGACCTGCGGACGGTGCTCGAGACGCTCGACGTCCGCGACGCCGTCCTCGTCGGCCACTCGATGGGAGGGATCGCAGTCCAGGCCTTCGCCGCGCGGCATCCCGACGTCGCGCGCGAGCGCGTACGCGGCCTCGTGCTGATGTCGACGCTGGCGCGCACGATGTTCAGCGGCGCGGCGCGGTTGCAGGCCGTCGTCGAACGGCTCGCGAACGGCGTACCCGACGTCGGCGGCCTGATGGGGCACCGCAACCTCGGGTTCCTGCTCGCGCGCATCGGGTTCGGCCGCGAGCCCGCGCCGAGCCACGTCGAGCTCGTGCGGCAGATGATCGAGTCGTGCGACCCGGAGACCACGCGACTGGCGACGCGCGCGCTGCTCGGTCTCGATCTGGTCCCCGACATCGGTCGCATCGACCTGCCGACCCTCGTGCTGTCGGGGACGGCGGACGTGATCACGCCGCCGGCCGAGTCGCGGCGCATCGCGGCGACGATCCCGGGCGCGCGCCTGGAGACGTTCGAGGGCGCCGGACACATGCTCATGCTCGAGCGCGCCGACGAGGTCGACCGCCTGATCGTCGACTTCGCCCGGACGGTCGGGGCCGGTCGCCCCCGCCGCGAAGTGGTCTAGCCAACGTGGCGGGCGGCCGGGGCGCGATCACCGACGTCGCCGGCGTACGCGTCGGGAGCTGGACGGGGCCGGGGACGGGCGTGACCGTCGTCCTCGCTCCTGACGGCACGGTCGGGTCGGCCGAGGTCCGTGGTGGAGCGCCGGCGACCCGAGAGACCGCGTTGCTCGATCCGACGAAGCTCGTCGCCCGTGTCGACGCGATCGTGCTGACCGGCGGCTCGGCGTTCGGGCTCGCGACGGCCGACGGCGTCATGCGGTTCCTCGCCGAACGCGACACGGGGTACGCGACGGGCGGCGGGCCGGTGCCCATCGTGCCGGCCGCGGCGATCTTCGACCTCGTCGCGTCCGGTGGCGAGCGTCCCGGTCCCGAGCAGGGGTACGCGGCCGCCGTCGCCGCGGAGCGCGACGAACCCGTCGTCGACGGGCGTGTCGGCGTCGGGCGCGGCGCCACGATCGGCAAGTGGCACGGACCCGAGCACTCCGTCGCGGGTGGCATGGGCAGCGCGAGCGCGCCGGCGGGGAGCGCGGTCGTCGGTGCCCTCGTCGTGGTCAACGCGGTCGGTGACGTCGTCGACCGTGACGGTCGCGTGCTCGCGGGGTCGACCGCGCCGCCGGACGCGCCGCCGTTCCCGTCCCCGGCACTCGGGCCCCTCGAGCACACGACGCTCGCCGTCGTCGCGACGGATGCCGCGCTGACGAAGACCGAGTGCCTCCTCGTGGCCCAGAGCGCGCACCACGGTCTCGCACGCGCGCTGCAGCCCTCGCACACGCGCTTCGACGGCGACGTCGCGTTCGTCCTCGCGACGGGCGTGCAGGAGGGCCACGTCGACCGGTTGCGGATCGCGACGGCCGACGTCGTCGCGGAGGCGGTCCGCAACGCGGTGCGGCCGCCCGGCGACGACACGGCCGGCCCGGGATCGGAGCGGTCCCGGGGCCGGTAGCATCGACGGCCGACCCCGCCCGTGCGAGCCGCCGTGGCCCTCGACCTCCCCGCTCCCGACTTCGACTCGCTCGCCGACCTCGAACGTGAGGTGCTGGCGTGCACCCGGTGCGCGCTCGCGGACGGGCGCACCCAGGTCGTGTTCGGCACGGGTGACCCGGACGCCGACCTGATGTTCGTCGGCGAGGGACCGGGCGCGGAGGAGGACCGGCAGGGCGTGCCGTTCGTCGGCCGCGCCGGCCAGCTCCTGACGAAGCTGATCGGCGACATCGGCATGACGCGCGACGACGTCTACATCGCGAACGTCGTGAAGTGCCGGCCCCCCGGCAACCGGGATCCGCAGCCGGTCGAGATCGAGTCGTGCCGGCCGTGGCTGGCCGCGCAGCTCGGGTTCGTGCGGCCCCGCGTCGTCGTCACGCTCGGCAACTTCGCGACCAAGCTCCTGCTCGACACGAAGGAGGGGATCACCCGGCTGCGCGGGCGCGAGTTCCCGTTCGGCGACGCGACGTTGATCCCCACGCTGCATCCATCGGCCGTGCTGCGCAGCGGTGGTACCGCGCTCGCGCAGGCGCGCTCGGACTTCGTCGTCGCGAAGCGCGCGCTCGCGCGTATGGGCCCGGGAGGCACACGCGCGTGAATGTGCACACACGTTCGGTCGAGGAGACGCGCACGGTCGCGGCCGCGCTCGCGAGCGTGCTGCGTGCCGGCGACGTCGTCGTCCTCGCGGGCGATCTCGGCGCCGGGAAGACCGCGTTCGCCCAGGGCGTCGCCGCGGCGCTCGGGGTGCGCGAGCCCGTCCTCAGCCCGTCGTTCACGCTCGTGCGCGAGTACGCCGGGCGGATGCGCGTCGTCCACGCCGACCTCTACCGCCTGGCGCGCGTACAGGAGGTCATCGACCTCGCGCTCGACGAGATCGCGGGCACCGACGCCGTGACGATCGTCGAGTGGGGTGACCTCGCCGGCGGTGCGCTCGCGCCAGACCGGCTCGAGGTCCGTCTCGAGCGCGCGCCCGCCGACGACGACCACGACGACGACGAGCGGGCGATCACGTTCCGAGCGTCGGCTGGTGACTGGCCGGCCCGGCTCGCACGGGTGGACGAGCGGCTTCGCACGCTCGCGACGGCCGACGCGGCGCGAGGCTGACGATGCTGTTGCTCGGGATCGACACGTCGACGCCGCGTGTGAGCGTCGCGATCGGCGCGGATGGTGACGTCGCGGGCGAGATCGCGCTCGTCGGCGGGCAGCGCCACGCCGAGCAGCTCGCGCCCGCGATCCAGTACCTGTGCGACGAGACGGGCACGCGCCTCGACCACCTCGCCGCGATCGCAGTCGGAGTGGGGCCGGGACTGTTCACCGGCCTGCGCGTCGGTGTGACGACCGCGAAGGTGATGGCGCAGTCGCTGCGGATCCCCGTCGTCCCGGTCGCCAGCCTGGATCTCGTCGCGTACCCGCTGCGGTTCGCGTCCCGGGCGATCGTGGCCGTGCTCGATGCGCGCCGCCGGGAGGTCTTCTACGCGATGTACGTCCCCGTCCCCGGCGGGGTGCAGCGCGTGTCGGAGTACGAGGTGGGTTCGCCCGACGACCTCGCCTGCGAGCTGTCCGCACGCGGCGACGAGGTGCTGCTCGCCGGGGAAGGTGCGGTGCTCCACCGCGACCGGTTCGCCGGACTGGACCGCGTCGAGCTCACGGGGCCGGGACGCTCGTGGCCGGACGCGTCGTCGCTGCTCGAGCTGGCCGCCGCGCGGTACCAGCGCGAGGAGTTCTGCGCCGCCTCCGAGGTCGCGCCCGTGTACCTGCGGAAGAGCGACGCCGAGATCGAGCTCGAGCGCGTGGCGAGCGTGACGTGATGGCCGCGGTACCGGAGGCGCAGACGCTCGAGGTCCACGTCGTTCCCATGCGACGACGTCACCTGCGGTCGGTGCTGCGCATCGAGTCCGAGGTGTACCCGCGCCCGTGGAGCATGTCGCTGTTCCTGAGCGAGCTCGCGCTGCGCTCGACACGGGCGTACTTCGTCGCGCGCGTCGGTCGCGAGGTCGTCGGCTACGCCGGGCTGATGATGACGGTCGACGACGGTCACATCACGACGATCGCGGTCGACCCGCGGTGGCACCGTCACAAGATCGGGACGCGGCTGCTCCTCGCGGCGGCACGCGAGGCCGTCGACCGTGGCGCGACGAGCCTCACGCTCGAGGTGCGCATGGCGAACCATGCCGCGCAGGACATGTACCGCCGGTTCGGCTTCCGTCCCGTCGGCGTGCGCAAGAACTACTACGCGGAGACGAACGAGGACGCGCTCGTGATGTGGGCGCACGAGGTCGACCAGCCCGAGTACTCCGAGCTGCTCGACGGGCTCGAGCGCCAGGTCCCGGGCCGCACCGTGGTCGAGCCCCCGAAGCGCTGGTAGCGAGCGAGCCGTGAGGCGAGCGGAAGCGAGGGCCCGAGCGGCCCGGCCCGTCGGGCCGAGAGCGGGAGACGTCGTAGCGAGCGAGCCGTGAGGCGAGCGGAAGCGAGGGCCCGAGCGGCCCGGCCTGTCGGGCCGAGAGCGGGAGACGTCGTAGCGAGCGAGCCGTGAGGCGAGCGGAAGCGAGGGCCCGAGCGGCCCGGCCCGTCGGGCCGAGAGCGGGAGACGTGGTGAAGCGGTGAAGGTACTCGGCATCGAGACGAGCTGCGACGAGACCGCGGCCGCGGTCGTCGAGGACGGTCGCGACGTGCTGTCGTCGGTCGTGTCGAGCCAGGTCGACCTGCACGCGCGCTTCGGCGGCGTGGTGCCCGAGATCGCGAGCCGCGCGCACGTCGAGCTCGTCAACCCCGTCGTCGCGGAGGCGCTCGTCGAGGCGGGCACCGAGGTCGGCGACCTCGACGCGGTCGCCGCGTGCCACGGACCGGGCCTGGCCGGCGCGCTGCTCGTCGGTGTGAGCGCGGCGAAGGCGATCGCGCTCGTCGCCGACGTGCCGTACGTCGGCGTCAATCATCTCGAGGCGCACCTGCGCGCGGCGTGGCTCGAGGAGCCCGACCTGAACCCGCCGATCGCGGTGCTCGTCGTGTCGGGTGGGCACACCATGGTCGTCGCGATGGACGACTTCGATCGCTATCGCGTCCTCGGGCAGACCGTCGACGACGCCGCGGGCGAGGCGTTCGACAAGGTCGCGCGGCTGCTCGGCCTCGGGTACCCGGGCGGGCCGGCGATCGACCGGGTCGCGGCCGAGGGCGATCCCGAAGCCGTCTCGTTCCCGCGCCCGATGATCGACGACGCGTTCGGGTTCTCGTTCTCGGGGCTGAAGACCGCCGTCGTCAACCATGTGCGCCGTCATCCCGACGACGACGTGCGCGACGTCGCCGCCTCGTTCCAGGAGGCGGTCGTCGACGTGCTCGTCGCGAAGCTCCTCGCCGCCGCCGACGAGTGCGACGCGAAGGCGCTCGTCGTCGGGGGCGGCGTCGCGGCGAACTCCCGGCTGCGGGCCCGCCTGCTCGACGTGTCGACGGAGACCGGCTGGCCGGTGTGCCTCCCGAGCCTCGCGCTGTGCACCGACAACGCCGCCATGATCGCGGCGACGGGCTACCGCCGCCTCGTGGAGGACGGGCCGACGCCGCTGTCCGCCGGGATCGATCCCAACCTGCCACTCACGGCCCGCTGACACCTTGCCGCACGCGGGGGCGGCTGCTACGTTGGCGTTAGCACTCGCCCCGCCCGAGTGCTAACCGGCGACGGGGCGACACTCCGGCACCACGCAACCCCGAACTGCACACCAGAACGGCAACGCCCGAGGAGGCTCATCGATGAAGCTGCAGCCGCTGGAGGACCGGATCGTCGTCCGGACCGCCGACGCGGAGGAGACCACGATCAGCGGGCTGGTCATCCCCGACACCGCGAAGGAGAAGCCGCAGCAGGGCGAGGTGCTCGCGGTCGGACCGGGCAAGCGCTCCGAGCAGACCGGCGAGATCATCCCGCTCGACATCGCGGTCGGCGACGTCGTCGTCTACTCGAAGTACGGCGGCACCGAGATCACGGTCGACGGCGAGGACCTGCTCATCCTGTCGAGCCGCGACGTGCTGGCCAAGACGAGCGCCGAGGCAGGCAAGAAGGCCAAGAAGTAGGACCGGCTCCGAGCGGTCCCTCACGACGGGCGGTGCCTCCGGGCGCCGCCCGTTCCGCGTCCGGACGTCGTCCGGGGCGGTCCCGCGGGACCGCCGAGCGCGGTCCGAACGCGATTCAGATTCCCTGGAGTACCCCCTGGCGGGACTCACGGGCATCTGAATCGAGCATCGGCGCGAGCCCCGTCGTGTCGGTGTCACTCGGGAGTGACACCGAGCTCCTCGAGCGCGGTGCGGCGGGCCCACGCGTAGTCCGCCTTGCCGTTGGGCCCGCGGGGGATCGCGTCGACGACGACGATCCGGCGGGGCTGCTTGAACGCGGCGAGGTGCTTGCGCACCGCCTGCTTCACGTCGTCGGCGTCGAGCGTGGTCCCGGCGCGCGCGGTCACGACCGCGGTGACCGCCTCGCCGAAGCGGTCGTCGGGCACGCCGACGACGAGCGCGTCCGCGACGCCGTCGTGCAGCTTCAACGCCTCCTCGACCTCCTCGGGGAAGACCTTCTCGCCCCCGGTGTTGATCGACACCGACCCGCGCCCGAGCAGCTCGACCGAGCCGTCCGCGGCGACGCGGGCCCAGTCGCCGGGGATCGAGTAGCGGACGCCGGCGAACGTGCGGAAGGTCGCCGCCGACTTGTCCGGGTCCTTGTAGTACCCGAGCGGCAGGGGGCCCGAGAGCGCGAGCAGGCCGATCTCGTCGGACCCGGGCTCGATCGCGCGGCCGTCCTCGGTGAGCACCTTCGTGTGCTCGCCGATCGTGAAGCGGGCCGTGCGCACCTCCGACCCCGACGCGGAGATCGACCCGGCGAAGCCGACGCCCTCGCTCGACCCGAGCGAGTCGAAGCACAGGAACGACCCGCGTTGCAGCAGCGCCTCCTTCACCGGCGCGCTCCACATGACGCCCGAGCTCACCATCAACCGCAGCGACGACAGCTCGTACGGCTCGCCCCGGGCCTCGGCCTCCTCGAGCGCGCGCACCATGGGCTTCGCGAACGCGTCGCCGACGATCGCCATCTGTGTCACGTGCTCCTGCTCGACGACGCGCCACAGCTCGTGCGCGTCGAAGTGACGCTGCTCGAGCGTGACGACCGTGCCGCCGAGGAGCATGGTCTGGACCGTCGTCATGAACCCGGTCCCGTGCATGAGCGGTGACGCGGGGACGTGCACGGGCGTCAGTCCCGACGACGCGACGCGTGCCGCGGCACCGCCGACGTCGCGGGGGTCGTCGGGGACGGCTTCGCCGACGAGCCCGAACGTCGCGGGTGCGAGCGCGTGGTACAGGTCCTCGTTGCGCCACATGACGCCCTTCGGCATCCCGGTCGTGCCGCCCGTGTAGAGGATGTAGAGCTCGTCACCGGTCCGCTCGACGCGCGGCATCGGGTCGTGCGACAGGATCGCGTCCTCGAAGCGGAGTGCGCCGTCGACGAGATCGCTGCCGTCGTCGACCTGGATCACCGCGCGCAGCTGCGGCAGGCGGTCGCGCACCTTCGCGACCTGCTCGCCGAGCGCGCCGTGGAACACGAGCACCTCGGCGTCCGCGTTGTCGAGGAGGTACTCCAGCTCGTCCTCGAGGTACCGGTAGTTCACGTTCACGTGCGCGGCGCGCAGCTTGAACGCCGCGTTGGTCGCCTCCATGTACTCGTTCGAGTTGTAGAGGTAGAGCGCGACCTTCGAGTCCGGCCCCAGTCCGAGGTCCGCGAACGCGGACGCCAGCCGTGCCGATCGCTCGTCGAGCTCGCACCACGTGACGCGGCGGTCGCCGTGGACGAGCGCGGGACGGTCGGGCAGCGCGTCCGCGATCGACTCCCAGCAGGACGCGAGGTTGAGACCCGGCATGTGGACCCCCCGTGTTCGAGTCCGGGGAGTATGGCGCGCCGGGCCGTCGCGCGCGACCGCTCAGGCCGCGTTCGCCGAGTCCTCGTCCGCCATCACACGGTTGCGGCCGCCGAGCTTCGCCCGGTACAGCGCGCCGTCGGCGCGCTCGAGCATCTCGGTGGACGTCTCGCCGCCCGGCCGCCAGCTCGCGACACCCGCGCTGATGGTGACGACCTGCGGGTCGGGTCGGCCCGCGTGCGGGACGCGCAGCTCCGCGATCGCCTCGCGCAACCGGTCCACGGCGGGGATCGCGCTGTCGAGGGTCTGGTCCGACAGCACGACGACGAACTCCTCGCCGCCGTAGCGGTACGTCCCGTCACCGCTTCGGCAGTACGCGGCGAGCGTGCGCGCGACCTTGCGCAGCGCCTCGTCGCCCGCGAGGTGGCCGTACGTGTCGTTGTACGACTTGAAGTAGTCGAGGTCGAAGATCGCGACGCAGTAGCCGTGCCCGTAGCGCTCGGCCCGGTCGTGGATCGCGACGAGGTCCTCGTGCAGCCGCAGCCGGTTCCCGATCTGCGTCAGCGCGTCCGTACGAGCCAGCTGCTGGAGCTCGCCGTTGGCCTGCTCGAGCGCGGCCTGGAAGTCCTTCACCTGCTTGTGCAGGCCGGTCACGCGGTCCGCGGCGATCAGGCGCGTCTGCACGTCGAACGGGTCGAGCGGCTTCGTCAGGTAGTCGTCCGCGCCGGCCTGCATGCCGGCCACGACGTGCTCGCGCTCGCCGAGCGACGTCGCGAGGACGATGTAGGTGTATGTCCCGTGGTTGTCGTGACGGACGCGGCGGCACAGCTCGGGGCCGTCGAGGCCCGGCATCATCCAGTCGGTGATGAGCACGTCGAAGCGCGCGCCGGTGATGAGGCCCCAGGCCTCCTGACCGTCGGATGCCGTGACGCACTCGTGACCAAGCCGTTCGACCGCGGCCTTCAGCACGAGGCGGCAGGTCGTGTCGTCGTCGGCGACCAGGACGCGCATCTCAGCTCCTCGCGAGCTCCACGCCCAGGGCGTGGCGAACGTTGTCGAACTCCGTCTCGATCCGGTCGAGCAGCTCGCGCGCGCTGCCGAGCGCGGCGGCGCGTCCGAGGGCCTCGAGCTCGCGGCACAGCTCGGCCAAGCGCGTCGCGCCGATGTTGGCGCTCGCGCCCTTCACGGTGTGTGCGGCCCGCTCGACCGTGTGGGGGTCACCCTCGGCCAACGCCGCGTGCAGCGTGTCGAGCTGCGCGCGCGCGTCGTTCGCGTACTCCTCGACGAGCAGCCTCAGCAGCTCGCCGTCGCCGCTGTCGAGGTCACGCAGCGTCGAGATGCGCGACGCGTCGAGGACGGGCGTGCCGTCGTCGTGCACGTCGTCGTCGTGCGGCGCGTCGTCGTCTTGCGGCGCCTCGGGCGCCGCGGGCGCGTCGTCCTGCACCACCTGGTCCCGGTCGTCCGCGATCCAGCGGCGCAGGGCCTGCTCGATCGCGTCGGCGCGCACGGGCTTGGTGATGTAGTCGTCCATCCCGGCCTCGATGCACAGCTCGCGGTCGCCCTCCATCGCGGCGGCCGTCATCGCGATGACCGGGGTGTGCCGGCTCACACCTTCGCGGCGGCGCAGCTCGCGTGTCGCGTCGTACCCGTCCATCTCGGGCATCTGGCAGTCCATCAGGACCGCCGCGTAGCGCTTGTTGGCCAGCGCGGCGAGTGCCTCCCGGCCATTGCCCGCGATGTCGACGCGGTACCCGAGCTTGTCGAGGATCCGCGACGCCACGAGCTGGTTCATGCTGTTGTCCTCGACGAGCAGGATCTGCGCGCCATCCGTGCGCGACGCCTCGCGCCGGCGGGGGTGACGCGCGGCCTGCTCCACGAGCGGTGCCGCGTCCGCGTTGATCCCGGTGACGATCAGGTTGAACAGCTCGGACTGGCGGACCGGCTTCGTCAGGCACCCCGACAGGCCGTGTGCGCGCGCGGCGTCGCCGCCGAGTCGCTGCGCGGCCGAGCTGAGCAGGAACAGGCGCGCGTGCCGCAGGTCGGGATCGGCCATGATCGCGGACGCGAGCTGCAGCCCGTCCATCCGCGGCATGTTGAAGTCGAGGATGACGAGGTCGTACGCGCGGCCCTGCGCGGCCGCGGCCCGCAGCTCCTCCAGCGCGGCGACGCCGTCCTCCGCCTCGGCGGGCTCCATGCCCCACGAGCGGAGCTGCTGGCGGAGGATCAGCCGGTTCGTCGCGTTGTCGTCGACGACGAGCACGCGCAGCGAGCCGAGCTCCTGCACCGGGAACGTCGGACCGGCGCCGGCCTGCTTCGGCATGGTGAGCTCGAACCAGAACGTGCTGCCCGCGTCGACCTCGCTCTGCAACTGGAGCTCGCCGCCCATCATCTGGACGAGCTCCTTCGTGATCGCCAGGCCGAGGCCCGTGCCGCCGAAGCGGCGGGTCGTCGACGCGTCGGCCTGCGAGAACGGCTCGAACAGACGAACCTGGTCGTCGGGCGCGATGCCGATGCCGGTGTCGCGGACCTCGAAGCGCAACCGCACGTCGTCGTCCGACTCCGCGATGCGGGTCACCTGCAGCACGACCTCACCGTCGGGCGTGAACTTCACCGCGTTCGACACGAGGTTCACGAGGACCTGGCGCAGGCGGACTGGGTCGCCGCGCAGCGCGGTCGGCACGTCGGGCGCGCAGAACCCGATGAGCTCGATGTCCTTCGCGTTCGCGACGTCGCCGAGCAGCCCCGCGACGGTCTCGACGAGCAGCACGAGGTCGAGGTCGACCTCCTCGATCTCGACCTTGCCGGCCTCGATCTTCGAGAAGTCGAGGATGTCGTTGATGATGCCGAGCAGTCCCTCCGCGGCGACCTGCACGCCGGCCGCGTACTCGCGCTGCTCGCCGTCGAGGCGGGTGTCGAGCAGCAGCTCGGTGAGGCCGATGACCGCGTTCATCGGCGTGCGGATCTCGTGGCTCATCGTCGCGAGGAACTGCGACTTCATCTGCGACGCTTCCATCGCCTGGTCACGCGCCGTCGCGAGCTCCTCCGCGGCGCGGTTGCGCTCGGTCACGTCGCGCACGTTGATGACCAGACCGCGCACGGTCTTGTCCTTCGTCAGGTTCGTCGCGGTGCCCTCGAGGTCGCGCCACGTCCCGTCACGGTGCCGCGCGCGATAGGCGACGTCGGCGGTCGTGCCCGGAACCTCGACGATCGGCGTCAGCTGCTCGGCCATGCGCTCGAGGTCGTTCGGGTGCACGAGCAGCGACGCGTCCGCGCCGACCGTCTCGTACGGCTCGTAGCCGAGGACGTTGCGCATCGACGGGCTCTGGTAGAGCGTCAGGCCCTCGAGGCTGACGACGGTGATCATGTCGGTCGAGTTGTGCACCAGCGTGCGGAACCGCTCGGACTCACGCTTCGCCGCGCGGCGGAGGAAGACGACGAGCACGATCGTGGCGAGGCCGCCGATCGACCCGAGGATGACGGCCATCGCGGCGAGCCGGCCCAACGCGGCGTGGGCGTCGACCGTGATCTGGTTGGCGGCGTCACCGGTGACGCTCGAGAGCTCGGCGCCCAGCACCCGGAGCTGCTGGAGGTCGGCCGCGTACTGCGGCGTGCCCTTCTGCACCGAGAGCAGGACCTCGCCGTGCTGCGTCAGCGTCTCGATCAGGCGTTGCTCGTGCTCGAGCTTGGCCCGCGCGTGCGCGCCGCTCACGGCGGGGATGCGGACGGTCTGCTCGGGGTTGCCGTTCGGCGACGGCACCTCGCCGCCGTGCAGCAGTGCCTGCGCGCTCTGGCGCAGGATCGCCGCGCTCTCGTCCGGGTCGGTCTGCACGCCGTCCGACTGCAGCACGAGGTCCTTGATGTAGCGCTCGACGAGCGTGCGCTGGCGCGTCGTCACGTTGACGAGCAGCGGCGTGTTGCGCTCGCGCTCCAGCGCGCCGACGACGTACCACATCATCGCGACGAGGAAGACGACGAGCGTGATGACGGAGCCGATGACGATCCGGTTCCGCCACAGCGCGTGCTTCAGCCGGTGCACGAGCCCCGCCTCGCCCGGCGCGGGCCGGCCCTTGGCGCGCAGCTCGGCGATCTGCCAGCTCATGACCGCGGTCCCGACACGTCGAACTGCGTGTACGTGCCGCCGAGGTAGTGGCCCTCGAGGTTGCAGTACGCGACGTAGTGGCCCGGAGGCAGGTCGAGCGTCAGGCGCGCGTGGCCGTCGAGCTTCACCTCGTCCACCTCGCCGACGGAGTGCAGCTGCGCGGACTGGTCGTTGACGGACAGCCCGTCGGGCCGCAGCGGCAACGCGTTCCCGGGCAGGTCCGTCCGTACGACGTGGAACTCGTGGGTCGACGGCCCCGCGTTGGCGACGTCGAACGTCACCGAACCCGCGGGCACCGACGTACGCGACGGCTGCATGGCGAAGTCCCTGATCCGGACGTCGACCACCGTGCCGGTCGCCTTCGACGAGGAGGAGCTGCAGCCCCCGGCGACGGCGACGACCGCCGCGACACCCAGTGCCGCGACGGCACGGCGTGCCGCCCGGGCGCGGCGCTCGGGCGCGCCGCCGGTCCCCGTTCTGCCCCTGCTCACGGTTCCCTGCATCGGCAGGACGCCGGCGTCGTTGAGCGAAATGTCGGCGGAATGTCCGAATCGGCAGCGCTCGGGACCTCGGACCGGGCCGTTCCCGGCCCGGTCCCCTCTCAAGCGGACGGCCGACGCGCCGACGAACAGGTGACGGCTCGCTTCCCCGCTGCGGGGACGAGGGGATCGGACGGCGAGGCGATCGTGACCACCGGCTGCGCGGACCGCGCACACGACGAGATGGGACCGCTGTGAGACTGCGTCGCGGGCAGACGGCCGTCGACGACGACGCTCGCGCCGTCGCGCCCGAACCGTCGTCGTCCGCACCGGCCGCCGGTGCGCAACCGACCCGCCGGCTCGGCGACCTGCTCGTCGAGCAGGAGCTCGTCTCGCAGGCGGAGCTCATGGAGGGCCTGCTCGAGCAGTCCGCCTCGGGCGGGCGGCTGGGCTCCGTGCTCGTCAAGCTGGGCATGCTCGACGAGCGCGACCTCGCGCGCGTGCTCTCCGAGCAGCAGGGCCTGCCCCTCGTCGACCTCCGTCAGGACGTTCCCGAGGCGTCCGCGCTCGAGCGGCTGCCCGAGAGCGTGGCCCGCAGCATGCACGCGATCCCGATCCGCGAGACACCCGACGGTCTGCTGATCGCGGTCGCGGACTCCGAGGAGCACGACGCGTACCGCGTCTTGTCGCAGGCCGTCGGCGGTCCCGTCGTGCTCGTGATCGCACCGCCGTCCGACATCGCGCGCGCGATCGACGGCTCGTACCGCGCGCTCGCCGGCGTCGACGAGCAGGTGCGCAGGTTCGAGGCGGTCGGTGGCGTGCGCGCGCGTACGGCCGGACCGCAGGTCGAGGTGGCCGACGACCACGCGCCCGTCGTGCAGGTCGTGAACCTCGTCATCACGCAGGCGCTGCGCGACCGTGCGTCGGACATCCACCTCGAGCCTCAGGGTGACGTGGTGCGCGTCCGGTTCCGCATCGACGGCGCGCTGCACGAGGTCCAGGCGCTGCCCGCCGAGATGGGTCCCGCGGTCGTCAGCCGCATCAAGGTGCTCGCGGGCATGAACATCGTCGAGCGTCGCCGCGCCCAGGACGGTCAGCTCGAGATGACGATCGACGGTCGCGACCTCGACGTGCGTGTGTCGACCGTGCCGACGATCCACGGCGAGAAGGCCGTGCTGCGCCTGCTCGACAAGAGCCGTTCGCTGTTCGAGCTCGACCAGCTCGGCATGCCGGACTCGACCCGTGCGACCTACTCCGCGCTGACGCGTCACCCCTACGGGATGGTGATCGTCGCCGGCCCGACGGGCAGCGGCAAGACGACGACGCTGTACGCGACGCTCGCCCAGCTGAACACACCCGACCGCAACCTCACGACGATCGAGGACCCGGTCGAGTACGTGTTCCCGTCGATCAACCAGATCCAGATCAACGAGCAGGCGGGCGTGACGTTCGCCGACGGGCTCAAGTCGATCCTGCGCCAGGACCCGGACGTGATCCTCGTCGGCGAGATGCGCGACGTCGAGACGGCCCGCATCGCGGTGCAGTCCGCGCTCACCGGTCACTTCGTGCTGTCGTCGATCCACGCGACCGACGCCGCCTCCGCGTTGCACCGGTTCCTCGACATGGGGCTCGAGTCGTTCCTGATCGCGTCCTCGGTGCTCGGCATCGTCGCCCAGCGGCTCGTCCGCCGTACGTGCACGCACTGCCGGGTCCGCTACGAGCCGACGCCCGAGGAGCGCATGTTCTACGAGCACGCGTCGAGCTCGTCCAAGAGCGAGTTCTGGCACGGGGCCGGGTGCAACTTCTGCTCGCACACCGGCTTCGAGGACCGCATCGGCGTGTTCGAGCTCCTGCGCTGCACGGACGAGATGCGCGACCTGATCGTGTCGAGCTCGTCGCACGACCGCATCCGCGAGCTCGCGGTCGAGCAGGGGATGGTGCCGATGCGCGAGGAAGCGCTGCGGCTCGTCGAGGAGGACGTCACCACGATCGCCGAGATCCTCCGCGGCGTCTACCTGATCTGACGTCGGGAGCGCGCGTGCCGAAGTTCCGATACGCAGCCGTCGACGGCGAGGGCAAGAAGGTCCGAGGCACCCTCGACGCGCCGAACGAGACCAGCGCGCGCCTGGCGCTGCTCGAGCGCGAGCTCGAGATCGCGAAGCTCGACGAGCGGCGCAACCCGAACCAGATCGAGCTCACCACCCAGAAGGTGAAGCCCGAGCAGACGATGCTGTTCGCACGCCAGCTCGCGGCGTTCGTTCGCTCCGGCATCCCGATCATCCAGGCGATCGACCTCCTCGCGGCGGAGCAGAAGAAGCTGTTCGGCCGCGTCCTGCGTGACGTGTCCGACCGGCTGCGCCGCGGCGAGACGCTCTCCGACGCCGTCGCGGTCCACGCCGCGCGCTTCCCGCCCTACTTCGTGCCGATGCTGCGCTCGGCCGAGCTCACCGGGAACCTCGACTCCGTCCTCGACCGGCTGTCGGACTACATCGAGCGCGACCTCACGACCCGCCGAGCAGTGCGTGCCGCCCTCGTGTACCCGTCCGTCATCCTCGTGATGTCCATGGCGACGGTCGCGTTGCT
>Ga0070741_10002561_pt1 | contig 48335 bp, 47 predicted proteins | sample Coa_R1_4_FD_66440 | JGI IMG/M metagenome (GOLD analysis project Ga0070741, IMG submission 66440) | Surface soil microbial communities from Centralia Pennsylvania, which are recovering from an underground coalmine fire - Coalmine... | ecosystem: Environmental > Terrestrial > Soil > Unclassified ... | reverse complement strand
AACTCGATCGCCGTCTTCGGGAAATTCCGCCACAGATCATCCTTGTCGCGTGCCATCCGCCACCTCCGTGTCGGTGGTCAGATCGCACACAATTGCGGCGGAGCTATGGGGATAGGCATGAGCTCAGTGTGCTCTAGCCGAATTGCGCCACCCCCTACTCTCCGCGTTAACAGCAGAACTACCAACGTCAGAATTCCGAGACCATTCTGAGACTATCTTCGGTTGGCAGTGATATAAGTTATTGATTTCATTGGTCGGAGCGGGGAGATTTGAACTCCCGACCCCCAGTCCCCCAGACTGGTGCGCTAACCAGGCTGCGCTACGCTCCGGACCTTCTTGGGGCTTGGGTGGCCCCGGCGCAGGGACCTTCGCTGGGCCTTGGGGCCAGCGTTTCCGGCTGCGCGAGCATCCCTATACAGCGTCCCGGGCAATCGTGGAAGGAGGATAGCGCCTCGAGGGCCCCGAGCCGCCTCGTGCCGTCGGCAACCTCCACGCCCTATACTCGTTCATCTCAATCCTGCCGAGGCTGGAGGAGGAGCGGATGGTGAGCAACGGCGTCGAGAAGGTCCTGGGGCCCCTTCAGGGCATTCGCATCATCGACCTCACGTCGATGCTGTCGGGGCCCTGGGCGACCATGATCCTCGCCGACCAGGGGGCCGACGTCGTCAAGGTCGAGGAGCCGCGCCAGGGCGACCACACCCGGTCCTACGGCAACCGGCGCAACGGCTTCTCCGCCTCGTTCCTGAACCTCAACCGCAACAAGCGCTCGATTGCCATCGACCTGAAGACGCCGGGAGGCGTCGAGCTGGTGAAGCGGCTGGCGGCCAGCGCGGATGTGCTGGTGCAGAATTTCCGTCCCGGCGTGGTGGAGCGGCTGGGCATCGACGAGGCGGCGATACGTAGCGCGTCGCCCGGCATCGTCTATGTCTCGATCAGCGGCTTCGGCGAGACGGGGCCCTATGCGCGCAAGCCCGTCTACGATCCGATCGTTCAGGCGTTCTCGGGTCTCACCACGGTGCAGGCGGGCTCCGACCAGCTGCGCCCGCGGCTCATCCGCACCGTCCTGCCGGACAAGCTCACCGCCATGACGGCGGCGCAGGCGATCACCGCCGCTCTCCTCGGGCGACACAAGACCGGCACGGGCCAGCACGTACGCCTCTCCATGCTCGACGCGGTGCTGGCCTTCCTGTGGGCCTCCGACATGGGCGCGCAGACCTATGTAGGCGAGGCGGTGTCACAACGCGCGGCGGCGAGCTTCATCGACCTGATCTACGAGACGAGCGATGGCTTCATGACCGCGGCCGTCATGACCAACAAGGAGTGGGCGGCGCTGACGCGGGCGCTCGATCGGCCCGAGTGGCTCGAGGACGGGCGCTTCAAGACGCCCGCGCTGCGCGATCAGAACATCGACGCGCGCCTGCAGATGACGCAGGACGTGCTCAAGACGCGCACGACGGAGGAGTGGTTGGGGCGGCTCGAGGCGGAAGGGGTGCCGTGCGCGCCCGTGCTGACGCGCGATGAGGTGATCCAGCATCCACAAATCCTGGCGAGCGGAATCCTGCTCGAGAGCGACCACGAGACCGCGGGCCGGCTGCGGCAGACGCGGACGGCGGCAAGGTTCGAGACGCCGATGGTGGTGCGCTACGGCGCGCCGCGTCTCGGCCAGCACACAGGCGAGGTGCTGGCGGAGCTGGGCTTGAGCGGCGAGGAGATCGCGCGATTGCGCGGGGAGCGCATCATCGGCGAGGAGACCGCTGCCTGACCCTGCCCGGCCGAGACCCCAAGCCGAAACTACCGACCCCCGTGCTGCGGATGACGTGGCCCCTCGTATGCCGGACCCTCCAACCCCGTGCCGAGCCCGTCGAAGCACGCTCGCAGCCGCCGGCCGCCCTTCGACAGGCCCAGGGCGAGGTGGGGTTTGAATTGGCCCTCAGGCGTGATCGGGAGGGGATCTTCCGCTCGGCAGCACGGTAGGCCATCGCCGATCACCAGGCTTTGATTGCCGCGGCTCCGGCTCGGACGCTACAAGCAGCGACTTGTGGCCGCCTGATGCAGGCCGCAGTGTCCGTGACCAATCGCCAGCGAGGAGCATCCATGCTCAAGTTCTATTTCAACGGCTCTCCCAATCCCACCAAGGTCGCGCTCTTCCTGGAGGAGGCCGGCCTGCAGTACGAGCCGACCGCCATCGACACGCGCAAGGGCGACCAGTTCAAGCCGGCATTTCTGGCGGTCAACCCGAACGGCAAGGTGCCGGCCATTGTCGACGGCGATGTGACGGTGTTCGACAGCAACGCCATCCTGCTCTACCTCGCCGAGAAGACCGGCAAGTTCCTGCCCCAGCCCGCGGCGCGGGGCGAGCTGCTCTCGTGGCTGATGTTCGCGGCGACGGGTGTCGGTCCGTTCTCGGGCCAGGCGGTGCACTTCAGGCATTTCGCGCCCGAGAAGGTGCCCTACGCCCACAATCGCTACCAGTACGAGGCCGATCGCCACTACGGCATCCTCAACGACCGCCTGGGCAAGCGGCGCTACATGGTGGGTGAGAGCTACACCATCGTCGACATGGACGTGTGGGGCTGGGCGCGCATCGTGCCGTTCATCCTCGGCGACGGCGCGTGGTCGAAATATCCCAACCTCAAGCGGCTGGTGGACGAGATCAGCGCGCGGCCGGCCGCGGCAAGGGCCGTCGCGCTGAAGGACAAATTCAAGTTCAAGGCCGAGATGGACGACGAGGCTCGCCGCAACATGTTCAAGCACCTGCAGACGACGGCGGCGTGATCGCGACGGCATTCCTCCCTCTCCCCGCTGAAGAGTGGGGAGAGGGGATATGCTGTCAGGCAACCTCCGCGGGAGCCACGAACAACGGCTGGTCGGGAATGCGGTGGATGACCTCGTCGGAAAGCTCGAAGTGCATGCTGTCGACGCTGTCTCCCGGGAACCCCCCGCCCCAGTACCACCCGTGACGATTGAAGTAGGGCACGAGCATGAGCACGCCGCGCATTGCCAAGTGCGTGCCCTGGTCGATGTTGTTGCTCGCCCCGAAGTAGATGTCGATGGCCGTGCCCCAGCTGTGGTTCGAGTAGACGGCGGGGTTGTGACGGCGGGCGCGGACGCACAGCATGCCCTCGTTCCTCACTTGTTGGAAGAGCTGGCTATTGTCGCCCCTCACTTCGGTGAATAACTGCAGCAGGGATTCCACGGCGTAGTCGAGGCCCGTGATCTTGAAGGGCCCCACATCCATCCGGTTGCGCACCCGGGTGACGAAGGTGCCGGTGGGATCGCTGCAGTCCCTGGTGAGTGCGCCGGGCGGACCGAACTTGGTCAGCATCGTTGCCTGCAGGCAGGGCGTCAGGCCCTGATTGATGGTATCGCGCGGTGGAAGCGGAACGTGGTCGCTGAAGCTCGTCATGACGTTGTTTTCCAATAAGTCTTGCCGAATGGAGGAGGCGACCAGCAATGCGGAAGGCCGCCGCGGTCGGATTATGACACGGCTGCTCGTGGCCCTCCAGGGCAACTTCCGCCCACGGTTCTCCCTCGGCGCGAGGAGGGGAGAAGCCCTTGGAGCGGGCGCCCCCGCAGGCGCGCTCCCCGGAACGTCGCGCGGTGATCCCCAGCGGGAAGGCGACGGGGTTAGTAACCCATGAGTGTGAGCACGAGGGCCAGGGCCCACATGCCGATGGCGATGGCCGAGGTCCAGAGCGCGAACAGCAGGTAGGTCTCGCGCATGATCAGGGAGGTGGTCTGCTGGGCGGAAGCCTCGGGAGGGCGCAGCTCCTTCGGCAGATAGAGCCACATCTCCGTCTTCCGGTAGCTCTTGGTGAGCGCCTCCTGGGCCTTGAAGATCAGGATGCCCGTCATCAGCAGCGTGAGCGTGCCGCCGGCCTGGAAGGCCACGCGCGGCTCGAAGGAGAGGCCGATCATGATGCAGAAGATCGCCAGCGAGCCGAAGCCGCATGCGCGCATCACAGTCTCGAACGCGATCCGTCGCATGGTTTCCACGGCGGCCACCCCTGTCCACTCATCGATCCGCACGCACGCCTCCCAGCATGCGGTGCTGGTCTGGCGCCCAGCAAATCTGCGGCCATCTCGACCGAATGTGCATTCACAATCGTGTGCACACCAGTCAGAGACCAAGTTTGAGGAAATTGCCGATGGCTGGGACCGACAGGAGGCCTGTGCCGGCGAGCCAGATCCACAGCGAGGCTTCCGTGGAATCGTCCTTGGCGCCGATGAAGCGCTCGTAGATCGCGGCCGGGATGCCGCCCAGGATGATGGTGGCGGTGGAGAGCATGAGCGCGGCGAAGTAGAAGAAGAGGCTTTCGCTGCCGAACAGCGGCACGGCCATGAGCACCTTGCTGAAGACGTAGGCGAAGGCCATCAGCGGGTTGAAGATGCCGTTGATCATGCCGAAGAAGGCGATGCCGATGTAGTAGAAGTTGCGGTCCATGGCAGGCTCAGCCGGCACGCGGGGCGGCGCCCGCCATTGCAAACAGGTAGAGCAGCAGCACGCGCAGCCAAAACAGCCACACGAACCCGAACAGCCACAAGACCACCGGCGCTGCGGCCTTGGGGGTCACGAGCGCGACGATGCCGACGAACGGATCGGTGACGCGGCAGAAGAAGCGCCAGATGTAGTTCGAAGAGTCCGGATCGAGGAAGAGCGAGAGCAGGACGCGGCCGAGCAGGGTGTACATCAGGGCTGCCAGAACGAAGTTCGGCAGGTGGTAGTACCAGTAGGCGAGGAACGGGGACGAAGCGCTCACGGCCAACTCCAGGAGCCGCACACTATGTCGAGGCGGGGGGCGGACGGCAAGGACGATGCCCGCAAAAGAAGCGGGGCCCCGAAGGACCCCGCTCCGGCATGATCGAACCGCCGATCAGACTTTTTCTTCGAGCACCGTCTTGCCGCGCGGCTTGCGGATCTCGTCGACGAGAGCCTGCATCTCCGCCGGAGGCTGCTTGCCCAGGAGGCTGACGATCACCATCACGATGAAGCCGAGCGGCATGCCCAGCAGGCCGCAGTTGATGTTGTTGAGGTCGAACCAGCCGACCTTGTTGGCTAACGGATTGGCCGCAAGCGCAGGCCATTGGTCTACCCACTTGGGATCGGCCATGATCTTGGCCACATCGATCAGCGGCTGACCCGTCTCGGGGTTCAAGAGCGACGTCATGCCGAAGTAGGTGACGCCCATCTGCGGGAAGTACCTCGAGGTGACGAGGTAGAAAAGGCAGATGCCCCACCCGGCGGCGATGCCGCAAATGGCAGCCGTCGTGGTGGTGCGCTTCCACCATATCCCGAGCACGAGCGCCGGGAAGTTCCCCGCCATGGCGAGTGAGAACGCCCACCCGACCATGGCCAGGATGTCCGCCGGCTTGGAGGCTGCGAGCGCCGCCGCCGCCACGGCCACGAAGAACAACAGCACCCGGGCCACCGTGAGCCGACGGATGGTCGGGGCGTTGGGGTCGAGCATCTTGTAGTAGATGTCGTGGCTGAGCGCGTTGGCGATGGCGAGCAGCAGGCCGTCGGCCGTCGAGAGCGCGGCGGCAAGGCCACCCGCCGCGACCAGGCCCGAGATCACATACGGAAGGCCCGCGATCTCCGGCGTGGAGAGCACGATCACGTCCGTATTGATCGAGAAGTCCTGGAAGCGGAGCACGCCGGCATGCCCGGCGATCGCCTTGCAAGCGGCAACGGCCGCATCGAGGCTGGCGGCATTTTTGCCGCAAACCTGGATCAGGCCGAGCTCGCCCCACGTGAACAGCCAAGGCTTGAGGTTGGCGACGTTGCTGCCGATGATGTTGGTGTAGACCTCGAGCTTCGAGAACGCCGCATAGGCCGGCGCCGAGAAGTACAAGAGGAAGATGAACAGCAGCGACCAGCCCACGGACACGCGCGCCTCACGCACGGATGGCGTCGTGAAGTAGCGCATGAGGATGTGCGGCAGCGACGCCGTGCCGACCATCATGCAGAAGATGATGCCGAAAAAGTTGAGCGGCGTGTAGTTCATGAACGGCTGGATGTGCGGCTTGAGCGTGGTCGGCCCGCAGTTGGCCGCCGTGCACAAGGTCGCAAGCCCTGACCTCACGAGCTCATGCTCGCGCGCAGTGATCTCCTGGATCGCCTGTCCGTAGGTGAATTCCGGGAGCGGAATGCCGTAATGCTTCGTGGAGAGGATCACGATCGGCGTCAGATAGGCGACGATCAGCACGATGTACTGCGCGATCTGCGTCCAGGTGACCGCCTTCATGCCGCCCAGCATCGCGCACAGCAGGATGCCGACGAGCCCCGCGAATACGGCGATCTCGAACTGAATGCCGAGGAAGCGCGAGGCGATGATGCCGGTGCCGTAGATCTGCGCCGTCACATAGGTGAAGGAGCAGCACACCAGCACGATCACGGCGAGGAAGCGCGCAAAGTTGCCGCCGTAGCGGAAGGCCATGAAGTCAGGTACGGTGTAGGCGCCGAACTTGCGCAGGTAGGGTCCCACGAGGATCGACACCAGCACGAACCCGCCGGTCCAGCCGAGCACCCACGCAAGGCCATCGTAGCCGAGCAGGAACAGCGAGCCCGCCATGCCGACGAAGGAGGCGGCCGACATCCAGTCGGCGCCCGTCGCCATGCCGTTGTAGAACGCCGGCACGACGCGTCCGGCAACGTAGTATTCCGACACCTGGGCGGTGCGCATCGCCACGCCGATGACGCCGTAAACGGCCAGCGTGAAGAACACGAAGAAATAGCCGAGGATCCGGTTCGGGACTCCGACTTGCTCCATGATCGCAAGCAGGAGGATGAAGCCGACGAACCCGCCGGTGTACAATCCGTACAGCCGACCGAGACTCCTGACGAAGGTCGTACGTTCTGCGGCGGTTTGAGTAGCCATGGTTGCGATCCTCCCTCACTCGTCTTCGGCTACGCCGTGCTGACGGTCGATTCTGTCCTGCTGCCAGGCGAACACGAACAGCATGACGACAAACACGATCAGCGAACCCTGCGCGGCCATGTAGAAGCCGAGCGGAAACTTGAGGATCGGCACCGTGAACTGGTTCAATACGTTCACGAACATATGCACGATGTAGCCGAAGAAGAACCAAATGAAGAGGTGGACCAGCATCAAGTTGGTCGTCCGCTTCCAGTGGATCTGATCGCTGGAGTTTTGCATGGGTCGTAGCCTCCCGATGGCGAAGTGCGGCTCCGGCTGCGGCCGGAAGGGAGGATCGACGCGACATCCCCCCGATGCCGCTGTCGCGTCCGATTGTCGTGTCGGATCGCGAGTCGCTACCAAAGGCTAACATTGTAAGGCAGTGCGTTTTCATAATACTTTCGTCCAAGACGATAGGCGTAACCGAGGGCAGCGCCGTGCGAAGACTGAAGCAGATCGGTCAGGAATTCCGGGCCATATCGGACAGCATCTTCCGCCGACCTCCGCCCGTCGGCGATGCCGATGCGCTCGCGGATTTCATCGACCAGCAGGCGGCCTTCCTCACCCAGAAGGGCATCTACGAATACGCGCGCGCCCGTGCCGGGCACTACGCGAAGGTGCTCTTCAAGGAGCAGCCGTTCGTGGAGGCGGTGGAACGCTCGCGGTGGCTCGCCTATCCCATTGGGCTCGCCATGGTCGCGGAGCTGGTCGAGGGCGTGCTGCGACCGCTGTCCGCGGACCGCGCCGGCCAACAGCTCGAGCCGCTGCGTGCACTCGTCCTTGGCGTATTCGATCGCTATCCGGTGCCCGAGGCAATCGGTGCGCGGGGGTGGAGCGAGGCGCGCGCCGAGCTCGCCCGCCGGCTGCAGCTCATCGGCCTCCATCCCCCCAAGCGCGCGTTCGAGATCGCCGATCCGTTCGTGAAGGCCTATTTCGATCTCATGCCGATCAACGAGAAGCTGAGGCGAAGCGAGTTTCCGACCATCCACGGGTATCTCAAGGTCACGTTGTGCAACGTGCATGAGGAGCTGACGCAACGCATGGACGCGCAGGCCGTGATCGCTTCTCTGCTCGAGGGCCCGGCCGGCGGGGAGGAGGTCCGAGTTCCCTGAACCGGAGCGGAGGTGCAATGTCCATTGCAGGCAGCGCCACGCCGCTGCTGGCCCTCGATGCCGTGGTGATCGATACGGAGACGACCGGGCTCGACGCGCGCAAGGCGCGGCTCCTCGAGATCGCGCTCGTGCCGATGGTCGCCGGACAGCTGGAAGCCGGCGCTGCCTGCCGGCGTCTCATACGGCCCGACACGCCGATCCCGGCACAGGCCACACGCATCCACGGCATCGATGCTTCCGTCGTGGCGGACGCCCGGCCGTTCGCCGAAGTGTGGCCGGAGATTTCGGCTCTCCTCGGCGGGCAGGTGGTGATCGGGCACGCGGTCGGCTTCGATCTCACGGTGCTGGAGCGCGAGTGCGCGCGCGCCGGGCTCCCCTTCGTGCGTCCGCGCGCGCTCGACACGCGGCTGCTTGCCGAGGTCGCCGCACCGAGCCTCGCCGGCTACTCGCTCGACAACATCGCGGCTTGGCTGGAGATCGAGGTTGCGGGCCGGCATTCGGCGCTGGGGGATGCAGTGGCGGCTGGGCGGGCGTTCCAGGCGCTGCTGCCCAAGCTGCGCGAGGGCCGCATTCGCACCCTTGCCGAGGCCGAGCGCGCCTGTAACGCCCTGGCGCATGCGCAGGAGGCGCAGCATCGCGCCGGGTGGGGTGAGCCTGCCGGAGCTGCGAGCATCGCCGAGGCCGCGCAAGCTTCCACGCGCCTCGACAGCTATCCCTACCGCTACCGCGTCCGGCAGGTCATGAGCGAGCCCGCCAAATTCGCGGCGCGCGACGCATCGCTGGCCGAGGTGCTGGGGCGCATGGCCGGCGAGCGGATTTCCTCGCTGTTCGTCAGCTTCGCTGTGGGCGACCAGGCGCCCGGGCCGGCAGACACGGGCATCGTCACCGAGCGCGACGTGATGCGACAGCTGGCGAAGGGCGGCGCCGACGCTCTGCGGGGCCCCGCGGGTCCGATCGCCAGCCGGCCCCTGGCCACGGTGCCAGCCGACGCGCTCGCGTTCCTGGCCATGGCGCGCATGAACCGGCTGCGCATCCGGCATCTCGGCGTGACCGACGCGGAGGGCAGGATCGTGGGCGCGCTGTCCGCCCGTGACCTGTTGCGGCTGCGGGCGGAAGGCTCGCTCGAGCTCGGCGACGAGATCGATCAGGCCGGCAGCGTCCACGAGCTGGGACGCGCCTGGGCCAGGCTGCCGCATGTGGCGGCGGGCCTCCTGCGCGAGGGGCTCTCGGGCCGGGAGGTCGCGTTCCTGATCTCGCATCAGGTCGGAGCACTGACGCAGCGCGCGGCCGTGCTGGCCGAGGGACGGCTGAGGCAGGAAGGGCGCGGCGAGGCTCCGTGCCGCTATGCGCTCGCGGTGCTGGGCTCTGCCGGGCGCGGCGAGAGCCTGCTCGCCATGGACCAGGACAACGCGCTGATCTGCGCGGAGGAGACCACGCCCGAGGGCGATGACTGGTTTGGCGCGCTCGGCGCGCATGTGGCCGACATCCTCAACCAGGTCGGCGTGCCCTACTGCAAGGGCGGGGTGATGGCGAAGAACCCGCAGTGGCGCGGCTCGGTGTCGGACTGGCGCCAACGCATCCGCCGATGGATCGAGCAATCCTCGCCCACCGATCTGCTGGCGGTCGATATCTTCTTCGACATGTGCGGCGTCCATGGCGACGTCGGCCTCGCCGAGCAGGTGTGGCGGGAGGCGTTCGATGCAGCCAAGGGCCGGCCGGCCTTCGCCAAACTGCTGGTGGAGACGGCCGGGACGACCGAGAGCGGTCTCGGCCTCTTCGGCGGCTTCCGCACCGAGCAGGGCCGCATCGATGTGAAGAGATCGGGGCTGTTCGGACTGGTGACCGCGGCGCGCGCCCTCGCCATCTGCCATCACGTGGTCGAGCGCTCGACGCCCGCACGCTTGGCGGGCATCAGGGCGCTGGGCCGCGGCGGCGAGAACGATCTCGACGCACTGGCGGAGGCGCAGCTGGTCTTCCTCGACCTGGCCCTGGCCCAACAGATCGAGGACATCCGCCGCGGCATACCCCCCTCCAACGCCGTCGAAGTCAAACGCCTGCCGGCGCGCGACCGCGAGCGCTTGCGCAGCGCGCTCAAGGCCGTGAGCCACCTCGGCGACCTGACGCGCGATCTTCTGTTCACCCGGTGAGCGGCGAATGCCGTCCGTCCGCCGGGCTGCGGCCGATGCGACGCTGCAGCGAGACCGTTGATCGGGATCAAAGGTGTCCGGGTGCGCTTGCGCGACAAGACCGCGGGCCGCGCGATGGCCTTGTGGCATACCCGCGCGAGATCGGCATGGCGGAGGAATCCAAGGACAAGTTCTACCGACCGGAGCGGACGCTCGCGTTCAGCGACGGAGTGATCGCCGTTGCCATCACGCTTCTCGTTCTCGATCTGAGGCTCCCGCCGCTGGGCGAGAAGGTGAGCAGCGCGATGCTCCTTGCCGCGCTCGTGCAGATCGCGCCGAAATTGGCCATGTATGCGCTCAGTTTCGGCGTGGTCAGCATGATCTGGATCGGGCATCACCGCAAGTTCACGTACATCCGCCGGGTCAATCCCCGCCTGATCGAGATCAATCTGGTCTTCCTGATGTTCGTCGGGTTGGTCCCTTTCGTGACCGACATCGTCGGTGAGTATGCAAATGCCGCGGCGACGATCATCTATGCTCCGACGCTGACAATCACCTCGCTCGCCTCGTTGGCCACATGGTGGTATGCGGAACGGACTCCGGGTCTGCGCGCGGAGACGGTCCCCGAGATCGAACGCAGGGAGATCATCCTTTCGCCTCTGCTCAATGCGGGCGTGTTCGCCGCCTCTATTCCGGTGGCGCTCTGGAGCTCGACGGCGGGACGATTGACTTGGCTGCTGCTGATCCCCGGGGCGCTCTTCGCCAGCGCGCGCGTGCAGCAACGCAGGACGGCAGCGTCCGCCGGTGGCGCCAGCGATCCGGGCTAAGGGCGGTCCCGCGCGATGCCAGCGTAGATGATGCCGAGGCCGATGCCGAAACCGCCGAGGATGATGAGCGTGACGAGCATCCGCCGCGGATCGAAGTTCGAGAACAGGACCTGGCCGGGCTGGCCGAAGATCCCGCCCTTGATCATGGGCAGCAGGAGCCAGTTGCTGATCACCGCGATCGTCAGCCCGTAGATGAGCCCCTTGAGCCAGCCCGCGCCGCCCGGAATTCTGTCGTAAAGCACGGCGAAGAGCGCGCCCCACAGGCCACCCCAGAAGATATTGTTGATCAATCGCGGCACGCCCCAGGGCGGGATGGCCGGCGTCATCGACCATGCTGAATTGCGTATGAGCCCCCCGGCGGCGAGCAGGTAGATGATGCCTTCGTGCACGGTCAGGACCGCGAGGGCCGCAGCGACGAAACCGAGGACAAGGCGACCGATCGGTCCGCGCATGGCATCCGCTCTCCCGGCAGGTTCGGATTGCAGTTTCGCCGCGTGCATCCGCCACCTCAGGGGCGGACACCAGAAGGACGCGCACAATAGGGGGAGAGCTGATCACGGTCACGTGAGAATCGCCTGCGTCGGCTCGCCGGAAGCGCCCCAGTTTTCGCTTGCCGCAAGGCTTTGCCGGGCCCATATACGGCCGGCAAATCCCATGCCGGAGGCAAGTGCGGCGCAGCGGGTGCTATCCGCATGGCATGGGGGTGCGCAAACGAGGAGACCGCATGGCCAAGGAAGAGATGCTGGAGTTCGAGGGTGTTGTGGCGGAGGTGCTGCCGGACGCGCGTTGCCGCGTGAAGCTCGACAACGGTCACGAGGTGATCGCCTACACGTCGGGAAGGATGAAGAAGAACCGTATCCGCATCCTGGCCGGCGACCGCGTGACCGTGGAGATGACGCCATACGACCTCGACAAAGGCCGCATCAACTTCCGCCACAAGGACACCCGGGCCCCTGCCCCCACCGGCCAGCGCCGTCCGCCGCAACGGCGGTTCAGGTGAGGCGGCCGGCAGTGGGCAATAGGCAGTAGGCGCCAGGGCCTGTTGGACCCCCGCTGTCTATTGCCCACTGCCTATTGCCTTCCTAGCGCCTCCCGAATCGGCCAATCGTGACGCACTGATCTCAGTGGGGTATCGAGCCAATGGTCGAGCGGGCAAGCGGGCGGCGCAGCAGGCACGACGATCAGGAGGACGCGGAGATCAAGGCTGCCTCAGACGGCAGCCGACGGCCGGGCTTGCCCAAGTTCGACAAGAAGACCATCGCGCTGGTCTACGACTTCGACGGCACGCTGTCGCCCAAGCCCATGCAGGAATACGCCTTCCTGCCGCAGATCGGCGTCGACCCCGCCGACTTCTGGGCCGAGAGCAACGCGCGCGCCAAGAAGGACAACGCCGATCCCCTGATCACCTATATGCGCCTGCTCTATGAGAAGGCGAAAGCCAGGAAGGTCGGCATCGACCGCGGCGCGCTCGTGGCGCAGGGCAGGCGGGTGGAGTTCTATCCCGGCGTCGAAGCCTGGTTCGATGCCGTCGCCGCCTACGTCAAGAGCCACGCGCAGAGCCACGGCGTGCAGCTGCGGCACTACCTGATCTCGTCGGGCTTGAGCGAGATCGTGGAAGGCACGTCCATCTACAAGCGCTTCCACAACGTGTTCGCCTCCGAGTACTGGTTCGAGGCCTACGAGCTGCCTTACCCCAAGCGCGTCATCACCGACACCGGCAAGACGCAGTACCTCTTCCGCATCAACAAGGGCGTGGAGGACTTGGGCCAGAGCATCAACCAGCACATGGCCGAGGACGAGCGCCCCATCCCGTTCGCCAACATGATCTACTTCGGCGATGGCGACACCGACGTGCCGTCGATGGCGGTGATGCGCAAGAACGGCGGGCATGCGGTCGCCGTATATCCGCCGGGGAAGTCCAAGGCGAAGTGCGTGGAGCTGTTCAAGGCCAGGCGCTGCGATTTCTTCGCGCCCGCCGACTACCGCACCGGCTCGGAGCTTTTCAAGCGCACCTGCCTGCTGCTCGACCGCATCCTCGCCGACATTCGCGTGCAGGAGGAGATGTGGCGGCTGGGGCGGGGGCTGCGATAGGCGCCCTGTTGCGCAACCGCCCAAGCCAACCACCTTGCGATCTGGCCGGGCGGCCATGAAAGAGCTCCTCGTCCTTGGGGGTATGGCGGCGGCGGGGTATGCAATGGCGCCGCTCTGGGTCGTGCCGGTTGGCGCCGGATTCCTCACGCTCGCCGGCTGGTGGCGCAAGCTGCGGCCGCTGCGGCGGGCGCCGCAGGTGCCGTTCAGCACCAAGATGACTGCCTACCTCGTGGTGAGCGTCGTCATCGACCTCGCCTTCGCATCGGCGAGCTATGTGATGGGCCGCATGCTCGCGGTGTGGCTCGGCTCGTGAGAAGTCATTGCGCCGTTGGCGATGGCGGCCAACAGGGCTCATGTCGATGCCTCGTGCTTAACGACGCGCGGAAACATTCTTCCGATCTGATTAAACGCGACTTCACTCATCAACCAGATTTGAAGAATTCAGACAGCGACCTTCACTGCACTTTTCTGTTGTGATGTCACGAGCATAAGACTTGACCCGCCTGGTGCGTCATGTCGCACGCTCCGCCCGCGCAGTGAGCTTGTCGAAGGAAGGACCACGCACGCCAACCATGCTTCGACAGGCTCAGCACGGGGTTGGAGCGTGTGGCAGGACGCCGAGAGCCGGGCCAATCCAACCCAACGCGCGATCCTGCCCTAACTCCAGAGGTGACCCCATGCGACAGGTACTCCTTGCAACGATCATCGGCGCGTTCTGCGCGAGCGGAGCGCTGGCTCAGACCACCTCGCCATCTCCTCCTTCCGCGAGCACGCCCGCTTCGAAGGGCAAGGTCCTCGCCAAGGCCCGAAGCGCCGAGTCGATCGAATGCTCGAAGCAGGCCGATGCGAAGGGCTTGCACGGGAAGCCCCGGAAGGCGTTCCGATCGAAGTGCATGAAGGACATGCAGAAGAAGGCGTGATCCGCATCGTGCGGCATTCACGCAGCCCGCACGACAAAGCCCCGCCACGTAGACGTGGAGCGGGGCTCGTCATCACTGCCGATTCTTGCCCAGCAGAGCCGGGCTCATCTACGAGGCGTTCGCCTCGTTGCATACCTCTGTTGATGTCGGCGGCTCGACCAGTCGGTGATCAGCTTGCTCGAGCTCGACTAACCAAGCCGTGCCTTCGCGCTCCGGCGAAGGCCCAGGTGGGTCTGGGGTGGCGTCATGCCTCCTCCGCTCGCTGTTGCTCCGCTTGACGATCGACGTTTGCGCGAGGAGCGCAGGTGTCGAGCTCACCACACCAGACCATGCTCAACGCGCCGATACCGACGAGCGTCATTGGGAAATGTTGTCCTTGTGCGCCGGACTGTCAAGCGCGGCCCCAGAATGCAAAATGCGCTGGAGCATGGCGGACCGCGGGCGTAGAATTTTACGGTTCCTGAGGGGTGGACGACGGGGAGCTTTCACAAGGAGAGATCCCATGCCCATCTATATTTCCCGCGGCAAGTTCACGACAGACGCCGTCAAGGGCATGCTGGCCAAACCCGAGAACAGGGAGGAGGCGGTCGCCAATCTCTTCAAGAGCGTCGGCGGCAAGCTCATCGGCTGGTACTTGACCTTCGGCCACCATGACTGGCTGGTGATCGGCGAGTTCCCGGACGACAAGACCGCGGCCTCTGCCGTGCTGGCGGCTGCCGCCGGGGGCAGCCTGTCCGACGTCGAGACGACCGTGGCGATGACGGCCAAGGAGGCCGCGGCGACGTTCGAGGCGGCCGGCAAGGTTGCAAGGAGCTTCCGCAGCGCCGGGCGCTCATAGGTCGGCTGCGCTCGACCGCGTGAGGCGTAGGCCGCGCACCAGCGCTCACGCCACGTCATCAACAAGCGCGGCAATGAGCTTGCGCGCGTGTGCGTAGATGCCGGGTGCCTCGCTTTCGCGCGGCCCGCCGATGCTGAGTGTCATTTCCGGGCCGAAGCGCTTGCGTTGCGCAGCGAGCCAGGCGGCGGCGCCGGCGGGAGCGGCCGGGTCAGTGGCGTCGACGACGAGCTCGGGCTTGCCGTGCTGGCGGGCCCAGCGATGCGCGCGCCTCGTCCCGATCGAGACCTGCAGGCCCTGGGCATCCGTGATGATGAGGGTTGCATCGCTGTCGCGCACATTCCATTCCGTGCGCTGCACCGGATTGGGGAGCGGCGTCTCCTTGAGGTGCGGATACTTGGGCAGCACGCCCGGTGGTTGCTGGAAGTCCTCGGCCCAGCCACCCTTCGGACACCAGCCGCCCCAAGGCAGACCGCGCTCGATGGCCACATCGAGCGCGGCACGGTCCACGCCGGTCTGGCCGCCGCTGATGATCTTCATGCCGCATCTTGAACGAATTGCCGAGCAGAGTACAAGCGCGCAATGCAGGTCATGGTGCGGCCGGCGCGGATTGCGCGAGGCTCCACCGACGGATATTGGAAGGCGGAGGCGGGTGCGGGGTCACGGACGAGCTCATGGCGGAGCGTTGATCATGGACCCCTACGCCTATGCGCTGCAGGAGGCAGCGCACAATCTCTTTCACTCGCTCGGCCCCCTCGATGATCTGGGCCCGGAGCTGGCCGACACGGTGGCCAACGTCTATTACCGCTACGCGCTGGCAACCGGCACCGTGAGCAATCTCGCGCTGGCTCTCGGGACCGCCGAGGGTGATGAACTCACCGCCGAGATCGGGGTCATCATTGCTCAGCAGGAATACGTCGACGACATGGTGAAGGCCGTGCGACGTGCCGGGCGCGACCCCCGCATGCTCGCACGAATGAAGCGCCTTGCCCTGGATACGCTCAAGTACCGGATTTCGGATGTGTCCAGGAAATCCGGCCTCCGGCGAGCCATCGAGCGATGTTTCGCCAACGTGAGAGAGATCGCGGGACTATATGAGATGATGCGCATGCCGCTGCCCGCAGAGGAGGCCCGGACGTGACCCGCTCGCGTCCCGTGTGCCTATTTACGGGGACCAGGGCGGCGATGTCGGCGCGGCGTCCGACGCGAGGTGTCGCATGAGCGATCCGTTCAAGCTGCAACGCTTTGTCGATGCGCAGAGCCGCGTCATCGATCAGGTCTCCTCCGAGCTGCGGGCGGGACGCAAGCGCAGCCACTGGATGTGGTACATATTCCCGCAGATCAGCGGCCTCGGGAGCAGTGCGACGGCGCAGGCGTTTGCCATCGCGTCCCTCGCGGAAGCCAGGGCCTATCTGAGCCATCCGGTACTCGGGGAAAGGCTCAGGACATGCACCGGGCTGGTGAATGCCATCGAGGGCCGCTCGATCGAGGAGATCTTCGGCTACCCCGATCATCTCAAGTTTCACTCGTCGATGACGTTGTTTGCGCGTGCTGCGCCCGATGAGGCGGCGTTCCAAAGCGCGCTGCAGAAATTCTTCGGCGGCAGGCTCGATCGGCTCACGCTCGAGCGACTGTAGGTCTGCGCGAGAAACTGCGAGGCGGCCGACGTGTTGCGGAGGGGGAGTGCGATGGCGGCAATCGTGCGACGTCGGCTTCGGCGACTGGGCGCGGCATTCCTCGTTGCGCTCGGTGCATCGAGTGCCCCAGGAGCGTCACAGACGCCGGGGGAGCCGTCGGCGGACCTGCTCGCTCTTGCGCAGCAGATGCCCAACTGCCGGGAGTTCCGCAACGCGTGCCAAGTCTGCGTGAGGCTGGCAGACGGCAAGCTCGGGTGCTCGAACATCGGTATTGCGTGCAACCCAAGCGGCGACTGGCGTTGCTCGATCCCGGCCCCGCCGGAAGCAGGCGCCAAGTAACGAAGCCTAGTGTGGCGGTTCAGAAGTTCCCTACCGCTTGCGGCTAGGTGGTGAGGGAACTTCTGAACCAAAGCCACACTAGGAACTTTATGATTCTAGTGTCCATTTTAGAACCCGAAGTTCGCAAACCCGGCTGCCGCAAACTGTGTGCGAACTTCGGGTTCGGGACACTAGCCTGACATCCGCGCTACGATGGCGTCGATGTGGGCAGCCGCGCAATCAACCGCGGGAAAACCGGCGTTCGCTTCGTTGAGCACGAGGTTGAGGTCGGTTCCGGCCAGCACGATGGCTTCGACGCGATCGCGCCGACAGAGGGTGTGCGCCAGATCGCGCAGCCTCGCTTCGTCATCGGCCGAGGTCCGTCCCTTGGTCGCCAGCTCCAGGTAGATCCGGTGTATTTCGTCGACCTCCTCGCTGCGCGGGCGGACGACATCGAAGGCTTCGAGCGCTCCGAACAGCTCGCGATCGATCGTGTACTTCGTGCCGAACAGGGCAACCCGCGACAAGCTCCGCTTCCGCAGGCGCTCGGCGGTGACTTGGAGTAGGTCGACGATGGGGAGGGTCACTCGCCTCCTCAAGTCCGCCAGGCAGATGTGGGGTGTGATGGCGGGAATGGCGAAGAATTCCACCCCCGCGGCGGCCAGCTCGCCGACGAACCCGGCAAGATAGGCCGCCAGATCGCCGATGCGGCCCGATTGCACAAGCTCCAGGGCCGTCGGCGCGTGGGCATTTGCGATCGTCAGGCGGGGGGCGATGTTCCGTTCCGCACATGCTGCGGCTATGCCCTGATAGTAGAGAACGGTCGCGCCGACGCCCAAGCCGCCGATCAGTCCGAAGTGCTTGCTTTCGTTCATGGTGTGTGTCCGACCCCCGCGCGCCGGAACTGGGTCTCGCGGGCTGGCGCGGCGCGATCATCCTCGGGGCAGGGCACGAAATCAATCGGAGACGCGGCCCAGCGCCGCCAGAGCCTCGTCGATGTCGGCAGCGGTATGGTCCGCCGAGATCTGGAACCTGATCTCCTCGTCGCCCTTGGGAACCACGGGATAGCCGAGGCCCGTGGCAAGGATGCCCTCCTGCCGCAGATGCGCCACGATGCGAGAGGTGCGCGCGGTATCCCGCACCATCAGCGGGACCACGGGATGCTGCCCGGAAAGCGTCTCCAGCCCCAGCTGCGCGAGCCCGCGCCTGAAGCGGTTGCTCATCTCCTGCAGGTGGCGCAGCAGCGCCTTGCCCTCCGGGCCGTCCACGACGTCGAGCCCGGCAAGAGCTGCCGCCGCCTCGGCCGGCGTGATGGGGTTGGAGTAGACGTAGAACGGCGACGTCTCGCGCAGATAGCGAATGACGGTGTCGTTCCCCACCACGTAGCCGCCGTTCACGCCGAACGCTTTGCCGAGCGTGGCCACCAGAAGGTCGGCGGCGCCGGTGCGGGTGATCTCCTCGGTTCCGCGACCCGTTTGCCCGAGAGCGCCCACGCCATGCGAGTCGTCGACAACCAGCAGCACGTTCTCGGCGAACGCCGCGTCGAACCTGTCGACGAGGTCGCGGATACTCTCAAGCGGCGCATGGTCGCCCCGCATGCTGAAGATACCATCCGTCACGACGATCGCTCGCGAGCAGGACCGGGCCGCCTCCGCCAAATGACGTTCGAGCTCACCCGTGTCGAGGTGGCGATAGATGCGCTTCTCGGCGGGCCTTGCCAGGGCGATCGCATTGATGATGCAGTTGTGGTTGAGCTCGTCGGAGATCACGGCCGTCCGCTCCGTGATCAATGGCGGCAGGATTCCCATGACGGTCGCGTAGGCGGAGCTGAACAGCATGGCGGCCGCGCGGCCGTGAAACGCGGCGAGCCTGCGCTCCAGCGCCACGTGTGATGCCCAGGTCCCGCTGATGAACCGCACCGCGCCGGGCCCTGTGCCGTATCGGCGCACAGCCTCCTCCTCGGCGGCCACGACCCTGGCGTTCAAGGCCAGCCCCAGGTAGCTGTTGGAGTTCATGCGCAGGAAGGCCTGCCCGCCTCGGCCTTCCAGCAGGTACCGCGGCCCTTTGCCGTTGCCTGGCGGGATCACGCCTGTGATGACGCTCTCCTCGCCTTTCAGCCGACCGGAGCCGGCGAGCTCATCGAGCCGTTTGCACAGGGCTCTCTCCAGCTTCAACGTCGGCATCTTGAAGCTCCACGCGTATTCTCAGCTGGCTCGCGGCAGGGTGATTTTGGACGCAAGACGCTCGAGCATGTCCCTCGTCATCCCTGCCAGATCGAAATTGGGCGACCAGCCCCAATCGGTGCGCGCTGCGCTGTCGTCGAGGGAGCGTGGCCAGCTCTCGGCAATGGCCTGGCGCACCGGGTCCACGTGATAGTCGATGGCGAACCGCGGGACGTGCTTGCCGATCTCCTCGGCGATCTCGGCCGGGGTCACGCTCATTCCCGTGACATTATAGGCGTTTCGGAACCTGAGGCGGCCGGCCTCTGCCTCCATCAGCTCGATCATGGCGCGGATGGCATCCGGCATGTACATCATGTCGAGGCGCGTCTCGGCGGCCAGGAAACAGGTGTAATGCCGGTAGCGCAGCGCCTGGTAGAAGATCTCCACGGCATAGTCGGTGGTGCCGCCGCCCGGCGGGGCCGTGTAGGAAACCAGGCCCGGCAATCTGAGCCCGCGCGTGTCGACCCCGAAGCGGTGCGCATAGTAGTCGCAGAGCAGCTCGCCCGCGACCTTGGTTATGCCGTAGATGGTGCTGGGCCGCTGGATCGTGACCTGCGGCGTGCGCACAGGCGGGGTCGTGGCGCCGAATGCGCCGATCGAGCTCGGGAAGAACACCCGGCAACGATACTGCCGCGCGACCTCAAGCACATTGTAGAGGCTGCCCATGTTGAGGCTCCAGGCCACCTGCGGTTTGGCCTCCGCCGTCGCCGAGAGCAGAGCGGCGAGGTGATAGATCGTCCCTATATCGTTCCGGCGCACGACCTCGAGGAGCTGCTGCAAGTCGGTGCAGTCGAGATGCTCATGTGGCTCTGCCGGGACCCCAGGAGGCATCATGCGCAAGTCGGAGGCGACCACGGTGCCTTCGCCGTAGCGCTCCCGCAACGCGGGAACGAGCTCCGTGCCGATCTGACCGAGTGCGCCCGTGACCAGGATCGGTCGCAGCCTGCCAGGTGGGGCCGACATCTGCACGCGCCTCCGGAGCCAACCAACGAGAGATCGTCTCTGCCACCTCCATTCAAGCTCCGACGCCGGTGCTCTCCTTGATCCACATCAACACGGCTCTCTCTCTGCGGTCGTTTGCTGGCAACGTAGCCGATCGCGAATGAAGACCAGTCATATCGGATCAATACATTCCGCGCTCTGGCGGCGTCGCGGCCAGGGGCCCTGCACGACATGCCCGAGCCGCGGCTGCCCTGCGTCGCCTGTCGGGATTGCCGGCTCCAAGGGTGGGCGAGTTGGGATCGTTCAACGAGGACGAAGGCGACTGTGGTGTTGTCGTCAGACAATGGTTCGGCCAGCCCCAGGGGTGCGACGCACCCGAGCCTCCGGCCTGGGCGCGATTTTGCCCGCCTCTCACGTGGGTTCTGGGCGAGCGAGCACGCACTGCGGGCATGGCTGCTGTCTGTCGGCGTGCTGGTGCTTGTGATCGCCGACCTTCTGATCCAGGTCGGCATCAACCGCTGGAATGGTCTGTTCTTCGATGCCCTCGAGCGCAGGGACACGCCGGCGGTGCTCTATGGCGTCCAGCTCATCCTGGTACTTGCGGTGGCAGCGGCGGTCTCGGGCGCTGCGTTCGTGCAATGCAAGATGCGATTGCAGGTTGGGTGGCGGCAATGGCTGACGCAGCGGCTCATCGGCCGCTGGCTCTCCGACCGGCGCTTCTATCAGCTGGGCATCGCCGGAGATCCTGCCAAGAACCCGGAGTACAGGATCGCCGACGACATCCGCATGGCGACCGAGCCGCTCGTGGAGTTCGTGGTCGGACTGACGAGCGCGGTGCTCTCCGCGGCAACCTTCGTCGGCATCCTCTGGTACATCGGCGGCTCACTCGAGCTGGAGCCATACGGCATTGCCTTGTCCGTACCGGGTTTCATGGTTCTGGGCGTGCTCGCGTACTCCTTGATCACGACGATCGCCACATGGATCGTCGGCCGCCCCCTCATTGGCTGCCTCGAAGCGAGGAATGCGAGCGAGGCAAAGTTCCGCTACGAGCTGACGAGGGTACGCGAGAACGCCGAGCACATCGTCCTGACCAACGGCGACCGCGACGAGCGCTGCGGCCTCGGCGCAACGCTTGCGGATGTCGTCGGCAGATGGCTTGCCGTCATCCGGCGCATGTCGCGCATGACGTGGCTGAGCAACGGCAACCTGGTGTTGATGCCGGTCGTGCCGCTGCTGCTCGGGGCCCCGAAGTACCTGCAGGGCAATCTGACGCTGGGCGAGCTAATGCAGATTGCGGCCGCGTTCGGGCAGGTGCATCTGTCGCTGAACTGGCTGGCGAACAACGCCGTGCGGATCGCGGAATGGCTCGCTTCCGCGCGCCGAGTCATTGAGCTTTCCGCCTCGCTCGATGATCTCGATGCCGCCATCGATACGGCCGTGCCGGACGCCATCGTCATCGGCGAAAGCCCGGACGACGCTCTCCACATCGAAGCGCTGTCGATCGCGGAACCGAACGGCAGGATCCTGGTCGACGGCCCCGATATCGTGATCTCGAAGGGCCAAGGCGTCCTGATCCGGGGCGAGCCCGGGACAGGCAAGAGCACGCTCGTTCGCGCGCTGGCGGGTTTGTGGCCCTGGGGAAGCGGCCGCATTCTTCGCCCGCGAGAGGCCAGAATGGTGTTCCTGCTGCAGCGCCCATACATACCGCCCGGCACGTTGCGGCATGCCCTGCTCTACCCCGCTGCCGATCCGAAGACCCCCGACGAGCGATTGCTCGATGCCCTCGGGAGGTGCGGCCTGTCGCGGCTCGCCGGCCACCTGGACGACGAGGACGGCTGGGGTCATACCCTCTCTGGCGGGGAGCAGCAGCGCCTGGCCTTCGCCCGCCTCCTGGTCGATCCGCCCGATATCGTGATCATGGATGAGGCGACGTCGGCGCTGGATGAGGCCAGCGAAGCGAAGATGATGGATCTGTTGCGCACCGATCTTGCAGGCGCCACGGTTATCGGCATCGCTCGCCGCTCGGGCCTTGACGGCCATTTCGACCGTGAGATCAATCTTCGCCGCAGCCGGGGCTTGGCGCATGCCACCGTGCGCGAGCGCCAGGAGACCTGATCGGGCGAACCTGTCGCCTGGCTCAAGGCCGGACTTCGATCTCGTTGATCACCCTGTCGACCGCGAAGATGCACCATGCATCGCGCTCCGCGGCCTCCTTCTCGACCTGGGATGGGACGAGCCCCAGCAATCGGACGGTGGTGCCGAGCACGTCGACCCGGATCTGGCTGGCGTTCACGAACGGGTCCTTCTCCAGGGCGACGCGCACGGCCTCCGCGATCATGTCCGGCCCGTCATCCTCCGGCGGCTCGACCGCGATCCCGTTGACGACGTCGCGCACGCCCGGCACCCACCATGCCATCACGCCGGCAACGCGCTTCGAGGTGAGGCCGGGGACGCGTCCGTTGAGCGTCACCACGCCGCCCTGCACCTCGGTATCGATATTGCCGCGCGCGCCCGTCGGCACTCCGCGCACGAGCTGGTATCCGCCGGCAGCCGCCTCGCGAATCTCCAGCTCCTTGAAGCTGAGGTCCTCGATCAGCATGTCGCGGAGATGCACCCTGATCTCCTTGTCGGTCATCCGCGTCGCCGGCTGAACGTGCAGGCGATCGACGATGCCGGCAAGGCCGTCCAGGGCTGCGACGCGTTCAAGCGCCAGTTTCTTCGCTGCGACGCTCGGAACCTCGCCGGCCAGAACCAGCACCCCATCGGGCTCGATGCGAAGCTCTGATGCGTGGAACGAGGGGCCGAGGCGAGGCTCGCTGCGCAGGGCCGCTCGCACCTTCGCCAGAAGCTCGAGCTCGGTCACATTCTCGGAACGCTCTTTCATGGCCGGTCTCCTGCGCCGAAGAGGGAATCGCAAGCCTGCGACCTCCCGCATTGATGCCGATCAACCCGGGACTCCGGGCGCGTGGGACGTTGACAGGCATGGCATCTCAGCCTGGCCCTCCCTCGCGGCTCGGCAATGTCCGGAACGCGAGCAGCAGGCCTGCACACGCAGCGACGCCTGCCCCGGCGAGGAATACCGTTGCCGATCCGGCGACGGTCCAGAGCAGGCCGGCTCCGGCGCTTGCTCCAAACGCCGTCACCCCGACGGCAACGTCGTAGATCCCGAACGCGGTGCCCCGCAGGCGGTCGCTCGCAGCATCGGCGATGGTCGCCCCGAGCAGCCCCTGGGTGATGCCGAGCTGCAGGCCCCAGAGCGCAGCGCCCAGTGCCGTCCACCAGATGCTGTCGGCACCGGCCAGGACCATGTCGGCGCCAATGAGGATCACGGCGCCGGCGCCGAGCTGCAGGGGGCGAGAGATGTGGTCTGCCAGGATCCCGAACGGGTAGGCCGTCAGCGAAAAGACCAGGTACATCACCACCAGGATCGTGGGCACAAAGGCGGGATCGACGCCGATCTCGTGCGCCTTGAGGATCAGAAACGCCGGGCTGAAGCGCGCCAGGGACAGCAGGCCCGCAACGACGATGGCCCACCAGAAGCCGGCCGGCAGGGATGCCAGGTCGCTGCGGCGGATCGGCAGCCGCGGTGCGCCGTCTTCGGCGCCGGGCAGCTCCTTGACGGCCAGCAGCAGCAGCACGATGGAGAGGTAGGCCGGGACAAGCGCGATCCAGAACACGAGCCGGAAGTCGTCGCCGCTCAGCCTCATGAGGCCCATGGCAACGGCGGGACCCACGACGAAGCCGGCGAACGCGAGCGCAAGGCGCAGGCCGAAGCCGGTTCCGCGAATTTCCGGGGCTGTCAGGTCCGCGAGGAACGCATCGCGCGGCGCATCGCGGATGCCCTTGCCGAGCCGATCGAGCACGCGGGCAGCGAGAACCGTCGATGCCGCGCCGGCGAGCGGGAACAAGGTCTTCACCGCCGCCGAGAGCGCATAGCCGAAGACGACGAGCGGCTTGCGGCGTCCGATCCTGTCGCTCAACGCGCCGGAGAAGATCTTGATGAACGAGTTTGCCGCCTCGGCCAGTCCCTCGATGAGGCCGACGGACGCCATGCTGACGGAGAGCACGCGGACCAGGAAGACGGGCAGGAGGCTGTAGATCATGGCCGATGACATGGCGGTGAGCATGCTCACGCCGCCGAGGAGAGCCACGTTCGGCGACAGCGGCCGCTGCGCAGCCGGCTTGCTTGCCGAAACAGCAGCTCCCGGCATGATCATCGCTCGTAGACGCCGACGAGAACCGCCTCGGCGAGCGCATGCCTGCGCGCCTCGCGCTCGACATCGTTGCAGGTCGGGGGTTGGCGCAAGGCCAGGTGGTCGACCGACAGCGCGAGCAGCCGGAAGTGATAGTGGTGCGGCCCGTGGCGACGCGGCGGGCAGGGTCCGCCATACCCGGGCCGATGGAAGTCGTTGACGGCCTGCCGGAAGCCCTCGCTCTCGGCCTTCGCGGAGATGCCTTCCGGCAGCGAGGTGCGGCCGGGCGGGATGTCGTAGGCTGCCCAATGATGCCACTTGCCCCCCGGAGCATCGGGATCGTCACACAGCAGCACGAAGCTGCGCGTTCCGGCAGGCGCGTCGCTCCACTGCAGCGGCGGAGACAAGTCTTCGCCGTCGCAGGTGAAGCGTTGGGCGATCGCCGCACCGTCCGCGAAACCGCTCGAGATGAGACGCATGGCTCCGCCTCCCTTGTGCAATGGCCCGACGTTGCGCCGGCGTTCGGTTGGGGAGATTGACACCGATCAAACGGCCGCCCCGCGCTCGGGAGCTAGGCTTCAGCAGGCAGAGCGCGCTTCCCGCGATGGAGGGTGGGCGGCGGCGAGCAATTCACGAATGTGCGGGCCGGGCGCCGGCCAGGCTCGTGCGCTCCCATGGAGGGCGAACATGGCTCAAGAGAAGACACCGGACGAGACGTCGGCGCTGCTCGATCGATTTGCGATGGCGGCCCTGACCGGGATCTATGCTGCGCGGCGGGACACGGCCCAGGGAGGTGCGGGTGGCCACAATCCCGCGGAGGCGGCACAGATGGCCTATGCGGCGGCGAAAGCCATGCTGAACGAGCGCCGCAAGCACATTTAGCCCCGGCGGACTCTGGGCGGACCATCTTCGACAGGCTCGGCTTCCCTCAGCGACGGCAAAAGTCCTTCAGCTGCCCGACATGCACCCGGCGGTCGGGGTGCGTGAAGGCCAGAGCCTATATTCATTGTCGCTCCATAGCTGCGACGATCGCCGCCGCTGCCGCAAGCTTGTGAGTAGCCTGCCACGGCGGCCCGATCGATCGACCCATCGAGGACAGGAAAGTATTGACGTCCTCGCGACCGACCGCCGCTGCTGCATCGAGAAACACTTGCCTACGGTCGTACCAACGCACCGTCCAGCCGCGTGCCTCGGCTGCGCTCGCGAGGGCCTGGCGATACATAACGGAGTCGGCGATATTGGCGGCGCGGGTGTCCACGATCCGCTCTTCGATTGTCGGAGGAAGCTCGGGGCACATCCGGATGGCAATGCTCGCGATCGGCACGGGACGCGTGGCAGCCAACTCTTCGAGGCCCTCGCGCGCACCACGCGCGGCCGCTACATGCACCCGCTCGATCAGCGCCACGGCGTCGACGAGCGAAATTGCTCGTGCCCACGGGCTATTGAGGTACCGACCCACGGCCCAGGACCCTTCGTGGTGATAGGGGTGCGTCGGCAAATCACGAGTTAGGTCGATGCGCCGTCGATCGAGAAGCTCGCCTTCTGGCGTGATGGTAACGAGCACTGCCGAGTTACCATGCTCAGCGACGCCGACGGCCGCTGCTCGATGCACTCGTGTTCTCGCCACGTAGTCTTCCTTCGGTCTTTCGTAGAGGAATGAGGTTGGTTGAACTGTGGGACTATCGACTGCTATCGGTACAACCAGCCGCTGTCGGCATGACAATTTATCCCTCAGTATCCCACGGTACTGCTCCTCACTCCCACTCGATGATCAACGACACCCTTGCAGGCTTTCGTTTTCAATCGCCAGCGGATAGCTATTTTTCTCGGTACCGTCAGGCATACCGTCAAATCCTGGCGCACGTCTGGCTCATGCGCCAGGCGCCAGCCATGGGTTAAGCAAGGCAACACCCATCGGTTCGAAATCGACCGTGTTGCGCGTGACCACCGTCAGCCTGTGCGTCAAAGCTGTCGCGGCGATGAGAGCATCGCGCTCCGGCCGTGGATCGGGAACATGCAAACTTGCGCACTGCCGTGCGATGGCGACGTCGATCGGCAAGATTTGCTCGTGAAAGGGTGCGAGCACGTGCTGCTCCAACCAATCCCGCAATCGGGCGCCCTGCTGCGAATCACGACGTTCCATGAGTTGTACGCCACGTTCCAACTCGAACACGGTGACGACAGAAAGGTAGATTTCCGCCTCGCTTGCCGTCGCCGCCCACGCTCGAACATTTGCGTCACCGCGACCTCGATTGCGAAGCTCGGACCAAACGTTCGTATCGATCAGGTACATCAATCCAGGTCCGCTGACCGGAAGATGCGATCGCCCATGCGCGGCGGGTCGAAGTCGATCTCGTCATCTTCCTTCTGAGCGACGACGTCGAGTAGGCTTCGCTTAGCACCGATGAGCTTCTGATAGTGCTCGAAGCTGAGCAGGACGTGGGCGGGGCGTCCGCGGTCGGTAATGATGACCGGCCCCTTGTCCGCCGCTTTCTTGGCGCCCCCGGCATCCTGGTTGAACTCGCGGCTCGAAATCGTGGTGGTGGCCATTAGTGATCTCCTGATCGCCACCAACCTACCACCGAGATGGCGGCCAAATCAAGCATTTGTAGAAACGTTGCTACACCTACTCCCACTCGATCGTTCCGGGGGGCTTCGATGTCACGTCGTAGACGACGCGGTTGATGCCCTTCACCTCGTTGATGATGCGGGTGGCGGCCCGTCCCAGCACGTCGTGGGGGAACTGGTAGAAATCAGCGGTCATGCCGTCGGTGGAGGTGACGGCGCGCAGGGCGCAGACGTGGTCGTAGGTGCGTGCGTCGCCCATCACGCCCACGGTGCGCACGGGCAGGAGCACGGCGAAGGCCTGCCAGATCTTGTCGTAGAGCCCGGCCTTGCGGATCTCGTCGAGGAACACGGCATCGGCCTTGCGGAGGATCTCGAGCCGCTCTTCTGTCACCTCGCCAGGAATGCGGATGGCGAGGCCGGGGCCGGGGAAGGGGTGGCGCCAGATGAAGTGCTCCGGCAGCCCCAGCTCGCGACCGAGCGCGCGCACCTCGTCCTTGAAGAGCTCGCGCAGGGGCTCGACCAGCTTCAGGTTCATGCGCTCGGGCAGGCCGCCCACGTTGTGGTGCGACTTGATGGTGACCGACGGCCCGCCGGTGAACGACACGCTCTCGATCACGTCCGGGTAGAGCGTGCCCTGAGCCAGGAACTCGGCGCCGCCCGCCTTCTTGGCCTCCTCCTCGAACACGTCGATGAAGAGCGCGCCGATGGTCTTGCGCTTGGCTTCGGGATCGGTCTTGCCGGCGAGAGCGGTGAGAAAGCGCTTGCTCGCGTCGACGTGGACCAGCGGGATATTGAAGTGGCCGCGGAACAGCGAGACCACCTCCTTGGCCTCGTTGAGCCTGAGCAGCCCATGATCGACGAAGATGCAGGTGAGCTGGTCGCCGATGGCCTCGTGGATCAGCACGGCGGCCACGGCGCTGTCGACGCCGCCCGACAGCCCGCAGATCACCCGGCCCTTGCCCACCTGGGCGCGGATCTTGGCGATCTCGCTGGAGCGGAAGTGCGCCATGGTCCAGTCGCCCGGCAGCCCGGCGATGCGGCGCACGAAGTTGGCAATCAGCTGGGGCCCGCGCGGGGTGTGCGCCACCTCGGGATGGAACTGGACGGCGTAGAGCTTGCGCTTCTCGTCGGCGATGGCGGCGAACGGTGCGCCGGTCGACACGCCGACCACCTTGAAGCCGGGCGGCAGCTGCGTGACGCGGTCGCCGTGGCTCATCCAGACCGTGTCACGGTCGCCCTTTTTCCACACGTCCCTGAAGAGCGCCGTCTCGCCGGTGATCTCGAGCTCCGCGCGTCCGAACTCGCGGTGATGCCCGCCCTCCACGCCGCCGCCCATCTGCGCCACCATGGTCTGCTCGCCATAGCAGATGCCGAGCACGGGCAACCCGGCGTTGAACACCCAGTCGGGTGCCCGCGGGGTGCCGAACTCGGTGACGCTGGCGGGCCCGCCGGAGAGGATCACGGCCTTGGGCTTCAAGCGCTCCAGGGCATCCTGGGCCTTGTTGAACGGCACGATCTCGGAGTAGACGCCCTGCTCGCGCACGCGCCGCGCGATCAGCTGCGTCACCTGGCTGCCGAAGTCGATGATGAGGACGGTGTCTGTCATGGGCCCGGGTCCCGCCGTGGTCCGGGGCTGCCACGCTTGGCCGCGCCGGAGAATCGCTTGCGCAGGCGTCCTCATAGACCATCGGCACCATGGCGGGTCAAGGCGACGGACTGCCCGGGGGCCAAAAAGCCGGGGCGATCACAAAATGCAGCCTGCCCCCGTTCTGCCCAGTTGCGCGCAGATCATGCCTCTGGGAGCGGCGCGCCGGGCGTGGGGCCGAGGGAACGTCCCGCGTCAGGGCTGAACGGGGGAATTCGCCGCTCCCACATCGGCGGCAAGTTGCGAGTGAACCCGGTCCAGCGGCGGCCGAGCGATACCGCTTGCCAGCCGCCGACGCATCGTCTTCCATCCGCCGACTGTGAGCATCAGCGCTGGCTGGAGGCGCGAATGGCGGCCAAAATCGCTGCGGCAACACTCAAGAAATGGCTGTCGGACGGCGGCGAGATCGCGCTCCTGGATGTGCGCGAGCACGGCCAGTTCGGGGAGGCCCACCTCTTCTTCGCCGTCCCGCTGCCCTACAGCCGCTTCGAGGTCGGCCTGCCGGCGCTCGTGCCGAACCGGGCCGTGCGGATGGTGCTGTGTGACGACGGCAGCACCGGCGTGGCCGAGCGGGCGGCGCGGCGGGCCGAGGCATTGGGCTACAGCAACGTGCACATCCTGGAGGGTGGTACGGAGGCCTGGCGGGGAGCCGGCTACACGCTCTATGCCGGCGTCAACGTGCCGAGCAAGACCTTCGGCGAGCTCGTCGAGCACGCCAGGCACACGCCGCGCATCTCCGCGCGGGACCTGGAGGCCATGCGGCGGGCAGGGGAGGATTTCGTCATCGTCGACGGCCGCCCCTTCGCGGAATACACCAAGATGAGCATTCCGGGCGGCATCTGCTGCCCGAACGGGGAGCTGGCGCTGCGCATCGGCGATATCGCGCCCGATCCCAAGACCCGGATCGTCGTGAACTGCGCCGGCCGCACGCGCTCCATCATCGGCGCGCAGACGCTGATCGACTTCGGCGTGCCCAACCCGGTCTGCGCGCTGGAGAACGGGACGCAGGGCTGGACCTTGGCGGGCCTCGAGCTGGAGCACGGTGCGAGCCGGCGCTACCCGGACGCCACCAAGGCAGACAGCAGCACGCTGGCGAAGCGGCCGCGGGATCTCGCACGGGCCCGCGGTGTAGAGTTCGTCACGGCTGCGCAAGCCCAGGCCCTGGCCGCGGAGCCCTCCCGCACGACCTATCTCCTCGATGTGCGCACGGCGGAGGAAGTCGCCGAGGACGCGGTGGCCGGCTTCACGCATGCGCCCGGCGGCCAGCTCGTGCAGGCGACCGATCAATGGGTCGGCGTCAAAGGGGCGCGGCTCGTGCTGCTCGACGAGGAGGGGGTGCGCGCCCCGGTGATCGCGGCCTGGCTGCGCCAGCTTGGCCACGAGGCATTCGTGCTGGAGGGCGGCGTTGCCGCGGCCCGGCAGGGGACATGGCCGCAGCGTGAGGCCCCGGCCCGCCCGCCTGCATTGGCGTCGATCACGGTGGCCGAACTGGTCGATGCTCAGCTCAAGCGCACGGCCGAGGTCATCGACGTTCGCCCCGCCATGGCGTACCGCACCGGCTTCATCCCGCAGTCCCGCTGGTCGATCCGGCCGCGCATTGCCGCGGCCGTCGGGGATACCGCCAAGACGATCGTGCTCGTCGCCGAGGAGCCGGAGATCGCGGCGCTCGCCGCGCTCGACCTTGCGGAAGCGGGCTGCAGGGACATTCGCCTGTTGGCCGGCGGCATCGGCGCCTGGCGCAAGGCCGGCATGCCGCTTATCGTCCGGCCCGACAGTCCGCCCGACGCCGAGTGCATCGACTTCCTGTTCTTCACTCACGGCCGGCACGAGGGCAACGCCGAGGCCGCCCGGCAGTATCTCGCCTGGGAGACCGGCCTTATCGCCCAACTCGACGCGCAGGAGCGCGGGGTGTTCCAAATCTGAGAATGACTATCGGCGCAATACGGCTTCGCCTGTTGCGCCCTACGGCTACTTCGCCTTGATGTTGGAGCGCTTGATGTGGTCGAGGTTCTTGCCCTCGATGCGGATGAGCTTCACCGGCGCGTCGCGCTTGGGCGAGTGCACGGCGCCGACGTCGTAGAAGTGCGCGTCGCCGGGCCGCATCGCATACGTCTTGGCTGGCTCCACGAGTGTCGGCTTGTCGCCGACGCCCTTCTCCACGATGCGCCAGTCCGTCATCTCGGTGACGCCGGTGGCCTGGCCGTAGATGGCCCAGCTTGATCCGTGATCATGCGGTGATCCGTGGGCCGGCCCGTTGTAGACATGCCCGCAGATGCAGAACCCGAGCTCCGGATCCTCGTACAGCACCTCGCGCGGGTTCGCGCCCGCCGCGCGGTCCTTCAGATGCGTGGCGATGAACGCCTTGTCGGTGAGGGCCTTCGACACGTAGGCGCAGACCTTCTGCTTGGCGGCCGGGCTCGCGTCGGCCTTGAGCGTCTCGCGAATGTCGGCGGCGAGTTGCGGCAGCGAATAGGACATTGCCAGTCTCCACGGGGCGGACATTGCTTCCGGATTGAACAACGCAGCCTAAAGCAATTTGGTTTGAAGATGAAGCGGCGCCGGCTCCGCCGTGCGAGCCCGCCTGGCTTGATCCAGGTCAAGGCAGGTGTCGACAGGATTGCGCTATTCGATACTTGGCGCCGCGGAGCAAGGGTGCGCGATGGGGCAAGAGACCATCCCGATGAAGCCGGACATCGTGCGCAAGCATGGCGCTCCGGTGCCGCGCTATACGAGCTATCCCACCGCGCCCCACTTCTCGCCGCACGTCGGCGAGCTGCAGTATGTGGACTGGCTCGCCAGGCTCGAAGCCAACGCGCGCCTTTCCCTCTATGTGCATATCCCCTTCTGTCATGAGCTGTGCTGGTACTGCGCGTGCAATACCAGGGCCACGCGCCGCTACGCGCCGGTCGCGCAATACCTGATCTCGCTGCACGCCGAGATCGCCAATGTCGCGGCGCTGGTTCCGCCTGCCCACACGGTGACCCACATTCACTGGGGCGGCGGCTCGCCGAACATCCTGTCGGAACGCGACATCGGGCTGCTGGCAGGGGAAATCCGCGGCCGCTTCCACCTCGACAAGGCGGCCGAGTTCGCGGTGGAGATCGACCCGCGCCGGCTCGACGGTGCCCAGGTGGAGGCGCTCGCGTCGGCGGGCGTGACCCGGGTCTCCATCGGCGTGCAGGACTTCGACAGCACCGTGCAGGCGTCGATCGGCCGCGCGCAGAGCTTCGAGGCGACGAAGTCGGCGATCGACGCGTTCCGGGCCAAAGGCATCCGCTCCATCAACATCGATCTCGTCTACGGCCTGCCGCATCAGACCGAGGCGAGTGTCGACCGCACCCTCGGCCGGGTGCTGGAGCTGGAGCCCGACCGCGTCGCCGCGTTCGGCTATGCGCACGTGCCCGGCCGCATGAAGCATCAGCGGCTGATCCCGGCGGAAGCCCTGCCCGACACCGCCGGGCGATACGTGCAGTCGAGCCGCATCACGCAGCGCCTGCAGGAGAGCGGCTACGTGAGGGTCGGGCTCGATCATTTCGCCAGGCCGACCGACGCGCTCGCCCTGTTGCCCGTCGCCCGGAATTTCCAGGGCTACACGACGGATCGGGCCGATGCGCTGCTCGGCCTCGGCGCCTCGGCCATCAGCCGCCTGCCGCAGGGATACGTGCAGAACGCGGTGGCGACTGGCGACTACATGCGGCGCGTGCGCGACTATGGCCTCGCCACCGCGAAGGGGATCGTGCTCACGGGCGAGGACCGCCTGCGCGCCCACGTCATCGAGCGGCTGATGTGCGATCTGGTGTTCTCGGCCGGGGACGTGCGCAGCCGCTTCGGTGCGCTGGCCGATCCCGTCATCGCCGAGGCACAGGCGCTGATCGCGAGCGACGAGGAGGCTCTGCTGGAGGCGACGCCGGACGGGTTCCGGGTGACGGAGCGCGGCCGCCCCTTCATCCGCAGCATCTGCTCGTGCTTCGACGCCTACCTGGGCAAAGGCAATACCCGCCATTCGCTGGGCGTGTGAACGACCCAGATAGGTCGTGCGTGCGTTTGGCCGTTACGAGTTATGTTCGGGCTTGGCCGGCCGCCCCGTGTACCACGTCACACGCTCCGCCCACGTCTCACACGCTCCACCCCGTCCTGAGCCTGTCGAAGGACGTGCCACCCACGTCAACCGTGCTTCGACAAGCTCAGCACGGGGGTGGAGCATGTCAGCACGGGGTTGGAGCGCCAGCACGGGGTTGGAAACTGTGGCTCAGCACGGGTCGGAGCGCGTGACATGGCGCCGAGGGCCGGGCCGAGCCCAACCTGGCGCGCGGCGGTATAGCTCCTCACCTTGCCTCCTGCACGATGCCGTCGGCGATTTTCTCGGCGGTCATCAGCGTGGGGAAGTTGGTGTTGGCGCAGGGCACGATGGGGAAGATGGAGGCATCGACCACGCGCAGGCCCTCCACACCGCGCACGCGGCCCTGGGGGTCGGTGACGGCCATCGGGTCGCCGTCGGCGCCCATGCGGCAGCTGCATGAGGCATGCCATACGCCGATCGCCGATTTGCGCACGAACGCCTCGAGCGCGTCGTCGTCCTGCATCACCTCCTCGAAGGTGAAGCCCTCGGTGATGAACTTGCGGATGAGCAAGGTCCTGAGCGCCGCGGGACCGTCGAGGATCATGCCGGCGACGCCGGTGATCAGCTTGTTCTTGGCGTTGACGACGCCGACCTTGCGCACGCGCTCGGAGTAGCTGGCAGGGAACGGATCGGAGGTGACCGCCTGCATGGCAGGGGACATGTAGAGCTTGCCCAGCCGGCGGAAGGCGTCCATGAGCCGCTCCAGGTCGCGCCGGTCGGAGAGCAGGTTGAACTCGGCCACCGGCTCCGCCCGCCAGTCCCGCGAGGTGAGCTTGACCTCGCCGCGCTCCGAGCACGTGTGGTAGACGGCCGTGAGGAAGGAGGCGATGCGCTCGCCGATGGCGTGCCAGGCCGACTTGGTGACGGAGACGACGAACATGTCGCCCTCGTGCATGCCGGGCAGGTTGGAGGAATAGCGCAGGCCGACGTGGATGTGCCGCCGCGTGAACTCGTTGATCCGGGCGTGCGGCTTGACGTAGGCCGAGACCGAGATCGAGGGGTGGTCCATCAGGCGCTGGCCGACGCCAGCAAGGCCGTGCCGCACCTCGATGCCGAGGTCCTTCAGGTGTCCGACGGGCCCGATGCCGGCGCGCAGCAGGTGGGCCGGCGAGTGGATCGCGCCGCTGGAGAGGATCACCTCGCGGGCCCGGAACTCTGTGCGTACGCCTTTCACGAAAGCCACGACGCCTACGCAACGCTTGCCCTCGAACAGCAGCTCGGCCACCTGGGTCTCGGTCGAGATCTTCAGGTTCGGACGCTGGCGCGTGGCCGGGTCCAGATAGCCGATGGCGGCCGAGACGCGCCGCTCGTAGGCGTTGGAGATGGTGATCGGGTAGTAGCCGGTCTTCCACTCGCCGTTCTGGTCGGGCAGGTACTCGAAGCCTGCCTCCTGGAAGGCCCTGCCCGATGCTCTGGCGTGCTCGGTCCAGTGCTCGGGGAAGATGCGCCGGACGGGGATGCGGCCCTCCTTGCCGTGCAGGGGCCCATCGAAGTCCATGTCGCGCTCGACCTTCTTGTAGAAGGGGAGCACGTCCTTCCAGCCCCAGCCGCGCGCGCCGCGCTCCACCCACTCCTCGAAGTCGGCGGGCGCCCCGCGGTTGGCGAGCTGGCCGTTGATGGAGGAGCCGCCACCCAGGATGCGCGCCTGCTCGTACTTGCGCAGCGGCGGCGGGTTCTCCTGCGGGTTGTTGTGGGACACGACCTCGGTGCGGACCTTGAGCTCGGTCCAGTGGAAGCGCGGGTCGAAGTAGGCGACGCCGGGATAGCTGTCCAATACCTCTGGCGGCACCTTGCCGTGCGGCGTGTCCTGGCCGGCCTCGAGCAGCAGCACCTGGCTCGCGCTGCGTGCCGACAGCCGGTTGGCGAGCACCGAGCCGGCCGAGCCGCCGCCGACGATGATGAAGTCGTAGGTCATGACCCCGAGCACTCCTCCCCAGGCGCCTCTTGGGCCGGCGCCGTTGTTTGTCGAAGCTGGCTCAGGATACATCCTGCGCCGAGGCGAGCAATGCGCCACGCCGGACAGGCAGCCATGCGGGCGTCGACGTGAGGAAATGGCGCGAGCCGGCCGCCGTCGGGTGCCGTGCCGCTCGCGCGCCGTACTCAGCGGGGGATCAGCGGATAGCGCCAGAAGTCGCCCTTCGGCGTGTTGACCTTGAGCAGGATGGGGATGCGCCGGTCGGGCGGGCGCTCGCCGGTCTGCAGCAGGAGGCCGATGTCGTTGAGCAGCGCGCTCTTCTCGGCATAGGTCGAGTGGTTGAGCGTCAGATAGTCGGTGCTCGTCTCGCTCACGTCGATGGTGTCGATGCCGGCCAGCACGATCGGCCCGTCGGCCGGAACGTCGCCGGCCCGGGGTATGCCGCCCGCCACCCGGCGCGCAGCGGCCATCGCCAGGTCGTTGTTGGAGCAGTAGAGCGTGACACCGCGCCCCCAGGCTTTCACGTTGGCGGCAAGGTTCTCGAACAGGTTGCGGTCGACGTCGGGCGCGGCCAGGATGATCTGGTTCAGCGTCACGCCGGGCGGCAGGCCCGGCCCGAGCGCCTGGAGGACCCGCAGCAGCGGCATGTTGCCCATGCTGTGCGCGATCAGGCTGACGCTCTTGGCCCCGGATTCCTTGACCACCAGCTCGATGAACTCGCGCAGATAGGGCTCGGCCTGCTCGGAGCTCTCCCGGTCGTAATTGTAGCTGATCACGCCGCCGCCCGAGGGCCAGCTGTAGAGGAAGGCCGCGCCGTCGAACTTGAGGTCGTAGGCCATCTGCGCGGTGCGGAAGAGCGCGAAGTCGAAGGGCGTGTTGTAGCCGTGCACGAACACCACGGCCTGGTCCTTGAAAGCGCTGCTGCGGGCGATCTGCTCGCGCACCCTGGCGATGAACTCCTCGCGCGTCAGCGCCTTCAGCTCCTGGATCGTGAAGTGCAGCTTGGGGTCCTCGGCCTGCTCGTAGATGGTGACGTTGATGTAGGGGATGCGGATCGCGAAGGGACGCTCGATGTTGGGCACCTGATGCGTCCGCGGCACGGTCACCAGCGCGCGCCCCAGCTCGAGGCGGCTTGCGCGGTCGGAGGTGTAGGTGATGCGCTTGGGCTCGTCCTTGTGCACGCGGTCGGTGCCGTAGAACACGGGCACGGCCTGCCAGTCGCTTTGCGGGGCGGCCGGCGCTCCGGCCGGCGGGGCGGATGGAGAGGATGCGGGAGGCCTGGCGCCATCCATACCCACCGGCGGCTCCGATGCGGGCGGCGCGGAGCCCCCGCTCGCGCCTCCCGGCGGCTCGGGCCGTGCCGACCGCTCGGGTGGCGCCGTGGTCGGGGGCGGCGGCATGGGCTGGGCTGCCGGAGGGGGCGGTGACGGCGGCGGGGAAGGCGCTGCCGATGGCCTGGGAGGCTCGGCCTCCACGGCCCGTGGACGCGCCTCCTCCGCCCTCCTGAGCGACCTCTGCTCCTCCGATCGAGGCGGCGGCGCGGAGGCCTCCCGAGAGGTGAATTCCGCCGGCCTGCGCCCCATGGGCAGGCTCGACAGGTAGATCATGGCGGGAATGACCAGGCCCAGCGGTGCCAGGCGCGCGAGGATCTTGCCCAGGCGTGAGAGGTTGCGCGAGGCAAACCATATGAAGCCGTAAAGGAGGGCCGCTGCGACCAGGATCGCAATATCGATGCCCGCCGGCGATAGTTCGGCCATGACGACACTCCCCCGTTGTCGCGGTCGATACGCGGAGCTGGTGAAGATAGGGGCCGGGCTGGCCGGCCACAATGACATCCTCGCCGGAAGCGAGCCTTGCCAGGGACTTTTGGCAATGGCGTGACAAGCGCCAAGCAGGCCGTGACTGGGGGCGCCAGGGCGTTAATGTGCGCCGATGCCTCCGCGCTCCCGCCTGATTGCCGCACTCTCGCTCGTTGCCGCCATGGCATTCACGGGCACCAACGTGGCATTCGGCAAGGCCATTGCCGCGGCCGTCCCCATCTATCTGTTCGTCGTCTTCCGGTTCGCCGTGGCAAGCGTCGCGCTGGCGCCCCTGGCGCACATGGAGCCGGGCCCCAAGGTCGCCTGCATGACCAGGGCCCAGTGGCGAAGCCTGGCGCTGATGGCGCTGCTGGGGATGGTCGGCTTCACGGTGCTCATGCTCGAAGGATTGAAGCGCACGGCCGCAGCGGATGCCGGCATCATCACGGCGACGCTGCCCGCGGTGGTGGCCGCCTTCGGGCTCGTGCTCGGCGGCGAGCGCCTGTCGCGCGCGCAGGGCCTGGCCGTCGGGCTGGCGGTGGCTGGCCTCGCCCTGGTCCAGGCAACGGGTGCGGCCGGCGGCACGGCAACGCTCGTCGGCAACCTGCTCGTTGCCGGCGCCGTGCTGTGCGAGGCGAGCTTCGTGGTCCTGGGCAAGCAGCTGGCGCCGCCCTATCGGCCCCTGCGGCTGGCGCTCGCGGCCAATCTGGCGGGCCTCGCGCTCGCGGCGCCCCTGGCCCTCCTCGATCTGCCCGGCTTCGATCCGGGCGCGGTGACGTCCGGCACCTGGCTGCTCGGCACCTGGTACGCGCTCTCTGCCAGCGTGTTCTGCCTGTGGCTGTGGTACGCCGGCCTGCCCCATGTGGAGACGTGGCTCGCGGGCCTCGCCACCGCGGCGATGCCGGTCGCGGCGCTGGCAACCTCGGCCCTCTATCTGGGTGAGACCATCGGTGCGACACGGTTGGCGGGAGCCGCACTCGTCATCGCCGGGATCGTGCTGGGGGCGCTGTCGGCGCCCGGCAAGGGCCCTCCGGTTGGTTGACAAGGTTTCAGGGGGCGAGACAAATGCCGGCGACGTTTGCGGCGCACCGCTCGCATCAAACTCGAGGAGCTCATCATGGCCGGTGATATCGAGGCGATCGAAAAGGTGGTGTGGACCTATCTCGATGGTCTGCACGAAGGCGATACGACCAAGCTGGCCCAGGCTTTCCACGAGGTGAGCCACCTCTATTCCATGGAGAAGGGCGTCGTCGCCGATCTGCCGCGGGCCAAGTGGCTCGAGTTCGTCGCGGGCCGGCCTTCCGCCAAGTCGCGCGGCCTGCCCCGCACCGACCGCATCATCTCCATCGACCTCTCGGGACCCGAGACGGCCTTCGTCAAGCTCGAGTGCTCGATCCCGCCGCGCTACTTCACCGACTACCTCCTGCTGCTGAAGCTCGAGGAGGATGGCGCATCGTTTCCAAGTCGTTTCGAACGGTCACGCGCGAGTAGGAAGGGGAACTCGGAACAAGTCGCTCAGTTTGCGATTGACAATGACGTTGCCCCGGCGCGACAAGCAGAGCGTGGCCTTCAGCGCCATTCCATCAGGAGAAACATCGCCAAATGCCCAGCGACAGTCCCAGTCAGCCGACTGAGCCGTCGTCGGTGATCGTGGCCTGACCGTCCTCCTCTGAGGCGCTCACCCCCGGTTGCCGCGCGACGGCGACCATCGAGGTGAGCCATGATCCAAACCATCGAAATCCACACCGCCGAGAATGTGTGTCCGGCCACGCTTGCCGGCGAGCCGAAGGGGCTCGCCAATGCGCTGGCCACCCGCCGCCCTGCCGACGCCGTAGAGGTGCTGAACGGCCTCGACCGCGCGATCGCAGCGCAAGTCCTGCACCTCATGCCGCTCGAGGCCGCCGTGCAGATCGTCAACGAGCCCCAGCTCGACCGGCCGGCCGAGCTGATCCGGCTGATGCCCGCCGAGCGCGGCGTGTCCCTGCTCGTTGCCATCCATCCCGACCGCCGCGCCGACATCTTCAGGGAGCTGCCCGCGAGCATGCGGCGGGCCTTGATCGGCCGGCTCGACTGGAGCGCACGCGGCAAGCTCGAGCAGCTGCTCGGCTATCCGCCACAGTCGGCCGGCGGGCTGATGACCACCGATTTCGTCGGCGTGCCCGCCGACTGGACGGTCGGGCGGACGCTGCAGCACATCCACGACGTCGGCCGGACCAAGGAGACGGTCTATACGGTGTGCCTGCTCGATCCGCAGACGGGCGAGCTCGTCAGGGTGATCTCGCTCGGGCGCCTGGTCGTTGCCGATCCCAAGGCGACCGTCCTCTCCGCCGCGCGTCCCTACAAGCCGATCACGGTTGCGCCGCTGACCGACCGCGAGGAGGTGGCGCGCCTGCTCTCCCGCTACGACCTTCTCGCCGTGCCGGTGGTCGAGAGCGGGCACGTGCTCGGCATCGTCACCGTCGATGACGTGATCGATGCCATCATCGCCGAGGGCACCGAGGATGTGCAGAAGTTCGGCGGCCTGGAGGCGCTCGGCGAGCCCTACCTCAAGATCCGGTTCCCCACCATGATCCGCAAGCGCGCGGGCTGGCTGTGCGCGCTGTTCCTGTCGGAGATGCTCACGGCCAGCGCCATGCAGCACTATCAGGCGGAGATCGAGAAGGCCCTGGTGCTCGCGCTCTTCATTCCCCTGATCATGAGCTCGGGCGGCAACTCGGGCTCGCAGGCGACGTCGCTCATCATCCGGGCCCTGGCGCTGCGCGAGATCACGCTCAAGGATTGGTGGCGCATCGCCTCGCGCGAGCTTCCCGCAGGCATCACGCTGGGCGCCATCCTCGGTCTGATCGGCATCGTGCGCATCGTGCTTTGGCAGCGGCTCGGCCTCTACGACTATGGTGCCTTCTGGCCGCTCGTCGCGCTGACCGTGGGCCTGACGCTCACCGCCATCGTTACGTTCGGCTCGCTGGTGGGCTCCATGCTGCCGTTCGCCCTCAAGCGCTTCGGCTTCGACCCGGCCGCAGCGTCGGCGCCGTTCGTGGCCACGCTCGTGGACGTGTCCGGGCTCGTGATCTACTTCTCCGTCGCCTTCGTCGTGCTGCGCGGCACGCTGCTGTAGCTGTGGGCATTCACGTCTTGCGGGCCCGCGCAGGCCGGGCCACGGCCTGCTGTGCCTCCCGCGCCCATGTCAGGCCCTTGTAGTTGAAGCCCTCGGCGATCGTCGGCTTGATGACGGCGAAATAGGGCGAGAGGTCGAAGTCGGCCGGCGCGTAGAGGCTGTGGTGGCGGATGTGCAGGATCTCGCGGCGGCGGAAGCGGCTGATGCCCGAGGTCTCCCCGGCGACGGGCTCGACGCGCGGCAGGATCGGATACTGCACGCGGCCGAACGCCTCCGCGATCAGCGTGGAGCAGATGGCACGCGTCGGCTCGCCCGAGCCGAGCGCGATCATGCGCCGGCGCCAGCGGGTCGGCACCGGCGGGGTCGGCAGCAGGTAGCGCGCGAGATCGACGATGTTGCGCATGTCGTATTGGGTGCCCAGCCGCGAGACCATGAAGCCGATGATCTCCTCCCGGTCCGCGTCCGTGAGCCCCACGGGCCGGCAGATGCGCGTGTGAAAGCGCTCGTACTTGGCGAGCGGCACCGACACGCAGCCCTCCACCGGCGTCACCTCGATGAGCGTGCGCGGCTCCCCGCCCAACGGCCGCTCCAGCACGTCGCCGACGTAGAGCGCGGCATGCGACCAGGTGGACTGCGTCAGGTATTTGATGGCGGTCGAGAGCTTGCTGCCGCCCGCCACCAGCAGCACGTCCGCCGGCCGCAGCGTGCGCCGAAGGGCCTCGGGATCGGAGGGGATGAACGGCTCCTCGCCCGGCTTCTCCTCGCGCAGGCGCCGCGCCAGCCAGCGGCCGAACCAGTCGAGCGCGTTGTCGAAAGCGCTCATGCGCCCTTTGGCCCCGATTGCCCCACCATGTCCTGCCTTTGTCGAACGCCCCGGGCGCGGTCTATCCTTGGCGGTCTCTATCGAGCACAAGGCAAGCCCCCGTGCGCAAGACCATCTCCGTCGTTTCCCCCAATCTCTCCCATCGGCGCAGCGTCCGCAAACCCTCCGCGCGCTCGCGCGGCGGCATCGTGGTGACGCAGAACCGCACGGCATCGCAGATCGGTGCACGTGTGCTCAAGGCCGGGGGACACGCCGTGGATGCAGCGGTCGCTGCGGCCTTCGCCATCGGCGTCGTGGAGCCGTGGATGAGCGGCATCGGCGGGGTGGGCGCGATGCTCGTCTACCAGGCCGGGTCCGGCAGGATCACGGGGCTCGATTTCGGCGCACGCTCGCCGAAGGCGCTCGATCCGGCCGACTTCGTGCTCACCGAGAAGCGCGATGAGGGCAACCTGTTCGGCTGGCCGATGGTGGTGGGCAAGGTCAACACGGTCGGCGCCAAGGCCGTTGCGGCGCCGACCCAGCCTTCAGGCATGGCCGCCGCGCACCAGCGGTTCGGCCGCAAGCCGTGGCGCGACCTCGTCACCCCCGCCGTCCGGCTGGCGGAGGACGGGATCGTCGTCGACTGGCACACGACGCTGGTCATCGCCAACGCCATGGCCGACCTCTCCCGCGATGCCGGTGCTGCCAAGCGGTTTCTCCCCAAGGGCTGTCCGCCGGTGGTGCCGGCCGCCGTCGACCCCGATCCGGTGAGGCGTCTCGCCATGCCCGACCTCGCCCGGACGCTCAGGGCCATCGCCGAGGGCGGCGCCGATGTGCTCTACAAGGGCGCCGCAGCGCGCGCGATCGCCGAGGACATCCGGGCCATGGGCGGGTACCTCTCCGCCGACGATCTCGCTGCCGTGCGGCCGCGTGAGGTCGAGCCGCTCGTGATCGGTTACGGCGAGCGTGCGATCCACGTGCTGCCGGAGCTCAACGGCGGGCCGACCCTGTGGGTCGCCTTCAACGATCTGCTGGCGCGCCGGCCGCAGCCCGAGGCCAAGCCGGGAGCGGACACGTTTGCGGCTTATGCCGGCGCCCTGCGCACGGCCTGGAAAGACCGCTTCGCCCGGCTCGGCGATGCAGGGGAGCGCACGGCGCCCACCTCGACTACGCACATCTGCGTGGTCGACCGCGACGGCAACATGGTGACGCTGACGCAGACGCTGCTGTCGCTGTTCGGGGCGCGCATCGTCCTGCCGCAGACCGGCATCCTCATGAACAACGGCATCAACTGGTTCGATCCCGTCCCGGGCGGGCCCAACTCGATCGCGCCCGACCGTGCCGCGCTCGCCAACTACGCCCCATCCGTCATGACGGGCAAAGGTGTTGTGACGGCGATCGGCGGCTGCGGCGGACGGCGCATCCTGCCCGCCGTGTTCCAGCTGCTTGCCATGCAGGCCGACTTCGGCTTCGACCTCGACGAGGCTTTCCACGAGCCGCGCATCGACGTCTCCGGGCTCGAGGTGGTGGTGGCCGACCGGCGCCTGCCGGAGGCGACGATCGAGGCGCTGGCAGCGCAGTTTCCGACCGTCATCGCCGAGCCCATCATCTATCCCAACCCCTATACCATCGCCAGCGCCGTCCGCCGTGCGGGCGCCATAAACGAGGGCGCCACCGAGCCGGAGCATCCCTGGTCCGAAGCCGTGAGCGAGGATGACGTCTAGCCTCGGATGCCGCAGGGACCGGGGGTGGAAGCGGCTCGCGCTCGGCGAATTCCAGGTGCTAGGTTGAGAGACTCGGGCTGACGGGGCCGAAGAACCCGCAGCATCGAATTCACAAGCCACAAGGTCGGTCGCGGAGGAAATTGGCATGACGAGGCCGAGGGTCGCAACGAACGGCGCCGCGGGGGAGGCCGCCAACGCGCGGGAGCTCGACGCGCTGATCATCGGCGCCGGCTTCTCCGGTCTCTACCAGCTGTTGTGCCTGCGCGACCGGCTCGGCCTTTCCGCCCAGGTGCTGGAAGCGGCCGAGGGCGTCGGCGGCACCTGGTACTGGAACCGCTATCCCGGCGCGCGCTGCGATTCGGAGAGCCACTGCTACTGCTTCACGTTCTCCGAGGACCTGCTGCGCGAGTGGGAATGGTCCGAGCGCTATCCCGGCCAGGCGGAGATCCTGCGCTATCTCAACTTCGTCGCCGACCGCTTCGATCTCAGGCGCGACATCCGCCTGAACACCCGCGTCACCGCCGCGCACTACGATGCGGCGCGCAATCGCTGGCATGTCACCACCGAGGCAGGCGATCGGCTGACCGCGAAGTTCCTGATCACCGCAGTCGGCTGCCTGTCCACCGCCAACGTGCCGGCTTTCCCGGGCCTCGACACCTTTGCCGGCCGTTGGGTGCATACGGGTCAGTGGCCGCACGAAGGGGTGGACTTCAGGGGCAAGCGCGTCGGCATGATCGGCACGGGCTCCACCGGCATCCAGGCCGCGCCGGTGATTGCCGAGACCGCCGCGCACCTCACCGTCTTCCAGCGCACGGCGAACTACAGCGTGCCTGCCCGCAACGCGCCCCTCACCCCAGCATTCCAGCGCTACCTCAAGGAGAACTACCCCGAGCTCCGGCGCATGATGCGCAGCACCACCAACGGCCACGCCTTCGCCATCGAGGATCGCTCGGTGTTCGACGTGACGCCGGATGAGCGCCGCAAACTCTACGAGGCGGCCTGGGAGAGGGGCGGGCTGCAGTTTCGAGCCACCTTCCGCGACCTTCTCGTGGACAAGGGCGCCAACGACACGGCCGCCGATTTCATCCGTGACAAGATCCGCCAGATCGTCAAAGACCCGGCGACGGCGGCGAAGCTGGCCGACATCGACCATCCCTATGCAGCCAAGCGCCCTCCGATCGACACCGACTACTTCGAGACCTTCAACCGCGAGAACGTCTCGCTCGTCGATGTGCGCGCGGCGCCGATCGAGGCCATCACGCCGCGCGGCCTGCGCACGCGCGAGGCCGAGTACGAGCTCGACATCATCGTCTTCGCCACCGGCTTCGACGCCATGACCGGCCCGCTCCTGCGCATGGATATCCGTGGGCGCGACGACCTCCCGCTGCGCGAGGCGTGGGTGGCGGGCCCCCGCAACTATCTGGGCCTGCAGGTGGCGGGCTTCCCCAACCTCTTCACGGTGACGGGGCCGGGCAGCCCGTCCGTGCTGTGCAACATGCCGGTCGCCATCGAGCAGCACGTCGACTGGATCACCCGCTGCATCGCCCACATGCGCGCGCAGGGGATCGAGCGGATCGAGCCGCAGGCCGAGGCGATGGATCGCTGGGTGGAGGAGGTCAACGCGGCCGCCAATGCCACGCTGCTGCCACAGGCGCACCATTCCTGGTATCTGGGCGCCAACGTGCCCGGCAAGCCGCGCGTGTTCATGCCCTACGCGGGCGGGATGGCCCGCTACCGCCAGATCTGCGAGGACGTTGCGGCGAACGACTACAAGGGCTTCGCGTTGAGCGCGTGAGTGCGCTACGTCCCGAGATAGGCCCCGCCGTTGACGTGGATGATCTGCCCGGTGAGATAGCCCTGGTCCGGGTGGGCGAGGAACAGCGCCGCCGACGCGATCTCGTTTACGTGCGCCTCACGCGGCACCGGTGGCAGGCTTGCACGCGGAGGCAGCGTCCCTGCCGACGCCGGCCTGACGGTGGCGACCGAGCCCGGCGCGATCACGTTGGCCGTGATGCCCCGGTCGCCGAACTCCACGGCCAGCGCCCGCGTCAGTCCCGTGAGCCCCGACTTGCCGGCCAGATTGTGCGCGCGCCGCTTGAAGCCCGCGTGCCACGAGATGCCGCCGAGCGTGATGATCCGGCCCCAGCCCTTCGCGATCATCCCGGGCAGGGTCGCCTGCGCCAGATGGAACGTGCCGTCGAGCGAGATGTCGATGACCCGTCGCCAGGCGGCGTGGTCCAGCTCCAGGAAATCGACCTGCCCGCGGCTCGAGGCGTTGCAGACCAGAATGTCGATCGGGCCCAGCGCGGCGCCGGCCTGGCGCACCATCGCCTCGACGGCCTTGCGATCGACGATGTCCGCGACCTGGACCAGGCTCCTGCGCCCCAGGGCTTCGACCTCGCGTGCCACGACCTCGGCCGCGCCGCGATCCTGCAGCGTGTTGACGACGATGTCGGCCCCCGCGCCCGCCAGCCTCAGGGCGATGGCGCGGCCGATGTTGCGGGAAGCTCCCGTCACCAGCGCCGTCTTTCCGGCCAGGGGTTGCTCGCTCAAGGTCGTCTCCACCGGTGGCTGCAGCTCCACGTCTGTGCCATGACGATTGCTCCGCGACAAGCCGTGAAGCCGCTCCCGTCCTGCCATCGAGAGGCCATAGGCCGCCTCGCATAATCCTTGCGGGCAGGCAGGGCACGCAGCCACAACGCGGGATACGGGAGCGACCGGCATGGGCGGCAGGGAACGGCTGATCGCAGAGCTCTACGCCGACGATCCCGAGCGGGCCGATGCCCTCGTCTTCGGGCGCCGCACGGGGATTGATCGCCGCGGGTTCCTCGGGGGCGCCGGCCTTGCTGCCATGAAGGCGGCGATCGGCGCCCCGATCGTGTTCGCCGCCAGCATGCCGGGCGGGCTCCTTCCGGCCGCCTTGGCGCAAGCCACCGAGAGCAACGCGTCTGCCGCGTCGGCAGATCCCCGGCCGCGGAGGCTCGACCTCCCCGGCAAGGACGGCGGGCTGATCCTGCTCGGCGACAAGCCGCTGGTGGCGGAGACCCCGGAGCGGCTGCTCGACGACGAGACGACGCCGACGCCTAAGTTCTTCATCCGCAACAACGGCCAGATGCCGGAGCCGGCAGGCGATCCCGATGCGTGGAAGCTCGCCATCGACGGCGAGGTCAACCGGCCGTTCGAGATGACGCTGGGTGAGCTCAAGAAGCGGGCGCAGGCGAGAACCTACCGCATGGTGCTGGAGTGCGGCGGCAACGGCCGGTCGTACTTCATTCCGCAGGCGCAGGGCGAGCAATGGACGAATGGCGGGGTCGGCTGCGCCGAGTGGACCGGCGTGGCGCTCGCCGATCTCCTGCGCTCGGCCGGCGTCAAGCCGTCGGCGGTCTACACGGCGAACTACGGCGCCGACGTGGCCCTCTCGGGCGATCCCAACCGGCCGCCGCTGTCGCGGGGCGTGCCGGTCCGCAAGGCCATGGACGGCGCCAACCTGGTGGTGTGGGCCATGAACGGCAAGCCGCTCGAGACCGTCCACGGCGGCCCGCTGCGCCTCGTCATTCCGGGGTGGCCGGGCTCGGTCTCGCACAAGTGGCTGTCGCGGATCACCCTGCGCGACAAGGTGCACGACGGGCCCGGCATGACGGGCACCGATTATCGCGTAGCAATCAAGCCGATCCTGCCCGGCAACACGTCCGATGCGTCCAACTTCAAGATCCTCGAATCGATGCCGGTGCGGGGCATCATCACCAGTCCGGCCGACGGCACGCGGCTGGCGGCCGGCACCAAGGAGCTGAAGCTCAGGGGCGCGGCCTGGGCCGGCGACCTGGAGGTGCGCCGAGTCGACGTGTCGGTCGATTTCGGCGCGACCTGGCAGCCGGCCAACATGGCGCCGCCCAGGAACCGCTACGACTGGCGCCGCTGGACGGCGGCCGTCGGCCTGCCGAGCGACGGCTACTACGAGGTCTGGGTGCGGGCGACGGACTCGGCCGGCAAGGCGCAGCCCCACGTGGCCGGCGGCTGGAACCCACAGGGCTATGGCGCCAACCCGATGCACCGCATCGCCGTCTTTGTCGGCTGAGCGTACCGCAACGTCGCCCGGGAATTCCCTCGCCTTGCGGGTTCCCCTCCCCGTCGTGTCGAAGACACGCCTTCGGCATGACGTGGGGAGGGGATAGGGGTGGGGGGCACCACAACATCGATGTTCTGCGATCCCCCCCTCCCTGTCCCTCCCCCACGTCGTGTCGAAGACGCGCCTCCGGCGCGATGGGAGAGGGGACCCGCGTCCAGTAGGTCGAGCCGCTGACGATTGCGCCTGCGCCGCGCTTGGCCTATCTGAGCCCAGAGGCGAGGCGGCATATGAAGATCGCGACCTGGAACATCAACGGCATCAAGGCACGTCTCGACGTGGCCCTTACGTGGGCCAAGGAGGCGAGCCCCGACGTCGTCTGCCTGCAGGAGATCAAGTCGGCCACCGAGGCCTTTCCCGCCGGCCCCTTCGAGGACCTCGGCTACAACGTCGCCGTGCATGGGCAGAAGGGCTTCAATGGCGTCGCCATCCTCTCCAAGCGCCCGTTCGACGAGATCGCCGTACGCGGCCTGCCGGGCGACGAGAGCGACAGCCACGCCCGCTATATCGAGGTGTGCGTGCCGCGCGCCGGCGGCGTGGTGCGCATCGGCAACCTCTACCTGCCCAACGGCAACCCCATCGGCACCGACAAGTTCGCCTACAAGCTCGCCTGGATGAAGCGCTTCGCCGCCCGCACGCGCGAGCTGCTCGGCTACGAGGAGCCCTTCTTCCTGCTCGGCGACTACAACGTGATCCCCGAGCCCGTCGACGCCCGGAACCCCGAGGCCTGGACGGGCGATGCGCTCTACCAGCCCGAGACGCGCGCCGCCTACCGCGCGCTCCTCAACCTCGGGCTTACCGACGTCGTGCGCGCCTGCCTGCCCGGGCCCGGCATCTATACGTTCTGGGATTACCAGGCCGGCGCCTGGCAGAAGGACCACGGCATCCGCATCGACCACATCCTCGCCTCCCCGCAGGCGGCCGACCGGCTTCTCGGCGCCGGCATCGACAAGCACACCCGCGCCTGGGAGAAGCCCTCCGACCATGTGCCGGTGTGGATCGAGGCGGAGCTGGATTAGCTCCGGTCCGCAGCCCCCTCACAGCAGTGCGTATGTGGTCGTCGCATGCGCGGCGAGGCGGCCGTCGGGGGTGGAGAGCTCGATCTCGCCGAAGGCCAGCGTTCTGCCTGTGCGCAGCACGCGCGCCACAAGCGACACCTCGCCGGCGTCCGCCGGCACGCCGCGCAGGAAGGTCGTCTGCAGCTGCACCGTCGTCATGGGCCGGTAGACGCCGCCGCCGTGCGCGACGAGAGCGAGCACCATGGCGGTATCCATCGCCGCCATGATCGCCTGCCCGCACAGCACGCCGCCGCTGTGCACGACGTGCGGCACCACCGGCATCGCCAGCCTCACCTCCTCGCGGCTGGCGCGCTCCACGCGCAGGCCGAGCCCCCTGACGATCGGGGCGACCTTCTCCCTCAAGGTTTCATTCAGCGACTCGAGCATCGGCATCCTTTCGGCTGGTTTCGTCCCCCGTCCGCGCCCGGGCGCGAGCGCCGCCGCAACTTCGTTGCTTGCGCCTGCGCTCGACTGCTTTCATACGCGTGAGCGTAGGGCTTGACCCGCACCCGCTGTATCATGTCACACGCTCCGCCCGCGTCCTGAGCTTGTCGAAGGACGCACCGCGCATGCCAACCGTGCTTCGACAGGCTCAGCACGGGGTTGGAGCGTGAGACATGACGCCGAGGGCTGGACGAGCCTAACCTAACGCGCGGCGGCATCGTTCGTCATGAATGCTCCGGCCGGCCCGCACAACTCTCGTGTGGCGGTTCAGAAGTTCCCCACCGCTTGCGGCTAGGTGGTGAGGGAACTTCTGAACCAAAGCCACACTAGCAACTTTATGATTCTAGTGTCCCATTTGAACCCGAAGTTCGCAAACCCGGCTGCCGCAGACTGTGTGCGAACTTCGGGTTCGGGACACTAGGGCGCCGTCGTCGCGGCGAGGGACGACTTGTCCGCAGGGCTGCCGCCGAATACCGGATGCCCTTGCGCCTTCAGGCGTGCCGCCTCGCCGAGGCCCCAGCGGTAGGTGCGGTCCATCAGCTCGGTGTGGCGGTGCCAGTCGAGGATGCCCATGTCCTGCGGGCAGGGCGGAACCAGCAGCAGGTCGTCGGGCCGCAGCCGCCGCTCGAAGTCCTGCCGGTTGGCCATCATCGAGCGCATCAGCACCGTGCCCATGCTGGGCGCGTGGGGCAGCGCGCGCCGCAGGAACGGGTTGAGGAAGGCCTTGAGCAGGTCGCCGCGTCCGGGCAGTGCGCGATAGTCGACGGCGAAGCGCTGCAGCTTCGGCACCTCGAAGCTGATCACCACGTTGGGCCCGCTTTTCAGCTCGTGCATCACGCGCACCGGCACGTTGTCGAGGATGGCGCCGTCGACCAGCATGTG
>Ga0070741_10002560_pt1 | contig 48342 bp, 40 predicted proteins | sample Coa_R1_4_FD_66440 | JGI IMG/M metagenome (GOLD analysis project Ga0070741, IMG submission 66440) | Surface soil microbial communities from Centralia Pennsylvania, which are recovering from an underground coalmine fire - Coalmine... | ecosystem: Environmental > Terrestrial > Soil > Unclassified ... | reverse complement strand
GCCGCAGCTCGGCCTGGCCCCCGGCCCGGCCCACGTCGGCGTAGACGTGGATGACGAGGATGTCGTCCTCGTCGGTGAAGCCCACGCCGGACACGCCCGGGAGGCGCCGCAGCTCCAGCTCCAACTGGTCGACGGCGTGCCCGTCGGCGGACGCGGATGCGGGACGGACACTGGCGGTCACTGCATCCTCCGCTTGCCTTCGTACAGGCGGCGGTCGGCCAGCCGGTACAGCTCCACCACTTCGTCGGCCTCGTCGGGGGCGACGGCCACACCGACGGAGAAGGCCCGCTCGCTGTCGAGCAGCCCGGCGAGCACGCGGGTGAGGCGCTCGACGATGGCGTCGACGCCTTCGGACTCGCCGTTGGCCAGGATGAGGGCGAACTCGTCGCCACCCACGCGGGCGGCCACGTCGCCGGCGCGCAGCGACCGCCGCAGCTCGGTGCCGACGGCTCGCAGCACGCGGTCGCCGCCATCGTGGCCCAGGCGATCGTTCACACCCTTGAAGTTGTCGAGGTCGATGAGGGCCAGGGCGAAGGGCCAGCCGTAGCGGTGGCTGCGGGAGGACGCCTGGGCCAGGAGCTCATCGAACGATCGGCGGTTGAGCAGGCCGGTGAGCCCGTCGTGGGTGGCGTCGTGGCGCAACAGGTCGAGCTGGAGGGCCACCGTGGCCAGGCTGCCCACCACCACGTCGAGTTCGTCGTCGCCGTGGTCGGGCACGGTGTAGAAGCCGGGGCCGGCCTTGTCCAGGTGGGCAAAGGGCCAGTCCCACGGGGGGCGCCGGCTGGCGCGGAAGACCTGCCTGTCCATGGTGGGCTCGTCGATCACCACGGCGGCGTCCTGCCAACCGCCCACGTCGACCAGGCGGTCGAGCATGGCGTAGACGAACTCGATGCCCGAGTCCACGGAAGCCAGTTGCTGGGTGAGACTCGTCAGCGCGTCGGACAGGGCGACGCCCATGCCACCCTCGCTCCCCACCTCAACGGCCCGGTGCCGACGCATCCGCCGCCCGGCCGCACTCACCTGGCTCTTCATGACCTATCCCGAGCTTCACTGTGACGATGACTGGTTCGTCACGGAGAGCGGTGACGCCTGCCCGCAATCCCGATCCGTGTTCCCATAAGAATACGCACAGTGGCCGCTCGAAGGCCAGGCCAACCGATAATGTCCTCGGATTCGCACCGTTGCCATCCTCTCCTTTCGCCTGGGCGGAACCGACGGCGTGTCGGTAGAATCGGACAAATGGGTCATGGCCTTTCGCCACCTTGGCCTCAAGGTCCGGACGGTCGCCGGAGCAGGAATAGCTGAGCACCTCTTGCCCGGTTTGTCCATGGATGCGCCGATCGGGCTGGAAACGGCCCAGGTCGAGGCCGCCTTGGCTGACGCCGATCTGGTAGTCGTCGAGAACCTCCTCTCGCTCCCGTTCAACCGGGCCGCGGCCGACGTGGTCACGCGCGTCTTGATGGGACGCCCAGCGATCCTCCACCACCACGACTTGCCTTGGCAACGGACTCGATTTACCACCAGTCCTCCCCCGCCTGATGACCCGAACTGGGCCCACGTCACCATCAACCGACTCAGCGAAATCGAACTGCGTCATCGGGGTATTGAAGCCACCACCATTTACAACGCATTCGCCACTGATCGACCCCTTCCTGACGGGCGATTCCTGCCGGTTGATCTCGATCCTTCCCGGCCGGTCGTCCTCCAACCCACCAGGGCGATTGCCCGCAAGAACGTGCCCGCCGGGCTGGCGCTGGCCGAATCCCTGGACGCCACGTACTGGCTCCTCGGCCCCGCTGAAGAGGGATACGGGCCCGAGCTGGCCGAGGTCCTGGGCCGCGCCCGTGTGCCGGTCGTGCACCAGCCCGTCGACGACGTGGCGGTCGCCTACGCGGCGGCCGACGTCGTGGCGTTCCCGTCCTCGTGGGAGGGGTTCGGCAACCCCGTGATCGAGTCGGCCGTGTTCCGCCGGCCCCTCGCCATCGGCGACTACCCGGTGGCCCGGGAGCTGGCCGCCTTCGGGTTCCGCTGGTTCTCGCCCTCGGACCCGGGACCCCTCGCCGCCTTCGTCGCTGCGCCCGACCAGGAGCTGCTCGACCACAACGCCGCCATCGCCCGCCGCCACTTCTCACTGACCGACCTGCCCGACCGGCTGGCCCGGCTGCTGCAACGATGGGGCTCGTGACCGATCCCATCCTCGCCCGTCGGGCCCGCGTGGCCCGGCTCGCGGCCACGGGCAAACAGGTCGGGTACGGCCTTCTGCTCCTGGCCGTCGCCACCTTCGTGTGGGGCGCCGTGGCCGGCTTCTCCACCGCGGTCACGGCCGTATTCGCGGCGGCGATGGCCCTCTGCACCGTGATCCTCGCTCCGGCCATCGTGTTCGCCTACGGCGTGCGCGCCGCCGAACGGGAGGATCGCGGCGAACAGCGCTAAGTTTCATCGCACGAGGTCTGCAAAGAGAGGGCCGGCCGCTGGAGGCCGGCAAAAGGGGGAGTGAACACCCATGGCCAAGGCCGCCGTCATGACGGGTATCGACCAACCGCTCGAGATCCGGGACGACATCGAAGTCGAAGCACCGCGAGCGGGTGAGATCAAGGTGCGCATGGGCGCGTCGGGCGTGTGTCACTCCGACCTGTCCATGCAGAACGGCACGATGATGGCGGCCACGCCCATCGTCTTGGGCCACGAAGGCGCCGGTGTGGTGGAAGAGGTCGGCGAGGGCGTCACCAGCGTGGCGCCCGGTGACCACGTGGTCATCTCCTGGGTGCCCCAGTGCGGTGAGTGTTTCTTCTGCCAGCACGACCAGGGCTACCTGTGCGAGCAGGCCAACGCTGCCCTGGCCACCGGCGGCCTGCTCGACGGCACCACCCGCATGACCTCGCATGGCGCCCCGCTGTTCCAGATGGCGGCGTCAGGCACGTTCTCCGAGGTCACCATCATCCCGGCCATCGGGGCGGTGAAGATCCCCAAGGACTTCGACCTCAAGCTGGCCGCCCTCATCGGCTGCGGCGTGCTCACGGGCACGGGCGCGGCCATGAACACGGCCCACATCAACAAGGGCGACACCGTGGCCGTCGTCGGTTGCGGCGGCGTGGGCCTGAACGTCATCCAGGGCGCCCGCATCAAGGGCGCCGGCGAGATCATCGCCGTGGACATGAACGAGACCAAGCTCCAGATGGCCAAGGAGTTCGGGGCCACGGCCACGGTCAACGCCAGCCAGGGCGACCCCGTGTCGCAGGTGATGGACATGACCGGCCAGCGAGGTGCCGACGTGGCCTTCGAGGTCATCGGCCTCCAGCAGACGATCGACCAGACCATCACCATGGTCCGCCGCGGCGGCCAGGCCATCCTCGTGGGCGTCCCCAAGATGGACGCCATGGTGTCGGTACCCGCCTTCTTCGGTGTGGTACTGGCCGAGAAGACCATCAAGGGCTGCTGGTACGGCTCGTCCAACGTGCAGCGGGACGTGCCCAAGCTCATCGAGCTGTACCGGTCGGGTCAGCTCAAGCTGGACGAACTGGTGTCGCGCACGATCTCCATCGACGAGGTCAACGAGGCCTTCGATGCCATGAAGACGGGCGAGGTCGCCCGCTCGGTCATCGAGTACTGAGCCGCCTGACCCGGCTCAGACGCCGTAGGTGGGGCCGCCGCCGCTCAGCCGGCGGTGGCGCTGCCGGCGGGCCTTCACCGACAGCAGGGTGATGCCCGCCCGGCGCGCCGGGAGGGGCCGCAGCGGCTCAGGGGGCCGGCGGCTGTCAGGCGGCGGCTGCTGTCTGGGTGCCCTCACGGTGAGTGGTGTTCCCCTAGGGGAGGCCCGTCTCCTGCCGGGCCAGACAAAAGGGACATTCGATCGTGGGTTCACACCGCGTCCGATGGCCGGTCCCGGCCGGGGGTTTGTTACCGTGAGGTAACCATGTCCGCCCGCCTTCCCGGTCCCCGCCGGCGCCGCCAACTCCTGGACGTTGCCTTGCGGGCGTTTGCCGAGCGAGGCTTCCACCGCACCTCCATGGAAGAGGTGGCCGAGGCCGCGGGCGTCACCAAGCCCGTGCTCTACCAGCACTTCCGGTCCAAGCGAGACCTGTATCTCGAGCTCCTCGACGACGTGGGCAACCGCCTGATGGATGCGGTCGCCAAGGCGGTGGCCACTGCCGACGGACCCCGGCACCAGGTCGAGGCCGGCTTCGCCGCCTACTTCAACTTCGTGGCCGACGAGGAGGACGCCTTCCGCCTGCTGTTCGGCGGCGGCGGGCGCCGGGACGACCAGTTCGACAAGGCCGTCCGCCGCGTGGAGGACTCCATCGCCGACGCGGTGGCCACCTTCATCGAGGCGGACGTCGACCCCGAGCACCGCCGCCTCCTCGCGTACGGGCTGGTGGCTCTGGCCGAGGGCACCTCGCGCATCTGGCTGGCCGACGGCATGGCGCCGGATCCAGCCGTGCTCGCTCGCCGCACGGCGGAGATGGCATGGGCCGGGTTGCGGGGCGTGAGCCGCGACGGCGCCACCTGACCACGCGAACGCGGGAGCATTGACCACCCGGATTGGTGCATGCTTGGCCCCGTGGAGCGTCGCGATGCACCCACGCCCACCGCGCCGGATTTCGACGAGGTGCGACGGCGGGCCGCTGCCGTCGTGGCCCAGGGCCGCCTCTTGCAGCAGGAGTTGGACAGCCGCGATCTCCCGGCCACGACGCGGGCGACCCGAGAGATCTCCGACCGGTTGCGGGCCGAAGCCGCCGCCATCCGGGCCGAACGCACGCAGTACGGCAACGTGGTCATGGAGTTGCGCCACTTGGTGGCGCAGCTGGAGGAGGCCCTGTCGAGCCGGGCGGTCATCGAGCAGGCCAAGGGCGTGATCATGGCCCAGTCACGCTGCACCCCGAACGAGGCGTTCGACATGTTGCGACGGGCCTCCCAGCGAACCAACCGGAAGGTCCGAGACCTGGCCGTCGAACTTGTCAGGCGGACCCAAACCAACAGCTCCCATCCATAATTCACCGCCGGTTTCTGGGGGTTACCCACCACTAATGTCGGCGGTATGACCGAAGCGACTGGCCCGACCCCGTCGGCGACGGAGCTCGTTGTGATCGGGGCGTCCGCCGGCGGTGTGGGCGCCCTGCGCTCCGTGGTCCAGGGTCTGCCCAGCCGCTTTCCTGCGGCTGTTTTGATCGTGCTCCACCTGTCCCCGGGGGGCCGAGCGCCCTCCCCGGCATCCTCGCCCGGCACGCCCAGCTGCCGGTCACGCAGGCGGCCGACGGCATGGTCCTGGAACCGGGCCACGTCTCTGTCGCGCCACCCGACCACCACTGCCTGGTCGAGCACGGATGCGTCCGCCTCTCCGTCGACCCACCCGAGCACGACAACCGCCCGTCCGTGGAGGTGACCTTCGCCTCGGCTGCTCTGGCCTTCGGTTCTCACACCATCGGCGTGGTGCTCACGGGCGCGCTGGAAGACGGCACGGCCGGCCTTCGACGCATCAAGCGTGAGGGCGGGACGACGGTCGTCCAGGACCCCACGGACGCGGCATACCCGAGCATGCCTCTCCACGCCATCGCCGACGTCCATCCCGATCACGTCGTGGCTGTGCCGGACCTCCCCGCGCTGCTCGTGGACCTCCTGTCCACGGCACCGCACCGGTGACCGATCCGGCTCCGGCGGACGAGGACTTCGAAGCCTTGCTGGATTTCATCCGAACGACGCGGGCATTCGACTTCACCGGCTACAAGCGCTCGAGCCTCAGGCGGCGCATCGAGAAGCGCATGTACGCGGTCGACGTCAGCTCCTTCGAGGACTACCAGCACTACCTCGCCACCCACGAGGACGATTTCGCCGCCCTGTTCAACACCGTGCTCATCAACGTCACCGGTTTCCTGCGGGACCCGGCGGCGTGGGAGTACCTCGCCACCGACGTGCTGCCGGGCATCCTCGAGCGCAAGGACGCCACGGAACCGGTGCGAGTGTGGTCGGCAGGATGCGCGTCGGGCGAGGAGGCCTACAGCCTCGCCCTACTGCTCAACGAGGCGCTGGGGGAAGAGGCGTTCCGGAGCCGGGTGAAGATCTACGCCACCGACGTGGACGAGGAAGCCCTGACTGCCGCCCGCCACGCCCGGTACCCCCTCAAGGCCCTCGAAGGTGTGTTCACGCCCGAGGAGATCGAGCGGCACTTCGCGCCGTCGGACGACCAGTACGTGTTCCGCAAGGAGCTCCGGCGGTCGATCATCTTCGGCCGGCACGACCTAGTGCAGGACGCACCCATCAGCCACATCGATCTCATCGTGTGCCGGAACACGCTGATGTACTTCACGGCCGAGACGCAGCGGCGCATCCTCGCCAACTTCCACTTCGCCCTGAACGAAGGCGGGGCCCTGTTCCTCGGCAAGTCGGAGGTGCTGGTCACCCGCACCAACCTCTTCGTTCCCGTGGACCTGAAGCGGCGTATCTTCACCAAGGCCCGATCGTCGAGCAGGATTGAACGCATGGGGCGTCCTTCGCCACCGACCCCGGAGAAGCCGGGACCGCCCGAACCCCTCGTCGTGGATCTCCGGGACCAGGCGTTCGAAGCCGCTCCCCTGGCCCTGCTGGCCATCAGCCGGGCGGGTGTCCTCACCGCCGCCAACAACAAGGCACGATCGCTGTTCGGCCTGCGCCCCATCGATGTGGACCGCCCGTTCCGCGACCTCGACCTGTCGTACCGGCCGGTGGAGCTGCGGTCCCGCATCGATCAGGCCTTCACCGACCACCACCCCATCCTCCTCAGGGACGTGGAGGCCCGGATGGGCACGGGCGTCACCTATTTCGACATCCAGATCACGCCCCTCGCCGGCGACGCCGGCACGCTGATCACCTTCACCGACGTGGGGATGTATCACGGGCTGCGCGAGGAGGTGGAGCGCTCGAAGCGCGACCTGGAGACGGCCTACGAGGAGCTCCAGTCCACCGTCGAGGAGTTGGAGACCACCAACGAAGAGCTCCAGTCGACCAACGAAGAGCTGGAGACGACCAACGAAGAGCTCCACTCCATGAACGAGGAACTGGAGACGATGAACGAGGAGCTCCAGTCCACCGTCGAGGAGTTGGAGACCACCAACGACGAGCTGCGGCTGCGAACGGGCGAACTGGACAGCCTCAACGGCTTCCTACGGTCCATCCTGACCAGCCTCCAGGCCGCCGTGGTCGTGGTCGACCGCGATTTCGCCGTGCGCATCTGGAACGTGGAGGCCGAGGACATGTGGGGGCTGCGGCCCGACGAGGTCGAGGGCAAGCACTTCCTCAACCTCGAGATCGGCCTGCCCGTCGAGCGCCTGCGCGCGCCCGTGCGGCTGTGCCTGAGTGGCGAGTCCGCCAACGAGCAGCTCACCGTGCCGGCGATCAACCGCCGCGGCCAGGCCATCGAGTGCCGGGTGACGTGTACGCCGCTCATCGGCCAGGACGAGGAGATCAACGGCGCGCTGTTGTTGATCGAGGCCGACGGCGCGGGTCAAGCGCCCTGAGGTCGAGGACGGCGCTTCGGCCGGCGTTTACGGCCGAAGCGTTTACGGCGGCGCGCTGGCCACGGCGATCTCACTTTCGAGCGCCCAGGCGCGGAGCTGGGCCAGGCTCCGGGCCAGCAACCGAGAGATGTGCATCTGTGAGAGCCCGAGGCGCTTGGCGATCTCGGACTGGCTGAGGTCGTCGTAGAAGCGCAGCTGCAAGATGCGCTGCTCCCGCTCGGGGAGACGAGCCACCAGCGGTGAGAGCACGGCCGCGTTCTCGACCTGATCCAAGCTGGACCCGCCCGAGGCGAGCTGCACGGGACGGTGGTCGTCGTTGCTGACGTCCAGGGAATCGACGGCGAAGGCGCGGCGCACCTCGATGGCCTCGACCACGTCCTCGTCGGTGAGGCCAGTGTGTTCGGCCACCTCGTCGATGGTGGGTGAACGGCCCAGGGAATTGCTGAGCTCGTCCAGGGCGCCAGCCGTCAGGAGGTAGCGCTCCTTCAACATGCGGGGCACGTGAACCGACCAGGTGTGGTCTCGCCGGTAGCGCCGGATCTCGCCACTGATGGTCGCCCAGGCGAATGTGGAGAAGGCCACGCCCCGGTCGGGGTCGAAGCGGTCGACCGCCTTCAGGAGGCCGATCATGGCGATCTGGACGAGTTCGTCACGATCGTCGTGGCGGCGGGACACGCGAGACGCCATGGCCCGGGCCAGGGGTTCGTAGGCTTCCACCAGTTGCGACCGGGCATGCTGGTCGTTGGTGGCGCGGTAGCACCGATGCAACGCACCGATGTCGTCATGCGCCACCCTCGTGAAGCTTGCGGTGGCGGTCATACCGGGCACAAGAAACTGCAGCGGAGAAAACAAGCCATGAGAGCAAGCCCTTCTCGTACTGCATGGTCTAGGCGGTGACGAGTGGGACCCCAGCGGTCCTTACGGCTGCTGCTCAACCGTTGAAGCGAGCATACCCTTCCGGGTTCGGGTTGACCCCCCGGTGTTCGCGTGGTTACCCGCCGATGACCGTTTCGCTGGGACCGGCTGGGTGGTCCGGGAAATCGGGCGTGGGGCCGAGACCCGCATGGCGGCGGGCGGACTGGATCACCAGGCTGGCCCGGTTGTAGATGGCCGCTCCGTCGGAGGCTTGCTTGATGCCGTCGTCGATGGCCTTGCTGCGGGCGTCACCCTCGGGGCCGTCGGCGGCATGCTCGAAGATCACGGCCGCGTCGAGGTACTTGACGATGGCCTGGTCGAAGAGAGCGGAGGCCTGGGCCAGCTGCTTGGGCGCGGCCACCTTCCGGATCTTGGTGCGGAGGTCCTTCAGTCCGCTCTGCCAGGCCCGGGCCTCGCCGCCGATGAGGCTGGCGGGCACACCCTCGCCCGAGGAGAGATCGCTGATGGCCGGGCGCATGCCCTGGATCTCGATCTTCCCCCATTCTGTCACCAAGGGCAGCATGGCCTTCTGGTACCGCTCGATCGTGGGGGCGCGCAGTTGGTCGCCCCGGTTGAGGACCAGCCCGGCCGTGACGGCGGCCGCAACCAGCGCCACGGCGGCGACGGCGACGGTGATGCGGCGGCGAGTGTGGGCGCGCCCCTCCGCGGTCTTCGTCGTGTCTCTTACTCGCCGCGTGGCAGCGGCCATCGTGGCCAAGGTTAACGCTGTTTGAGCGGGCAGCTCGCCCGTGGCGTCGGTCGCACTGGTGACCATGCCACCTCCGCACTACTTGATGTGAACACCGGAGATAGCTCGGCTAATGACCAATTGCTGGATCTGCTCGGTGCCCTCGAAGATGTCGTAGATCTTCGAATCCCGGTGCCAGCGCTCGACGGGGTACTCCCGGACGTAGCCGTAGCCGCCGAGGATCTGGATGGCTCGCTCGGTGACCCAGACGGCGACGCGGCCCGCCTTGAGCTTCGACATGGAGCCCTCGCCGCTCTCGAAGGTCTTGCCGTTGCGGCCCATCCATGCTGCTCGCCAGACCAACAGTCTGGCTGCGTCGATCTCGGTCTTCATGTCGGCGAGCATGAAGGCGATCGACTGGTTCTCGATGATGGCCTTGCCGAACTGCTTGCGCTCCTTGGCGTACTCGAGGGCGTACTCGTAGGCGGCTCGGGCGATGCCCAGGGCCTGGGCGCCGACGGCGGGGCGGGAGGCCTCGAACGTGGCCATGGCCGCCTGCGAACGCACGCCGGTCTTGCCCTCCCGCAGGCGGGCCAGGCGCTCGTCGAGCTTGTCCTTGCCGCCCAGAAGGCACCGGCCCGGCACTCGCACGTCGTCCAGCACGACCTCGGCCGTGTGCGAGGCCCGGATGCCCATCTTCTTGAACTTCTGGCCCTGGGTGAGGCCCGGCGTGTTGGGCGGGACGACGAACGAGGCTTGACCACGGGCGCCCAACTCGGGATCGACAGACGCCACCACAACATGGATGTCGGCGATGCCGCCGTTGGTGATCCAGGTCTTGGTGCCGTTGAGCACCCACTCGTCCTTGGCCTCGTCGTACACAGCCCGGGTCCGCAGCGATGACACATCCGAGCCGGCGTCGGGCTCGGACACGGCGAAGGCGGCGAGCTGGAGCTTGTCGTTGTCACCCCGGAAGCACTGGGGCACCCACTCCATCACCTGCTCGGGCGTGCCGTTGGCGAAGATGCCGGCAACGCCCAACGTGGTGCCGAAGATGGCCAGGCCGATCCCGGCGTCGCCCCACGCCATCTCCTCCATGACCAGCGGCAGGAGGAGGCCGGTGGGATCGCCGAAGGCGTTGGCCACGAAGTCGAACGAGTACAGCCCGATCTCGGCCGCCTGCTCGATGACGGGCCAGGGCGTTTCCTCCCGCTCGTCCCACTCGTGGGCCACCGGCCGCACGACGTTCTCGGCGAAGTCGTGGACCCACTTCTGGATCTGGATCTGGTCCTCGTTGAGCTCAAGGGAGAAATCAGCCATGGCGCGCACCTCTGGACGGGCAGACGAACGATTGTTACTGGACGGTAACATAGCGGCTCGCCATGGTCCAGGGGAACGTGCGATACGACGTGCGGCTAAGACAGTGAGGGCGGGATGCACCTTACGAACTCGATCGCAGTCCCCATCCGACATCGCGGAACCCACCATGTCGTGGCGCCGCCCCAGGCCGTCAGAGTGGCGGGGGGCAGTGAGTCATGCCCGGCATCGCCGGACTTCCCGTATCCCGACGCTTGCTCACGGCCCACGCGAAAAGTGGAAGCCGACTGCCTGGGCGTAGTGTCCGGATCCATGCGAACGGTGCGTCATGCAGTCCGGGCGCTGGCAAGGGCCATCGCTGCCGTCTCCCGAGACGGCGTGGCGGGACCTCGATCGGTGAGCGCGAGACGAATCCCGGCATCGTGAGTCCACGACGCGTCCTGCTCGACGTCGACACGGGAACGGACGACGCCGGTGCCCTGTTCCTTGCCGCCAATCACCCGGCTTTGGTACTCGAGGGCGTCGTGGCCACATGGGGGAACTGCCGGCGCGAGCAGGTCGCCCGCAACACGCGTGTCGTGCTCGACGCCGCCGGCGCACGCGTTCCTGTATACCTCGGCGCAGAGGGACCGTCAGCACCTGCCCCGTTCGAGTTCCCCGCGGACGAGGTCATGGGTCGTGATGGCCTTGGCAACATCGAAGGGCTGGAGGATCCGTCCTCTCCAATCGACCCTGAGCCAGCAGCGGAGGCCATCGTGCGCCGGGCCGCCGAAGCGCCGGGCGAACTCACCCTCGTCGCGCTCGCTCCTCTCACCACCGTCGCCGCCGCCTTGGCGCTCGATCCTGCGCTCCCGGGAAACCTGGCTGGCCTCGTGGTCATGGGCGGCGCTATTGCCGTCGGAGGAAACGTCACGCCCGCGGCCGAGTCGAACGTTGCTCACGACCCGGCCGCAGCAGCCCAAGTGGTAGAGGCGTTCGGGGTACCGGGCGTCCTCGGCGGTGGCCAACCTCCCCGTCTCGTCCCACTCGACGTTACCCGGCCCAGTGCCCTGACACAGGTCGAGCTTGCGGCGCTGGGAAGGTCCTCACTGGCGGGCGCCGCGCTCGTGCACCGCATCTTCTCTGCAGTCTGGCCTACCGGCCTGCTCGAAACTGGCCGGCCAGGCGTATGGCCGGCCCATGATGTGCTCGCCATGTGGTGCGTACACGACCCCTCCATCTGCGACTGGGAAGTCATGCCTCTGGCCGTGGATCTGGGCGGCGACATCGCGTGGGGCGCCACGGTGGCCGACCGCAGCCTTCCCCGCAAAACGATCTGGGACAGTCGCCCGGGCCCGACGGACTATCCGAAGGCAACAGATGGCATCTCCCCCAATAGATGGGCAATCGCAATGGAGGTGGACGTCGAGCGGTATCACGCCGGGCTGCGGGCGTGGCTCACCGACCCTCGTAGCTCGCGATAAACGGGCGCATCGAATTTCGGCCGCGTATGACACCGGCGAATAGGTCCTAGTTGGGCCGCTTGATGAGGTGTTCATCGCTTCGGTCGGCTGGTGGTGACGCGAGCCGGTGCTAGGCCACGATCTGGTCCACGCAGCATGCCGCCAAGGTGTCGGCTCGCTGCCAAGGTCTTCCACACCCAGCCCGCCATGCCGCGAATCCGGCCAGCGCGGCGCGTGTCGGGTTCATCCTCCGAACTTACCCGGCCTGGACACCCGTCAAGTTGGCGGAGCGAAGCCTCACACCCCGGTCAGATCCGCGCAGTAAAAGGAGCGTCGACCCCGAGATCTGGAGGAGAATCTCATACACAACCACGCCAGAATGGATCGCGTATAGCCAAATGGCCAGGCGTCGAATCCCTCTGTACACTTTCGACGCAGAGCGCCTGTAGCCGGGGCATGTCCGCCATGGGGGGTTGGACCCGATGAGTAATGCTGTATCGACCGGGCCGGGGAGCGCCCGTTCCGTTCCGGGACCGGCCAATGCCGTGCTCGGTTCCGCCGTGGCCGACCTCACTGGTCGTGCAGGCGTCCCGGTGACGGTGACACAGGTTCCGTCGAGTCCCGGTCGGCCCGGCCCGTTCAAACTCGACATGCGCGACCTTGTGCCCGAGCGGGCTCGCGACCGTAATTGGCTCCGCGAGCTGGCTGATCAGATGAACTCGTTGCCGGGAATCGCCGCTGCGGTGCCGGTCCCGCCGTCGATCTACGTGCGTCCTGACTACCACTGGCTCCGCACCCATGTTGTGCCCCGCGTGATTGCCGCAGGCAGCTCGTACGGACAAGCAACACCCCCTGTCACGCAGACTATCGCCCTGAAATTCTCAAATCCGAACGCCAACAAGGCTCTCCACGTTGGCCACCTGCGTACCAACTTCCTAGGCATGGCAATCAGTCGGCTTTTGGAGTCACAAGGGTCTGACGTAACGCGCATCTCAGTCCTCAGCGACTGGGGCATTCATATTTGCCAGGCCGCGGTTGGCTACCTGCACGCCGGTGACGGGGGAAGTCCGTCGTCGGTCGGGATGAAGGGCGACCACTTCGTGGCCGACTTCTACGTCGGATTCCACCAGGCTGAGAAGCGGGCCAAGATGGACGAGGAAGCCGTCACCCTCCTTCGCCGGGCACATATGGGCAACGAGGGGACGCGTCAGCTCATCTTCCGAATCACCGAATGGTGCGAGGAAGGCATAAAGGCTACGTACGAGCGCATCGGAACCCATCTCGATCTCGCCCTGCTCGAGTCGGCTTCGCTCGCCACCGGGCTGGACATCATCGCCAAGGCGGTGGAGAAGCGCCAGCTTCATCGACGGGAGGATGGCTCGGTGTACATGAACATCCCCGACATCGAGAATGGAGAACTCACCGTTGTGCGCTCGGACGGTACGCCTGTCGTCTACACCCAATGGCTGGGTGTCGACTACGACCGCCACGCGCAGGCACATTACGACACCGATATCGTGCTCTTCGGCGATCAGTGGGAGTCCGGGGCCATCATGTACGGCGAGCTGCTCAAGGCGGTGGGGCTGGATTGGCCCCAGGAGAACATTTGCCATGGCATGGTGGTCACGCCCTCAGGTGCCATGTCGTCACGACAGGGCAGTGGCATCCGAGCCGACGATGCCCTGAACCACTTCTACCACTGCTTCATCGAACTGCTTCGCGCTGAGGGCCGACCGGTCAACACCAGTCTCTCGGAGACGTGCGAACAACTCGGCGTGGCATTTCTGAAGTATGCCCTTCTGGCCAAACCTCGTAAGCGCGCCGTCGAGTACGACGAGAGCGCCCTGTGGGAGCAGCAGCGCCGACCGTTCTGTCAGCTCGTAAAGACCGTGGTCGACCTCGAGAGTGAGGTCGGTGGCATCGGTCCCGACGATCCGGAAGCCTTCGAGGCAGCCAGTGACGTGATCTTCGCACTGAACGCCTTCCCCGACGTCGTGTGCCGAAGCGCTAACGAGCGCAATCCGGCGGCGCTCCTGCGGCACCTGGAGGACCTCTCGGCCAACGTCACCCGGTGCGACCGCCTCGGCGGCCTCGATCCCGACACTCGACGGGCCACTCGGATCGTTATGCACCGCGCCCTTCACCTGCTGAACATCGACCTCGCCCATGCCATTGGCTTCCTCAGCGGAGGCGGCAGCACCTTAGGGGTCACAACCGACACCGAGTCGGCGTCCCGGAGGCTCGTGGGATTGGAGCCAGCCAAACCCGTCGCCTCCCTCCGCTCCCAGGGCGAGCCGCCCGGCCGCCAGGCGAGCGCCGCCACCGCCAGCCTCATCACCGCCGTGTCCAAGGAGGGCGACCGGCTCGTTCGTCTCGCGGCGGAGCCCCCTCGACTGGGCATTCCGAGCGCCATCCATAACGCCTTCGGCGAACGCTGCTTCGAGATTGACAGCGTCCTCGAAGGCGAGGTGGTCGCCATCCTCGCCCGGCATGGCGGCGTGCGTCAGGTGCTGAGCGAAGAGTCGGGAGTGATCCCCCTTGGCGTCGAGGGATGCACGGTCGTCCTCGACCCGATCGATGGGACCAAGAACTACAAGATGGGCCTGTCTTATTACGCCCTGTCCCTGGCCATCCTTGCCGACAACGGCTCGGTATTGGGAGGCCTCGTCCTCAACCTGGCGACCGGCACGCAGTACTCGGCTATCCGCGGCAGAGGGGCGTTCCGCAACGGTCGCCGGATAACGGCGGGAGCACCCAAGCAGCTCAGCGCGATGGATGTCATCTTCGTTGGCCTCTCGCGTACCACGCCCGAACTGGGCGCCCTGTCGGCCGTCGCTGGGGCGGTCTCGAGCTTCCGGGCCATGGGCTGTGCGGCTCTCGATCTCTGCTGTTTGGCGACCGGGAACATTGGCCTTTTCGTTGACCTCAGCAATACGGCCAAGACAGTCGACGTGCTGGCCGCCGCCACCATCGCCGAGGAAGCCGGCGCCCTGGTCACCACGGTTGAGGGTGAGCCGATCCTCGATCGAGTGACGGCCGCCACAGATGTGGTCGAGACGATCTACAACTGGAGGTTCCGAACTGTCGGGGCGGCCACCGACGAGTTGCACGCCTTTTGCATCGAACAATGCCGCGACGCCTGCAGCCCCGAGGAGCCGACGTGAGCGACCGCTGGTTCAACCCCCGGTCGCTTTTCGCCCGCGAACAGTTAGCTGAGATCTATCAGTATGAACGCCCGGACGACGCCGGTTGGCTCTACCCCGAGCAGGTCATCGCCCATGGACAATCCACCGACCGCACCATCGCCATCCCGGACGGACTCCGGCAACGCTATGCCGAGGTCGGTCGGCCAACCCCCCTCGTGCGGGCTACCGCCCTGGAGCGTGACCTCGGTACCAACTGCGAGATCTGGCTGAAGCGCGAGGACCTGCTCCCCAACGGAAGCTTCAAGATCACCTCCGCGCTTCCCCAGGCGTACTACGGAGCCCAGGAAGGGCGGAACAGCGTCGTCACCGAGACGGGCGCCGGCCAGACCGGTGTGGCGGCGGCATTGGCCAGCTGCATCGCTGGGCTGGAGTGCGAGATCTTCATGGTCCGCAGCAGCCACGACGACAAGCCGCTCCGGCGCCGGTTGATGGAGGCCTACGGCGCAGTCGTGCACCCGTCTCCTTCGGACACCACCGCCGCAGGCCGCCGATTCCTCGAGCGAGGCGAGCACAGTGGCTCCATCGCCATTGCTACCTCTGAGGTGTTCGATGTGCTGCGGTCGCGCCCAGGAGGCATGAACATCGCCGGCAGCCTGCTCGACTTCACCCTCCTCTACGCCAGCTTGATCGGGCTGGAGACGGTTGCACAGCTTCGGGCTGCCGGTGTTGAACCCGACGTTGCCATCGGCTGTGTGGGTGGCGGGAGCTCGTTCGGCGGGTTCGCGTTTCCGTTGCTCGACGCCTACCCGAGTTCGGAGATCGTGGCTGTGGAGTCCACCTCGATACCCACCCTCACCGCCGGGAAGTACGACTTCGATTATCCCGACGGAGAGGGCGATGCGGCGCCGATCAAGATGTACTCACTGGGTTACGACTTTCGGCCCCCGTCGATGCACGCCTCCGGCCTGCGCTACCACGCTGCTTCCCCGCTGGTTTCGGCCCAGGTCCACGTCGGTCGCGTGCAGGCCGAGGCCTATGACGAGGGCGAGGCAATGCAGGCGGGCCTGCGCCTGGCACGTCTCCAAGGCCTCGTGATTTCGCCAGAGTCCACCTACACGCTCCTGGCCGCCATCCGGAAGGCGGAGGAGGCGGGCGGGGCACGTCGGTCGATCGTGGCCCTGGTCACCGGCGCAGGCCACCTCGACCTCGATGCCTATGGCCGCTTCGTGGGTCTCCACCGGGCGAAGACATTCGCGCCCCCAATGGAGCACCCTGTCGTTCGGGGGTGAGGGCGTGTCCTGCCGGAGTGCGAGGATGACGCCCAGCGTCGTGGCGAAGAAGTGCCGTCGGCTGCGATCCTCCGAGGGGTCATCCGGCCTTTGTCCTCAGCAGCCGGTCGTCGGGTGCCATTGACCAGGCCGTGCGCGTGCGATCGTCCACGGCTCCATGGGCTCGGTCGCCTTTGTGTCGATGATCGCCCGGAGCACGTGCTCGACGCCTTGCGGATCGCATCGATGTGGCCGCCGGAGCGGATCGCGTCAACAGCATGGTCATGTCCGACCGGGGCAAGTTGCGGTCGCCTATCGGCCAGCGATGCCAAGCACCCGCTCAACTCCGAGCCGCCACAACAATTCGTGACACGACAGCACGGCGGCGACGTAGTACAGAGCAGACACAGCGATACTTCCGGTGAGGAGCATCGAGGACCTATCCACCAGCGGGGCCGACCGGAGCGGCCCACCAATTGCAGTAAGACATGCGCCTGTAGCTCAATCGGTCAACGGGCGGCGTAGGCGTAGTTGTGAAGGCAAGTCAGGATCGGGAGGACGGTCCTGCACTCGGTGCTACGGAACACCCGGTGTAGGAACGCCACAATGGCACGGATTTAGCCATGCCGTTACTCTTGCCGAGCGCTACGTACTGCCGCCTTAAGAGCAGCGGACTTGTACTCCGCAAGGTGCGGGTTCGAATCCCGTCGGGCGTACCACTGTGGTCTCAGACCATCCCGGACGGATGTGGTGTGCCATCACGGACACGTTCGATCACATCGTCTTTCATCGTCCATGAGTCCATGAGCACACCCGAGCTCCTCGGCCACGTTCGACACGGCAGGCCGGTTCGCTGACCTGGCGGCAGGCGCCGACACAGCACTTCGACACCACCAGGGCGTCGAAGTGCTCGCAGGGCTCTCTCCACCGTCCAGCGCCGTGAGGACGGCGCGCCCGTGCTCGGCGCGGTGGATCCCTGTCCCCACCTACCGCTCCCCGACTGCGACGCGAAGAGGCCTCAAGCGGCGCGTTCGAACGTCTGGACAGCATCGATTGCGGCCGAGTTGCCGCCCCTGCGACCCCTGACCTCTGGTTCGCGCCGTCCACGGCGGCGAACTGTCAGAGTCACCTGCTGTTGTGTGACGCCATCTCTGCTTCGCCGAGGTACGAGGCCACAAGGGACTCGTCGTGAAGCAGGTCCTGGCTGCGGCCCTCAACCACGACCTCGCCCTTCTGGAGCACATACGCGCGGTCGGTGTTCCCCAGGGCCATGTGCACGAACTGCTCTACCAGCACCACGGCCGTTCCTCGCTCGTTGACGGCGCGCAAGATGTCGAACAACTGAGTCACGATCTTCGGGGCCAAGCCGAGGGAGAGCTCGTCGACCAGCAAGAGCCGCGGCGCGGACATCAATGCTCGAGCCACCACAAGCATTTGCTGCTCCCCACCCGACAGCGTGCCTGCGGCCTGCGACGCCCGCTCCTGAAGGATGGGGAAGTGGCCCATGACCTCCTCTGCGCGCGCCTCAAAGTCCTTGGCCTTCCGCTTCGAATAGAACCCCAGGCGAAGGTTCTCCTCTACGGTCATCGCCGAGAACAGTTCGCGGCCCTCGGGCACATGGGCCAAGCCCCGTTCGACGACACCGAACGGAGGCACCCCGTCGATTCGTGCCCCATCGAACGTGATCGTCCCCATCCTCGGCGCCAGCATCCCGGAAAGCGTCCGGAGCGTGGTGGTCTTTCCTGCCCCGTTGGCGCCGACAAGCGCCACCATTTCGCCTTCGTTGACGTGCAGAGTTACACCCCGGAGTGCCTGGACAGGCCCGTAGAAGACGGCGAGGTTCTCTGCCTCCAGGAGAGCCATCAGGCCATTACCTCCGCCTCGGCAACATCGGTCTCGCTGCCTCGATCCGAGATCGGCTCACCCAAGTAGGCCGCGACAACAGCAGGGTCTCGTTGGATATCGGCCGGCTTGCCCTCCGCTAGCATGACCCCTCGGTTCAGCACGTACATGTAGTCGCTTACGCCGGTGACCATGCGGACGTCGTGCTCGATGAGCAGAATCGAGAGGTTCAGCTCGTTGCGCACGAACAGAAGGAGTTCAGTCAGCTTGTCGGTCTCTCTATTGTCGAGCCCAGACGCGGGTTCGTCGAGCATGAGTGCAGGCGCCCCAGTAACCAACGCCCTGCCGATCTCGATCATGCGCAGCGTGCCAAACGGCAGTCCGGCGACCGGGCGGTCAGCAATCTCCTCGAGACCGAGAAAGCGCACCACGCGCCGACACGTCTCCTCGGCGGCCAGCTCAGCCCGTACAGATTTCGCCGTCACCACCACGTTCGACAGCAAAGTGGAGGGGTTGTGCAAGTGGGTTGCCACGAGGAGGTTCTCGAAGACGGTAAGTTCGGGGAAGAGCTGAATCACCTGGAAGGTGCGGCCCAAGCCCCGCGCGGCACGTTCGTGGACGGGTAGGACAGTGACATCTTCGCCGAAGAGGCTGACGCTTCCCGACGTCGGACTGTTCAGCCCCGAGATGGCGTTGAACAGGGTGGTCTTCCCTGCGCCGTTCGGCCCGATGAGGCCAACAATCTGCCCGGCTCGGACCTCCAGCGACACATCGTTGACAGCGGTAAGTCCGCCGAAGCGCACCGTGATGTTTTGTGCCCGAATGACCGTACCGCGAGCCTGGTATGACGTCTTCAGGTCAAGACCCAGGTCATGCATGCTGTGCAACTTCCGGCCACCTTCCAATTCGCCATTCGCGCCACCCACGTCAAGCGCGTCCGCGTCGACGTCCTTCTCACCTTCGACAGCGTCCGCGCCGGGTCCCAGGGGTCCGGCAAGCGCATCCTCGATGGGCACCACCAAGCCGGTGAGCCTGCGCTCCGTTGGGCCTGCTCCCACCGTCGCCAGGGCTGGCACCCGCTGGAACACGGGCACCCGGGCGATCTGCCGGCCAATCGCCTGGCGTACGGCGACTACCCGCTCGGCAATCAGCGCCTCCGTCGCCTCGGCTCCCTTCGCCATCTGTCGACAGAACGCTATGGCCCTATCTCGTATGGGGACGGTCTTCTTATGCTGCAGCAGCACGTCGATCCGACGCCACACACGCCGCAAATCCCGCGGCACAGCCGCGAGGCCCCCGGGATACACCAACAAGATCACAGCAAGGAGCAGCGCCGAGACAAGTTGAAGGTACTCTCCGAGAGCTGGGACACGAAAGAACAGCTCGGACAGAGCAGCAAAGACAACCGACGCCGCCACGGTGCCGTGGAGGCTTCGTAGGCCACCAACCACAGCAATCGCTAGAAAGAGGAGGGAGACCTTCAGGGAAAACTGGTCGGGAACAACCGTATCCTGGTGAGTCAGAATGAGGTTCCCAGCAATGCCAGCCACAAAGCCCGCCGTTGCGAACGCGACGAGCTTATATCGGATGACATCAATACCGAGTGAGGCTGCGGCGGACTCCGAACCTCGGATCGCGAAGAACGCTCGCCCGGTCTTTGAGTCGCGTAGATTGAGCAATCCAAATAAAACCGACGACGCGGCCGCGATCATTACAAAATAGAACGTTCGCCGATCGCTAAAGTCGAAATACGGAAACGCGCCGTGCACTCCGACGGGATGGTTCTTGATCGCTGCACTCCCGCCCTTGCCGGCAAACCAGGGCACTATGAATAGGTACTCGTCGGCCATCCAGGCAAAGATCAGCGTTGCCACCGCCAAGTACAGGCCTCGGACACGAAGCGCCACGACTCCGAGGACTGCCGACGCACAAGCCGACATGCAGGCCCCGACGATCAAGCTCAATGGGAAGCCGATCCCGTAATGTCGTGAGAGCAAGGCAGAACTGAATGCACTGATACCGACGAATGCCGCTTGAGACAACGAGATCTGGCCCACCCAGCCGGTCAACATGACGATCGACGACGCGGCGATGAAGTAGCCACCGGCGAGTATCGCGTCGCCCAGGAGCGAGTACGTATCCAGGGGATGTAGAAAACTCGGGACGCCAAAGAAGGGCCACGCGAGCAATGAGAGCAGTATGGCATACCTCAATAGACGCTTGCTTCCGCCCCTTCGAGGGAGCCTTGAGGTGTCGAAGGCCGTATGAATCGGCGTCGCATCGGCGTCTCCTGCCAACGCAGCCCTGCTGTCCCCGACCGAGAACTTGCTACCTCGGTAGTACATGACTCCGAGAGCGAGCACCGTAAGCACGAGTTGTGGCATGCCGACTTGGGTTGCGATACGACGAATTCCCGGGACGAGGCTGAACGCCGGAACCATGCCCTCAGCCACACCGACCGCGAATGCGCCCGCGAGGGCCCCGAGAAGGCTGCCAAAGCCGCCCACGAGTGCCGCCACGAACGCGGGCAACATTTGCAGCGACAGTGAGTACGGCTGCAGGTTGGTGACGGACGCCAACAGAATGCCGGCAAGGGCCGCCAGCGATCCTCCGAGCATCCACGCGAATCGGGCCATTCGCTCCGGGTTGATTCCCATCAGGCCGGCGGCCCTCGGGTTCTCGGCGGCACCACGCATGGCGAGGCCGATGCCAGTAAAGCGGAACAAGGCATAGAATCCGGCCGCGCTCGCGAGCGCGACCGTGAACAGTCCGAGCTGGCCCCATCGAAGCAGTGCGCCTGCCACGTGCACACCCCCGGCCGGGAATACGAGCGGAGCAGTTTTTGAGCCCGAGCCCCAAATCTGGGCCGCCCCGGCCACAACGAGTCCGTACACGGCAACGGTGCCAACCGTCTGAGCGGTGGCCCCCTGCCGTGCAAGAGGCCGGACGAACAGCCGTTCCGTCGCCATCCCCAAGAGAGCCCCGGCGCCGACACCCAAGGGTACGGCGAAGAACATGGAAATGCCCCGCTTTGAAGCCTCATACGTGATATAGGCCGGCAGCATTGCCATGGCACCATGGGCGAGGTTCAGAACCTTCGACGCTCGGAAGACAACGACGATTCCGATGGCGAGCATCGCATAGGCGCCGATGAGCGGGAGCGAGAGCAACAGATAGAGACCAAATTTTACGAGCACCGCTCTCTACTCTCCACTCGGGATATCTTCGCCAACCCAGGGGTCGGCAATGAAGGACGTCGCCTTCCGCCAACCGTTGAACGACTGTTTGTACTGAATCTCGAACGCTTGGGCAGATACATTCGCGAAGTGGTTCCCGGGCCTCCACGCGAGCGGACTGGTCAAGCCGCTCGAGAAGGTCATCGAGTCCAAGACATTCTTGAGGTTTTGACGCGTGAGCGCTGGACCGACCTTCTGGAGTGCTTGGACCATGAGCGACATGCCGATGTAGCCGCCCTCAAGGAATTGGTTGGTCGTGTCCGCCGAGGCAGACTCCTGATGCACTTCGTTGACGTAACGTGCGACGTCGGGATCACTCGCCAGAGATTCAAGGGGCGGGTTGTAACCGGTCCACACCCACATGCCGTCACATGGCCGCTGGCAATTTTCCGCGAACGGACGGGTAAAGAGAGGTTGTGCGCCGGCAAATCCGATCTGGGGGTTAGCGGGCCGGCCCTCTCGAAGAAAACTGAGTGCCGTATCGGGCTCGAGCAGGTAGGCGATAAAGTCGCAGGTGCCCGCGCCGGAGAAGCACGCGTCATTGAACTGCTTCGCATCACCGCTGTAACTCGGTTTGCCCGGCTGGATCCCGCAGAAGCGCCCAGTGCAGCTCTTCAACTGAGAGTCGAAGCCTGGAATGTTGTCGCCCGTAAGGCGCTTGACAGCCTGGTTGAATGCGAAGGCGCCTTCCACTCCAAAGTGGTACTGGGCGTCAAAGACGATTCCGAAACGCTTGCTTCCCCGATCGGCAGCATTCTTCGCCATGGCGTGCATGGTTGAGATGGTCGACGTGGCAACAGGCCAGATCCAGGGATTCTTATACTGATGGATCAGCATGCCGTCGGTCCCGACAACCGGAACCTTCTGTTGCTGGATGTAGGCGTCAGCTTCTCGAAGACCCTCCGACGAGGGCACCACGGCGAGAGCAAATACCTTGTCGCCCTCCACGAAATTCTGAATGTATTGCTTACCCCGGGCCGCGTCCCACGAGTCGTTCCGGAGCGTGAGGTCGAGCCGCCGTCCGCAGACTCCACCGCTATTGTTTATCTTGTCGAGCACGGTGGTGATTCCGGTCCGAACCGGTCCCAGGAAGCTCGAGCCCGGGCCATCGGCCACGACCGTAGCGGCAAGTTTGATGGACGATGCCGACACGCCGACATCAGTGTTGCCTCCATTGGAGCCTGCTGCGCAGGAAAGGCTGACAGGGGTCGACTTGGCGATGCCCGACGCTTGTCCACCGGCGGCTGCGCCGGCTGCCGCCTGGGTGGCGCCAGATCCAGCTGCCTGAGACGTCGCACCATTCGTTGCCGGACCGGTGCCCGCGTCCTGCGCACCCGGCCCACCCGCGTCGCCTGCTGCTGCAATCTGGGCGCCGCCCTGACCGGAGCCACTTCCTGAAGGAACGATGGTCACCAGCGACAGAAGCACACCAGCTGCGACTATCACCCCGAGCGTCAACAGGGCGCTCCCCACTGCAGGGTCACTGCGTTTCAAGGCTTCCCTCCAAGAATAAGGCCACCGCGTTGCAGTAAGAGCCACCGTCGGGCGGAGAGGTAGATCGGGATCAGGAGCAACGCCCAGATAGGCAGCAGCGCCGCCACACGTCGGAGACCGTTCATGAGAATGCGCCCTGGGCCATTGAGAGGGCTTCCCAACGCAAGTTGGCGGGGCCGGCCCAGAGGCGCGGCCGGCCCCAGATCGCCCGCCGCGCCCGGCTCGATCCCGAAGATCGGACCCTGACCAACTCCTGGAACGTTGCCGGCCAACAAATCCGCAACAGGCAGGGGTCCACCTGACAGGGAGCCTCCAGGCTGCTCAACGAGTGAGATGCCATATCGAGCCTCGGCCTCGACCCCCGCAAAGTCAACGATCGTCCGCGATGGCTTGAACCCATCCTGGAAAATGGTCACGACCATGCCGGGAACCTCGATGCGGTCATCAGGCTGTTCGTTCACGAGGACATCCTCGACATGCTCCAAAGGGTCGATTCGGACGGTCGCCTCGTACCCACCTTTCGAGGCAGTGTTCGGCTGAGGCGTAGGAAAGTCAACCTTCGCCAGGCCAACCAAGCTGCCGTTGAGTTGCGCGGCGAGAGCTTGGATATCACACGGGTCGCCGCAGAGCGTATTGCCATCCAAAGTCACGTTCTTGACCGTGCGCGACCACGACGACGCGGTGGTCCCCGGTCGCCCACGCGCTTGCGCTCGGGCCACTGACGCCACTTCACCGATGTGAAGGCGGCCGTTCAACAAGCTGATTCCTCGACTTGACGCGCTCACCTCGGTGACAACACCGTGGTCCGGATCGAGGGTGAGATGGGAGGTGAACGAACTGGCATTGACCCCGACCGTCACCACACCGGCGCTTCCAACGTCAGTAGACCCCGCCGCGGCGCTGGCCTGGGCAACGTGTTCAGAGGCGTGGCAGGACACTGACGCTCCAGGATGCGAATCGACACCAGGCGTGTCCCCGAAATCGGAACACAAGGCTTCGAGGTACGGCCAGCCGGCTGCAGGTTCAAATGGATTGGGCGTAGCAACGGGCGGAGGTGGCGTCCCTGCGGGTGGCTGGGGTGGCGGCGGCGTCCCGTCGGGGGGTGAAGGGGGCGGTGGCGCTGCAGCCTTGTTGAGATCGCCCTTCGTGTTCTCCGTGTCCGTATCCGCACCAATGGCCGAGGCAGTGGACTCGTTGTTGCCGAGCTGGAGGCGGTTCAAGTAGGCCCCGACATACTGTCGGGTGCCTGGGCCCACGGGCAGCGGTGCAGTAACTCCCGAAGTATTGACGAAGATGGCGTCGGCACCACCGATCTGTCGCACACGGGATCCGAATGCTTGGGATGCCCCGGAGTACGTCGCCAGCGTCTTGCCTGCCTCTTCAGGCACATTAACCGTATTGGCATCGACATCAAGCGGCGGAACTTGCACAAACTGGGGCAGGTTATCGCGAACAATGACAAAGTCGGTGTCAGCGGAATACTTGAGGAAGAGGCGCCCAGTCTGAGGGTCAGATGCGAGATGGGTCCCAGCTGGCTGGTGTCCGTTGTGTTTTGCCAATGCTGGGACAGATGCACCCTGCGTGGAGGGCGTGGCTCGAACATCGGCAAGAATGAGCCCGGTGTACGGCCACTGACTCATTCCGTAGAACCGCCCGTGAACGGCATCGAGGCCGACTTGCGCAATGGCCAGACTTCCCGCCGTGATGCCTCCCACATACTTTTCCCCGACCGTGTCGAAGACAAAGACGGTGGAACCCTGCGTCACGGACGCATAGGCCGAGAGCGTCAATCGACGAGAGACGGGGTCGAAGAGGGAGTCGGCTTGGGCGAAATCGCCGCTGTGAGAGAACATGGCCATGTTGCCGGGGGTCGTCGATTGACCATCGGGAGCGATATTCAACTCGAGGCGCCCGACGCCTCGCGCCACCTTCTCGGGAGCTTGCAGGGGCGGGTTACCACAACCGAAGTACAGCGAATGATGCGTGGGCTCGTAGCCGAGGCCGGCAGCCACATTCAGGTTGTTGTGCAGCGTGAACTGACATTCTGGCAGTTCCTTCGGGGTCTGCCAGTGCCAAGCATGGCTCCCACCCGTCTCGAAGTCGTGCAGCCCCAACTCCCCGATCGCTACGGCCGGAGCCCCGCTACCCGTGGCTGACCGGTTCGCCAAGACCCACATCAGATCCGTACCCAATTCGTGGTACATGCCGACAATGGCGCGCGCCAACAGCTGGGCCGTGAGATCGATCGTGGCCACCCGGACGACGCCAGATGATCGCGTCACGAACTCGTCAAGATGGACCTGCTGGGTAAGGTCGTTCTGAAACCCGACGAATATTCGCCCCCCGACAGGGTCCACGTAGAAAGCAGTCGCCGTGTCCGGGAGCTTGAGGCCCGCGCCGATGGGTTGGAGCGAATCGAGGTCATAGGCCGCAAACCAGTGGGTCGCCGCTCCGTACACGTAGAGCCGCCGCCCGCCCACGTCGGGATACAACTGCGCCTCTTGATAGAACTGATCTGGCGCCACGCCTGGAGGTAGGTTCGTCGGGTGCCACGTCCCAACCACGGTGGTGACATCGTCAGCAGCCCGCGCACGCGGGGCTACCATCCCCGCCGCGACAGAAGCGACGAGCATTCCGCACGTGATAATCCGGACAATTCTGGCCAGACGTTGGGACCGCGGATGGGTTGCGCGTATGAGTTTCATGTCAGTTCGAATTGTTTGAGTGTGGCTGAGAACTGCGTTACCAACGGGACTGGCTACTGGTGAACTGGAGGGAACGCGGCTCCCGAGTGCATCGGGTGCATGGCGTTCGACCATGAGCGTTCTTGGAGTGATCTTGGAGCGAGCATCGATCGCACCCTCGGGTGCAGTCGATCTCGGCAGCTGCGGTCTTCGTCATGCTGTCCTTCCGGGCGTCACCAGGCAGGGACGCGCGCAACGCTTGCATCCTGTTACTACGTCGCCGATCGGTCAGCGTGTCGAGGTTTTTCCGACAGGGCACGCCAGCCCGTGAGACCGTTCCCCACAAGTCGTCATTCACGGTCCGCACCGCAGTTGGTTAGGTCTGACAGCACCTGCCGCAGGCATACGGCCGGTCGAACCGACCTGGAGCCACAAGAGGGACGCTGCTGGTTCCCTCGAACCTGGCCAGCACCGCCGGGGAGGACGGCTCCCACACCCTCACCGATGTAGCTGGCCGGCAAGTTGAAGGGCCGGGGTGCGTTGCACCCCGGCCCTTGTGCTACGGGTCTTGCATACGGAGAGGTTGTTAGTCGGTTCCTACCGCAGCCGCTGTGCCAACCAACTCGTACGACGTGGTCGGGTTGACGCTCGTCGGCACGAAGAGGAAGACGCCGCCACCGGTGGAGTGGTGCGTACCGAACGTGCAGTTGACGGTGATGACGACAACATTGCCAACACGCGAGTAGCTGACGGTGCAGTTGACGGATTGGCCAACACCGACACCCGCGGCCACGGTGCAGCTACCGGTGACGCTGCCGCCGCCCTGGGCGACGGTCTCGCCACCGGGCAACGTGCTGCTGCCGTTGAAGGTGCAGTTCACCGTTCCTGTAGCAGCGTTGGGGTCCGTGCTCACGCCGCCGCCGATGAAGACGTCCGACTGGAACGACACGCTTTGGGCCGTCGGGGTCGTGGTCAAACCGGGCGAGATGGTGCCGTGCCCGACCCCACCTGCCGCCACCTGGCTGGCGCCATAGGCGGAGCTGGGGACCAGCATCGCCACCGTAGACAGCACGGCTGCGAAGACGCCCAGCCGAGCGAGGATCTTCCTCATGTATTTCCTCCCGATAGTGGATGGAGAGCGCCTCTGCACCCTCCACCCCTTCATTACGACGCTCCGGGCCAAGCGTGTCGAAATTTCTCGGACCGCTTGATTGGCGCACCTGTGCATGCTGTCCGGTGAGCACCGGCCCACGGCCGCAGCACGGTAGGAGCAGGAGGGTGGCTGCTCAGATCCCGACGGGGGCCTCGCCCTCGCTGACGGACACGGCGCATCGTGGCAAGACAGCGGGGGAGTCGCGACCGGCGTCGGTGAAGCGAGCCGGGGAAGGTGGCGAAGGGGTACGAGCGACAAATCCGTTCTTTTTCGACACCAAGGCATGTTTCGGACGTAATAGTTCCTGAACCGCCCATGTGGTCGGTGCCCCGCAGCGTCGTCGAATCACGAAAGGACACAGCAATGCAGAAGAAGAGGGCATTACTGGGAGCGGTCCTGGCGGCAACCGCCCTCCTCGGCATGGTCGGGGGAACCAGCGCCGACGAATACGACATCGTCGGGCCGAACAAGGCGACTGTCTTCATCTCCCTGGGAAGCGCCTGGCAGCTGTCGGGGTGTCATCCCGAGTACGTCAACAGCCCGGTGAATGGGATCGACTCGCGTGTCATCGACATCAGTTCGCGCGCCAACCAGCAGGTCAGCGTTCACTGGTCGGCGGCCCACACCCAACTCGCAGACGCTCTGGGGGCTGGTGGTTTGTCAGGGCAGTTCTACGATGGCAATTGCGTGCCAGTGGGCGCGGGAACCAGCACGCCTTCGCCCAATCAGGCGGTTCCCTGGACGTTCAAGGTACCGGCCACCGCGAAGTGGATGGTCGTGGAAGTAAACAACCTCATGAGCGTCCATCTGTCCTTCTGACATCGCCCTCCTGACGGCCGTGTTCGCAAACACCTCGGGATCGCTCGGTGAGTCCCCGGGGTGTTTCGCTCGACGGCCGTAAGCCTCTGTGGCCCGTCGGCCGTTTGGTGGCGGGGCCGGGCGGGCAACGTTGGTCGTACAGTCCGGGCCATGCGAGCGGTGGCGGTGCAGGCCGACGGCGCGCTGGCCGTGGTGGACAAGCCGGAGCCCACGCCCGGCCCGGGCGAGGTGCTCGTCCAGGTCGAGCGGTGCGGCATCTGCGGCAGCGACCTGCACCTGCGGAACTCCGGCTTCATCCCGCCCGGAGCGGTGATGGGGCACGAGTTCGCTGGAACGGTGATCGCTGGCGACCTGCCGGCAGGCACCCGGGTGGCCGTCCTCCCCAGCGGGCGGGACGGGACGTGCGAGCAGTGCCGGGCGGGCAAGAGCCATCTGTGCCCGGCCCAGGCCATGACCGCCATCGGCCTGGGCCTCAACGACGGCGCCTACGCCGAACTGGTCAGGGCCCCGGCCCGCAGCTGTATCCCCGTCCCCGACGGCATGAGCTTCGAGCAGGGCGCCCTGGTCGAGCCCTATGCCGTGGCCCTCCATGCCGTGCGCCGCAGCCGGGCCGCCGCCCCGAATGCCAACGTCGGCGTGATCGGTGCCGGGCCGGTGGGCCTGCTCACCATCGCCGCCCTGCGCCACCACGGCGTCGAGCGCATCACGGTGGCCGAGCGCAGCGAGACCCGGGCGGCGGCGGCGGCCGCGCTGGGGCCCAACGTCCAGGTGACCGACGACGCCAGCCGCCTGCTGCGCACCGCCGGCGATCCCTTCGACGTCATCTTCGACGCCGCCGGCGTCACCACCACCCTGCCCATCGCCCTCGAAGCAACAACGCCCGGCGGGCAGCTCGTCCTGGTCGGCGTCGTCGACATCGGCGAGATGTACGCCATGCCCGGGATGCTGTGGGTCATCAAGGAGGTCGATGTCCTCCCCTCCATCGCCTACACCGACGACGAGTTCAGGGAGGCGGTCGACCACGTGGCCGGCGGGGCGGTGCCGACCGAGACGGTGGTGTCCGACATCCGCCCCCTCGACGCCGCCGAGGCATCGTTCCAAGACCTGGTCCGGCCGGGCGGGCCGGTGAAGGTGCTGCTCAGTCCCCGATCCAGCTGACGGGCACGGGCCGCCCGTCCGCATCGAACTCGAAGCGGGCCCGGGACTCGGAGAAGTCGGCCTCCCGGAAGGCGAAGGCCTTCGCCGGTCGCACCCGGTAGAACGCGAACGTCGAGGGGTCCGCGCCCCGGAGGTCGAAGGCGTACTTCTCCTGGTAGGCATCGACGAACCGGTCCCACAGCTCCCCCGCCGGCTCCAACCGCTCGACCGGCCCCTCCACCACCACGGCCGCCACGTCGCCGTCGCCCACGTGCACCACGGCATACGGCACGGCCGACAGCCCCCGCCCCTTGACCGACGAGGGCGACGTGCTGAACAGCACGGTGTCGTCGATCAGGAGCGCCCACACGGGCATGGCGTGGGGGCGGCCGTCGGGTCCGGTGGTGGCGACCCAGTGCGCCCGGGCGTCCCGCAGGCGGGCGGCCGCCCACGCCCAGTCCAACGGGGCGCCGCTCACGCGACCGCGGGTGACGCGATGGACGGCTGCATGGCCAGCAAGGTTGCCAGGACCATCAGGGCGGCGCCCGCCACGTAGGGCACGGGTACGCCCAACTGCTGGAACGCGAACCCGCCGGCCAGCGGTCCGACCACCCGGGCCAGGCCGCCCACCGCCTGCTGCACCCCGAGCACGCCGCCCCGCCGGTGGGCCGCCACCTTGCCGGCCAGGATGGACGACAGCGTGGGCGACACCAGCCCCTGCCCCAGCACGAGCGCCAGCAGCGCGGGCACCAGCATCCAGAACGAGTGGACCGTGGCCAGCACGAACAGCCCACCCGCGTTCAGGAGCAGGCCCAGCCGCAGCGTCCCCGCCTCGCCCAACCGCTTGATCACGGCGGGCAGCACCCGCACCTGCACGACCACCAGGGCGATGCCGATGGCCGCGAACACCCCGCCGGTGGACGCCAGCCGCAGCCCCAGCCGGCGCTCCCCGAACAGCGCGAACGTCCCCTCGAAGGCGCTGAAGGCCGACAGCTGGACGAAGGCCACGGCCAAGAGCGTGCTCACGCCGGCCCGGCGCCAGGGCACGGGGTCGAGAGCGGGCCGGGACGGGCCGGGCGACGGGTGGGTCTCGGGCAGGCGCCGGAGGGCGGCCACGGCGTTGACCCCCGCGATCACCGCGGCCAGGACGAACGGCAGCCGGGGACCACCCAGGGCGGCGAGCGCCCCCAGCGCGGGACCGGCCACGAAACCCAGGCCGAAGGCGGCGCCCAGGAGCCCGAGCAGGCGGGCCCGCTGGTCGGGCGGGGCGACGTCGGCCACCGAGGCCTGGGCCACGGAGACGCTCGCCCCCGAGATGCCATCGATGATGCGACCCAGGAACAGGATCCACAGCGACCCGGCCAGCCCGGTGATCAGGCTGCCGACCGCCGTCCCCGCCAGGGAAAGGATGAGCACGGGCTTGCGTCCCACCCGGTCGGACACCCGCCCCCAGATGGGCGAGAACAGCAGCTGGGCGGCCGAGAACACGGCCACCAGCGCGGTGGCGGTGAAGGGCGAGGCGCCGAAACGCTTGGCGTACAGCGGGAGGATGGGGAGGACGATGCCGAACCCCACCAGGTCGAGGGCCACACACGACCAAATCGCCCCAAACCCGGCGGGGAGCGACGAAGATCGTTGGCGACGCACCGGTTCAGCAGAGGACGTTGGCCGCCTCGCGTCAAATCAACCACTGAGTGTGTTGGTATCGCGGTGGGCACAAGAGGCACACTTGGTAGGAACGTGGCCGAACTGCATCGGCGGGAAGGGCACCCAGGACAGTCACATGGCACGCACCCATACGGACATTTCGAACGACCTGCCCGAGCACCAGAGCGACGGTGAGCTGGCTCGGCGCGCCGCCAGTGGCGACGTGGAGGCCTTCGAAGAGCTGTACCGGCGCCACGCCCAGGCCGCCTTCCGGGTCGCCCAGCGGGTCACGGGCAACGCCCACGACGCGTCCGATGCGGTCAGCGAAGCCTTCACCCGTGTCTTCCAGGCCCTCCCGGCCGGGAAGCTGGACGAGCACACCCGCATCCGGCCCTACCTCCTGACCGCCACCCGCAACGCGGCCGTCGACCTGGTCCGCCGGTCCGGCCGCACCCTGCCCTCGAGCGCCGGGCCCGAGCCTGCCCAGACGGCCCTGGGCCCCTCCGAGCATCTGATCGAGGGGGTCGACTCCATGCTGGTGGCGGCGGCCTTCCGGGCCCTGCCCGAGCGCTGGCGCTCGGTCCTCTGGCTCACCGAGGTCGAGCAGATCCCGGCCCGGGAAGCGGCCCGGCTTCTGGGCTTGTCGCCCAACGGTGCCGCCCAGCTGGCCGTGCGAGCCCGAGCCGGCCTGCGGGAGCGCTTCCTCCAGGCCCACATCGGCCAGGTGCCCGACGACTGCCGGGCCACCGCCGACCGCCTGGCCGCCTACGTGGGCGCCGCCCTCTCGCCCCGGGACGTGGCTCGAGTCGACCAGCACCTGGCCGGCTGCGCCGGCTGCCGCACCCGGGAAGCCGAGCTGCGGGACCTGGGCACCACCTTGCGCCATGCCCTCCTGCCCGTGGGCGCGGGCGCCGGCATCACCGGCCTGGTGGGGAAGCTGGCCGTGCGCGTGTCCTCGCTCCTGCACAACGGGGCCGACCGCCTGGCCGCCCCCGTGGGCGCGGCCGCCGCCGGCGTGCTGGTGGTGGGTGTGACCGGGGCGGCCCTGATGGCGCCCCAGCAGCACGCCCCCGCCAGCCCCCGCTCCGCCGTCCAGCGCCCGGCCCGCCCCGCCGCGGTTCCCACGGCCGCGGCGGCCACCGCCACGCCGGCGGGCGCCCAGGTCGACGGCGCCACCACCAGCCGCACCGGGGCTCCCGCGCCGGCGGCCGACCCCACACCGGGCCGGAAGGTGACGCCGCCCAGCGGCACCGTGATCACCGGTTCGCAGCCCAGCGCGTCCCAGCCGCCGGCCACGACCACCACGACCACCACCGCTCCCCTGGCCAGCCACACCACCACGACCACCACCCCGGCACCGACCACCACGACCACGGTGCCCGTCACGGTGCCGCCGGTCACCGTGCCCCCCGTGACCGTTCCTCCGGTCACCATCCCGCCGGGGGTCACCATCCCGCCGGGGGTCACCATCCCCACCGTGCCCGGCCTCCCCGGCCTGCCCGGACTTCCCAGCGAGCTGCAGCTCTCCTCCGGTCTCGGTGCACTCATGGCCGCCCTCGACGCCACCACCCTCAACGGCAGCTCGTGCACGGCCGACTCGCCCTCCTGCCAGCTGCTGTTCGTGCTCAGCGCCGCCCGCGTCGCCTAACAGCAGGTCTGGGCCGGTCTCCCGGCGAACCTCACCACACCATGCAAACGAGCGAGGCGACCGACGCCGAGCTGGCACAGCGGGCGGCGGGCGGTGACGGCCATGCCTTCGGGGAGCTGTACCGGCGCCACGCGCCGGCGGCCTGGCGGCTGGCCCATGCCGTCACCGGCAACGCCGAGGATGCGGCCGACGCCGTGGCCGACGCCTTCACCCGCGTCCTCCAGGCCCTCCCCGCCGGCCGGCTCCAGGACGCCGGCAGCTTCCGCTCCTACCTCCTGACCACCACCCGCCACGCGGCCATCGACACCGCTCGCAAGGCGGGACGGCAGCGACCGGCCGACGTGTCCCACGTGTCCGAGCGACCATCGCTCGGCGTGTCGGCCAGCGAGCGGGTGGTCGATGCCGCCGACCGGGCCCTGGTGGCCGCCGCCTTCCGGGGCCTGCCCGAGCGCTGGCGGTCGGTCCTCTGGCTGACCGAAGTGGAGCAGCTCCCGGCCCGGGAGGCCGCTCCCCTGCTGGGCCTCTCGCCCAACGGCGTGTCCCAGCTGGCCGTGCGGGCCCGCAACGGCCTGCGGGAGCGCTACCTCCAGGCCCAGGTGCGCCGGACCGAGGTGCAACCCGAGTGCCGGGACACGGTGGCCCGGCTGGGGGCGTACGTGGCCGGGGCCCTGTCGCCCCGGGATCTGGCCAAGGCAGACCAGCACCTGGCGGCCTGCGCCGAGTGCCGGGAACGCCAGGCCGAACTCGAGGACGTGGGCGGGCGGCTGCGCCACGCGGCCGTTCCCCTGCCTCTGACCGTGGCCGCGCTGGCCAAGCACCGGTGGAAGCTGGGCCGGGCCCGCAAGGCGGCGGCCTGGCTGGCCCAAGCCGAGCGGCCCCTGGCCATGGCCACGGCCGCTCTGTTCACCCTGGGCGTGGCCAGCCTGGGCACGGTGGACCGCCACCGGGTCGGGCGTCCGGACCTCGTCGCCGCGCCGGCACCGCGACCGGCACCGGCGGCTGCGCCCGCCCGCACGGGGGCCTCGTTCGCGGGCGACACCCCGAGCGTGCCCTTCGTGGTCACCGCCAGTGTCACCGCCGAACCCGCCGCCAGCCCCGCGTTCGCAGGCAGCCCCGGCACCACGGTGGCGGTGGCTCCGATCGACGGCCCCGTGCTGGTGCCCATCGACGACGGGTCGGTGGACATCACCGTCACCCCGCCCTCGACCACCTCGACGACCACGCCCGCCGACCCGCAACCCCGACCCAGGCCCGCGGCCCAGATCCACGCCAGCATCAGCACCGCCGCCCTCACCGGTTCGCTGGCCGCCGGCCAGGGCACGGGCTCCTGCACGGGCGGCTCGGTGGGTGGCCAGTCGGCCGGGTGCGCGCCAGCCCCGCCGAGTGGCGGGCACACCGTCGAGATCAGCACCGGCGGCACGCAGGTCCCCGAGCAACAGGTGGGGCTGCCCCCGTCGTAACCGTTCTGTCGTGCGGCTCGGCGGCGCTGGGGGGTGCCCACCGAGCCCGGCAGACGCGAAAGCGCCCGGCCATCAGGCCGGGCGCTTTTGTTTCTGTGACCTTTTAGACGGGTCGAACGCTGGCCGCCTGGAGGCCCTTGGGGCCCTCCTGCACCTCGAACTCCACCTGCTGGCCCTCCTCCAGAACCTTGTAACCGTTCATCTGGATGGCGCTGAAGTGGACGAAGACATCCGCGCCGTCCGACTGCGAGATGAACCCGTAGCCCTTCTCGGCGTTGAACCACTTGACCGTTCCGGTCGCCACTGTGGCAACCCCCCTTCGTGCAAGCTTCAGTGACGAGGGGGTGCCTTCTTTGCGACTACGTCGTGCGAACAGCCTTTCCCTCAGCGGGGAACGGTAACAGGCTTTTTCGCCGACGGAAATGATTGGTTCAGCGGTGCACCTGCGTCCCGTCGGGGGTGTCCTTCACCACCCAACCGAGGGCCACGAGCTGGTCCCTGATGGCGTCCGCCTGGGCGAAGTTCCGCTCCGCCCGCGCCCGGTCGCGGGCGGCCACCAGGGCGGCCGTCTCCTCGTCCACGGCGTCGTCGGCACCGCCCAGGGCCAGGCCCAGGGCGCCAGCGATCTCGTACACGGACGCAGCCGCAGCCTGGTCGTCGTCGGCGTTGGCCCGGCGCACGAGATCGAACAGCATGGCCACCACGCCGGGCGTGTTCAGATCGTCGTCCATCAGCTCCCGGAAGCGGGCCACGGCGGCGCTGTCCGGTTGGCCATCGGGGCCGAAGCGGCGGGCGAACTCGTCGAGGCGCTCCAACCCCTTCTCGGCGTCCTCGATGGTGCCGGGGGTGACCTCCATGGGCGACCGGTAGTGGGAGCGCAGGACCAGTAGCCGGTAGGCGCGGGCGTCGTGTCGGGCGAGCAGGTCCACCAGCGAGGTGAAGTTCCGCAGTGACTTGGACATCTTGACGCCCCCCACCTCCACGAAGGCGTGGTGCATCCAGTGCCGGGCGAACGAATGCCCCAGAGCGACGGCCTGGGCCCGCTCGTTCTCGTGGTGGGGGAACTTCAGGTCCAGCCCGCCGGCGTGCAGGTCGAAGCCGTCGCCCAAGAGGTCGAGCGACATGACCACGCACTCGGTGTGCCAGCCCGGGCGGCCCTCACCCCACGGCGAAGCCCATGCCGGCTCGCCCGGCTTGGCCCGCTTCCACAACACGAAGTCGAGCGGCGAGCGCTTGTCCTCGACCGCCTCGACGCGGGCCCCGGCCCGCAGGTCCTCCAGCGGTTGCTGGGCCAGGAGGCCGTACCCGGGCACCCGCTCGGTGTCGAGGTACACGCCGTCGGGCGCCTCGTAGGCCAGGTCCTTGGCGGCCAGCTCGGCGATGAGGTCGAGCATCCGGTCGACGTAGGCGGTGGCGTGGGGATCGTGGGTGGGCCGCTTGATGCCCAAGGCGTCGCACGCGTCGTAGAACGACTGCTCGAACTCCCGGGCCACGTCGTCGGCCGACCGGCCTGTCTCGGCCGCCCGCTGAATGATCTTGTCGTCGATGTCGGTGATGTTGCGGACGTGGTCGACCTCGATCCCCGTCCACTCCAGGTAGCGGACGAGCACGTCGTACACGAGGTAGCTGCGGCCGTGGCCGATGTGGGGCACGTCGTAGACGGTGGGGCCGCACACGTACAGCGACAACCGCCCGGGGTCCCGGGGCGTGAGCTCGACCTGGCGGCCCATTGCAGTGTCGTGGAGGTGCAGCACGCAGGTACGGTAATCCGACCATGACTGCGCAGGTCCCCGACAAGCCGTCGCTGGACGGACTCGAACCCACCTGGATCGAGCGATGGGAGTCGGCCGGGACCTTCCGGTTCGACCGGGCCACGCCGCGAGACCGGATCTACGCCATCGACACGCCGCCCCCCACGGTCAGCGGGTCGCTTCACGTGGGCCACGTGTTCTCGTACACCCACACCGACATCGTGGCCCGGTACCAGCGCATGTCGGGACGCGAGGTCTTCTACCCCATGGGGTGGGACGACAACGGGCTGCCCACTGAGCGCCGGGTGCAGAACTACTTCGGCGTCCGCTGCGACCCCTCGCTGCCCTACGACCCGAACTTCCAGCCCCCGGACAAGCCGGGCAAGGAGCAGATCCCCGTCAGCAGGCGGAACTTCGTCGAGCTGTGCCTGCGGCTCACGGCCGAGGACGAGCAGGCCTTCGAGGACCTGTTCAAGCGGCTGGGCCTGTCGGTGGACTGGACGCAGACCTACACGACCATCAACGACGCGTCCCGGCGGGCGGCCCAGCGGGCCTTCCTGCGCAACCTGGCCCGGGGCGAGGCGTACTCGGCCGAGGCGCCCACCCTGTGGGACGTCGACTACCGCACGGCCGTGGCCCAGGCCGAGCTGGAGGACCGGGAGCTGGCCGGCGCCTACCACCGCCTCCGCTTCCCGGCGGCCGAAGGCTCGCCGCCAGGTACAACGGCCATCGAGATCGAGACCACCCGGCCCGAGCTGATCCCCGCATGCGTCGCCCTGGTCGCCCATCCCGACGACGAGCGCTTCAAGGCCCGGTTCGGCAGCACCGTCCACACACCGCTGTTCGGTGTCGAGGTCCCCATCCTGGCCCACGAGTTGGCCGATCCCGAGAAGGGGTCGGGCATCGCCATGATCTGCACCTTCGGCGACCTCACCGACGTCACGTGGTGGCGGGAGCTGAACCTGCCCGTTCGCAGCGTGGTCGGCCGCGACGGCCGCATCATCCCGGCGCCGCCGGCCGGCGTCCCCGAGAACGAGGCGTGGGCCGAGCTGGCGGGCAGGACCGTCAAGCAGGCCCAGAAGCGCATCGTCGAGCTGCTGGCCGAGAGCGGCGATCTGGTGGGCGAGCCCAAGCCCATCACCCATCCGGTCAAGTTCTACGAGAAGGGCGACCGGCCCCTCGAGATCGTCACCAGCCGCCAGTGGTACATCCGCAACGGGGGCCGCGATCCCGAGCTGCGCCAGGCCCTCATCGAGCGGGGCCGGGAGATCGCCTGGCACCCGCCCTACATGCGGGGCCGGTACGAGAACTGGGTCGAGGGCCTGAACGGTGACTGGCTCATCTCCCGCCAGCGCTTCTTCGGCGTGCCCTTCCCTCTCTGGTACCCGATCGCCGACGACGGCACCGTGGGCTGGGACGACCCCATCGTCCCCCCCGAGTCCCGCCTGCCCGTCGACCCGTCGAGCGACGCCCCCGAGGGCTACGACGAGTCGCAGCGGGACAAGCCGGGAGGGTTCACGGGCGACCCCGACGTGATGGACACGTGGGCGACGTCGTCGCTGTCCCCCCAGATCGCGGCCAAGTGGGAGGACGACCCCGACCTGTTCGGGCGCCTCTTCCCCATGGACCTGCGCCCCCAGGGCCACGACATCATTCGCACCTGGCTGTTCTCGACCGTGGTGCGATCGCACTTCGAATTCCGGTCCGTGCCCTGGTACAACGCCGCGCTGTCCGGGTGGATCCTCGACCCCGACCGCAAGAAGATGTCGAAGTCCAAGGGCAACGTGGTCACGCCCCTGGGCCTGCTGGAGCAGTACGGGTCGGATTCGGTGCGGTACTGGGCGGCCAACGGCCGGGCCGGCACGGACACCGCGTTCGACGAAGGGCAGATGAAGGTCGGCCGGCGGCTGGCCATCAAGATCCTCAACGCCTCCAAGTTCGCCTTGGGGCTGGGCGCCACCGAGGCCGGCCAGGTGACGGAGGCGCTCGACCGCTCCATGCTGGCCCGGCTGGGCGAGGTGGTCACCGAGGCCACCACCGCCTTCGAGGGCTACGACTACACCCGGGCGCTGGAGCGCGCCGAGGCCTTCTTCTGGTCGTTCTGCGACGACTACCTGGAGCTGGTCAAGAACCGGGCCTACGCCGGGGGGCCGGCCAGCCAGTCGGCCGTCGCTGCCCTGCGCATCGCCCTGTCGACCCTGCTACGGCTGTTCGCCCCCTTCCTGCCCTTCGTCACCGAAGAGGTGTGGTCGTGGTGGCAGGAGGGATCGGTGCACCGGGCGCCCTGGCCCACCCCACCGGCCGAGGCCGAAGGCGGCGACCCCGCCGTTCTCGAGGCCGTGGCCGCCGTCCTCGGCCAGGTCCGCAAGGCCAAGACCGAGGCCCAGGTGTCCATGCGGGCGCCCGTGTCCCGCCTGCTCGTGCGGGACACGCCGGAGGCAGTGACTCGGGTGCGGGCGGCGGCGGCGGACCTCCGGGAGGCGGGTTCGGTGAGCGAGCTGGTCTTCGAAGAGGGCGAGCCGGAGGTCAACGTCGCGCTTGCCTGACCGGGGTGGTGGGTACACCGAACCCCGTGCAGATCAACCTCACGCTCTGCTTGCCCCGTGACGAGCTGACGATCCCCGTCGCCCGGCACATCTGCCGGCATGCGTTGGAGGATCTGGGCGTCGAAGACGACTGCAAGCTGGGCATCGAAGTGGCGCTCACCGAGGCGAGCGCCAACGTGCTCAAGCACTCGGGCGGGGACGAGAGCTACGAGATCCGGCTGTCCGTCGAGGACCGCATCTGCGTCATCCGGGTGGTGGACACCGGCAGCGGGTTCGACGCGCTCGGAAGGGGGGACGCCCACGCCAATCCGTCGGCCGAGAGCGGGCGGGGCATCGAACTCATGCGGGCCCTGGTCGACCGGGTGAAGTTCGAGTCCAAGCCCGAGGACGGCACGATCGTGCACCTGGAGAAGGAACTCGTCTACCCGCCCGACTCGCCCATGGCCAAGCTGCTCGCCATCACCTGAACCATCAGCCGGACGGAGTCCGGCTGGCGCTCCGTTCCTGGGTGTGGCTCACATCTGGCCAGCGCGTGCGCCAACCTATGGCCGTGCGCACCCGTGCCGACCGCCAGCGCTGGCGCGACATTTCGGTCGCCGGCTACCTGCTGGCCGTGGGCGGACCGGCCATGGTCACCGCCGTCGTCCCCCACGGCGAGCGGGGCACGGCCCTGGTCCCCGCCCTCTGCTACCTGCTCACCGTGGTGGCCGCCGTGGCCGTGGGGCGCATCGGGCCCGGTCTCCTGGCCGCGGGCCTGTCGACCGTCGGGCTCCTCACCTTCTACATGCGCCCGGTGGGCGTGGTGAGCGCCGACACCCCCGGCGAGGTGTTCGCCGTGGGCGTGTTCGCCCTCACCGCGCTGGTGGCGTCGGGCGTCCTCGACCGGCTGGAGGCGGCCAGGGACGCGGCCGAGCGGGCGGCCGAGCGCCTGACCCGGTTGCAAGCGGTGACGTCGGCCCTGTCGCAGGCCGTCGACATCGACCACGTCACCCGCGTGGTGGTTGACCAGGCGTGCAAGGAACTGGGCAGCGAGCGGGGGTCGCTGTCGCTCGTCACCGAGGCGGGCAGCGAGATGCGCATGGTCGGCGCCTACAACATCGATCCCGACATCGCCGGCAAGTGGTCCACCTACCCGGTGGCAGGCGAGCATCCGGCGGGCGACGCCGTGCGCAACGGCCGGATCGTGCTCATCACGTCGCTGGAGGAGCGCAACCAGCGGTACCCGGCCATCGCCGACTCCCCGCCCCTCTACGACCACGCGCTGGCCGTCGTCCCCCTCCTCTTCGAGGGCCGGGCCATGGGCGCCATCAGCCTGAGCTTCGAGACGCCCCGGGCCTTCCCGCCGGAGGACGTGCAGTTCCTCGAGGCCATGGGTGCCCAGTGCGCGCAGGCCCTGGAGCGGGCCCGGCTGTACGAGCAGGAGCGGGACTCGGGCCGGCGCCAAGCGTTCCTGGCCGACGCCAGCCGGCTGCTGGCCAGCTCGCTGGAGTACGAGGACACCTTGGCCCGCATCACCCGGCTGTCCGTCCCCGCCCTGGCCGACGGCGCTGCCGTCCACCTGTGGGATGGCGATGACCTGCGGCTGGTCGCGCTGGCCCACCGGGACCCGGAGGGCGAGGCCGTCATGCGCCAGCTCTCGGCCCGGGACGGCGACGTGGCCACCGACCCCACCCTGCGGAGGGTGGCGATCACGGCCGAGCCGGTGATGAGCGTCGAGGTGCCCCAGGAACTCTGGGCCGATCTGGCCGAGGACGAGGAGCACCGGCGACTGCTGGAGGCGCTGGGCACCCGGTCGGCGCTGATCGTCCCCCTGCGGGCCCGGGCCCGGCCCCTCGGCACGCTGATGCTGGCCATGACCACGCCGGGCCGGCAGTTCGGCACCGCCGACCTCGTGCAGGTGGAGGACCTGGCCGGGCGTGCGGCCGTGGCCATCGAGAACTCGCTGGCCCATCGGGCCCGGCTGGAGCAGGCCCGGGTACTCCAGCAGTCGCTCCTTCCCCCGCGGACGCCCACGGTCCCCGGACTCGACCTGGCCACCCACTACCGGGCCGCGGGCGACGGCACCATCGTGGGGGGCGACTTCTTCGACGTGTTCCCCGTGGCGCCATCCGTGCTGGGCGCGCCGCGGTGGGGCGTGGTGCTGGGCGACGTGTCGGGCAAAGGCGTGGAGGCGGCGTCGCTCACCGCCCTGACCCGCTACACCGTGCGGGCCGCTTGCATGATGGATCCCGACCCCTGCGCCGTGCTGCGCATGTGCAACCAGGCCGTGGCCGACGCCGAGGAGGGCGAGGCCTTCTGCACCATGGTGTTCGCCGTCATCGAACCGCCGGTCGACATGGGGGTCGACGGCGCCCACGGCGCCCATGGAGGCGGCACGGCGGTGCGGGTGGCGTCGGGTGGCCATCCCCTCCCCGTGTTGCGCACGGCCGCGGGCGAGATCAGGCCCGTGGGCCAGCCGGGTACGGCCATCGGCCTGTTCCCCACCATCGAGGTGCACGACACCGAGATCACGCTCTACCCGGGCGACACCATGGTGCTGTTCACCGACGGGCTCATCGAGGCCCGCACGCCGGCCGGCGACTTCGCTCCCCACCTGCTCCATCGCACCATGCGGGCGTCGAGCGGGACGAGCGCGCAAGCGACGCTTTCGGCCGTGACCGCGGCCGTGGGGGCGCTGGAGGAAGGCCGGGCCCGGGACGACATGGCCATCGTCGTGCTGGGCGTGCCCCACACTGCGCCCGACCTCCGGTCGGTGGTCCTCGCCGGTGCACCGGCCATCCTCACCCTGCGGTCGGAGGAGTACATCGACGAGCTGCTGCGGGAGTTCGAGCTGGTGCGGCTGGGCGGTCGCCAGGGCGTGCTGCGCTCCGACTACCCCCAGCGCCTGCTCGCCATCATGGACGAGATCCTCGCCCGCTTCGCCAGCGTCCGGCTGTCCCTCCGGGACCAGGCCGAGGCCGCCCTGACCCGGGGCCATGCCACCTTCACCCTCACCGTCGACCTGCCCGTGCTGGCCGTCCCCGCCATGCGCCAGTTCCTCACCCTCATCGACGAGGTGGAGGCCTTCGCCGAGGCCGGTCACATGCTCACCCTCCCGCCGGCCGAGGAGGTGCGCCAATACCAGCGCTGGCTGGTGGGCACCATCGCCACCAAGCTGGAACTGGGCGACGACGCCGAGGTGGCGCCCTTCGACCCGTCCGTTCCCACCGCCTCGGACGAGGGCCGCACCGGCGCCGGTGCCGTGCCCGAGGAGCGGCCGCGCGCCCTGGTGGGGCCCCGGGTGGCCCGCACCACCCTCGCCGCCGACCTGGCCGCGGCCAGCCACGCCCGCCGCTTCGCCCACCGCACGCTGGAGGAATGGTCGTGCGCCGAGGAGGTGGCCGAGCGGACCGAGCTACCGCTTTCGGAGCTGGTCACCAACGCGGTGATGCACACACGCTCCGAGGTGGACGTCGTGCTGCGGTTGGGCGCCGGCGCCCTGCGGGTGGAGGTGCACGACCGCAGCACCGTGCTGCCCACCCGGCGATCGCACGACATGGATGCCAGCACCGGGCGAGGGCTCGAGCTGGTCGAGGCCCTGTCCGACCGGTGGGGCGTGGAGACCCACGGCTCGGGCAAGGCGGTGTGGTTCGAAGTGACCGCCAGGTCGTGAAGGAGGGCGGGGTCGAGGGCGGCGGAGTGGCTGGCGGCGTCGCCGGCAAGGTCGAGGCGCGGCTGGCCGAACACTTGCGCGTGTGGCTGGGGACGTGGCCGCCGCCCGAGCCCGGGCGGGTCCTGGTGATCGGCAGCGAGGCCCGCTCGGCGCCCGGGTGGGACGGCGCCCGGCATCCCATCATCGGCGTGTCCGCCGGGCGGGACGCGGGCGGCGTGCTGTCGGTCCCGGTGGACGTGGGCGAGCGGGCCGGCGGGTCGTACGAGAGCGTGGAGACGGCCGGGGCGGCGGTGGCGGCGGCCGTGGGGCGGAGAGGCGCCCGGGTGGTGCAGGCCATGTTCCGCTGGTCCTCGTCGCCGGCGCCACTCGAACCCCTGGGCGAGTGGGTCGACACCGGCGACGCCCGTGTGCCGGACTGGCTGCGCCCGTTCAACGGCGGGGTGTTGGTGGCATTCGAGGGTGATCGCTACCTGGCCGGCGTCGGGGTCAAGCGCCACGACCGGTACGGGCATGAGTTGGCCGTCGGTACAGACGAGGCCGCCCGGGGGAAGGGGCTGGGCCGGCGGTTGGTGGCCGAGGCAGCCCGGGTGGTGCTGGCCGCCGGCGGGGTGCCCACGTACCTGCACGACTTCGCCAACGTGGCGTCGGCCCGGGTGGCCGACGCGGCCGGCTTCCCCGACCAGGGCTGGCGCGTCCTGGGCCTCGCCCCGGGCTAGCGCCAAACCGTTCTCGTAACGCTGGGGCCGTCTATGTCGGCGCCAGCGTTACGAGAATGCTCAGGGATTGGGGCCGGTGGCGAGGGGCCGAACGGGGTCGGCCGACCAGTCGGACCACGAGCCCTCGTACAACCGGGCGGGTGGGAGGCCGGCCAGGCGCAGGGCGAGCAGGTCGTGGCACGCGGTCACGCCCGAGCCGCAGTAGGCGATCTCCACGGGCCCGAACTCGTCGTAGCGCGCTCGGAGGGCGGCGGCGGGAAGGAAGCGGCCGGTGGCGGGGTCGAGGTTGGCGGCCCAGGGGGCGTTGCGAGCCCCGGGGACGTGCCCGGCCCGGGGGTCGACGGGCTCCACGTCGCCCCGGTAGCGCTCGGGGGCGCGAGCGTCGAGCACGGCGCCGGTGGCGGCCGCCACCGCGTCGGCGTCGGCCAGAGTGCCGGCCGGCCAGGGCCGAGCGGTGAAGTGCGCAGGCGGGGCCGGGAGCGGGGACTCGCCGGGCGACGGCTCCTTCACCAGCGGGCCCGGCCACGCGGCCAGCCCGCCGTCGAGCACCAGAGCGGCGTGGTCCTGGACGTCGAGCATCCACCACAGGCGGGCGGCGATGGAACCACCGGCGTCGTCGTAGGCCACCACGGTCACACCGTCGCCGATGCCGAGCGCCTCCATGGCCCGGGCGAAGGCGCCAGGCGCAGGGAGCGGGTGGCGCCCGGGGCCGTGGCCGGCGCCCGCGGTCAGCGCGGTATCGAGGTCCACGAACACGGCGCCGGGAATGTGCCCACCCGCGTAGGCCTCCCGGCCCGAGCGCCCGTCGAGGTACCAGCGCACGTCGGCCACCACCAACGGGCCGTCACCCTCGTCCAGCCGCTGGACCATCCACTGGGCCAGCGTGGCAGCGTCGATCAACGGTCCGGCCATGGCGGGAGGGTAGACCTGGAGCGCATGACACACGTGCTGGCGGTCCACGGTGGTGCCGGGCCCATCCCGGCAGGCAAGGCCAAGGCCACGGCCATGGAGGCGGGGCTCACCCGGGCCCTCGAAGCGGGGGCGGCGGTGCTGCGAACGGGCGGGCCGGCCCTCGACGCGGTCGTGGCGGCCGTGCGGGTGCTGGAGGACGACGAGCACTTCAACGCCGGCCGGGGTGCAGCGCGCACCAGCGCCGGCCACGTCGAGCTCGACGCCGCCGTGGCCGACGGCACCAGCCGGCGGGCGGGTGCGGTGGCCGTCGCCACCGAGATCCGCCACCCGATCGACGCGGCGCGGGCCGTGCTGGACGACGGCCGCCACGTGCTGCTGGCCGGTCCCGCGGCAGTGGCGTTCGGCCGCCGGCACGGTCTGCAGACCGAGGACCCGTCGTGGTTCTTGGTGGACGGCAGCGCGACCACGCCGGGCACGGTCGGTGCCGTCGCCCTCGACGAGCACGGTCACCTGGCTGCGGCCACGTCCACCGGCGGCATGCATGGCCAGCTCCCCGGCCGCATCGGCGACAGTCCCGTCGTGGGGGCGGGCACGTGGGCCGACGACGACACGTGCGCCATCTCCGCCACCGGGCACGGCGAGGCCTTCATCCTCGCCGCCTTCGCCCATGAAGTCGACGCCCTGCTGCGGTTGGCCGGGCACGACCTGGCCACCGCCACCGACCTGGCCCTGGCTCGGGTCACGGCCCGGGGCGGAACGGGCGGCTGCATCGCCCTCGACCCGTCCGGCGCGCTGGCCATGCCCTTCACCACTCCCGCCATGGCCCGAGGCCGCATCGACCACACCGGGCAGGCCGACGTGCGGGTCTGAGCGGTACGCTGCCGGGCCATGGGGAACATCGGGGGGCTGTACGCGGATGGCCGGCGGCGCATCACCGAGTTGGTGCGCGATCTGAACGAGGACCAGGCGGCCACCACCGTGCCGACCTGCCCGGCGTGGTCGGTGCACGACGTGGTGGCCCACGTGGCCGGCGTGTGCGCCGACATCCTGGCCGGCAACATTGGCGGAGTCGGCACCGACCCGTGGACCGACGCCCAGGTCCAGGCCCGCAAGGGCGTGCCCGTGGGCGAGCTGGTCGAGGAGTGGGCGGAGACGGGGCCGCAGATCGAGGCCATGGCCGACCTCTTCCCTGGCCGCAGCGGGACCCAGCTGGTGTTCGACCTCACCACCCACGAGCACGACATCCGTACCGCCCTGGCCCGGCCCGGCGCCCGGGACTCGGCCGCCATCGCCGCGTCCGACGAGTTCCTCATGGCCGTGGGCCTGGGCCCGTCGGTCACCGTGCGGGGCCTGGCGCCCATCGAGGTGCGCACCGAGCTGCGGTCGTGGGTGGCGGGCACGGGTGACGCCGCCGCCGCGGCACCGGCGGGGAGCGACGAGACCGCCCTGCGAGCGGCCGGTGACGACCTGGCCGCCAACGTGATCCTCGGCGGCGACCCTCTTCGCACCGACGGCATCGAGCCGGCGGGCGCCGTCCGCCTGTCCGCCTTCGAGCTGTTCCGGGCCATGAGCGGCCGCCGCAGCTTCGACCAGATCCGGGCCTACGAGTGGACGGTCGACCCCGAGCCGTACCTGCCCGCCTTCCAGTTCGGGCCCTTCACCGTCAGCGCCGTCCCCATCGACGAGTAGCGCCCCCGCCGTTCTCGCACGCCGTTCCCGCACGCCGTTCTCGCACGCCCAGGACGGAATGGTGCTCGCCAGCGTTACGAGAAGCCGAGCAGCTCCCGGCCCGTGCGGAAGAAGGCCAGCGGGTCGGCGCCGTCGAGCAGCTCCTGGTAGGTCAGCGAGGCGCCGAAGGGCTCGTTCCAGAACGGGTCGTCGTCGTGCTCGGAAAAGGGCCCGACGTACAGGTAGGGCTCGGGGTGGTCGTCGTCGCCGGGCGAGCCACCGAAGTTGGCCCGCTGGCCGTCCGGCCCGAGGTCCACCGCCATGTCGAAGTGCTCGGGCCAGAGCTGGACGCGGCTGGGCCCATCGCCCCTCACCTGTTCGAGCAGCGATGCGCAGAACCCGAACCAGTCGCCCAGGGCCCGGGCCGCGGCCGGGTCGACGTCGAGGGGTTGGCGCTGGTCGCCGTCGACGAGGACACCGTCCTCCACCCGTAGCTGCCGGTCGTCCCCGAAGAACGGCGTGCCGAACCCGTGGTAGGTGAAGCGCAAGCCGATCTTGCCGTTGGCTGCCTGGCGGGCAGAGGCCAGCGTGTGCTCAGCCACGCCGTGCAGGACCTTGCGGGCCGCGACCGACGCGTCGGGCAGCGGTTGGAGAGGGCGGCGAACCAACCAGCGGTCTTCGCACCAGGCCCGCAGGTCGGGGTCGTTCTCGGTGTCGCACACCTCGGCCCAGGTGCGCGAGCCCGGCCGCTCGACGGGCCCGACCTCGCCGCCGGCCGTGGGGTCGTCGGCGAAGAAGGGCGGCTCGGTGACGGTGGGCGGCGAGGGCTCGAGCACGCGCACGTCCCACCGGTAGTCCACCCTCGCCGCCGCTTCCGCTCGGGCGTTGCGGCCCGCCGCCAAGCCCATGCCCTACTCGGCGGGCTTGGGTTCGAGATCGATGGCGCAGGAGTTGATGCAGTACCGCATGCCCGTGGGCGAGGGGCCGTCGTCGAACACGTGGCCCAGGTGGGATCCACACGCCCGGCACCGCACCTCGGTGCGGATCATGCCGTGGCTGTCGTCGGTCACCAGCTCGACGGCCTCGGCCACCGCCGGTTCGGTGAAGCTGGGCCAGCCGGAGCCCGAGTCGAACTTGGTGTCCGAGGAGAAGAGCTCGGCCCCGCACGCCCCGCACCGGTAGGTACCGTCGTCATGGTTGTCCCAGTACGTGCCCGTGAAGGGCCGCTCGGTGGCGGCCCGGCGCAGTACCTCGTAGCGCTCGGGTGGGAGAAGGGCGCGCCATTCCTCGTCCGTCCTGCTGACCGATCGTTCCATGGCACCAGTGTGCCGCGCCGCGGCCTACCAGTTGCCCCAGTGCACGACCTCTTCGAACGGGCGCCGGTCCGGGCGCTCGATGACGGCCAGGGGCCGGTCGGCCGGGTAGCCGAGGGCCAGCAGGTAGGCGCAGTACCGGTCCTCGGGGAAGCCCAGGACGGCCCGGGCCTGGTCCTGGTCGGACACGGCCGCGTGCCCGGTGCCGATGCCCAGGTCGGTGGCGGCCAGCATCATGTTCATGGTGGCCTGGCCGAAGTCGTAGCCCGTCCAGTTGCGGGACCGCTCGTCGAAGGGCAGGGGCGCGATCAGCGCGATCGTCGCCGCCGAGGTGGCCACGTGACCGGCACCCTGCCACACCTTGGACAGCTCGCCCAACTGCTGGCGATCGGTGACGACCACGAAGTCCCACGGCTGCCAGTTGCTCGCCGACGACGTGCGCCGGCCGGCTTCCAGGATGCGCTCGAGGTCCGGCCGCTCGATGGGCCGATCCTCGTACTGGCGAACGTTGCGCCGCGAACGAATTGCATCCCAGGTTTCCATCGCTTCGTTACTCCCGGATCAGTCAGGTTCAGTCAGGTTCAGTGAGCCGGGCGAAGGCCGCGCCGGTGGCGGCACCGTAGGCGAGGTGGGCGGTGAAGTCCTTCATCAGCGTCTCTGCGTCGTACTCCCACAGGGGCTTGTAGAGCTTGGCCAGGGGCAGTACGACGTACCCACTCAGCCACACCACCGGTGCCAGGGCCAGACCCCACGAGGGCTTGGCCTCGCGGTCCACCGACCCCGCCACCACCCCGTACTGGGCGCCCCACATGGAGCCGTACAGCCAGTGCACCACGTTGTTGGTGGCGCGGGCCCAGCGGTCGGGCAGCTCCTGCTGGAGGAAGCCTTCCAGCACCCGCCGGCCCACCTGCCCGGGCGCGGACACGTCGTCCCACTTGGTGATGCTCTCGCCGAACTCCCACGCCAGGAAGCTCTGCTCGCCGCCGTCGCGCGTGTACCGGACGTACCACACCAGGTCCATGGCGGCCGTGCCCACGGCACCGGCGAAGGCGCCGCGCACCACGGCACCGAGGGGCGACAGGGAGCGGCGTTGCCTTCGAGCCTTCACGTCCCACCTTCTACCCGAGGGGCCGGCCCGTCCATCATGCTGTGTCCCGTGACCGACATCCTCGGCGTGCACCACGCCGCCCTCAGCGTCTCGGACCTCGACCGCAGCATCAACTGGTACCACGACGTACTGGGCTTCGTCGTCCTCTTCCACGAGGACAACCCCGACCGGCGGGCGGCCGTGCTCGGGCTGCCCGCCTCGGGCGCCATGGTCGTCGGCCTGGTGGAGCACCACAAGGACGAGCGAGACCCCTTCGACCCCACGGTGCTCGGCCTCGACCATGTGGGCTTCACCGTCGGATCCCGAGACGCGATCGATGCCATGGCCGCGCTGCTGGCGGACCATGGCATCGATCACTCCGGCGTCATCGACGTCCCGCCCGGCGCCATCCTCAACTTCAAGGACCCGGACGGGATCGCGTTGGCCTGCTTCTGGGATCGCTCCTAGGGCGGTCACCGTGGCCCCGCGTGCCGGCCGTTCGGTCGGTGAGCGGTGAGGTGGACGGTGACACCGTGCAGCCCGTGGGTATGTTCGACGGCATCGAGCCGCAACGCGAACGGGTGGACGTCGGGCCGGGCGATGCCCTGGCCTGCTTCGAGGATGGCCGCCGGGGCCACGTGCTGACCCCGTGCGCCCGCCCGCCCGCCGGGGAGACGGCCGCTCGGATCGACGCTGCTCGCCGCTTCTCGGTGGGCCGCCTGAACGACGACGCCGCCCTTTTGCCCGTACGAGTACCCGAGGCGTGATGCGCCGGGGAAGGGTGGCAGCAGCCGTCGCCCTGTTCGCCGCCGTCCTCGTCATCGCCACCACCCATCCCCTCCGCGCCGCGGGCAGCGCCCGCCCCGGCGTGCTGCGCTTCGGCGACGCCACCGCACCGGGCGATCCCGGCGCCCTGTCCCTCAACCGGCCCCTCGTGGGCATGGCCGGGTCGCCTGACGGCCGGGGCTACTGGTTGGTGGCGAGCGACGGCGGCATCTTCTCGTACGGGTCGGCCGGGTTCTTCGGCTCGGCCGGCGGCGTGCCCTTGAACAAGCCCATCGTGGGGATGGCGCCCGCGGCCGACGGGCGGGGGTACTGGTTGGTGGCGAGCGACGGCGGCATCTTCTCGTACGGGTCCGCTCGCTTCTTCGGTTCGGCTGGGAGTGTGCCGTTGAACCGGCCCGTCGTGGGGATGGCGGCCACGCCGGACGGGTTGGGGTACTGGCTGGTGGCCAGCGACGGCGGCATCTTCTCGTACGGGTCCGCTCGCTTCTTCGGTTCGGCTGGGAGTGTGCCGTTGAACCGGCCCGTCGT
>Ga0070741_10002559_pt1 | contig 48362 bp, 48 predicted proteins | sample Coa_R1_4_FD_66440 | JGI IMG/M metagenome (GOLD analysis project Ga0070741, IMG submission 66440) | Surface soil microbial communities from Centralia Pennsylvania, which are recovering from an underground coalmine fire - Coalmine... | ecosystem: Environmental > Terrestrial > Soil > Unclassified ... | reverse complement strand
GCGAGGAGGCGCCCGATCGTGTCGCCGACGGGATACGGCGGCCCGGCGAAGCGCGCCTGCATGTAGCGCGTGAAGGCGTGCACGTGCCGCGCCTCCTCCCGCACCTGGTTCGCGGCGTACTCCTGGGCGCCGGGGTCGAGGAAGATCTCGCAGAGGCTCGCCGAGAGGCTGAGCGCGCCCTGCTCGCCGTGGAGGATGTTCGAGAGGCTCCAGCGCGCGCTCTCGTGCACGAACTCGACCCGCTGCCGCGCGTCGAGCCGGTCCCACGCCGCCGTGTTGCTCTCGAGGACGAACCACTCCGGCACGACGGTCGCGTCCTTCGGAAGCGGGGTCGCGAAGTCGACGTAGTCCGGGTCCTCGGGGTTCCAGAAGTGCTCCTCGGTGCGCGCGATGATCTCCTCGAAGAGCGCCGAGCGCCGGCCGTAGCGGTCGGGGGCGATCATCGCGCCGAAGTCGTCGCGGCCGACGGTGTTGTAGGCGTCGCGGCCCATGCGTCCCGGCCATAACCGACGGCTTCTGCGCGGGTCAAGCGATGCGCGGGCCGCGGTCGGTTTGCGCCGCCTGCCAGGGCTCGCGGGAGCCCGGGTCGGCGGTTGCCGCGGAAACGGACACACTACCGCGGCGGCGATCGCTCGAGCCGCGGCGCGAGCGGCTCCGCCGCGGACGGGATGGCGCGCGCGGTTCGGGCGGCGCGAAATGGCGGCATGCAGGCCGAGCCGCAGCGCGAGGTCGTCGTCGTCACCGGGGCGTCGGCGGGGGTCGGACGCGCGACCGCCCGCGCGTTCGGGGCGCGCGGGGCGCGCGTCGGCCTCGTGGCGCGCGGCCGCGACGGGCTCGAGGCGGCGCGCCGCGAGATCGAGGAGGCGGGCGGCGAGGCCCTCGTCCTTCCCACCGACGTCGCGAAGCCCGAGGAAGTCGAGGCGGCGGCCGCCGCCGTGGAGGCGACGTTCGGCCCGATCGACGTCTGGGTGAACGACGCGATGCTGTCCGTCTTCTCGCCGTTCGCCGAGATGCACGCCGACGAGTTCCGGCGCGTGACGGAGGTCTCGTACCTGGGCTTCGTCTACGGGACGATGGCGGCGCTCCGCCGCATGCGCCCGCGCGACCGCGGCGTCGTGGTGCAGGTCGGCTCCGCCCTCGCCTACCGCAGCATCCCGCTCCAGTCCGCGTACTGCGGCGCCAAGCACGCGATCGTCGGCTTCACCGACTCGATCCGCTCCGAGCTCGTCCACGACCGGAGCCGGGTCCGGCTCACGGTGGTGCACCTGCCGGCGCTCAACACCCCGCAATTCTCCTGGGTGAAGAGCCGGCTCCCGCGACGCCCGCAGCCCGTCCCGCCGATCTTCCAGCCCGAGGTCGCCGCCGAGGCGATCGTCTGGGCCGCGCACCACCCGCGCCGCGAGCTCCACGCCGGCTGGCCGACGGTGAAGGCGATCTGGGCGAACGTGCTCGCGCCCGGGTTCGCCGACCGCTGGCTCGCGCGGCACGGCTACGCCTCGCAGCAGTACGACGGCGCCCCGCCGCCCGATCGGCGCGACAACCTCTGGGCGCCGGTGCCGGGCGATCACGGGGCCCACGGCGACTTCGACGCCCGCGCCCATCCGCGCAGCCTGGTCCTCGAGCTCTCGCTCCGGCGGGGCTGGATCGGCGTTGCGGCGGCGGCCCTCGCCGGCGCCGCGGCGGCCCTCCTGCCGGGGCGGGCCGGCGGGTCCTAGGCCGCGCCGTCCGGCGCGGCGCCCCGGCGCCGCGTGCCCGGCGGCTTGAAACTCCGCCGGCGGCCCTCCACCGTGGACCGCACAGTCCCGAGGAGGAAGCCGATGGCCGCTCTCGCCCTGCTCGCGATCCTCGCCGGCGCCGCCCTGGCGGCGATCGCGCTCTACAACCGGTTCGTTCGTCTCCGCGTCCAGGCGGACAACGCCTGGGCGGACGTCGACGTGCAGCTGAAGCGCCGGCACGACCTCGTCCCGAACCTCGTCGAGACCGTGAAGGGCTACGCCGGCCACGAGCGGCAGACGCTCGAGGCCGTGATCGCCGCACGCAATCGCGCGCTGGCCGCGAGCGGACCCGCGGCGAAGGGGGAAGCGGAAGGGTCGCTCGGCCGCGCGATCCAGTCGCTCTTCGCGCTCGCGGAGGCGTACCCGCAGCTCCGCGCCGTCGAGTCGTTCGGGCAGCTTCAGAAGTCCCTCGCCGACGTCGAGGACGCGCTCCAGTCCGCGCGCCGCTACTACAACGCCGTCGTGCGCGACCTGAACGCGAGCATCGGGCAGTTCCCGGGGAACGTCGTCGCGAGCACGTTCGGATTCGGGCCGCGCGAGTTCTTCGAGCTCGCGGACGAGGCCGAGCGTGCGGCGCCGGCGGTGAGCTTCAAGACGGGCACGTGACCGTGCGGCTCGCCGTCGCGCTCGCGTGCGCGGCGCTCGCCGCTCCCGTCGCCGCGGCCGGCCGCTCGCTCACGATCACGGACTTCGCCGCGGACGTGATCGTCGACCGCGACGGCACGATCGCGGTCGTCGAGACGATCCGCCCGCGCTTCACCGGGTCGTGGAACGGGATCTACCGGACGATCCCGGTCGAGTACCGGACGCCGGCCGGCTTCGGCTACCATCTCTCCCTCCACCCCGTCTCCGCGACCGAGGACGGCGCGCGGCTGCGCCTGGAGGCGAGCCGCGAGGGCGCGAACGAGAAGCTCGAGATCTGGGTCCCGGGCGCTGCCGACTCGACGCACGTCGTCGCCCTGCGCTACCGGGTCGAGAACGGGCTTCGCTTCTTCGCCGACCACGACGAGCTCTACTGGAACGTCACGGGGAACGCCTGGGAGGTCCCGATCGCCCACGCGACCGCGCGCGTCGTCCTGCCCGCGGGGGCGCGCGGTGTCCGCGCCGAAGCCTACACCGGCCGGGCCGGCGCACGCCGCCGCGACGCGAGCGTGCAGGTGGGCGACGACGCCGTCACCGTCGCGGCGCCCGGCGCGCTCGAGCCCGGCGAGGGGCTAACGATCGTCGTCGGGTGGGACAAGGGGCTCGTCGCCGAGCCGGGCGCCGCGACGCGCGCCGCCTGGTTCCTCGCCGCGAACTGGCCGCTCGGCACCCCCGTGCTCGCGCTCGTCGTCTCGCTCGCGATCTGGTACCGGCGCGGCCGCGACCCGGCGCTCCGCCCCCTCGCCGTCGAGTACGCGCCGCCCGGGGACCTGACGCCCGCGGAGGTGGGGACCCTCGCCGACGCGCGCGCCGACATGCGGGACGTGAGCGCGACGCTCGTCGACCTCGCCGTCCGCGGCTACCTGACGATCACCGAGTTCCCCGACCCCGACTTCCATCTCTTCGGCCCCCGCAACGACTACGCCTTCGGGCTGCGGCAGCCGCGGACGGCCTGGAAGTCGCTCGCGCCGCACGAGGTGCTTCTCCTCACCGGCATGTTCGCGGACCCGACGAAGGACGTCGTCATGCTCTCGTCGCTGCGGAACGAGCTCCACGCGCACGTCGCGTCGATGCGGAACGCCGTCTGGAACGCGATCCTCGCGCGTCGCTACTATCTCGAGCGGCCCGCGGCGGTGCGCGCCCGGTGGACGGCCGCCGGCCTCGGCGTCGGCGGGCTCGAGTTCCTCGCCGGGCGGGTCGCGGAGGCGTCGCTCGCCGTCTCGCCGACGACCGTGGCCGTGAGCGCCGTCCTCGCGGCGCTCACGCTCGCGCTCGTCGGCCTCGCCATGCCTGCCCGCACGCGGGCCGGTACGCGCGCGCTCGAGGCCGTCCTCGGCTTCAGGGAGTTCCTGGCGCGCGTCGACGGGGACCACTTCACCCGCCTGCCGCGAACGCCCGAGACGTTCGAGAAGTACCTGCCCTACGCGATCGCGCTCGGCCTGGAAGACCGCTGGGGGAAGGCGTTCGACGACGTCTACCGCCGCCCGCCCGACTGGTGGGTCGGCCCGAACGGCAACCGGACCGGTTTCCGCGCGACGCACTTCACGGACGACCTGCGTGCGATGACGGCGCAGGCCGGAACGGTCTTCGCCTCCACCCCGCCGAGCGCGTCGGGCACCTCCGGCTTCGGCGGCGGCTTCTCGGGCGGCGGCTTCGGCGGCGGCGGGGGCGGCGGGTTCTAGGACGGTCCCTCCGGACGCGCCCCGCGGTCCGGCCCCCGAGTCCCGCGGCCCTTGCCGGCGCGCCCCCGACGGTGCGAGCCTCCGGCGTCATGGAGCCCTGGCGCGAGCGCGAGGCCGACGTCGCGATCGTCGGCTCGGCGCTCGCGGGGCTCGTCGCGGGCGCGATCCTCACGCGGCACGGCAGGCGGGTCGTCGTCCTCGAGCACGCGGACACGGTCGGCGGGCGCGGCGGGGCCGTGCGGCGCGACGACGGCTGGTGGATCGACTTCGGGCACCGCGACGGCCACGACGTCGGCGACTGCCAGGTCGCGTGGCACTGGGGCGCGGAGGCGGCGCGCGAGGCGGGGGTCGACGTGCGCCTCCGGCCGGTCGCGCCGCCGCTCCGGCTGCATCGCTTCCCGGAGGGCACGGTCCTCGAGAGCGGGCGCTGGGGTGCGGAGGGATTCCTCGCCGCCGCGCGCGACTTCTTCGAGTGTCCGGAGGACGGGCTCGCCGAGCTGGGCGCCGTCGTCGGGCGGCTCGCGACCGCGAGCGAGGCGGAGCGCGCGGCCGCGATCCCGGAGACGCTCGGCGCGTGGCTCCCGGCGCACGTCCGCCACCCCGGCGTCCGCCGCGCGCTCCTCCTCATGGCGACCGTCATCTTCCACCGCCACCCCGCGGAGGCGTCCGTCGGCCGGCTCATGCAGTTCTTCCAGACGCCGAAGGCGGGCCCGTTCATCCCCGACGACGACGAGGTGGGCGGCATGCAGGGGCTCGTCGAGCCGTGGGCGCGCGCGATTCGCGCGCGCGGCGGCGAGATCGCGTGCGGCTGGAAGCCCGTCGAGATCGTCGTCGACGGCGGGCGCGTGCACGGCGCCGTCGCGGTCGACCGGACGAACCTCGTGCGCGAGGTGCGCGCGCCGGTCGTCGTCAGCACGTATCCCGTCTGGGAGCACTTCGACCTGATCGACGCGCGCGCCTTCCCACCCGCGTTCGTCGCCGCCGCCGAGGCGTTGCGCGCGCACCGCGCGGACCTGGTCGGCTGGCAGGCGGGCCTCGCGCGGCTCCCGACCGTCCGGGCGACGGGCGCGCCGGAGCATCACCCGGGATGGAACCGCCTCCTCCGCGGGCCCGAGCGCGAGTACCGTGGCGGGTGGCAGATCGGGTCGATGACGAGCCGGCGCGCCGCGCCGCCCGGAAAGCACGCGCTCGCGCTCGTGATCGCGCGCTGGTTCCGCGGCGGCTCGACGGCGGGCCAGCCGTGGACCGCGGCGCGCGCCGAGCTCGAGGAGGCGATCGCGTACCTCCACCGCTTCTACGCGGACCTGGACGACTGCATCGAGTGGTCGAGCTACCAGTACGTCGCGGCGCCGCAGTCGACGAGCTGGGCGTGGGCGCCGCTCCGCCGCCACGGGCTCGAGGTGGAGACGATCCGCGGCCTCCTCCTCGCCGGCTCGACCGTCGAGGCGCCGGCGGCCGTCGTCGACGTCGGCGCGTGGGCGGGGCTCCACGCGGCGCGCCGCGCGCTCGCGCTGCTCGCCGGTTGAGGGCTCGCGATCGCGCGCCGGAGGGCGCGTCCCCGCCGGGGCGCGTCCGCGCGCCCTCCGCGCCGTCGCCGCGCGGTCGCCGCGGCGGCGGCGCTCGGCGCGCGGCGCTCCCGCGCTGCCGCGCCGACCATCCCGCCGCGGGCCGCGTCTCCGTACCCCCCGCGAGGCATTGCGAGCCGCCCGTCCGGGGCCGACCATCGGCCGGCATTCGATGGACGCCGCGGAACGCCCGACCGAGCGACCGCCCGCCGGCGCGCGGTGCCGGATGCGCGTCCGCATCGAAGGGACCGTGCAGGGCGTCGGCTTCCGCCCGCACGTGTACCGGCTCGCGCGGGCGCTCGGCCTCGCGGGGTGGGTGCGGAACGACCGCGGCGGCGTGCTCGCCGAGGTCGAGGGCAGCCCCGACGACGTCCGCCGCTTCGTCGCGCGCGTCGCGCGCGAGGCGCCGCCGCTCGCCGCCGTCGCGCGCGTCCGGACCCGCGCGGTCCTCCCCACCGGCGCGGCGACCTTCGCCGTCGTCGCGAGCGACGGCCGCGGCGTGCCGTCGACGCCCGTCGCCGCCGACACGGCGACGTGCGAGGACTGCCTGCGCGAGCTGTTCGATCCCGCGAATCGGCGCTTCCGCCATCCGTTCGTCAGCTGCACGAGCTGCGGCCCGCGCTTCACGATCGTGCGCGCGCTGCCCTGGGACCGCCCGCGCACGACGATGGCGCGCTTCGGGATGTGCGCCGCGTGCCGGGCCGAGTACGAGGACCCGGCGGACCGCCGCTTCCACGCCGAGCCGAACGCCTGTCCCGCCTGCGGCCCGACGGTCCGCCTGGCGGACGCCGCCGGCCGCCGCGTCGCCGCGCCCGACGCCGTGCGCGCGGCCGCCGCGGCGCTTCGCGCCGGCGCGATCGTCGCGGTGAAGGGCCTCGGCGGCTTCCACCTCGCGTGCCGGGCCGACGACGCGACCGTGGTCGCGCGGCTCCGCGAGCGCAAGCGCCGCGCGGAGAAGCCGTTCGCGGTCATGGTGCCCGACCTGGCCGCCGCGCGGCGGCTCGCCGTCCTCGACGAGCCCGCCGAGCGCCTGCTCGCGGGGCGCGTGCGGCCGATCGTCCTCGTGCCGCGCCGCGCCGACGCGCCCGTCGCCGCCGGCGTCGCACCGGGGAGCCCGGACCTGGGCCTCCTCCTCCCCTACTCGCCCCTCCACCATCTCCTCCTCGCGGACACCGGCGTGCCCCTCGTCATGACGAGCGGCAACGTGTCGGACGAGCCGATCGTCCATCGCGACGAGGAGGCCGCCCGGCGCCTCGGCCCGATCGCCGACCTCCTCCTCCTGCACGACCGCCCGATCGAGTCGCGCGCCGACGACTCCGTCGTCCGCGTCGTCGCCGCGGGGGCGCGGCCGCGGCCGGTGGTGCTCCGGCGCGCGCGCGGCCTCGCGCCGCGGCCGCTCCGCCTCCCCGTCGCCGCGCCCGTGCCGATCCTCGCCGTCGGCGGCGAGCTGAAGAGCACGTGCACGGTCGTCCGCGGACGGCATGCGTTCACGACGCCGCATCTCGGCGACCTCGGCGACGAGCGCGCCTACCGGGGCTTCGTCGAGGCGGCCGAGCGCCTCTGCCGGCTCCTCGACGTCACGCCCGCCGTCGTCGCGCACGACCTCCACCCCGGCTACCGCTCGACCGCGTGGGCCGCCGCGCTGCCGGGCGTCGAGCGGATCGCCGTGCAGCACCACCACGCCCACCTCGCGAGCTGCCTCGCCGACCGCGGGACCGACGCGCCCACGATCGGCGTCGCGTGGGACGGCACCGGGCTCGGGCCCGACGGCCGGGTGTGGGGCGGCGAGTTCCTGGTCGGCGACCTCCGCGACGTCGAGCGGGCGGCGCACCTCGAGGAGGTCCCGCTTCCGGGCGGCGACGCGGCGGTGCGCGAGCCCTGGCGCATGGCCGCGGCCTTCCTCGCCGCCGCGTACGGCGAGCGCGCGGAGCGGCTCGACCTGGCCCTCGTCCGGCGGCTCGACCGGCCGGCCTGGCGGCTCCTCGCGCGCGCCGCGGCCCGGGGTCTCAACGCGCCGCTCACCTCGAGCGCCGGCCGGCTCTTCGACGCGGTCGCGGCGCTCCTCGGCCTCGGCGACCGGGTGAGCTTCGAGGCGCAGGCGGCGATCGCGCTCGAGGCGCTCGCCGAGCCGGCCGCGGACCGCCTCTACGCCGTCCGCTCGGACGAGGGGATCGTCCGGACGACGGACGTGATCCGCGGCGTCGTCGACGACCTCCTCGCCGGCGCGCCCGCGCCGCGCATCGCGGCGCGCTTCCACGCGACGCTCGCCGACGTCGTCGGGGGCGTCTGTGCGGCGATCCGCGCGCGGACGGGCGTCGGGCGCGTCGCGCTCACCGGCGGCGTCTTCCAGAACGCGTGGCTCTGCGCCGCCGCCGCCCGCTCGCTCCGTGCCGGCGGCTTCCGCGTGCTCCTCCACCGCCGCGTGCCGCCGAACGACGGCGGGCTCGCCGTCGGCCAGGCGGCGGTCGCCGCGCGGCGCCTCGCCGAGGGGGCGAGCGTCTGATGTGCCTCGCCATCCCGGGGAGGGTCGTCGAGGTCTTCGACGATCGCGGGCTCCGCATGGGGCGCGCCGACTTCGGCGGCACGGTGCGGAAGATCTGCCTCGACCCGCTGCCGGAGGCCGGCCTCGGGGACTGGGTCCTCGTGCACGTCGGCTTCGCCCTCAGCCGCGTCGACCCCGAGGAGGCCGAGCGCACGTACCGCGCGCTCGAGGCGCTCGGGCAGCTCGGCGAGCTCGACGCGCCGGAGGTCCTGCCGTGAGGTACGTCGACGAGTACCGCGACGGCCGGGTCGCCGCGCGGATCCTGCGCGAGATCGCGCGCGCGACCACGCGCCCGTGGACGGTCATGGAGGTGTGCGGCGGCCAGACGCACTCGATCGTCCGCCACGGCCTCGACCGCCTGCTGCCGCGGGAGATCGAGCTGGTCCACGGGCCCGGCTGCCCCGTCTGCGTGACGCCGCTCGAGCAGATCGACAAGGCGCACCGGATCGCGCGCCGGCCGGGCCTCGTGTTCACCTCCTTCGGCGACATGCTCCGCGTCCCGGGCTCGGAGACGGACCTCTTCCGGCTCCGCTCGGAGGGCGCCGACGTCCGCATCGTCTACGCGCCCCTCGACGCCGTGCACCTCGCGCAGCGGCTCCCCGACCGCGAGGTCGTCTTCTTCGGCATCGGCTTCGAGACGACGGCGCCCGCGAACGCGCTCGCCGTCGCCCGCGCGGCGGCGCTCGGGCTCCCGAACTTCTCGATGCTCGTCTCGCAGGTGCTCGTCCCGCCCGTGCTCGTCTCGATCCTCCAGTCGCCCGGGAGCCGCGTGCGCGGCTTCCTCGGACCCGGGCACGTCTGCACCGTGATGGGGACGCGGGAGTACGAGCCCATCGCGCGGCACTACCGCGTGCCGATCGTCGTGACCGGCTTCGAGCCCGTCGACCTGCTGGAGGGCGTGCTGCGGACGGTCCGCATGCTCGAGGCGGGCGACGCGCGCGTCGACGTGCAGTACTCGCGCGTCGTCGGGCGCGACGGCAACGTCGCCGCGCAGCGGCTCATGTGGTCGGTGTTCGAGGTCTGCGACCGGAAGTGGCGCGGCGTCGGCACGATCCCGAAGTCCGGGCTCCGGCTCCGCGCCGAGCTCCGCGCCTTCGACGCCGAGCGCCGCTACGAGGTCGACGCGATGGAGACCCACGAGTCGGCCGCGTGCATCAGCGGGCAGATCCTGCGTGGGCTCAAGAAGCCCCCCGACTGCCCCGCGTTCGGCGGCGCGTGCACGCCGGAGCACCCGCTCGGGGCCACCATGGTGTCCGCCGAGGGCGCGTGCGCCGCGTACTGGGCCTACGGCCGCCGGCGCGCGGTGGAGGCGTCGTGACGGGCGCGGTGCTGCGCAAGGCGCGCGAGAGCGCCGCGGTGAAGGAGGAGTTCTTCGCGGCGGAGGCGCCGCGCGTGGCGGCCCTCGCCGAGCGGATGGCGGCGGCGTTCGGGGGCGGCGCGCGGCTCTGGGTCATGGGCAACGGCGGCAGCGCGACCGACGCGCAGCACGTCGCGGTCGAGTTCTTCCATCCGATCGTCGAGAAGCGCCGGCCGCTTCCCGCGGCGGCGCTCGTGAGCGACCCCGCGCTCCTCACCGCGATCGCGAACGACCGCGACTTCGCGAAGGTGTTCGCCGATCAGCTCGCCGTGCTCGCCCGGCCCGGCGACATGGCGCTCGCGATCAGCACGAGCGGGAAGTCGCCGAACCTCGTCCAGGCGCTCGAGGCGGCCCGGCGGCTCGAGCTCCTGACGATCGCGTTCACCGGGAAGGACGGCGGCCGCTTCCCCGCGCTCGCCGACCACTGCTTCGTCGTCCCGTCCTTCAGCATCCACCGCATCCAGGAGACGCACGTCGCGCTCTACCACATCCTCTGGGACTGCGTGCACGTCGCCCTCGGGGAGGACGATGTCCTCTGACGGCGCGGCCTTCTCGCTCGTCTGCCCGGCGCCGCTCGCGGCGTCGGACCGGATCCTCCTCGGCCACGGGAGCGGCGGGAAGATGACGGCCGACCTGGTCGCGCGCTGCTTCCTCCCCGCCTTCCGCAACCCCCACCTCGAGAAGCTCGACGACCAGGCGGTGCTCGCCGTCGACGGCGGGCGGCTCGCGTTCACGACCGACGCGTACGTCGTGACGCCGCTCTTCTTCGCCGGCGGCGACATCGGCACGCTCGCCGTGAACGGCACCGTGAACGACCTCGCGACCGCCGGCGCCCGCCCGCGCTGGGTGAGCGCGGCGTTCGTCCTCGAGGAGGGATTCCCGCTCGCGGACCTCGCGCGGATCGTCGCGTCGATGCGCCGCGCCGCCGACGCGGCCGGCGTCGCCGTCGTCACCGGCGACACGAAGGTCGTCGAGCGCGGGAAGGCCGACGGCTGCTTCATCACGACGACCGGCCTCGGCGTGGTCGCGCACGGACGGGAGATCTCCGCGGACCGCGCGCGGCCGGGCGACCGCGTCGTGCTCTCGGGGCCGATTGCCGAGCACGGCATGACGATCATGGCGGCGCGCGCGGAGCTCGAGCTCGAGACGGCGATCGCGAGCGACACGGCGCCGCTCCACGAGGTCGTCCTCGACCTCCTCGAGGCGGGGGTCGCGGTCCACTGTCTCCGCGACCCGACGCGCGGCGGCGTCGCGACGGCGCTCGTCGAGATCGCCCGCCGCTCGGGCGTCGGCATGGTGCTCGACGAGGGCGCCGTGCCCATCCGCGAGCCGGTGCGCGGCGTGTGCGAGCTGCTCGGCCTCGACCCCCTCTACGTCGCCAACGAGGGGAAGCTCCTCGCGATCGTCCCGGCGCACGACGCGGAGCGGACGGTCGCGCGCATGCGGCGGCACGCCGTCGCACGCGAAGCCTGCGTCGTGGGCGAGGTGGTCGACGATCCGGCGGCGCTCGTCGTCGTCCGCACGACGGTCGGCGGGCGGCGCATCGCGGACATGCTGCCCGGCGAGCAGCTCCCGAGGATCTGCTGATGCACGAGCTGGCGCTCGCGGAAGCCGTCCTGGACGTCGTGCTCGCGCACGCGGGCGGCCGCCGCGTCGCCCGCATCGAGCTGACGGTCGGCCGCCTGCGCCAGGTCGTCCCCGGGGCGCTCGCGTTCGCGGTCGAGCTCGCGGCGCGGGGGACGCCGGCCGAGGGGGCGGCGCTCGCGCTCACCGTCGCGCCGGCCGCCGGGCGGTGCGGCGAGTGCGGCGGCGAGACGGCGCTCGACCGCTTCCCCTTCGCGTGCGCCGCGTGCGGGAGCCTCGCCGTCGTGCCGACGGCCGGCGCGGAGCTCCGCATCGACGCGATCGAGGTGGACGACGACCCGCAGAGCAAGGAGGCGACCCCATGAACGACGGCGGCGCGAAGCCCGGCGTGGACGAGGTCCACGTGCTCTGGATCTCGGAGGGCATGAGCTGCGACGGCGACTCGGTCTCGGTCACCGCGGCGATGCAGCCGAGCATCGAGGAGGTGGTCCTCGGCCTCGTCCCCGGCCTGCCGAAGGTCCACCTCCACAACAAGGTGCTCGCCGTCGAGACCGGCGAGGACTTCGTCGCGCCGTTCCGCCGCGCGGCGCACGGCGACCTCGGCCCGTACGTCCTCGTGATCGAGGGGTCGATCCCGAACGAGAATATCAACGGCGAGGGCTACTGGACGTCGTTCGGGAACGACGAGCAGGGCCAGCCGATCCCGGTGAACCGGTGGATCGACCAGCTCGCGCCGCGCGCCTGGGCCGTCGTTGCGATCGGCACGTGCGCGACCTACGGCGGCATCCACGCCATGGCGGGGAACCCGACGGGCTGCATGGGGCTCGCCGACTACCTCGGCTGGGACTTCCGCTCCGCGGGCGGCATCCCGATCGTCAACGTGCCCGGCTGCCCCGTCCAGCCCGACAACTTCACCGAGACGCTCACCTGGCTCCTCCACCAGGCGGCGGGCCTCGCGCCGATGATCCCGCTCGACGAGCAGCTCCGGCCGACGTGGCTCTTCGGGAAGACCGTGCACGAGGGGTGCGACCGCGCCGGCTACTACGAGCAGGCCGACTTCGCGCGCGACTACAACTCGCCGAAGTGCCAGGTGCGGATCGGCTGCTGGGGCCCGGTCGTCAACTGCAACGTGACGAAGCGCGGCTGGATGGGCGGCATCGGCGGCTGCCCGAACGTCGGCGGCATCTGCATCGGCTGCACGATGCCCGGCTTCCCCGACAAGTTCATGCCGTTCATGGACGAGCCCCCGGGCGGCACGCTGTCCGTGGCGCTCGTCAGCATGTACGGCCCGCTCATCCGGACGCTGCGCGGGATCACGAACCGGACGGCGAACAAGGAGACGAAGTGGCGCCACAACCGGCCGGAGCTCACCTCCGGCTACGACCCGCGCTGGACCGCCCACTGAGGAGACGGACGATGGCGACGATCCACCCCGAGGGCCGCAACCTGGTCGAGATGCACTGGGATCCGATCACGCGCATCATCGGGAACCTCGGCATCTACACGAAGATCGACTTCGACAACCGCGAGGTCGTCGAGTGCAAGAGCACGTCGTCCCTGTTCCGCGGGTACAGCGTGTTCATGAAGGGGAAGGACCCCCGCGACGCGCACTTCATCACGTCGCGCATCTGCGGCATCTGCGGCGACAACCACGCGACGTGCTCCATCTACGCCCAGCAGATGGCGTACGGCGTCAAGCCGCCGCCGCTCGCCGACTGGATCATCAACCTCGGCGAGGCGGCCGAGTTCATGTTCGACCACACGATCTTCCAGGACAACCTCGTGTTCGTCGACTTCTGCGAGCAGATGGTGCGCGAGACGAACCCGGACCTCCTCCAGAAAGCCGAGCGGAAGGAGGCGCCGCACGCGAACGTCCACGGCTACCGGACGATCGCGGACATCATGCGGTCGTACAACCCGTTCACGGGCGCCACCTACAAGGAGGCGCTCCAGATGAGCCGCCTGACGCGCGAGATGTGCTGCCTCATGGAAGGCCGGCACGTCCACCCGTCGACCCTCTACCCGGGCGGCGTCGGCACGGTGGCGACGCCGCAGGTCTTCACCGACTACCTCGTGCGCCTCGTGCGCTTCCTCGACTTCGCGAAGCGCCTCGTGCCGATGAACGACGACGTCTTCGACTTCTTCTACGAGGCGCTGCCGGGCTACGAGCAGGTCGGCCGCCGCCGGACGCTCCTCGGGTGCTGGGGTGCCTTCCAGAACCCCGACGTCTGCGACTACGACTACCGGCGGATGGCCGAGTGGGGCCGCGCCGCCTTCGTCACGCCCGGCATCGTCATCGACGGCGAGCTCGTCACGACGAGCCTCGTCGACATCAACCTCGGCATCCGGATCCTCCTCGGCAGCTCCTACTACGACGACTGGGAGGGCGAAGAGACGTTCGTCCGCGAGGACCCGCTCGGGAACCCCATCGACCAACGCCATCCGTGGAACCAGACGACGCTCCCGAAGCCGCAGAAGCGCGATCTGAACGGCGGGCGCTACAGCTGGGTCATGAGCCCGCGCTGGTACGACAAGCGGACGGGAGAGCACCGGCCGCTCGACACCGGCGGCGGGCCGCTCGCGCGCCTGTGGGCGACGGCGCTCGCGAGACTCGTCGACACGCCGTACGTGAAGGCGACGGGCCGGAGCGTGCAGATCTCGCTCCCGAGGAGCGGCGCCTTCCCGGAGATGCAGTTCGAGTGGACGGTGCCGCAGTGGGCGAACACGATCGAGCGCGACCGGGCGCGCGCCTACTTCGTCGCCTACGCCGCCGGCATGGCGCTCTTCTTCGTCGAGAAGGCGCTCGGCCTCGTCCGCGAGGGACACACGAAGGTGTTCGAGGACTTCGACGTGCCGGACGACGCGATCGGCTGCGGCTTCCACGAGGCGGTGCGCGGCGTGCTCTCGCACCACGTCGTCATCCGCGACGGGAAGATCGCGAACTACCACCCGTACCCGCCGACGCCGTGGAACGCGAGCCCGCGCGACGTCCACGGGACGCCGGGGCCGTACGAGGACGCCGTCCAGGGCCTCCACATCTTCGAGGAGAACGGGCGCGAGAAGTTCAAGGGCATCGACATCATGCGGACGGTGCGGAGCTTCGACCCGTGCCTCCCGTGCGGCGTGCACATGTATCTCGGCAACGGCACGACGCTCCGCACGCTCCACTCGCCGATGCTCGGGACGGGCGGCTGAGCGTGCCGCGCGCGGACGGCGAGGTGCGCGCGGAGGTGGCGCGCGCGGAGGCGTTGCTCGAGCGCGTCGAGGCGCTCCCCGACGCGCGCGCGCGCGCGACCGCGGTCGACTGCGTGGAGGCGCTCGTGCGCCTCTACGGGGAGGCGCTCGCGCGCGTCATGCGCCACGCAGAGGGAACCCCGCTCGCCGGCGCGCTCGCGGACGACGAGCTCGTCTCGCACCTGCTCCTCGTCCACGGCGTCCATCCGGTCGATGTCGGCACGCGCGTCGCGCGGGCGCTCGCCGAGGTGCGGCCGTACCTCCGCTCGCACGGCGGGAACGTGGAGCTGGTGGAGATCCGCGACGGCGTGGCGCGCGTGCGGCTCGCCGGCAGCTGCCACGGCTGCCCGTCGTCGCGTGCGACGCTCCGGGCGGCGATCGAGGACGCCGTCCGGCGCGCGGCGCCCGACCTCGACGGCGTCGAGGCCGAGGGCGTGACGGACGCGCCCGCCGGCGCCGCCTCGGCGTGGGCGCCCGCCGGCACGCTCGCGGAGCTGCCGCTCGGCGCGCCGCACCTCCGGACGGTCGCCGGCCGGCGCCTCCTCTTCCTCCGCGTGCCCGAGGCCGCATACGCGTACGGGGACCGGTGTCCCGCGTGCGGCGCCGATCTCACGGCCGCGACGCTCGCCGACGGCGCGCTCGGCTGCCCCGCGTGCGGCCGGCACTACGACGTCCGCGGCGCCGGGCGCTGCCTGGACGCCCGGGGGCCGGGTCTCGAGCCCGTGCCCCTCCTCGTCGGCGCGGGCGGCGCCGTCCGCGTCGCGCTCCCGGCGGAGGGGGCCGCATGACGCCCGGACCCGACCGCCCGCTCTCGCGGCTCCGGCGCCTCGCGGCGCCGCGGCCGGTGCCGCGGCCCGCGCCGGGCGAGCGGTGCGACCTCTGCGCGGCGCCGATCCCGGACGTGCACCGGCATCTCGCGGACGTCCACCGGCGCGCGCTCGCGTGCGCCTGCGGGGCGTGCGCGATCCTCTTCGACGGGAGGACCGCGGGTCCGGCGCGCTACCGGCTCGTGCCCGAGCGGCGCCGGGAGCTCGTCGGCGTCGCCCTCGACGACGCGGCGTGGGACGCCCTCGGCGTCCCCGTCGCGACGGCGTTCTTCTTCCACGCGACGGCCGCGGACCGCGTGGTCGCGTGCTACCCGAGCCCGGGCGGCGCGATCGAGTCGCTCCCGCCGGGCGACGCCTGGTCCGCGGTCGTCGCGGCGAACCCGGTGCTCGCCGCGATGGCCCCCGACGTCGAGGCGTTTCTCGTCCACCGCGCGCGCGGCGCCCGCGAGCACTGGATCGTGCCGATCGACGCCTGCTACCGGCTCGTCGCCGTCGTGCGCGCGCACTGGAAGGGGTTCGGCGGCGGGAGCGCGGTGTGGGCCGAGATCGCCCGCTTCTTCGAGGGGCTCAGGCGGGGGGCCGAGCGCACCGGCCGGGACGGGCGCGCGCCGGCCGCCCCCAGGGAGGATGCATGGCAGCAGTGAAGGCGAATCTCGTCGTCGGCCGGCCCGCGGTGAGTCCGTCCTGGCCGGCGCACACGAAGGGCGTCCGCGAAGGCAACGCCCGCGGCGCCTACGGCTGGGAGAAGGGCCATCTGAAGGACGGCCGCTCGACGGCGCGCCGCTCGACGGGGATCAACTGGCGGCGACGCAACCCGATCGACCCGAAGATGCCGAACCTCTCGCCGCCGTGATGCCGGCGCTCTCCTTCGCCGTCGACCGCGCCGAGGCGGTGCGCTTCGCGGCGGCGCCGACGCTCGCCTTCACGCTCGGGATCGCGGCGACCGCGCCCGTGCGCTCGATCGCGCTCGACGCGCAGATCCGGATCGCCGTCGGGCGCCGGGCGTACGACCCGGCGACGCAGGCGCGTCTCGTCGACGTGTTCGGCGAGCCCGCGCGCTGGGCGACGACGCTCCACGACCTCTTCTGGGCGCGCGCGGCGGTCGTCGTCGGGGCGTTCGACGGGCGGACGGCGGTCGAGGTGCCCGTCCCGTGCACGTACGACTTCGACGTCGCGGCCGCGAAGTACCTCCACGCACTCGGCGACGGGGAGATCCCGCTGGCCCTCCTCTTCAGCGGCACGGTCTTCTACCTGGACGGCGAGGGCCGCCTGCGCGCCGAGCGCATCCCGTGGGACTGCGAGGCCGCGTTCCGGCTGCCGGTCCGGACGTGGAAGGCCGCCGTCGAGCAGCACTTCCCGCACAGCGCGTGGCTCCGGATCGACCGCGACGTCTTCGGCCGGCTCTCGGCGTACCGCGCGCGCCGCGCGCTCGCGACCTGGGACGACACGGTGGACGCGCTCCTCCGCCGCGCCGAGGGCGAGGCGGAGCCGTAGCATGGATCCGGTCCGGCAGGTCGCCGACGCCGTCCTGTACGAGGGATACCTCCTCTGGCCGTACCGGCGCTCGGCGCTGAAGAACCGACAGCGCTGGACGTTCGGCGGCGTCTACCCCGAGGCGCACGCGCGGGCGAGCGGCGGCCCCGACGCGTCGGTCATGCAGACGGAGTGCCTCCTCGAGGCGGACGCCGGCGCCCGCGTGGACGTGTGCGTGCGCTTCCTCCACGTGGTCGAGCGGCGCGTCGCGCGCGTCGCGGGAACGACGCTCGAGCCCGTCGACGAGCTGGCGGTCGGCGGCGAGCGGTACCTCGCCTGGGACGAGGCGACGGAGCGGGAGGTCGTCGTGCCGCCGTTCGATCCGACGGCGGCCCCGCCTCCCCGCGTCGCGATCGACGTTCCGGCCGGCGAGGCGGTCGAGCGGCTCCGCGCGGCCGACGGGCCCGGGGGCGCGCTCGTCCGGCGCTGGGAGGCGCTCCGCGGCGCGGTCGAGGTCGCGAGCGCGCCGCGCGGCGGGCGCCTCCGCCGGCTCGGGGTGCGGATCGCGAACGCGACGCCGTGGACCGGCGGTCCCCGCGACGCGCTCATCCGGCGCACGCTCGTCGCGGCGCACACGATCCTCCGGGTCGCGGGCGGCCGCTTCGTCTCCCTCATGGACCCGCCGCCCGCGCTCCGCGAGGAGGCGGCGGCGTGCCGAAACGTCGGCACGTGGCCCGTGCTCGCGGGCGCGGAGGGGGACCGGCACGCGATGCTCTCCTCGCCGATCATCCTCTACGACTGGCCGCGCGTCGCGCCCGAGAGCCCCGGCGACCTCTTCGACGCGACCGAGATCGACCAGCTCCTCGTGCTCAACGTGCTCGCGCTCACGGAGGAGGAGCAGGCGGAGATGCGCGCCTCGGACCCGCGGGCGCGCGCGATCCTCGAGCGCTGCGCCGGGCTCACCGAGGACGATCGCATGCGGCTCCACGGGGCGATCCGCGCCCTCCGGCCGCTCCGCGACGGCGGATGGACTTCTGGACGGACATGAGCCGGGCCGCGCCGGCGCGCGTGGTCGTCGACGGCGTCGAGATCGGGCGGGGGAGCCGCGTGCGGCTGCGTCCGGGCCCGCACGCCGACGCGATGGACGCCCTCCTCGCCGGACGGGCCGCCGTCGTCGAAGGCATCGACCAGGACGAGACCGACGCCGTCCGTCTCGCGGTCACGCTCGAGGACGACCCCGGACGGGACCTGGGCGACGCGCGCCTCCCCGGCCATCGCTTCTTCTTCGCGCCCGGCGAGGTGGAGCCCCTCCCGCGCGGCCGGCGCATCCTCGTCGCCGGGATCGGCAACGTCTTCCTCGGCGACGACGGCTTCGGCGTGGCGGTCGCGCACCGCCTCGCCGCGCGCCCGCTGCCGCCCGGCGTGGCCGTCGTCGACTTCGGGATCCGCGGGCTCGATCTCGCCTACGCCCTCCAGGACGACTGGGAGGCGGTCGTCCTCGTCGACGCCGCGCCCCGCGGCGGCGCGCCGGGGACGCTCCACGTGATCGACGGCGCACCGGACGCGGCCGCGGGCGCCGACCTCGCGACGCACGGGATGGATCCCGTGCGCGTGCTCGCGCTCGCACGGCGCCTGGGGCGCGTCCCCGCCCGCGTGCTCGTCGTCGGCTGCGAGCCGGGCGCCGCCGGCGAGACGGACGACGGCGTGGCGGCCGAGCCGAGCCCGCCCGTCCGCGCCGCAATCGAAGAGGCGGTACGGCTCGTCGAGGGCCTCGTCCACGAGATCTCGTCCACGGACGCGAGTCCGGGAAAGGTGGAGCTTCCATGACCTTCGGCCAGATCCTCCTGATCGGCGTCGCCGTCGGCGCGGCGCTCGTGCTCGCGCTCGAGCTTCCCGAGATGCGGCGCTACTACAAGATGGCGACGATGTGACGGAGAACGCGCATGCACCGGACGCGGATCCGCATCGTCGCGGACGCCCTCGACGCGAACGAGACCATCGCGCGCGCGAACCGCGCGGACTTCGACCGGGCGGGCGTCCGGGTCGTGAACCTGATGAGCGCGCCCGGCGCCGGGAAGACGACGCTCCTCGAGCGGACGCTCGCACGGCTCGGGCACGGGGACGGCGCGCCGCGGATCGGCGTGCTCGAGGGCGACGTGCAGGGGACGCTCGACGCCGACCGGCTCGCCTCGCTCCACGTGCCGGTCACCCAGATCGACACCGACCCCGGCTTCGGCGGCGAGTGTCACCTCGACGCGAACATGGTCCGCTCGGCACTCCCCGAGATCCCGCTCGACCGCATCGATCTCCTCGTGATCGAGAACGTCGGCAATCTCGTCTGTCCGGCGGAGTTCCGGGTCGGCGAGGACCACCGGGTCATGATCGCGTCGGTGACGGAGGGCGAGGACAAGCCGCTCAAGTACCCGCTCATGTTCCGCGCCTGCGAGCTCGTCGTCGTGAACAAGATCGACCTGCTCCCCCACCTCGACTTCGACCTCGACCGCTTCCTCGAGCGGCTCGACGCCGTGCACCCCGGCGTGCCGCACATGCTGCTCAGCGCGCGGACGGGCGAGGGCGTGGACGGATGGTGCGACTGGCTGCGCGCGGCCGCGCGCTGAGGGCTCAGCCGAAGAGCGAGAGCTGGCGGCGCGCGCCAGTGATCGCGTCGAAGTCCGCCGTGCCGAGGAAGCGCAGCACCGCGTCCGCGATCGGCTTCAGCTGGTGCGCGACGTAGTGGTCGTAGTCGGGCGGCGCGGTCGTCTCGCCGACCGCCTCCGGCCCGGCGCGCGTCACGACGTAGGTGACGATCCGGCCCGCGGCCGCCTGCTTCCGCGCCGCCTTCACGTGGGGCGGCGTCGTCTTCGTGTAGGCGTCGAGGGGCTTGCGGACCGCCTTCCGGTACGCGAGCTCGTCGTCGAAGCGCCCGGCGCGGAGCGCCGCGACGAAGTCGCGCACGAAGCCGTCGACGGGGCGGTCGTGGAAGACGAGGTCGAGGAGCTCCCGCTGGAAGCGGCGCGCGACGCCGCTCCAGTCGCGCCGCACCGCTTCGAGGCCGACGATCTCGACCGTGCCGTCGTCGAGGAGCCCCGCGTAGCGCTTCTTGCTCCCCGTCGCGCCGCGGCGGATCTCGGGCATGAAGAAGCGCGCGTAGACCTTCTCGAATTCCAGCTCGAGGTGGCTCTCGCAGCCGAAGTCGCGCGCGATCGCCGCGGCGACGGCGCCGGCGATCTCCGCGCGCAGCGCCTCCGCGCGCTCGGCGGCCCGCGCCGTGTCCGGCTCGGCGACGTCGACGAAGAGGGAGTCGGTGTCGCCGTAGATGACCCGGTGGCCGAGCGCCGCGACCGTGTCCGCCGCGAGGCGGATCACGTGCTGGCCCGCCGTCGTGATCGCGTTCGCGACCGCGGGCGAGAAGAGCCGCGAGGCCGGCGAACCGAGGACGCCGAAGAGCGAGTTCATGAGGATCTTGATCGCCTGCGCCTCGACCGCGTCGCCCTTCGCGCGCGCGCGCCCGCGGGCCTCCCAGAGCCGCGCGACGAGCGCCGGCAGAATGCCCGGCTCGTCCCGCCGGAAGCGGGCGCCGCCGGGCGTCGCGACGGCGTCGCCCGCCGCGCGCTCGGGCGGCACGAAGGTGAGCGGGTCGATGTTGAAGGTGCGGATGAGGCTCGGGTAGAGGCTCTTGAAGTCGAAGACGAGGATGTTGCGGTAGAGGCCGGGGCGCGACTCGAGCACGAGGCCGCCGACGATCGCGTCCGGGTCCGCGTCGTCGGCACCCGCGACCGAGGGCGCGACGCGCCCGCGCGCGCGGAGCGCGTTCAGGTAGAGCGAGTCGACGGCCGCGATCTGCGCGCTCACGCGGTCGCACTGCATGCCCGTCTGGAGGCTCCGCCGGACGGCCAGCTCGACGAGGCCCGTCCGCTCGAGGATGGCGAGCACGAGCCGCGCGTCCTCGAGGTTGTACGCGACGAGCGCCGCGGGGTCGTCGCGGTACGCCGCCTCGATCTCGGCGCCCCGGTGCTCGCCCGCGAAGAGCTTCCCGCGCCCGAGGATCGCCTGCGCCGCCGTCTCGAGCCGGTAGTCCTCGAGGCGGACGAACGAGGAGCGGAGGAGGGCCAGGCCGTCCAGCACGAGCCGGCCGCAGAGGATCGCGCGCGGCTCGCGCGTGAAGGTCTGGTCGCGCCGGATGTCCAGCTCGTCCTCGGTCCGCCCGAGGGCGCAGCGGAGCCCGTGGCGCCGGCAGAGCCGCAGCACGACGCCCAGGTCGAACTCGCAGACGTTCCAGCCCGTCAGCACGTCGGGGTCGACGGCGCGGACGTGGGCGAGGAAGCGCTCGACGCACGTCCGCTCGTCGCGCACGACCTCGGCGCCAGGGACGTCGCGCGGGTGGACGAGGAAGACGCGCTCCCCGCCCGCGCCGGCGCACGCGATCGAGTAGAGCCGGGCGCCGTCGAGGCTCGTCTCGACATCGAGGGAGAGCACGCGGAGCGTCGGCGCGAAGTCCGCGGGCGCGAGCGCCGGGTTGCGATAGACGCGGCCGACGCCGGGCCGGCGCTCCCACGGACCCTCGACCGTGAAGCCGCCCCGGATGCCCCGGTCGATGAGGTAGCGGTAGGCGAAGCGGAGGTCCGCCTCGAAGCAGGCGACGCCCGCCTCGCCGAGCCGCGTGCGGAGCGGCGGGACGTCCTGCGGCACGGCGACCTCGACGCGCACGACGGGCTCGCCGGCGAAGGTGCAGAGCCCGCTCGGCACGACGCGCGCCCCGGACGCCGCCGCTGCGACGGCGCCGGCGTCGGCGGCGCGGACGAAGAAGTACGGCGCCTGCCGGTCGTCGACGAGGAGCGCGGGCTCGCCGCGCTCGAGGACGGCGTGGAGGTGCACCTCGGGCCGGCCGCGCACGAGCCGGTAGGTCGGCGTCAGGATGAAGCCCCGCTCCACGGGAGCATATTGACGGCCGCCGCCGGGCCGCGCCAGGGGTGGCTCGGCCGCGCCCGCGCACCACATGGCGACGCCGCCGCTCTAGAAGGCCGACCCGAGATGGATCTCGAGTCGGGGCCGGAGGCGAGAGTGCGATGAGTGGTGGGAGAGCACGAAGATGGACGCTCGGGAGGATCCGGCCTCGCGCCCCGCCCGGAGACGAGAGACGCCACGGCGAGGAGGGCTTCCATCCAGGATCAGGGCTTCTCTGCGAGGAAGTCGATCTGACCGCTAACGACGAGCCGCTCGGCGTGCACCTCTGCCGGCGTCCTCGCCGCGAGCCACCGCCTGCCCTCAGCGAGGACGCGCGGGTGCAGGCGATATCGGCGCAGACGGCGTTCGAACGCACCGAGCCGCCGGAGGACCCAGCGCGTGGGCGCCGAGACGGGGCCCGGCATCTCCGCCAGGCTGTCGAAGACGAGCCAGCCGTCCTCCGGCCAGATGCCGCGGACGACGAGCCCAGCCGTGCGGAGCACGTGGAGCAGCCCGTCGGGTGCGAGGTGGAAGAACGAGTGATGGTGGTAGGGCTCGAGGAAGGCCGCGCTCCCGGCGAAGACCCCGCCAGAGCGAAGCACGCGGCTCACCTCTGCGACGGCGAGGAAGGGATTCGCGACGTGCTCGAGCACCGCATTGGTCACGACGTGGTCGAAAGCAGCGGCACGAAACGGCAGCCGGTGTACGTCGGCGAGGACGTCGGCGTCTTGGCCCTCCGCGTCGACGCCGACGTAGCGGTGACCGAGGTCGGCGACCGGCCGGCGGTACTCCGCGCGGCCGCAGCCCCAGTCGAGGACATCGAGCCGGCGGCCGCGACTGGCCAGGATGGACAGCTGCCGCGGGCTCGTACGTGGGGGGGCGGGATCGTGCCAGGCGCCGTCGGGCGGCGGGCTCCAAGGCGGCCACTCGACCGGGCCCTGGGCGAGAGGGATATCGAGCGGGACACGAGCGGTCGCGGAGACGAAGCAGCGGAGCTGGCCGTCGCGCCATGGGTAGATACGGTTGCAACCCGGGCACACGAGGCCGCCGGCGCTGGACCCGGGCGGCAGCGCGTGGGCGCAGTCGGGACACTCGAGCCGATCGGCAAACCAGGGCGGGAGTGGAAGCGGCTTCTCGGTCGCTATGATGGGCCACGTAGCCTGCCGAGCGGCCCTCGACAAGCGCCAGCCCCAACCACGAGCGCCGATCCCTACTCGAAGAGCGCGAAGTTGAGCGCCTGGTCGAGGTCCGCCTCGAAGACGTCGAGCACGCGGTCGAGCGCGGCCGGCGAGAGGCGGAGCCGCGCCCAGGCCGCGGCGTCGATCGGCGGGACGAGCGGGTCCCCGCCGAACCCGTAGCCGAGGGCGCGAACGAGCGCGTCGGCGACGTGGACGATCGCGGTCTCGTTCGGGGCCGCCGCCGCGTGGGCGGGCGCGTGGTGGTGGTGGATCGGCTCCGCGAGGCAGGCGGGGAAGCCCCAATGCTCCACCAGCCAAAACGCGACGTCGGTGTGGTCGACCCCGAGCAGCTCGCGCTCGCAGCGGCGGAATGGCAGCCCCTCGGCGGCGGCGCGCGCGAGGAGGCGCTCGAAGACGTCGGGCAGCTCCTTCAGGAGGACCACCTTCCCGAGGTCGTGCAGGAGCCCCGCCGCCGTCGCCTCCTCGGGCTGCGCGAGGCCCGTCACCTTCGCGAGCGCGCCCGCGGCGACCGCGCACCCGAGCGAGTGCTCCCAAAAGCCGCGCAGCGAGACGTTCTCGACGTCGAAGACGGCGCTCGAGAGCACGAGGCTCCGCGTGACGATGGCGCCGAGCACGACGAGCGCCTGGCTCACGCGGCCGACCTTCCCCTGCGTGCCGTAGAAGGCCGAGTTCGCGAGGCGGAGCGTCTGCGACGTGAGCGCCTGATCCACCTCGATCAGCTCGGCGATGCTCTCGAAGTTCACGTCCGCGTCCTCGAGCGCGCGCGCGACCGCCTCGAGCTGCTTCGGCAGGGTCGGCACCGCCTTGAGACGGGCGAGGCGCCGGCGGAGCGCGTCGGCGCCCGCCGGCTCGACCCGCATCGGCCCCGCGTCGCTCATGGCTTCGCCGGAGCGGGCGCGACGCCGGGGTCGTCGGCGAGCCGCGCCGCCCGCTTCGCGAGGTGCCGGGCGATCGCGTCGCGCAGCTCGCGGAGCGCGGCGTTCCGGACGTCGGGGCCGAAGCGCTCGTCGAGCGCCGCCAGCTCCTCCTCGAGCGGCCGGATCGTCTCCCAGCTCTGGAGCGCCTCGCCGTCGGCGACGAGGACGCTCTGGACCGCCATGGTGCGGAGCACCCGGACCACCCGGCTTCCGAGCTGCGTCCCGGCGCCGGCGACCAGCTTGCCGTCGGGGTCGAAGATCGGGCTCGCGAGCCGCATCCCCGGCTTGACGAACTGCAGGTGCACGCGAACGGGCATGGCTCCCCTCCGGATCCGTATCTCGGCGGTCCGCGCGCCCCACTTGAGCGCGCGCCGGAACCAGCCGCTGTCGCCGCTGCGGCGCCGGCGCGGAATTCGACAATTTCTCGACGCTCCGTGCACGCGTGCGGCACGCCGCCACGGGACGTCGGGTGGCATGGCCGTTGCTGGTTTCGCGCGCATGGCTCCGAGCGCGGCAACGGCGCAGGTCCGCCACCGAGCGGCGTGGGATGCCCCGCCGCGCTCACCCGCGCAGGAGCGCTTCTTCCGCGAGCTCATGTCGACGCAGCAGCTGCCGTCGGCCCCCGAGATCGCGCAGCGGATGCTCGTCGCGGTGAACCGCGACGACTCGAGCGTCCAGGACCTCGCGAAGCTCATCGCGCGTGACCAGTCGCTCACGGCGCGCCTCCTCCGGCTCGCGAACTCGTCGTTCTTCGCGATTCGCGGCGGCGTCCGGAGCATCCCGCAGGCCGTGACGCTCCTCGGCTTCGCGCGCGTCCGCGACATCGTCCTCGGCCTCTCCGTCTGGAGCACGCTCAAGGGCAACGACGCGCGCGGCAAGCAGTACCGGCGCGCGATGTGGATCCACACGGCGACGGTCGCCGCCGCGGCGAAGATCCTCGCCGAGCGGACGGGCGGCGACGGCGCGACCGCGTTCGCGGCGGGCCTCATGCACGACGTCGGGAAGCTCGTGCTCGGAATGCGGCTCGGCAAGACGTACTGGGCGCTGCTCGACGAGGCGAAGGAGAAGGGCGAAGCGGCCGCGGCCGTCGAAGAGGAGGCGTTCGGCGTCCACCACGGGACGGTCGGCGGGTGGATGCTCCAGCTCTGGCAGCTCCCCGCTTCGCTCATCGATCCCGTCGCGCTCCACCACGACCCGCTCGAGCCGGAGTTCGGCATGGACCTCGTCGCCTCCGTCGCGGTCGCGAACCGGCTCGTCGAGGCGACCGACGCGGAGACCGGCACGGCGCGCGACGAGGTGCTCGAGGAGATCCGCGGCTTCGCACCCGGCCTCCTCGACGGCGACGCATGGCGCGAGATGTACGCGTCGCTCGCGCGCGAGCAGCAGGCCGTCGCGACGATCTTCGACGTTGCGTAGGCCGCGCTACGACGCCGGGAGCCCGCGGGCGACGAGCGCGCGGCTCCGAGCCCAGCGGTAGTCGGGTTTGCCGCTCGGGCTCCGCACCAGCTCGTCGACCATGACGGTCGTCTTCGGCAGCTTGTAGCGCGCGAGGTGCTCGCCCGCGAACGCGACCAGCTCCTCGGCCGTCGGGCGCGTGCCCGGGCGCGGCTGGACGACGGCGGTCACCTGCTCGCCGAAGCGCTCGTCCGGCGTGCCGACGACGACGGCGTCGTAGACCGCCGGGTGCCGGCGCAGCACCTGCTCCACCTCCTCGGGGTAGACCTTCTCGCCGCCCGTGTTGATGCAGACGGAGCCGCGGCCGAGCACGCTGATCGACCCGTCGGGGCGGTAGTGCGCGTGGTCGCCGGGGACGGCGTAGCGGGTGCCGCCGACGACGGGGAACGTCTTGGCGGTCTTCGCCGGGTCCTTGTAGTACCCGAGCGGGACGTGCCCCGACTTCGCGAGCCAGCCCGTCTCCGTGCTCCCGGGCGCGACGACGCGCGTCAGGTCCTCGCTCAGCACGTGGGTGTTCGCCATCGCGAAGCTGCCGGTCGTGACGCCCTCGCCCGCGCGGCTCGCGTGCGTGCCCTGCGCACCCGTCTCCGACGCGCCGAAGCCGTCGATCACGGTCACGTGCGGGAGGCGCTCGATGAGCGCGGCCTTGTGGTGCGCCGAGAGGAGCGCGCCGCCGGACGCGACGAAGAAGAGGCCCGAGAGGTCGTACGAACCGCGCTCGAGCTCGTCGAGCAGCGGCCGCGCGAACGCGTCGCCGACGATGACGAGGAGGATCACCTTCTCGCGCTCGACGGTGCGCCAGATGTCGGCGGGGTCGACGTGCTCGGGATGCGTCTGGAGCACGACCGTGCCGCCGGTGTGGAGGCAGCCGAAGGCGAGCCATTGCGCGGCGCCGTGCATGAGCGGCGGCGCCGGCATGAGGCGCATGAACGCACCCGCCTCCGCCTGCGCCACCAGGTCCGCCACCGTGTCCGGCGCGGGGCCGCCGGGCGGCCGCCCCGTCATCGCGCCGAAGTAGATGTCCTCCTGTCGCCAGAGCACGCCCTTCGGCGCGCCCGTCGTCCCGCCCGTGTAGAGCACGTAGAGGTCGTCCGGCGACGGCGCGACGTCCGGGCCGCGCGGGTCGGCCGCGGCGAGGGCGGCCTCGTAGTCGAGCGCGCCGGGGAGGAGCGGCTCGCCCGACCCGTCCGCGACCTGGAGCAGGAGCCGCAGGCGCGGGAGGCGCTCCCGGATGCGCGTGAGCGTCGGCGCGAAGCGCGCGTGGTAGACGAGCCCCACGGCGTCGGAGTCCTCGAGGAGGTAGAGCAGCTCCTCGTCGACGTAGCGGTAGTTCACGTTGAAGGGCGCGACGCGCGCGCGGAAGCAGCCGAGCATGCCCTCGATGTATTCGGGGGAGTTGAGCAGGTAGAGGCCCACGTGGTCCTGGCCCGACTCGTGGTTGCGGAGGGTCGCGCGCTCGCGATGGACGCCGTACCCGTGCGCCGCGAGCACGCTGGCCAGCCGGCGCGCGCGCTCGGCGACGACCCCGTAGCCGAGGCGCCGCGTGCCCTGCACGATCGCTTCGCGATCGGGATAGGCGGCGGCGAGTCCCTCGAAGGCAAGCGCCAGGTTCATGGGGCGAGACAACCAAGAAGCCGGGGAGAGTGCAACAGATGAACGGCCCCCGCGACCCCGGCATCGAGCTCTTCCGCGTGGCCGGCGTGCAGATCGCCATCGACTGGTCCTGGCTCGTGATCTTCCTCCTCGTCCTCTGGAGCCTCGCCGCCGGCTACTTCCCGCGCGCGTATCCCGGCTACGGCCGGCCGGCCTACCTCGGCATCGGCGCGGCCGCGACCTGCCTCTTCTTCGCCTCGGTCCTCCTGCACGAGCTGGCGCACGCGGTCGTCGGGAACCGTCTCGGCGAGCGCGTCCGGCGCATCACGCTCTTCGTCTTCGGCGGCATGGCGCACCTCTCCGGCGAGCCGGCGACCGCGCGTACGGAGCTCCGCATCGCGGCGGTCGGTCCGCTCACGAGCCTCGTTCTGGCCGGCGTGTTCTGGGGCGGGTCGCGCGCGGCCGCGGCGACGCAGACGACGCCGCTCGTCGTCGCGATGCTCGAGTACCTCGCCGCGATCAACCTGGCGCTCGCCCTCTTCAATCTCCTGCCCGGCTTCCCGCTCGACGGCGGCCGGATCCTCCGGAGCGTCCTCTGGATGCGCTCGAAGGACCTCCGCCAGGCGACGGCGCGCGCCGCGGACTGGGGCGTCGGCATCGCGTTCGGGCTCATCGGCCTCGGCGTGGTGAGCATCTTCGGCGGCAGCCTGGTCGGCGGCCTCTGGCTCGTCTTCATCGGCATGTTCCTCCGCGGCGCGGCGCGCACGAGCTACGAGAACGTCGTCGTGACGCGCGCGCTCGGCGGCGCGCGCGTCCGCGACGTGATGATCACCGATCCGGTCACCGTCCCCGCCGACGCGTCGGTCGAGGAGGCGGTCGAAAGCGGGTTCCTCCGGCACGGCTTCGGCGGCTTCCCGGTCTCGGAGGGCGGCCGGGTGGCGGGCCTCGTCTCGCTGCGCGACGTGCTTCACTGTCCCGCCGCCGACCGCCGGCGCCGCCGGGTCCGCGACGTGATGCAGCCCCTCGGCCCCGAGCTCGCGATCCCCGCGCGCGCGAGCGTCGGCGACGCGCTCCGGCGGATGACCGACGCCCAGGTCGGGCGGCTCCTCGTCACCGACGACGGCCACGTCGTCGGGCTCGTCACGCGGACGGGCATCGTCCGCTTCGTCCAGTTCCGCACCGAGCTCGAGCGGAGCTGAGTTGACACGGCCGTCGCGGCCGGGCTAGCGGCGCGGCCATGCGATCGGTCTGGATCACGCGCACCGGGCCGCCCGAGGCGCTCGAGGTCCGCGACGGGCCCGAGCCCGTGCCCGGCGCCGGCGAGGTCCTGATCCGCATCCACGCCTCGGGCGTGAACTTCGCGGACGTGATGGCGCGTCTCGGCCTCTATCCCGACGCGCCGCCTCGGCCCTGCGTCGTCGGCTACGAGGTGGCGGGCACGGTCGAGCGCACCGGCGCGGGCGTCGACGGCGCGCTCGCGCCAGGGCGCCGCGTCCTCGCGCTCACGCGCTTCGGCGGCTACGCCGAGGCGGTCGCCGTCCCGGCGGCGCAGGTGTTCCCGATCCCCGATCGCATGCGCTTCGAGGAGACCTCACCGCGGTCCTCATGCTCCGGCATTTCGCGAACCGCCTCGCGCTCCTCGCGGGCTGGGAGGCGGGCCGCATCCGGCCCGTCGTCGGAAGGACGTTCCCGCTCGCGGACGCCGCGGGCGCGCACCGCTTCATCCAGGAGCGGCGGAACGTCGGAAAGGTCGTGCTGACGTGCTGAAGCTCTACCTCCACCCGCTCTCCACCTTCGCCCGCCGCGTGCGGATCGCGTGCCTCGAGAAGGGCATCGCCGTCGAGGAGATCGAGCTCGACATGGCGGCCCGCGCGCACCGGGCGCCCGAGTACCTGAAGCTCAACCCCTACGGCCGCGTCCCGACGCTCGTCGACGGCGACTTCGTCCTCTACGAGTCGACGGCGATCCTGGGGTACCTCGAGGCGATCCATCCGAAGCCCCCGCTCGTACCCGCCGACCCGAAGGGGCGGGCGCTCGTCGACATGCACGTGAAGCTCTGCGACCTCCAGATGACGCGCCAGACCGGCACGATCATCTTCGCGAAGCGCTTCCTCCCGAAGGAGCGCTGGGACGAGGCGGCGATGGCGCAGGCGAAGAAGGAGATCGAGCGCCACCTGGCGATCGTCGAGACGCAGATCGCCGGGAAGCCGTTCATGGTCGGCGAGCGCTACTCGCTCGTCGAGGTCTGCTACACGCCGTTCGTCGAGTTCCTGCCGCTCATGGAGGTGACGCCCCCGCCGGCCGTCGCCCAGTGGGTCGGGCGGATGCTCGAGCGCCCGAGCGCGCAGGCGACGAGGCCCGCCGTCTGACGCCGCTCGTGGCGACCGTGGTGCAGGACGGGCAGCTCCGCTGCGTCGTCTCCGCCGCCGCGCACGCGCCCGTCGACGTGCCAACCTCGGCGTCGACGCCGAGGGCCCCGGCGCCGACGTCCTCGTCGACGTGCACCGGCTCCCGTTCCGCGCGGCGGCCTTCGATCACGTCGTCACCAACGCGGTGCTCGAGCACGTCGCGAATCCGTTCCGGGCCGTCGCCGAGGTGAGCCGCGTGCTGCGCCCGGGCGGCGTCTTCGCCGGGAGCGCGGCCTTCCTCGAGCCCTATCACGACCGCTCGCGGTTCCACTTGGCGCCCGACGGGCTCCTGCACGTGCTGCGCTCGGCGGGGCTCGCCGTCCGCGGCATCTGGCCGCAGGAGGGCTGGCTCGTCTTCGACAGCCTGGCGGAGATGCCCGGCCCCGTTTCGGCACCGACGCGCTGGGTCCTCCGCCGGCTCGGGGCCTTCGAGCGCCGCCTCCGGCGCCGGCGCCTCCATCCGCGCGCGACGGCCGAGGGCCGGCGCTGGCTCGCTGCGCGGACGCCGGCCGAGCTCGACGCCGAGCGGCTCCACGTCGCGGGCCAGATCGACTTCGTCGCCGAGAAGCCCTGATCCCGACCCACCCGCGCCGGACGGGGCCGTCAGAGCGCGAGGCCGACGAGCGCACCCGACACGACGAGCCAGGCGGAGCCGACGCGCGTCGCCACTAGGAGGACGGCGCTCGCGAGCGCGAGCGCCGCGGTCGGGAGGTCGACGATCGCCGCGCGTCCGAGCTGCCAGGCGACGACCGCCATGAGGGCGAGCGCCGCGGCGTTGACGCCGTCGAGGAAGCCGGCGGAGGCGGGCGCGCGGCGGAGCCGCGGCAGGAGCGGCCCGCTCGCGGCGACGAAGACGAAGGCGGGGAGGAAGATGCCCGCCGTCGCGACCGCCGCGCCCGGCGCGCCGGCGAGGAGGTAGCCCACGAAGGTCGCCGCCGTCGACACCGGCCCGGGCGTCGCCTGGCCGATCGCGACCGCGTCGAGGAGCTCGGTCTCGGTGAGCCAGTGGAGCCGCTCGACGAGGTCGGCCCGGAGGAAGGCGAGCAGCACGTAGCCGCTCCCGAACAGGACCGAGCCGATCTTCGCGAAGACGAGGAAGAGCGGCACGAGCCCGACGGCCGGCGCCGCCGCGGCGGCCGGGGCGCTGCCGGCGGCGGCGAGGCCGGCCGCGAGCCCGGGCCGTCCGATCCGGGCGAGCGCCCCGGCGCCTCCGGCCGTGAGCAGCAGCACGATCGGGCTCGCGCCTGCGACGTCGAGCGCCGCGACGACGAGTGCGACCAGCACGAGCGCGGGCGTGGCGAGCGCCGTCCGGCCGAGCCGCCAGAGCGCCTGGACGACGACGGCGATCACGACCGGCCGGACACCGCGCAGCACGCTCGCCGTCGCCGGCAGGCGGCCGAACCGCACGTACGCCGCCGCGCACCCGGCCACCAGGAGCGTCGCGGGCACGATGAAGCACACGCCCGCCACCACGAGCCCGGCCGCCCCCGCCCGCCGCCGGCCGGCGTGCATCGCCACCTCGGTCGAGTTCGGGCCGGGGATCAGATTCGCCGCGCCGATCAGGTCGAGGAACTCGCCGCGCGCGAGCCAGCCCCGGCGCTCGACCAGCTCGTGCTCCATGAGCGCGACGTGCGCCGCCGGTCCGCCGAACGCTGTCGCCCCGAGGCGCGCGAAGACCAGCGCGAGCTCGACGAGGCGCTCGCGCGCCCCGCTCGCCGGGCCCATCATCGGGTAGAGGTGCGCCAAACGCGGGCCGACGTCAACGGCGGCGGTTCCCCGGGGATGGCCGCCTTGCCCCGCCGGTCGCACCTGTCCTAGCAGGGCGCCCATGCCCGACGCCGCCGCCACGACGGGAGCGCCGCCCCGGGCCACCGGCGCGCGGGCGCGGCTCGTCCTCGCCCTCGCCGCCGTCGCGGCCGCGCTCGCCGCGGCACGCCTGCTCCCCGTCGACCGCTGGCTTCTCGACTTCGTCGCGTGGGTCCGGAGCGCCGGGATGGTGGGCGTCGTCGTCTTCGTCGCGGCCTACGTGCTCGCGTGCGTCTGCTTCCTCCCCGGCTCGGTGCTGACGCTCGGGGCGGGCTTCGCGTACGGCGTCGCCGCCGGCACGCCGATCGTCTGGGTCGCGGCGAACCTCGGCGCGACGCTCGCCTTCCTCCTCGGCCGCACGGTCGCGCGCGAGTGGGTCGCACGGCGCGTCGCCGCCCACCCCCGCTTCGCCGCCGTCGACCGTGCCGTCGGGCGCCAGGGATTCCGCATCGTGCTCCTCACCCGGCTCTCCCCCGTCTTCCCGTTCAACCTCCTCAACTACGCCTACGGCGTGACCGGCGTCGCGCTCCGCGACTACGTCCTCGGCTCGCTCCTCGGGATGATCCCGGGGACCGTCCTGTACGTCTACCTCGGCTCGCTCGTGACGAGCGTCACCGAGCTCGCGAGCGGGCGGCGGCCGGGCGGCGCCGCGCGCGAGGTCTTCTACGTCCTCGGGTTCGCGGCGACGGTCGCCGCGACCGTCGTCGCGACGCGGATCGCGCGCCGCGCGCTCGCCGAGACGACCGCGGAGCCCGCGCCGTCCGGCGAGGCGCCGGGCGACGCGCCGCTCGTCCTGCCGGACGACGAGCCGAACCGGGCGCTCGTCGCCGCCGTGCACCCGCCCGGATGGCGGAACCCGGCGCCCGCGGGACGCTACAACCTGGTCGTCCTGGGCGCGGGGACCGCGGGCCTCGTCTCGGCGGCCGGCGCGGCGGGCCTCGGCGCCCGCGTCGCGCTCGTCGAGCGCGGCCTCATGGGCGGCGACTGCCTGAACGTCGGCTGCGTCCCGTCCAAGGCGCTCGTCGCCGCGGCGCGGGTCGCCGCGACGGCGCGGCGCGCCGGCGAGTACGGCGTCCGCACCGGGCGCGTCGACGTCGATTTCCCCGCGGTCATGGCACGCATGCGGCGGCTCCGCGCGCGCCTCGCGCCGAACGACGGCGCCGCCCGCTTCACCGCGCTCGGCGTCGACGTCTTCCTCGGCGCGGGCCGGTTCACGGGGCCGACGACGGTGGAGGTCGGCGGGGCGACCCTCGCGTTCGCGCGCGCCGTCGTCGCCACGGGCGCGCGCCCGGCGACGCCCCCGATCCCCGGCCTCGCGGCGGTCGGGCACCTGACCAACGAGAGCCTCTTCTGGCTGACCGAGCTGCCGCGCCGGCTGGCCGTCGTCGGCGGCGGGCCGATCGGCTGCGAGATGGCGCAGGCGTTCGCGCGCTTCGGGAGCGAGGTCGTGCTCTTCGAGACGGGCCCGCGCGTGCTCCCGCGCGACGACGCCGACGCCGCGGCGATCGTCGCGCGGCGGCTCGCGGCGGACGGCGTGCGCCTCCTCCTCGGCGCCCGCGTCGTGCGCGTCGCGCGCGACGGCGGCGAGACCGCCGTCCACTTCGAGCACGGCGGACGCCCGGACCGGATCGCGTGCGACCGGATCCTCGTCGCGGTGGGGCGCGCGCCGAACCTCGACGGTCTCGGCCTCGACGCGGCCGGCGTCGCGGCGACCCGCGAGGGCGTCACGGTGAACGACTTCCTCCAGACGACGAACCCGCGCGTGTACGCCGCGGGCGACGTGGCGTCGCGCTTCCAGTTCACGCACACCGCCGACGCCCTCGCGCGGATCGTGCTCGCGAACGCGCTCTTCCTCGGACGGCGGCGGGCGAGCGCCCTCGCCGTGCCGTGGTGCACGTACACCTCGCCGGAGGTGGCGCACGTCGGCCTCTCGGCGGACGAGGCCCGCGCGCGCGGATGGGACGTCCGGACGATCACCGTCCCGCTCGCGGACGTCGACCGCGCCGTCCTCGACGGCGAGGACGACGGCTTCCTCCGGGTCCACCACGCGAAGGGCCGGCTCCTCGGCGCGACGCTCGTCGCCGAGCACGCGGGCGACACCATCTCCGAGCTGACGCTCGCGATGGCGGGCCGGCTCGGCCTCGGGACCCTCGCCGCGACCATCCACCCCTACCCGACGCAGGCGGAGGCGCTCCGGAAGGCGGGCGACGCGTACAACCGGGCGCGGCTCGGGCCGCGCGGCGCGCGGCTCCTCGCGCGCTGGCTCGCGTTCCGGCGCTGAGCCGCGTGCGAGCCGCTTCACCCCATCACGTGACTTGCGGAGCGGCGGCGCCGGCGGGCCTAATCCGCGCCCGAGGAGGAGCCATCGGATGACGCATCTCGTGAGGACCGCCACGCTCGCGGCGCTGGCCGCGCTCGCCGTCACCGTGCCGTCGGTCGCGGCCTTCGCCGCGGACGACGCGGGCCAGATCGTCACGCCGCAGCGGATGGAGGACGTCGCCGCCGTCCGCGACGTGAGCGTCGCGGACGGGCAGGTCTCGGGCATGGTCGAGAACCGCACGCCCGACACCCTGCGAGACGTCCGGCTCCGGATCCACTCGCTCTGGCTCTGGAAGCGGGAGTTCCGGCCGGGCGAGGACGACAGGTCGCGGGTCGACTACTACGTCCTCCCGCAGGAGATCCCGCCGCACGGCACCGCGCGCTTCACGGCGCCCGCGGCCGTCACGTCGCACGCCGACGGCCGCTACGAGACGCACGTCACGGTCGCGGACGTGACGGTGGTCGCAACCCCGGGCGGCGCGCCCGGCGCCGGCACCTCGGGCGGCGCGGGCGGACCCGCCGCGTCCCCGTCGGCGCCGTGACGCCGCCGGGGTCGGCAGCCGCCGCGCGGCCTGGCATGATGCCGCCCGTGTCGGCCGCGGACGTCGTCTGGGACCTCTCGCCGCTCTACGCGGGCCCCGATGATCCGCGCCTGGAGGCGGACATGGCCGAAGCCGCACGCGCGGCCGCGGCGTTCGCCGCCCGGCATCGCGGCCGGCTCGCGACCATCGCGGCCGGCGAGCTGGCGCGCGCGCTCGTCGAGTACGAGACGATCGAGGAGCTCGGCCGCCGGCCGAGCTTCTACGCGTCGCTCCTCTTCGCCGCGGACACGGCGAGCGAGGCGGCGCGCCGGCTCGTCGAGCGGACGCGGGAGGCGTGGATCGACGTCGTCAACGAGCTGACGGCGTTCGAGATCGAGATCAAGGAGCTGTCCGACGAGCGCTACGCCGCGCTCGTCGCGGACCCCGCGCTCGCGAGCGCCCGCCACTGGATGGACGACCTCCGCCGGCTTCGCCCGCACACGCTCTCGGAGGCGGAGGAGCGGCTCATCAACGAGAAGAACCTCGCCGGGCGGGACGCCTTCGTGCGGCTCTTCGACGAGCTCACGTCCTCGCTCCGCTTCCGCGTCGAGGTCGACGGCGCGGTGCGCACCCTCACCGGCGAGGAGACGCTCGCCCTCCTCCACCAGCCCGACGCGCAGCTCCGGGAGCGCGCCCACACCGCGTTCCTCGAGACGCACGCCGAGCACGGGCTCGTCCTCGCGAGCATCTTCAACGCGATCCTCTACGACCATCGCCTCGAGTGCGAGCTCCGCCGCTACGCCGACCCCGCCACGCCGACGCACCTCGAGAACGAGGTGCGCCCCGCGACCGTCGAGGCGATGATGGCGGCGACCGAGGGGCACTACCCGCTCGCGCAGCGCTACTTCCGGCTGAAAGCGGGGCTCCTCGGCGTCCCGCGGCTCAAGACGTCCGACGTTTACGCGCCGCTCGCGACGACGAGCGCCGCCGTGTCGTTCGAGGAGGCGCGCCGGCTCGTCCTCGACGCGTTCGCCGGCTTCTCGCCGCGGGTCGCCGCGCTCGCCGAGGAGTTCTTCGCGCGGCGCTGGATCGACGCCGCCGTCCGTCCGGGCAAGCGGCTCGGCGCCTTCTGCGCCTCGCTCGGTCCGCGCACGAACCCGTGGGTGCTGCTCTCCTTCACCGACACGCCGCGCGACGTCTCGACGCTCGCGCACGAGCTCGGCCACGGGATCCACGATCGCCTCGCCGGACGGCAGCGCGCGCTCGACTTCCAGCCGCCGCTCGTGCTGGCCGAGACGGCGTCGACGTTCGCGGAGATGCTCGTCATGCGCCGGCTGCTCGCCGCCGAGACGCGCCCGGAGGTCCGCCGCGCGATCATCGCCGCGAAGATCGACGACACGGTGGGCACCGTCTTCCGGCAGAACGTCCTCACCCGCTTCGAGATGGCGGCGCACGCGCGCCGGCGCGACGGCGTCCTCGAACGCGACGCGATCGGCGACCTCTGGTGGACGGAGAACGCGCGGCTCTACGGCGACGCCGTCGAGATGCCGGCGGCGTACCGCTGGGGGTGGAGCTACATCCCCCACTTCATCCACAGCCGGTTCTACTGCTACGCGTACGTGTTCGGCGAGCTGCTCGTGCTCTCGCTCTACCGTCGCTACCTCGAGGAGGGCGAGCGCTTCGTCCCGCGCTACCTCGACCTGCTCGGCGCCGGCGGCTCCGAGGCGCCCGACGTCCTCCTCCGGCGGCTCGACGTCGACGTCGACGACCCCGCCTTCTGGGACGGCGGCTTCGCCGTCGTCGCGTCGCTCGTCGACGAGCTGGCGGCGGCGTGACGGGCGCGCCGCGGACCCGTGCAGCCGGCGGTCAGGTTGTCCGACGTACAGCCGTGGTAGGCGTCGATCGCGGACCGGATCTGGAGGTAGCCGGGCCAGCCGTAGATGGGGATGAGCCCGAGCCAGAACTTCTTCTGCGGGCAGCGCTCGAAGAAGTCGCCCCAGCCGGCGTTGTAGTACTCGCCGAGCCCCGGATGCGCGACCGAGAGCCACGCCGCCTTCCGCGCCTCGCCCGCCGTCCGCGCGGCGCTCGTCCCCGCGAGCGCCGCCACGATCACGATCGCCGTCGCCACCATCCGCATGGACCACCTCCTCATCCTCACCTCCCGCTTCTAGCACCCCTCGCGCCGCCGGGCGACGGTCGTTAAAAGGGGCGCCGCCATGCTTCGCGAGCCCCGACGCTTCCGACACGGCGCGCTCACCGTGCTCCACGACCCGATGCCCGGGCCGCTCACCGGCATCGCGCTCGTCGTCCGCGCCGGGTCGCGCTTCGACGGCGCGCACCCCGGCATCGCGCACATGACCGAGCACATGCTCTTCCAGGGGACGCGGCGCTTCGATCAGGCGACGCTCAATCGGCGGGCGGGCGAGCTCGGCGGCGAGCACGACGCGGACACCGGCTACGAGGACGTGACGCTCCACTTCGAGGTGTTCAACCAGGACGTCGAGGAGGCCCTCACGCTCCTCGCCGAGCAGTGCTTCCGGAGCACCGTGCCGGCCGACCGCTTCAAGAAGGAGCAGCGGGTCGTCATCGACGAGATCCGCGGCCGCCAGGAGGACCCCGCGAACTACCTGCACGAGCGGGCGTGGGCCCGCTTCTTCGGCGACGCGCTCGGGCATCCGGTCTGCGGCACGATCGCGAGCGTGCAGCGCATGACGCGCGACGCGATCCGCCGCTTCATCGCGCGCTACTTCGTCCCGGGGAACATGGTGCTCTCCCTCGTCGGCGGCGTGTCGCGCCGAACCGTCGCGCGGGCACTCGCGCGCGCGTTCCCGACCGACGGCCCGCGCGCCCGCGCGACGCCGCCCCCGCCGCGGGGCGGCGGCAGCGGCGTGCTCCGCGTGCGCCGCCGCGACTTCCCGCAGTCCTACGTCGTCCGCATGACGAGCGCCCCGCCGCGGCCGCGCGAGGTGCTCGCGCTCTCGACGGCCCTCGAGATCATGGGGGCCGACCCGGACGCCCGCCTCTTCCAGGAGATCCGCGAGCGCCTCGGGCTCGGCTACGACCTCTCCGCGAGCGTCGAGCACGGCCTCGACTGGGCCGTCGCCGTCATCTCGGCGAGCGCCGCGCGCGACGACGAGCGGCGGCTCCGCGAGACGATCGACCGGACGTGCCGGGAGGCGGCCAAGGGCTTCGCGGCGGACGAGCTCGAGCGGGCGCGGAAGAAGATCCGCTACCGCTTCGCCCGGCTCGCCGACACGCGCCTCGACCGCGCGCTCGCTCACGCCAGCCGGGAGGCGTGCGGGCAGCCGTCCCTCGCCGCGACCGAGCGGATGATCGAGTCGCTGCGGCCGTCGGAGGTCGAGCGCGCATGGCGCCGCGCGCTCGAGGCCCCGACGCTCACCGCGATCCTGCGCGGGTGAGCGGTCGCGCGCGCAGGATGGTCGCGTCGGCGCGCCCGGGATAGGCGTCCAGGCATGCGGGGCCGCCTCCTCCTCGTCGCGCTCGTGCTCGCCTCCGCGCGGCTCGTACGCGCCACCGCCCCCGTCCCGCTCGGTCCGTGCGGCCCGATCCCCCGCCGCTTCGACCCGATCGAGCTGGAGATCGGGCGGCTCCGGCGCCTCGGCGGCACGCCGATCGCGCACTTGGGCGTCATCGCCTTCCGCGGCGGCCGGCCCGCGCCGATCCCGTTCCAGGTGGACGAGCGCGAAGGGCGGAAGCTCGTCCTTCCCGACGGCCCCGAGGCGAACGCCGACAAGCGTCCGGGCGTGCTCGACGCCGACGACGTCCTCGTCTTCCTGGCCTGCGACGCCGGCGAGCATGCCGGCGCCGACGCCGTCGCGGCGGCGCTCGCGGACGCCGGCACCGTGCACGGGTGGCGCGAGCTCTCGATCGCCGACCCGCTCCGCGAGAGGACCGGCTTCGTGTACGTCGTCTCGGCCGACCGGCCGCCCGCGACGGCGCGGCGATACGTCGCCTACGACCCCGCCGTCGACCTCGTCTCCGCCGCGCGCTTCCGCATCGGGATGGTGGACGCGCTGCCGTCGTACCTCGCGCTCGCGTTCGCGGGGCCGTTCGGGCCGAACCTGCTCGACGGCGCCCGACTGCGCGCCGAGGCGACGCTCAAGGCGAACCTCGCCCACTGGACGCTCGACGAGTCGCAGGGACGGAACAAGCTGATCGCCTGGAAGGCCGGGGCGGTGCGCGTCGTCCGCCGCTCGCGGCACGAGGTGTCGATCGGCCTCGGCATCCACCTGACGGCCGGCATCGCGCACACCTACTTCTACGGCGAGCACGTCCTCTGTCCGGGCTCGATGCGGCTCCCCATCGCCCCCGCGATCTTCTTCCGCGCGATCCGGGCGTTCGGGGGCGCGGACGGACGGAACCTGATCGGCTGGCGCTATCACGCGGACGGCGTCCCGCCCGCGGGCTTCCTCGTCGACGGCACGATGGACGATGCCGAGCGCGCCTTCGACGGACGCGGCGACTGGTTCGCGCTCGCGCACGAGCACGAGGCGCTCCTCTTCGTGACGCGCATGAGCGAGGAGCTGGCGCGCGCCGTCGACATCCACCTCGTCTACCGCGACGACGCCTCGAACGCGCGGCCGCCCGAGAAGGTGCCGGGTCAGGTCCCGCTCGTCGGCTACGAGGGCCGACACGTCGAGGACCTTCCGACGGGCCGCTACCGCTTCCAGCTCTCGATCTTCGGGCTGTCCGGCTATCGGCGCGGCGACGAGCGGCCGATCCTCGAGAACGTCGACCACCCGCTCACGGCGGACGTCACGGCCGAGTTCCCGCCCCCGCCCGCCTCAGCCGCGCGGCCGGCCTCGTGAGCGGCGTGCGGACGGGGTCGCGTCCGGCGGGAGCGGCCGGTCGCGGCGCGGCGACGGCTTCCCGCCGGCCATCTTCTTCTCGTCGAGCACGGCGTGGCGTCCGCCGCCGCTCTTGCGGCCGCCGCCTCCGCCGACCACGTGCCAGCCGTCCGGGCGCTTGCGGTTGTCGGTGCGCGCGGTGACGCCGCGCTTGCGCGGCTGGCCCGCCACCGCTTCGGTGTGCCGCTGCTCGGTCCGGAGGTCGCGGTCGTGGACGAGGCGGAGCCCGAGCGCCGTCGCGCGCGCCGCCGCGTCGCCGACCGGCACGCCGGGTTGGAGCCACACGAGGCGGGCACGCTTGGCCGCCGCCGTCTCGAGCGTTCCCGGGGGCACGGCGCCGGCGACGACGAGGACGACGTCGAGCGAGCCCGGCACGTCGGCGAGGCTCGGCCACGACTTGAGCCCGGCGACGTCCGCGCCGTCCTGGCGCACCGGGAAGACGTCGAAGCCCTCCACGCGGAGGTAGGGGACGACCGCGCTCGCGGGCGCGCCGCGCCGGGCGCTCGCGCCGACGACCGCGATCGTGCGCGCCGCGCGCAGCAGCCGCTCGACCTGCGCCTCGTCCCGCGTGAGCCGTCCCATCGCTAGAAGCGCGCGAGGCCGCCGATTCCGCCCGCGTCGAGGAGACGGACGGCCGCCTCCCCGGAGACCTTCTCGACCGTGGCGCCCGCCTCGCCGGCGCGCGTCGCGACGCGCGCGACGAGGTCGTCGAGCGGCAGCACCGGCCCGCCGCAGTAATCGCACGCCGCGCGCTGCGCCCCGCCGAGCAGCGCGCCGCACCGGCGGCATTCGGCGCCGCGCGACTCGAAGCCGGCCGCGTAGACGAGCGTCTGGAGGCGTCCCGCCTGAAGCGCGGCGAGCGTCGCGTCGAGCCCGAGGACGCCCGCGTCGAGGACGCGTCCCACGATCGTCGACTCCCCGGCCCGCTCCGCCCGGGCCGCGGCCTCGCGCGTCTCGCGCCGGATCCGGTCGAGCGGCGCGTCCCCGGGAAGCCGGAGCGTCGCCACGACCCGGGCGGCGAGCGCGCGGGGCAGGAGGCGGCCGAGCGCCGTCGTCGCCTCGACGGGACCGGCGAGGACCAGCCGGTCGAAGGGCCGCGTGGCGGCCACCTCCTCGAGGAGCGCGATAACCTGCTTGAGATGCGCCTGCACGTGGCCTTCGTCCTGGCGCTGGAAGCGCATCTGCGAGCGCCAGTGGTCGGTGCCGCTCGCCTTCTTGTGCCGGACTTCGTCGGCCGCGAGCGCCTCCCGCACGTCCTCGATCTCACCGAGCCGGATCGTGACGACCCGCGCGCGCTCCTTGTCGACCAGGACCACGACGTACCGCTCGTGCTCGTCGAGCGCCTCGAGGAGGGGACGAAGGAAGGGGAGCGGCTCCCACCGGACCTCGGTCGCGAGCGGAACGGCGAGGTCGTCGTGCCAGAAGAGCCCCGCGGAGTCGTCGACGAAGGCGACCAGCGTCTTCGCGCGCGGCTCGATCTCGGCGACGAGGCGCCGGACGCGCTCCGCGTCGGCGCGGAATTCCTCGCGCGCGCGCTCGTCGAGGCCGTGCTCGATCGCGCGCAGGCGCGCGGTCAGCACGGCCTCGAACTCGCGGTTCAAGTTCTCCGGCCGCGACTGGTCGAGGCTCAGGTAGACGCTCAGAACCGGGCTCTCGGGCGTCGCCGCGCGGGCGCGAAGGTGCCCCAGCTCTGCCGCGGAGATCATGGGACCGGAGAGTACCGGCTCGCCGGCGTGCGGCAATTCCCGAAAGGGGCGACCGGCTCTAACGGCCGAACACCGCGCGCAACCGCGCGACGAGGGCGTCCGTCAGGTTGCGGACGGGCTGCCGGTCGCCGCTCGAGAGGTTGGCGATCGTGCCGGCCTCGAGGTTCACGCGCAGCCGCTGCCCCGTGTGGAAGACCGCGGGGGCGTCGACTTCGAGCGGCGGCAGTCCGGCCGCGAGCACCGCCTCGTCGAAGCCCGGCGCGAAGCTCTGCGCGACAATGGCGATCACCCCCGCGGCCGCGAGCGCACGCGCGGCCGCGGGCCCCTCCGCGCCCGCGCCGAGGTGTTGTCCCGCGACGAGCACGTCGCCCCGACGAAAGGCGGCGGCGAGCGTCGCGTCGAGGTCTGCGAAGAGCCGGCGCGCAGCCGCCGCGGCCGGGAGCGCGGCGAACCGCGCGGGCAGAATGTCGGCCGCTGTGAGCCCGTCGGCGAACGCCCACGCGCGGCCGGTGAGCACCGGCAGGGGTGCCGCGTCCTCGGCCATGCCGCCCGCCCCCGCCTATCGATCGCCGGCCACCGCGGCGAGCTGCCAGCGCGGGCCGGGGCGGACGCTCACCACGCGTCCGGGATGCTTCAGGATGACGCGCGCGTCGTCGACCGTGATGGCGCGCCCGAAGATACGGTAGCGGCCGCGCGCGTCGCGCTGGTTGTTCGCCCACTCGACCAGCTCGGCCGGCGTCGGCGGGTGTCCGAGCGCCACGGCGCACTGCCGCACGACGAATCCGAGCATGATCTTGAGCGGCTCGCGCCGTCCGTCCGCCATTCGCTCGACTTCTCCCACGCGCTCTGCGCGAGGGTCAAGACGGCGTCCGGAGAGGACGCCGCTTGACAGGGGACGGGGGGCGCCGGCATCTGGGAGGGACGTGAGCGTCGAAGGCCACGCCGGCCTCGCGGCCTCGCCGACCGGTCGGAGCTTCTCGACGTTCGAGCTCCCCGGGCCGGTTCGCGAGGGCCTCGCCGCCGCCGGCTTCACCCACTGCACTCCCATCCAGGAGAAGGTCCTCCCGCTCGCGCTCGAGGGCCGCGACGTCGCCGGGCAGGCGCAGACGGGGACCGGCAAGACGGCCGCGTTCCTCATCACGATGTTCACCCGGCTCCTCGCGCGGGAGCGCCCCGGGCGCCCTGCCGCGCCGCGCGCGCTCGTCATCGCCCCGACGCGCGAGCTCGTCGTGCAGATCGCGGAGGAAGCGCGCCTCCTCGGCTCGGCGACGCCGTTCGCGATTCACGCCGTGTACGGCGGCATCGACTACCGCAAGCAGCGCGAGCAGCTCCAGGGCGGCGTCGACGTGCTCGTCGGGACGCCGGGGCGCCTGATCGACTACTTCAAGCAGCGCGTGTTCGACCTGCGGAGCGTCGAGGTCCTCGTGATCGACGAGGCCGACCGCATGTTCGACATGGGGTTCATCAAGGACCTGCGGTACATCCTCCGCCAGCTCCCGCCCGTCGAGCGGCGGCAGTCGATGCTCTTCTCGGCGACGCTCAGCTACGAGGTCATGGAGCTCGCCTACGTCTTCATGAACGACGCCGTGCGCGTCGCCGTCACGCCGGAGCAGGTGACCGCGGAGAAGGTGGAGCACCTCGTCTACCACGTCGGCGTGCACGAGAAGCTCGGCCTCCTCGTCGGGCTGCTCCGGCGCTGGCCCGAAGGCCGCGTCCTCGTCTTCGTCAACATGCGGCGCACGGCGGAGCGGCTGGAGCGTACGCTCGAGGCGAACCGTTTCGCCGCCGCCGCGATCACCGGCGAAGTCGACCAGCGGCGCCGCCTGCGGATCCTCGCCGACTTCAAGGAGGGCCGGCTGCCCATCCTGATCGCGACCGACGTGGCCTCGCGCGGCCTCCACATCGAGGGCGTGACGCACGTCGTGAACTACGACCTCCCGCTCGATCCCGAGGACTACGTGCACCGCGTGGGGCGCACGGCGCGCGCCGGCGCGTCGGGCAACGCGGTGAGCCTCGCGTGCGAGCAGTACGTCGAGGGCCTCGAGGCGATCGAGAAGTACATCGGCTTCAAGCTCCCCTGGGAGATCGCCGACGAGAGCGTGATCGCGCACGACGTGAAGCACGCGCCGCGCGGCGAGCACGGCGCCGGCGCCGGCCGAACGGGCCGCGACCGGGGCCGCGGCCGGGGGCGCGCGCATGGTCACGGGTCCGCGCACCGCGAGCGCCCGCGCCCCCATGCGACGCCGGAGGCGGCGCCACCCGCGGGACACGCGGCCCCCCCGGCAGGTGCGGCCAGCGGCAACGGCTCGAGCGGCGCGCCCGGCAAGCGGCGCCGTCGCCGACGCCGCCGTGGCCGGCGCGGCCCGGCGACCCCCCCGGCCGGCTAGGCCCCGGCACCCGGCGCCCCCTCGGACGAGGAGCGCGCGCCGCGCTCGGGCTACGCGCGCCCACCGCCACCGCGCGAGGAGGGATCCCAGTGCGGGCCCTGGTCGTCCCGATCGCGATCGCAGTCTTCGCCCTCGCCCCGGCAGCCGCCGATGAGACGGTCCTCGGCCGCACCATGGCGGTGAGCGATCCGCTTCCGGGCGTCAACACGACGACGCGGATCGTCCAGGTCGTCGCCAACGAGGCCCGGGCGACGGACGAGGTGCTGGTCGGGGATCCGCTCGCCGACGGCGCGTCGCTCGAGGTGATCGTCAACGGCGCGACCTACGGAGCTCGGCATCCGGCTGACGCATGTCGGCGTACCGATCGCCCGCGGCGGCGCCGCGGCGTGGCGCGGGGCGAGATCCTCGGGCGTGAGCGCGATCTCCGTGCCGGCGCGCGCGAGCACCCCGGCGAACGCGAAGCGTGCGACTGCGCCGGGCGGCACGTCCCCCTCCGCCCGGCGGACGCGCGGGGTCACTTGCTGGCGTAGACGTAATCGCGGATCTGGTCGTACTTGTTCTGCGAGAGCACCTTCTTGTTGAGGAGGCCCTGCTTCCCCGAGTACGGACGATGCGCGATGATGTTCTCTGCGTCCTTGTCCGTGAGACCGGGGAGCTTCGCGAGCTGCGCGCGCGACGCGGTGTTCAGGTCGAGCTGGTGCTCCGGGCCCGAACGCTGGCCCGTGATGTCCTCGTAGACGTTGCGCGCCTGCCTCGACGAGCAGGCACTCGTCCCGAGAAGGGCAAGCGCCGCTCCCAGCATGAGCGCGTGCGAGAGTGCTCGCATGGTTGATCCCTCCCTCGGGAAAGCACCGTGCATGCGGCGTGCCGCACACGACCCGTGTCCCGACCGCGCGCGCGGTCGGCGGGGGCGACACCCTCCCGGTGCGCCGACGCGCTCAGCCGACTCGCTCGGTGAGCCGCCGCAGCGTGACCGGGCGCCGCTCCCGCCGCGCGAGCGTGCGGTCGAAGCCGACCAGGATGTCCCGCGCGAGCCTCACCCGGAGCGCCCACTCGGCCGGCGTCTCGTGCCGCCGCCGCCACGCCGGGAGCCCCAGGCGGCGCACGGCCCGGCGGTGGCGGTCGGGCGTCTCCCAGTCGAGGCCGCGGCACTCGACGTACGCCGTCTCCGGCGCGAGCCCGACGACGAGCGCCGCGAGCTCGCCGTAGATCGCGGCGTCGCGCGCACGGGAGCCGGCGACGAGCGCACGCGCGGCGTCGCGCGCCAGGACGAAGGACGGGACGAGGAAGTCGACGCGGCCCGCGATGCCGAGGCGCGCCGTCATGAGCCGGTTCACGAGCGCCTCCGTCGCGAAGAGGGGGAGATGATGCGCGCGGTGCGCCGCCGGCGTCCGCCCGACGACGAGCACGGGAAACCGCCGCGCGACGCGTACGACGGCCGCGTGCTCGCGCGGCGCGCGGCGCTGCCAGTGGAGGGCGCGGTCGAGGTCGAGGTAGTGGACGTGCCCGGCGTCGTGCGCGAGCGCGGCGCGGATCGCCCTCCGGTAGAGCGGACCGCGGAGGTCCCCGCCGTCCGCGGGGGCCGCGACCCCCGCCTCGGCGAGGAGCGCGCGGAGCCGCGGCGAGGTCGTCGGGCTCGCGGCGACGGCGACGCCGCGGTAGAGCGCCGCGAGCCGGGGGAGCGCCCACTCGATCTCTCCGCGGAGCGCGCCCTGCGGGTCGTGAAGCGTGGCGGCGAGCGCGACGTCGAGCGGTGGCCGGGGTCGTCGGATCACGCCGGGCGACTCTGCCAGTCCCGCCGCCCCGCGGCCAGCGTCACGGCACCGCGATGCAGCGGACCGTCGCCTCGAGGTTCGGCGGGGGCTGCTCGGGGCCGACGACGACCATGCACCGGTCGGGCGTCGTGCTGCCGTCGCCGAGGACGACGCCCATCCAGATGATCGGGTAGCCCGGGTTCCCGTCGAAGACGCCGCCCGCGCACGAGATCGCGACGTCCCGAGGCGCGTTGCACGACGCCACGACGAACTGCTCCTGCCCCTGCGTCTGGAGCGTGCGGTTCGCGCGGGCGTAGACGCTGTCGCGCGTGAGGGCGCCGCCGGGCAGCGGCGACAGGCCGTTGACGCGCGCCTCGAGCGCGTCGAGCCGGTGCGCCATCTCGTTCAGCAACGGCGTCCCCGACATCTGCTCGGGGGTGAGGCCGTGCACGGTGTCGGCGTCGAGCCCGGAGCCCGCCCCGTCCACCTTCTCGAGGCGCTGGAGGAGCTTCAGATCCTGCTTGCGCCCGGCGAGCGCCGGCGCGGCGACGGCGAGGGCGGCGAGCACGAGGAGGGTGCGCATGCGAAGAGAAGCGCGCGGCAGGGGCGAACCCGCAATCCCGTCGCGCCGGGGCGGGGGATCACGCCGGGCGCGACGTTCCGCCGACGACGCCGGCGGCGACCAGCGCCGCGATCCGCTTCGCGTCGAAGCCGGCCTCGCGAAGGACCGCCGGCCCGTCGGCGCCGAGGAGCGGCGCCGGGCGGGCGAGCGCACCCGGGGTCGCGGAGAGCACGACGAACGCCCCGCCCATGCGGAGCGTGCCGAGCGTCGGGTGCCCCTGCTCGACGACGACGCCGCGGGCGAGGAGCTCCGGGTCCGCGACGAGCTCGTCGAGCCCGACGCAGGCCGTCGCCGGGACGCCGGCCGCGGCGAGCCGCGCGCACGCCTCGGCGCGTCCGAGCGGCGCGAGCGCGGCCGCGATCGCGCCGGCTCCGGCGCCCTCCGCCGGGGCGTCGGTCGCGAGCGGCCAGCCGGCGAGCCGCCCGAGCGCGGCCGCGTGCGCCGGCGTCGTCCCCGCGACCGAGACCCAGCCGTCGCGGCAGGCATAGAGCCGTCGACACGCCGACGGCCCAGGGTGGTCGCGCCCGCCGCGCGGCCCGTCGGGCGTCTCCGCCGCCTGGGCCACGAACGCGGTCCGGAAGAGGCTCACGTCGACGCGCTGGCCGCGACCCGTCCGTTCGCGTGCGAGGAGCGCCGCGACCGTCGCGAGCGCGCCGAGCGCGCCGGCCGAGTAGTCGTTGTAGGCGATCATGTGGAAGACCGGCTCGTCGTCGCCGCCCTGCGCGGCGCAGAGCCCCGAGCGTGCCTGGAAGACGGGGTCGAACCCCGGGAGCGACGCGAGCGGCCCCGTCGACCCGAAGCCCGTGATCGAGGTGTGGACGAGGCGCGGGTTCACCGCCGCCAGACGCTCCCACCCGAGGCCGAGCCGCTCCATCACGCCGCCGCGGAAGTTGTCGACGAGCACGTCGGCCGTCCGCGCGAGCGCGAGCAGGACGTCGACGCCCTTCGGGCGCTTGAGGTCGACGACGATCGAACGCTTGCCGCGGTTCCAGCCGACGAAGCCGAACGCGGCCATGCGGAAGGGGTCGCCGTCGGGGCTCTCCACCTTGACGACGTCGGCGCCGAGGTCGGCGAGGAGCATGGGGCAGAAGGGGCCGGCGATGAAGCTCGTCAGGTCGAGGACGCGGATGCCCGCGAGGCACGCGCCGGGGGCCGCCCCGCGCGACGACGCGCGGGGCGCCCGCGGCGGCTCGCGGCGGAGGGCATCGGTGTCGGCGCCCGGCGGCGGCGCGGGACGGGGCGCCGGGAGCGGCGTGTCGGAGAACGCGGCCGGGCCCGCCGCCTGCCACGTCGGTCCGAGGAGGGGGTCGTCGAGGGGGACGACGAGCCCGAGCGCGCGCGCGTCCGCGTCCTCCAGGAACTCGGCGCGCGTCCGGACGGCACCGCACGGCACGTCGGCCGCGCGCAGCCGCGCGATCCACGTCGCGGTCCGCTCGGCGCGGAAGATCGGCCCGATCTCGGCGCGCACGAAGCGGCGGACCTCCGGGGCGCCGAAGGTGAGCGGGCTCCCCTGGAGGCGGGGGTCCGCGAGCAGGTCGACGCGCCCGAGGACCGTGGCGAGGTTCACCCAGAACGCCTGCGTGAGCGCGCCGACGAAGAGCCAGCCGTCGGCCGTCTCGTAGAGGCCGTACGTCGGATAGACGCCGCGCGGGTCGCCGTGCCGCGCGAGAGAGCCCGCGTACTCCGGCCCGCTGCCGACGACGTACGTACCGCTGTTGAGCGCGAAGGCGGCGCGGACCCCGGTCGCCCGGACCGTCTGCCCGGGGGCGCCGCGCCGGTGCGCGAAGAGCGCCGCGACCGTTCCGAGCGCCGCCAGGACGCCCGTCATGTAGCCGACGAGCGGCGTGACGAGCCAGACGGGCCGTCCCGACCACGACCACTGGAGCGCCTGCACGCCGGTTGCGGCCTGGACGAGCGCCTCGTCGGGCGGGAGCGGCGTCCCGGGCTCCCACGCCGCGACCTCGCACGCGACGCGGTCGTCCGACGGCTCGACGCTCGGGCCGCGCTCGTCGACGAGCGTCGCGTCTGCGCCCGCGACGAGCCCCCGCCAGAGCGCCATGTCGCCCGCGTCCCGGGGGTCCACGACGACGGAGCGCTTGCCGCGGGCGAGGACGCGCTCACCGCGCGACGGGGCCGCCCGGCCGGGCGGCGCGACGGAGACGACCTCTGCGCCGAGCGCCCCGAGGAGGAAGCCCGCGAACGACCCCGCGAGGCTCGACACCCACTCGACGACGCGCACGTCGGCGAGCGGCGGCCCGGGCTCCGGCATGGCGCGGGCGAGGAAAGCCGGGGCCCGGGGCGGATGTCAACGGTTCCAGTCGGTTGAGCCGGGGAAGGTGTAGCCGCGGACGCCTTCGTCGCGCGGCACGAACTGGTGTCCGTAGATGCCCCCGCGAGCGAAGCCGAAGCTCGGCGCGATCGGGAACTGGTAGCCCGGGAAGACCCCGGTCGGGTAATACCCGTAGCCCGGAGCGAATCCCGGGTAGCCGACGATGACGGACGACGTCGGGAACGCGCCGATCCCGAAGGTGACGATCGGGTGGGCGGCGGCTGGACGGACGAAGGTGGCGAGCAGGAGCGCACCGGCGGCGAGCAGCGTCTTCATTCGGATCGACCTCCGCGAGGGCGCGCCCAACACGGCCTTCGGGACCGGGTTGCGCTCAGCCCGCCCGCGCAATCACCTCCGCGCCGAACCAGGCGAGCCGGTCGAGGAACTCCGCAAAGCACCCCGCACCGATCCCGACGTGGAACGCGGTCGCGCCGGCCGCGCGCCAGCGATCGACCGCACCGAGGAGAGCATCCGCGGTCGCCTCGGGCGGCGCGGCGAGCGGTGCCACCACCTCGAACCGTCCGGTCCGTCGGGCGCGAGCCCGCACCTCGCCGGCGTACCCCACCCCGGCGGCGAGCTCGCCCGGCCCGACGTCCCACGGAATCCATCCGTCCGCGAGCCGGGCGGCGCGCCGCACCGCGGCCCGCGAGCTCCCTCCGACCCAGATCGGGGGGCGCGGCCGCTGCACGACGCGCGGGGCGACGAGCACGTCGGCGAATGCGACCCGCTCGCCCGTGAACCGCGCGACCTCCTCCTCCCAGGCCGCCACGATCGCCCGGAGGTACTCGTCCGTCAGCCGCCCGCGCCCGTCGAAGTCGACCCCGAGCACCCGGAACTCGGGCTTCAGGTGTCC
>Ga0070741_10002558_pt1 | contig 48387 bp, 49 predicted proteins | sample Coa_R1_4_FD_66440 | JGI IMG/M metagenome (GOLD analysis project Ga0070741, IMG submission 66440) | Surface soil microbial communities from Centralia Pennsylvania, which are recovering from an underground coalmine fire - Coalmine... | ecosystem: Environmental > Terrestrial > Soil > Unclassified ... | reverse complement strand
CTTAGTGATTCAGGCACTTGGGAGCAGTGCTCCCGAGGAGCTCCCGTGAACTCAGGGAAAAACGGCTGCCACCGGCGATCGGGCTATTCGTTGGGCAGGCTGATCAGGAGAGCAAATCTTTTGGTTTTTTGAAGTGTTCGAAGGCCGACCGAGTAGCCTGGCGGCCGCGAGCAGTGCGCTCGAGAAATCCCGCTTGAATCAGATAGGGCTCATAGACGTCTTCCAGCGTTCCCTTGTCCTCCTGGACTGCGGCAGCCAGTGATTCGACTCCCACCGGTCCGCCGCCGAACTTTTCGATGATGGTCAAAATAATCTTCCGATCCATCTCGTCGAAGCCGGCGGAATCCACCCCCAACCATGCCAGCGCTTCCTGCGCAACCTGCCTGGTGATCCGGCCTTCGGCTTTGATCTGGGCATAGTCCCTCACCCGCTTGATCAGGCGGTTCACAATCCGAGGGGTGCCGCGCGCACGGCTGGCGATCTCCGCCGCCCCTTCAGTGTCAATAGCCACCCCCAGCAGGCTGGCCGAACGGCGGACGATCGCTTCCAGTTCGACCGGTGAGTAAAACTCCAACCGATGCACCAGCCCGAAGCGATCCCGTAGAGGGGACGTGAGGGCTCCGGCACGCGTCGTCGCACCGACCAAGGTGAAGCGAGGCAGGTCCAGCTTGACCGTCCTGGTGGACGGTCCCTGGCCGATGACCAGATCAAGCTGGAAATCCTCCATGGCCGGGTAGAGGGCTTCTTCGACCGAAGCCGGTAAGCGATGGATCTCGTCGATGAACAGGACGTCGTGTTCCTGGAGGTTGCTCAGAATCGCGGCGAGATCTCCCGCGTGGGCCAGCACGAGTCCCGAGGTCGAGCGGATGGAAACGCCCATCTCTTGGGCGATCACATGCGCGATGGTGGTCTTGCCTAGACCCGGCGGCCCGTAGAAGATCGCATGATCCAGCGCTTCCCCGCGGCGTTTGGCGGCCTCGATGCAGATGCGGAGGGATTCTTTCATTCGCTCCTGGCCGACATATTCGTCCAGGGTGCGCGGCCGAAGCGAGGCTTCCAAGCCTCGCTCGTCTTCGGTCAGATGTTGATTAGCCACCAGACGCTCTCCCATGGAGTCAGTACCCGCCTCCTTCGTCGTGTTTCTTCTCCTCAGGAGCCGGACGCGATTGTGGAGGTGGCGGCAGGGCGCCATGGCCAGGTGGCGGCGGCGAGCCGCAGTCCGGCGGACAGGTGAGACCGCCTCTGGTCGGATCGGGTAAATGAGGTTCCATGTTCTGTAACTGGCACTGACTCAGGAGACCGCCGTTCCTGTCTCCGCACCGTGCCGGCACCGATGAACTGCCGATCTGCACATAACCCTCCGGGCAGGAGCCGCAGACGGGTAGAATATTGGCGCCCAGGGGAACACATTGGACGAGGGTCGGATCGCCGTCCTTGCAAATCTCCGGCGCGGTGGTGACGCCGGTGGTGGCGTAGCCCTCGGGGCAACTGCCGCAAGTCTTGCGAATACTCTTTGGCTCCGAGACCTCTTCGGCATCGACGAACCGCGTGGACCCGACAGGCCAGAGGACGCTGCCCAGCAGCAGCCCCCATACGAACACGCGGCCGAGTGCGAGCCTTCCTGATCGTTGGAATCTCGGCGCGATCCTCATCTGGTTCACCCCCTTGCCAGTTCTTTGAGGGCTTCGCGGATCAAGTCTGTCAGCGAGAGACCGTTGCCGTGGAGGCTGCGGACCCGCTTGAGAACATCCTTCACGTCAGCAGCCCGATATCCCAGGTTGACTAAGGCAGACAACGCATCTTCCTGGACCGGATCAGCGTGACCTGAAGTCGCATGGACGGCCTTGCCCGAGGCTGGACGCAGGCGCTCCACTTTGTCTTTAAGTTCGAGCGCGATCCGGCCGGCCGACTTTTTCCCGATGCCGGGTACCGTGGCCAGTTTCTCCACATCGCCGGCCTGCACGGCGGAGACGAGATCGGGGACCGCCAACGCGGAAAGGACGCCGAGCGCCAGTTTAGGACCGATTCCGGACACGCCGGTCAAGAGCACGAACGCGTCCTTTTCGACGGGATCGAGAAATCCGAAGAGCTGAATGGCATCCTCGCGGAGATGTGTATGGATGTGAAGCGAGGTGAGTTCGTTCAGGTTGGGGAGGGCGTAATAGGTGCTGAGCGGAACGAACACTTCGTAGCCGACGCCCTGGACATCGAGCGTCACGTGTGTAGGCGCCTTGAACGCCAATCGGCCCGTCAGTGAGGCAATCATCGAATCACGTGACGCGTCATGCGGAACGCGCGAGGGGCGAAAGCCTCCGCTTCATGGCACACGGTGACCGCATTGCCACAGCCGGGACACCGGCCACAGCCGCTACCCCGCCGTGGCCACTTTCTCCATGACTTCTTCCGAGATGTCGAAGTTGGCGTGCACTTTTTGGACGTCGTCGTGCTCGTCCAGGACTTCCATGAGCTTGAGCATCTGCTCAGCGGACTTTTCCTCGAGCTTGATGTAATTCTGCGGCACGAAGGTCACTTCGGCCAGCGAAGTTTCGATCTTGGCGTCGGCCAGGGCCTTCTTGACCGCCTCGAACTCCTGCGGACCGGTGATGACCTCGAAGGTCTTCTCGCCGACTTTCACGTCCTCAGCGCCGGCATCAAGCGCGATGGAGAGCAGCCGGTCCTCGTCCACTTTCCCTTTCTCCACCACGAGCGTGCCTTTTTTCTGGAACTGCCAGGCCACCGATCCGGCTTCGGCCATGGTGCCGTGGTTTTTTGTCAACAGGCTGCGGATCTCCGCGACGGTCCGGTTCCGATTGTCGGACGTGATTTCAAGCAACAGCGCGGTGCCCCCCGGGCCGTACCCTTCGAGGGTAAACTCTTCGTAGGTCACGCCGGGCAGCTCTCCGGTGCCTCGCTGAATGGCCTTTTTGATTGTGTCGCTCGGCATGTTAGCGTCTTTGGCCTTCGCGATAGCCAGCCGGAGTCGCGGGTTGCCTTCCGGATCGCCTCCCTGCCGCGCAGCGATGGTCAGTTCGCGGATCAGCCTGGTGAAAATCTTACCGCGCTTCGCGTCCTGCGCAGCCTTGTGCCGTTTGATGGTCGCCCAGTGACTATGGCCGCCCATAAGACCCTCCTCTGGACCAGGAACCCCGACGAAGCGGTCCAGGTACTACATGATTTTCCATGTGATTGAGTGAGGTAGAGCTAACACAGACGCAACTGGGGTGTCAACGCTGGGGAACTGAATGCAGGATCACTTGGTAGACGCGGTGACCGGGGCAACGGGCGGGCAACAGCACGGCTGGCAGGTGGAGCGGCGAACCCGATTCGAATCAGCATGTTCGCCTGGCCATACGTACGGCATCCACGATGCTCCAGAGCGCGAGCAGCAACAGGGAAACGGCCAGGACCAGGAGCAGGCCGAGGTTTGAGGGAATTTCGTCGGCCCGCAGCGACCGCTCGAAGCGATCCTCATCAATCGAACTGAGCAGAGCGCCGACCAGCAGGAGGGCGCCGAAGAAAAACGCGGCGCCTTTGGCCCACTGCCCGTTATAGAACTGGCCGAAACCCGGGAATAACGCCGAGAGGAAGGCCGCGATAGCGGGGTTGACGTTCGGCTTCGGCGAACGTTTCGCTTCCATTGCGCGAGTGCGCCTCCGTCGGAGAAGGATCACTCCGAGTAGATCAACAATTGCAGTCCGATCAGCAAGATCAAGCCGGCCCAGGTCAGTTCCCAGGACGACCGATCCGCCGCCCGGGCGACACTCCCACCATCCTGCACTCTCTGCCAACCGGAGACGAGCTTGGAGGAGCCGGCGGTGATCGCCAGTATTCCCATGATACCGTGATGGACGGCAATCTTGTGGACGGACGGGTGCGCGCCGTGTTCATGCCCGAACAGCATCAGTCCGCCGATGATGGCCAGCGCGGGCAGCGGCACCATCCAAGCGCCATGCGCGATCCGGCCGAGCCGCCGCAAGAGCTCGATCGCCCCCACGCTCAGGAGCAGCAGGCCGTAGGTCTTGTGCTGGACGATTTCCCCATCATCGCCGAAGAAGGTTTGGGTGAAGCTGAACGTCCCCACCGGCCAGGCTTCGTGATCGCTCCAGATCAGGAGGAAACCTCCCGCCGCGGACAACGCAGCCGGCAACAGGAATCGAGTCCAGGTGAACTTCGTGAAAGCTAACGCCTCTCGCAGTTCGCTGAGTCCGATCAGGATCACGAAGACGCCAGCCACGTGATGATTGAACTCGGAGTAGGCCTTCCCTTCCGGCGAGCCTTCCCATTTCGGAGCGCCGGGTGCCGGTGTTTCGCCATGGCCGTGCTCGTGATTGTTCAGCGCGCCGCGAACACTCTCGTGCGACGAATCGCCATGTTGGGAGAAGGTAGGAGTGATGAAGACGCTGCCCAATGAGATGACCCAAAAAAAGGCCCATCCGAATGACCGGATGAGCCCTTTTTCTCCTTCTACCTTGCGTCTCGCGCCCCGTGCCACGCGCCTAAGCCTCACATGAACTTCATGAATTTCTCTTTCGCTTCGTCCATGACTTGGGCGGTGATCGTCGAGGCGCCCTGCTCCTTCGCCAGCCGTTCAATCTCCCGCTTGGCCATCGGCCGGATGAAGTCCGGGATGTTTTCCAACCGCTTTTCGGCCTCGGGCGTCCACGAGACGCCGTTCGAATCGTTCTTGGAATCGTCCATTACCTGGAGCGTGATGGTCTTGTACCCGTGTTTCCGGGCATAGGCCTCGACGCTGCTCTGGACCATCGGGCGCACGAACGACGGGAGACGTTCCAATTTGTCCTTGGCGTCCGGGGTCCACGTGAACTCGGAGGTCGCCGAACTGGGCCCAGCCTGGCTGCCCGACGAAGCGAGCCCCATCTGAGCCACCATCGCCGAAAACGGACACCCACCCGATTTGGCCTCCGGCTTCCCTTGGCCGGCAGGGCTTGTCGTCCCGGCGCCGGCCGACGCCCCGGCAGGTTGTCCGCCTTGAATTTTCTCGTTGAGATAGGCTGCCATTTGCCCAGCGCCGGCCAGGGCTTCCTCTTTCAGTGTGCTTCGAGTCATCTCAAACGGCTCAGCTGGCGCTGCTCTGCCGCCCAACTGCACACCCAGCGAGCTGACCATCTGCGTTTCCCCGGGGTTGGTCACCATGGAAAACTTGGCCCCGCAGGAGGGGCACCCGAAGAACACGCCGAGCGAGCCCGCCGCCGGCTGTTCCACCTTCTCGAAGTTCATGTAAGTTTCGCAGTTCAAGCAGACGAATTTCATATCCCACTCCCAGGCGATAGGCACAGGGCTATGGGCAATGGGTTAAGACTGCATTCCACCTTCTTGCCTTTCGCCTCTAGCCCGTTGTCAAAGTTTCTCCGCCAACACCTTCCTGTAATCCACAAGGGTCACAACCCGTTCTGCAATCTCGCGGTATCGCTGAATCGTCGGATAGTTCTCGTCCAGCAACGGCGCCCCTTTGTCAAAGGTCGAGGCCAGCATCCGATCAAAGGGGATTCTGCCGAGGAGCGGGACATCCAGCGCCTCGCACATCGTCTCCGTGTCGCCTTCGAAGAGATCGTGTTCGGCTCCGCAGGACGGACAGCGGTACCGGCTCATGTTCTCCACCATCCCGAGCACCCGGATGCCCATATCGCGCGCATAGGTGACCGACTTCTGCACGACATCGGACGCGACTTTAGAAGGCGTTGTGACCACGATCGCGCCGGCGAGGTCGGGAATAAACCCGGCCATGACGGGAGGCTTGTCGGCGGCGGCTCCGGGAGGCAGGTCGGTCAAGAGATAATCCAGCTCGCCCCAGACAACGTCGGCCAGAAACTCCCGGATGACGTTCATTTCCATCACGCCCAGCCAGACCGGGCTCAAATCCATCGGACCCTTCCAGCGGACCGGTGAAGCGTCGCCGAGGAAGAAATCCATCGAAGCGACCTTCACTCCCAGCGGGCCGACGGGAGGGACCGCGCCTTCTGGCGTGATCGTGAGCGACCGGCCATGCATGCCGAGCATCCGCGGCACACAGGGGCCATTGAGGTCCACGTCCAACAGCCCAACCCGGTACCCCAGACGCGCCAGCGCTAGGGCCAGGTTGATCGTCGTCATGCTCTTGCCGACCCCGCCTTTACCGCTCATGACGACGATTTTGTGTTTGATACCGGCCATGCGGGCCTGCACCTGCTTCATCTGCTCGGTGATCTGCTGGACCACCTTCGCATCGTCGGTGTATTGGAGTTTGCTCAGAATGGATTTCAGGTCTTTCTCTTGTGCCGCAGGCATAGCTTTATCTTCCCTAGAACAATGCAGTAGAGGATCAACGGTAACACAAGGGTTTTTAGAGAGTCAAACGTCCCACCAACAGCAAGTAGCTGATAGCGAGCAGCGAGAGGAACCGGCGAAAAGCAAGGCCGATCGCTTGTCTAGAGCCACTAGCAGCCTGCTGTTGGTGCCGTTCGTTTCTCTCTAGATCGAGTACTGGAACGTCGGCTTACTGCCGATCGCGTGCGCCAGCACGCCCCGGCGTTTGAGTTCTTCGATGATGCGCTGGGCCGCCTCGTCGAAATCCTGGGGGCCGCTGAAGTGCAGGTCGGTATTGGGCGGAGGCTCCTCCTCGGTCTTGCTCATATGGACGGCGATCACAGGAGCCGGATGCACCAGGGTCCTGATGGCTTGCGCCGCGTCCCGATAGGCGGCGCCGAAGGGATTCGTGGTGGAGACGACGATGAGGCCCGTATCGATCAGCAACCGGGCGACTTCGCCGTAGCGCCGAGCCATCTCGGTCGTATCGGATCTTTCCGATTCCACCAGATCGGCATCCAGGCCGCGACGGAGGTTCTCGCCGTCCAGGAGATACGCATGCCGTCCTTCCGCCACTAAGAGCGCCTCCAGTTTGCGAGCCAAGAAGGACTTCCCTGTCTGGCGTCCGCCGGTCAACAGAACGATGGCCGCACGGTGTCCGTACTGCTGGGCCCGGTCTTCTGCGCTCACCTCGCCTTTTACCCAGGCGAAATCGCGCCGCCGGGCCTCCTCCCGCAGAAATTCCTGTTCGTCGCGAACCAGTTCGGTGACGATGCCGCCGCCGGAGATGTCGTATTGATCGACGATCACAAAGCGGCCGGTGGCCTCGAAGGACGCGGACAGATCGAAGGCAATGGGCCACTTGGTCCGCAGCGTCAACTCGGCGACTTGATTCTTCTCGACGGCGCTGCCGCCCTGCCGTTGATCGAGGTCCTGTGTATCGATGATGCGATGGATAGTCGCCACCTCGCAATCCACCTCGCGCGTGGCCAGTCGAAGCTGATACTTCCGCCCACGCTCGAGCGGCCGCCGCCCCAACCAGAACACGTTGGCCCGAAACGCGGTGGAGACCAGCGGAATGTCGTTCTGATGCGAGGCGATTTCGCCGCGCTCGATGAAAATCTGTTCGTCCAGCGTGATCCCCACTGACTGGCCGGCCCGCGCTTCGGTCGGGGGCGGCTCGATGTTGAAGGCCTCGATCGTCTTGACGTTGGCGGCCTTGTTGGACGGAGAAAAGACCAGCCGGTCTCCCACCTTTAACCGTCCGGCGGTGATGCGGCCGGCGATGATCCGCCGGACGTCGAATTTATAGACATCCTGCACCGGGAACCGGAGCGGCTGTTCGGTGCGCGCGGTTTCCTTCTTAAAGAAGCTCAGCGTTTCGAGCACGGTGGGCCCTTGATACCAGGGCATGTGCCCGCTACGCGCGACGATGTTGTCGCCCTGCTTCGCGCTGACGGGAATCACCTGCTGCGGGACGACTTTGAACTGCCCAAGGTAGTCCCGGTACTCCTTCTCGATCCCGTCGAAGACGTCGCGGCGATAGCCGACCAGGTCCATTTTATTGACGACCACGGCGACCTGCCTGACTCCTAACAGCGAGAGCAGGTACCCGTGTTTTTTGGACTGCTCTTTCACCCCTTCGAAGGCGTCGATCAACAGCAATGCGGCTTCGGCGCGGGCGGCGCCCGAAATCATGTTCTTGAGGAATTCCTTATGCCCCGGTGCATCGATAATGATGTACTGCCGGCCGTTCCAGTTGAAAAAGGTGCGGGCCGTGTCGATCGTGATACCTTGCTCCTGCTCCTCCAAAAACGCGTCGAAGAGGAAAGCGTATTCGAACTCCTTGCCCTGCTGGCGGCAGATGGCCTGGACTTTCTCCAGCTTGCCATCCGGCAGCGAGCCTGTGTCGGCGTAGAGTCGGCCCAGCAAAGTGGACTTGCCGTGATCCACATGGCCGACGATCACGATCTGCATGCTTTCGTTGGGCTTGGTCATGGTCGCCGCTTGCGTCTTGGTCGTCATGGCTTTGTCGTCATGGCTTTACGGAATCATGATCGCGCAACCAGCGGGACTCGCCTTTCCCGCTTTTCGCGCCGGGATAGCACACCCATGGCATCCGCAAGAGCAATGGGTGCCCGCCGGCCTCGCAAAGCGTCGTTCGCTTCACATGTATCCTTCTTTGCGCAGCAGCTCCATCCCGCGCCCCTCGTCCTGTGCGCGGCCGGCGCGCTCGGCGACCGTCGTGTGCCGCAATTCCTCGATGATGTCGTCGACCGACTTGGCGGTGGATTTGATCGGGAACGTGCAAGGGGCGCAGCCCAGACTGCGGTACCGCGTTCCCTCGCCCCGGTCGAGATAGAGGTCGATGAACGGGATGTTCTCGAGCTTGATGTATTCCCAGATGTTGATCTCGGTCCAATCCAACAGCGGGTGGATGCGGACATGCGTCCCCGGCGGGAACGAGGTCTTGAACTGGTCCCACAGTTCGGGCGGTTGGTCCCGGAAATCCCAATCGCCGTGCTTGTCGCGCGGCGAGAAATAGCGCTCTTTGGCCCTCGTCCCTTCCTCGTCCGCGCGCACGCCCAGGATAATACCGGTATAGCCCTTCTCTTCGATGAGCTGCTTCAGCGCGTTGGTCTTGAGGGCCGTGCAGCAGGCGACCCGGCCCATCGTGTGGTTCATGCCGGCCGCCAGGGCTTCTTTGTTTTGACCGACCACCAGATTCAACCGCCATTCGCGGGCCAACCGGTCGCGGTACTCGATCATGGCCGGAATCTTGTAACTGGTGTCCACGTGGATGAGCGGGAACGGCACATGGCCGAAGAAAGCCTTGCGCGCAAGCCACAGCAGCACAGTAGAATCTTTGCCGATCGACCAGAGCATGGCCAGGTTGTCGAAGTGCTTGTAGGCTTCCCGCAAGATGTAAACGCTCTGGTCTTCCAACTGCCGAAGATGGTTCACAAGCAGGTTCCTCCATCCCCTTCAGGCATGAACCGGTTCCTTCGTCGCGGTCAACTCGGCCAATTTCCGCGCCGCCGCTCCCGACTCGATGGCCCGCTGGGCTGTCGGCAGACAGGAGGAAATCGACGGGCCTTTGCCCGCCGCATACAGCAACATGGCGGCATTGAGCGCCACCCAATCACGCGGCCCGCCGTGTACCTCGTTCCGCACAATCCGCGCGAGCAACTCCGCCTCCTTGTCCCGCTGCTCCGCCGGGAAGCCTGCCATCTCGCGGAAGGAGGTCGACGGCAGTCCGACGTCCTTCGGCGAGAGCGACAAGGGCATGATGCGTTCATCCCGCAATTCCAGCAGTCTCGTCACCGAGGCGAGCGAGAGTTCCGGATCGCCTTCCACGCCACGGATCACCAGCGCGCGCCGGGCGCCCAACATGCGGAGCGCCTCCGCCGTCTTTTCAAAGTAAGGCGGATGCGTCAACCCGATGACTTGGGAAGAGGCGCGGGCCGGATTCAGCATGCGGGCGACGGGATGGAAAAAATTCCGCAGTCCTAATTCAGTCCTGAGGTCGAGGAATCGCGCGATAGGCGGGTGGTAGAGCGCAATGTCCAGATACGCGAACCCTTTCGTCACGAGTTCGTCCGCCGTCTGCTTCGGCTTGCGTTCGGTCGGGATTCCCAACACCTTCAAGACGGCAGCCGTCCCGGGCCGTTGCGGGATTCCTTCATGACCGTGCATGAGCACGACCGCCCCTGCGGCGGCCGCCACCACCGCCGCTCCAATAGACACGTGAAAGGTGTCTTGCTTGCCGGCATAGGTCGGGAGATCGACGAGCGCCAGGCCTTCGGGCACGGGTAACGGCGCAACATACTGACGGGCCGCCGCAGTAAACGAAGCCAGTTCGGTGACGGACTCCATCTTCATACGCATGGCGACCAGGAAGGCACCGACCTGGATCGGCGTGGCCTGTCCTTCGATCAGGCACTTCATGGCCTGCTTAGCTTCCTCCCAGGTCAAGTCCTTGGAAGTCTTCTGCCCTTTGGCGACCTTGGCGATGAACTGTTGCATACGACCCGAGACGCGTCACGCGCTTAGAAGGTGATCACCTGATCGGCCGTGGCCACTTCTTCCTTCCAGAAGGCATCCGCTGCTTGGACCTCGTCCAATTCAGGGATCAACTTTTCAACCGTAATTTCGAGCAGATCCAAGGAATCACGGCACACGGAAAATTTCGCGTCGCCTTTTTCTTTGATCTCGCGCAAGATCGCGGGCAAGTCGTGCTTGCCGCGAGAACGCAGGACCTCCCGCATATGGGCGTCCCGGCCCTTATAGGCTTCGGAGAAGACCATGTCTTTGACTTTGTCTTGCGTCAGCCGCAAGGCCGCCTCGTCCCGAAAGAACACGCTCACCTGGGTGCCGGCAATGGTGGCGATACGGGCGAGTTCGCAGGCCTGAAGCAGATTGTTATAGGAACCACGGGTCACGATCACGGCCAGTTTCTTCACGGCAACCACCCCTCCACCTCACGTCTCAGCGCATGTCGCTGAGCAAAACAAGGAGGCTAGAGGCGATGACGCTGCGCGGCCCGACCGGGCTGCCTCTAGCCTCGTATTCGCGACCTGTTCACTTATGCAAGCCGCACTCGGTCTTGGTGAAATTCCTCCATCGCCCGGCGCGCGGATCTTCCCCCGGCTGGACCGGCGCCGTGCAATGCGTACAGCCGATGCTGGGATAGTTCTGATCATGGAGCCGGTTGTACGGCACTTCGTATATCTTGATATAAGTCCACACGTCCTCGGCCGTCCATTTCGCCAGCGGGTTGATCTTGACGAGTTGGAATTTACGGTCCCATTCGATCAACCCGGCGTTCGCTCTGGTCGGCGCCTGGTCACGTCTGATCCCCGTAATCCAGGCGTCGAACCCTTTCAAAACCCGCGTCAGCGGCTCGACCTTCCGCAGTTCGCAGCAGCGGTCCGGCTGGCTCGCCCAGAGGGCGTCGCCGTATTGCGCAGCCTGTTCTGCCGGGGTAAGGCTCGACGTGACCCGCAACACCTGTTCGGGTCGCAGGCCGTATTTTTCGATGATGCGATCCCTGACGTCGTAGGTCTCGGCGAACAAGAAATCCGTGTCGAGATAGAACAGCGGAACCTGCGAATCGATCCGCTGAATCATGTCCACCAGCACGACATCTTCGGCGCCGAAACTGCAGGCCAGCACGATCTTCGGCAGGTAGCGCTCGATCGCATAGGCCAACACGTCCTGCGGCCGTCTCGTCTCGAAGGACTCGCTCAACCGCTTCAGTTCTTCTTCCATCGGCGCGATAGTCGTCTCACTGTCTCGAGACACTGGGATTTGCCTCTCAGTCAAGGTCTTAGGCGATTGGCGATAGAGGTTATGGGGAAGAAGCCCCGAGTTGTTCAATCCTCAGCTCTCGACTTTTTCCACCACGACCCGATAATGGGCGGCGTCTGGCTCCAACGGCTCCTGGGCCAGAATTTTGTGACCGTCGTTCCGGAGGCTCACAGGCACGTTCTTGATTGGTTCTCCGGCGTCGAGCCAAACCTCGAGGCGCTCGCCCGCCTCCATCATCTCGAGTTTGAGCTTCGTCTTGACATAGTTGAGCGGGCAGGCTACGCCGCGCAAATCGAAGACCGGAGCGTCGGCGGCTGAACCGTTTGCATGAGCGGGTGCCTGCTCCGCCGGCTGCACCGGCGACGCTGTGGACCGCGGCTGCTCGGCGCCGTCGCCCTTCTCCGCGCCGACCAATTTCAGGTCTTTGCCGATTTGCTCGGTTGCGGCTCGGCAGGCATCGACGAATCCCTTTGCGAACGCCACCTTGCCGAGCGCAAATTCCGCCGTGGTGGCCTTTGGTCCCAAGTCGCCGATCCGGGATGCAAGGTTCCGGTACGCGGGCAGGACGCCCTTAGGCACCAGCCGCTGCTCGAATTCGGCAAACGTCTCGGCGTCGGTTGCCGGATCAACGCCCTCGGTGACCAACAAGGCTTTGACCGCCGCGAGGACCGCGCGATAGGCCTTGTTGACGGAGATCGCATATTGGTGCTTATCGGCCAACAGTCGGGCCTGATACAGCTCCTGTTCGGCTTCCAGCATGCGATTGTCGATCATCTCGAGGGCCCCTCCGGCGCATTCACCCGGTCCGAGATCCTCCAACACAAACTCCTCTTCGCCCTCCCAATCGTAATAATAGGTCGGATCCTCTTCGAACGAGGGAACGATCGTATAGGGAATCAATTCATCCTTGAGTTTGGCCTTACCGACACGCGCGATAAAGGCAGGCAACCCTTCCCCCGGTTGACGGTCGCGCCGATAGATGGCAATCAGGTGAGAAACCGCGGCCGGGACGTTCTTCGCCGGCAGCTTGACGGTCATCTGCCCGATCTTGGCCGTGCCGTTCACCTGCCCGCCGAGGTGGAGTTCGTAGTGCGGGGCCACGTGCTCGCCGATGCGCTTGCCGACTCCGTGCAACCCGATCGTTGCAATGTGATGTTGCGCGCAAGAATTGTGGCATCCGCTGATCTTGACGCTGACACCCTTCAAGTCATCTGGAACACGGCCGGGCGGAAAGATCTCCGCCATAGCCCTGGCCAGTCCTTTCGAAGAGGTGATACCCAGGCCACAGGTGTCCGTACCTGGGCAGGCAACGATGTCTTCCACTGAGTCGGCTCCTGGATCAGCCAATCCGTGGGCGGCCAGGTCTTCATAGAACTCGCGCAGTCGCACTTCGGGCACCCACCGAATAATCATGTTCTGATTGACGGTGGTCCGGATGTTGCCGTTCGAATACTCCTCGGCCAAGTCGGCCAAGGCGTACATCTGCGATGTGGTGAGGTCGCCCATCGGGAGCTTGATCAGTGCGGCGACATAACCCGGTTGTTTCTGTCTGATCGCGTTGGTCCGTCTCCATGTCTCGAAGGAGGTCTCCCCGAGAAACCCGTTGCCGTTGCTGGACCCGTCGGCCCGGGTCGGCATGATGAGAGGGACCGGGTTGTCCTGGTGCGACAACAGCTTCATCGGCTCGTGGACAGGGCGGTTGTGGCCCATCGCGACGTAGGCTTCCTCCCATCGCCGTTTGAACTCCTCGAAACCGAGTTTGTCGATGACAAATTTCATCCGGGCCTTATGCCGGTTCTTGCGGTTGCCGAGGGTGTCGAAGACCTTGATCACCGCCTCGATCGAGGGGATGAGTTCGTCCATGGGAACGAACTCCCGCAGCACGTGAGCCAGGCGGGGCGTCGAACCTAGCCCTCCGCCGACGGACATGCGGAAGCCGACGGTTCCGTCCTCTTGTTTCTTCGCGGCAAGCAAGCCGATATCGTGGATCGGTGTAAGCGCACAATCGTGTTGGCACCCCGAAAACGCGATCTTGAACTTCCGCGGCAAGCTCTGGTTCAGGGGATTGCGAAGGAGATGCAGGGCGACGGTTTTGGCATAAGGCGTCACGTCGAAGATTTCACTTTGGCACACGCCGGCCAAATGGCAGGCGGTCACGTTCCGCACGGTGTTGGCGCAGGCCTCGCGGGTGGTGAGCCCCACCTCCGCGATCTTCCGCATCATGGTTGGGACGTCTTCAAGCGAGACAAAATGGAGCTGGATGTCCTGGCGGGTCGTGACGTGGCCCACGCCGGTGGCATACCGGTCGGCAATCTCTCCGATTCGTCTGAGCTGGTTCGCGGTGAGGCCGCCGAACGGAATCTTGATCCGGAACATCTGGACGCCGGGCTGCCTCTGGCCGTAAATCCCGTGTTGCAGGCGGAACGGCTTGAAAAGGTCGCCGGAGAGTTCCCCGCTCAGGACTCGGTGAGCTTCCGCTTCAAAGGCTTCAATCTCTTCCAGAATCTCAGGAGGGATCGGCGCAGTTTGGATCTCTGGCGGAGAAGTCGCTCGGAATACGCTCATAGGAAACCTCTTTTTTCTCCCGGACTCGGCCTCCAACAGCGAAGCCGCGTCAGCCTGTCGATTCTTTGCGCCTCAGATGTGATACATCAATGCGTTCTGTTGTTCGAGTTCGCGGTGCCGATCGACCAGTTCCTTCAAGGTGACGCTGGCCAGGACACTCAATTCCGCCTGCTTGACACGTTCCCAAACATGCGCCAGCAGCGACTCTTGCCGATGGTTCTGCCGGGAGAGATGGCTGACTACTGGGTCACGCTGTGGGCCGATCGGGCCATCCAGGGCCTCCAGGATTTCAGCCAACGAAAGCTCCGCCGGTTTCTTATTCAGCATGTATCCGCCCTGGGCACCGCGAAGACTCCTGACCAGACCGGCTTTTTTCATCGCGTTCAACACTTGCTCGAGAAAGCGGGCCGGAATACTCTGCCTCCTGGCGATCGACTTGGCTTGAACCGGCGCATTTCCATTATGAATCGCCAAGTCCAGGGCAGCCATGATGGCATAGGTGGCTTTGAGCGAAACCTTCATGTTGAGTATTCCGATAGGAATTCCAAGACCCAGCTTTTTTATTACAACTGTGGGGGCGCTGTCAAGTCAGATTCGCTGCGTGCTGTGACCGACCTACCGAAGAACGGCCCGGCCAAGATGTTCGCATGGCCAATGTCAAGGGCTCATTGAAGAACCTGGAGGCGAAGCCTTTTGCCCTCGCTCTGGTTGGGAGAGACCCAAAGCGAGGCGCGTCTCTGAAAAATAAATTCTCTACACGGACCCTTGTTCATGGTTGAGAGTGAGGCTCCTTCGGTCCTTCCGCTTCAGGCGACGATGGCAAAGAATTTGTCCGGGCAATTGCGGAGTCCCGCGAATTGTTTTCTCACCGATCCCTGCGAAACGTTTAGCAGAGCGGCCGTTCGGCAATTCGCTGCACAATTTCGCGATTGACATCGTCTCGCCTCTAGGGTAATAATCCCGCCCTCTTCTTCTCATCCTCTTTTCTTCGCTGGTGCCTTCATGTCGCTTCGGTCGTCGGCCTTGAGCATTCTTCTTCTGAGCGCCGACCATGATGTCCACATCCAGTTCAAGCAAGCCTTCAGGGAGGCGACGATCACGGCGGCGAAGGATGCAGCCGGACTTACAAAGGAGGCTGCCAAGCGTGCCTTCGACATCGTAGTGCTGGAAGCCAAACGGGGAACATTGGGCGAACTAACCGAATTGCAGCAGGCTATTGATCCGTCCAGAACTCTGGTGCTGGCGGGTTCACGCCATGCGCTCAGGCGCGCCTCCAAATTGATTCAGAGGATGATCAACGGTTACTCCTACCCAGGCGGTGCCGGTCGCGAGTTGTCGCTCGAGGGTTACATCGAATCGAAGATGGGCGATTTCGTCAGGAGTATGCGCAACGGATCGGCCCGGAACCTCCACCCCATGCTCATGACGGCGGTGGAGCGTCCGTTGATCGCATTGGCGTTGAAAGAGACGAAGGGCAACCAGATCCAGGCGGCGGAACTACTCGGCTTGAACCGAAACACCCTGCGCAAGAAGATTACGGATCTCCGCATTCCGGTAAAACGGGGACGGAGGCAACAATCCCGTTCCCTCTAGGCGAGTTAGCTCGACATGTTGCGTCGCGTTTTATAGGATCGTGCGCGAGGGGAGAAAGCACCGAGGATCGGTTCTCAATCCATCCATCAAGCAAGGAGGAATGCGATGACCAAAGAAGAGTTGATCGCCAAAATGGCGGCGTCGGCCGGCATCACCAAAGTCGCTGCAGGCAACGCGCTGGCGGCGTTCACCGGCGCCGTCACCTCATCGCTGAAGAAAGGGCAGCGGGTCAGCCTGGTGAACTTCGGCACCTTTACGGTCGCGAAGCGCAAAGCGCGCATGGGGCGCAATCCACGGACCGGGGAAACGCTCAAGATCCCGGCGGCCCGTGTCCCGAAATTTTCGGCAGGCAAGACGCTCCGGGCTGCGGTCAAGTAAGTTTGCTGCTCGTCGAACAGTGCTGATTTGAGTCGGAGCAGAAAAGGCGGCTACCGAAGTTCGGTAGCCGCCTTTTCTGCTTTGGGTTTCTTGACAGTCCCAGTCGGGCTATATTAGCATGCCGTCTTCGGACGATAGGCGCGTAGCTCAGGGGGAGAGCGCTACCTTGACACGGTAGAGGTCGACGGTTCAAGACCGTCCGCGCCTACCATCCAACGGATGGCATCCGGCCACAAGGTGCGGTCGGGGTGCCTTTCTTGTTTCTGGGGATAGGCAATGACCTCGCAATCGATTTGCGTCACTCTGCAGGACGGCACCAAAAAAGGAGTCCCGGCCGGCTGTACCGTAGGAGAAGCCCTGGTGCGTGCCGGTGTGTCCTTGGGACCGGATATTTTGGCCGCGAAAGTCAATGGCCAACCGGTCGATTTGGATCGAATTCTCACCGAGGATGCAACGATCGAGCCTCTTACCTTTGACTCTCCCGAAGGGAGGGAGGTCTATCGTCACAGCAGCACCCATATCATGGCTCAGGCGGTGAAAGAAGTCTTCCCGAGCGCACAATTGACGATCGGTCCGGCCATCGAAGACGGCTTCTATTATGACTTCGCCTTTGAACGCCCGTTCACGCCTGAGGACTTGGAAAAGATTGAAGCCCGGGCGGTGGAAATCATCAAGGCCGATAAGCCCTTCAAGCGGATAGAAATGCCCAAGCAGAAGGCCATTCAGTTTTTCCGCGAGCGGGGCGAGCAGTACAAGGCCGAAATGATCGAAGGGTTTGAGGACCAAACCGTCTCGTTGTACAGCCAGGGAGAGTTCATCGATCTGTGTCGCGGACCACACCTACCGTCAACCGGCCGAGTCGGGGCGCTGAAGGTGCTCTCCAGCGCCGGAGCCTACTGGCGCGGGGACGAACGGAATCCGGTGCTGCAGCGTATCTACGGCACGTCCTTTCCCACCCAGGCGGAGTTGGACGCGTATCTGGCTCGACTCGAAGAGATCAAGCGCCGCGACCATCGCAAGCTCGGAAAAGAGCTTGACTTGATCACCGTCCAGGACGAAATTGGGCCGGGTCTCGTGCTCTGGCACCCCAAGGGCGCGCTGATTCGCCTGCTGATCGAGAATTTCTGGCGGGAGCAGCACCTGCGGAACGGGTACGAGTTGGTCTACTCGCCGCATGTCGCCCGGTTGGATCTATGGCGGACGAGCGGACACGTCGACTACTACCGCGACAACATGTTCGCACCGATGAAGGTCGAGGGCAGCGAGTATCAGCTCAAGCCGATGAACTGCCCGTTCCATATCATGATCTACAAGTCTCATCTGCGCAGCTACAGGGACCTGCCGATCCGCTACGGAGAGTTGGGTACGGTCTATCGGTACGAGCGGACCGGAGTGCTGCACGGACTGCTGCGCGTGCGCGGATTCACGCAGGACGACGCGCACCTGTTCTGCCGCCTGGACCAGATCGAGGCAGAGGTCGGTCGGGTGTTGGACTTCACATTTTTCATGCTGCGGACCTTCGGGTTCTCGGCATTCGAGGTCTATCTTTCGACCAGACCGGAGAAGGCCGTGGGATCCGAGCAAAAGTGGGCGCAGGCCACCGCCGCGCTGGAAGCGGCGCTCAAAGGGCGAGGAGTAACTTACCGGATCGATCCGGGCGAAGGGGTGTTTTACGGACCTAAGATCGATATCAAGATCAAGGACGCTCTCGGCCGATCCTGGCAATGCTCCACGGTCCAGGTGGACTTCAACAACCCCGAGCGATTCCAATTGGTCTATACAGGAGAAGACGGCAAGCCTCACCAGCCGATCATGATTCATCGAGCGCTCCTGGGCTCCATTGAACGCTTCTTCGGCATTCTGATCGAACATTACGCCGGAGCATTTCCGGTCTGGCTGGCTCCCGTGCAGGCGGTCGTCCTGTCAATTACCGACAAGCACCGCGAGTACGCCGTCAGCGTGCTGAACCAGTTGAGGGCCGCCGGCTATCGGGCGGAGGCGGACTTGCGAAACGAGAAGGTGGGCTTCAAGATCCGCGAAGCGGAGAAAGCGAAGATTCCGTATATGCTCGTCGTGGGTGACCGGGAAATGCAGAGCGGCACGGTGTCGGTCCGCGGCCGAACCGGGTCGAACCTCGGGAGCATGAGTGTCGCCGCCGTGCTTGATCTGCTTGGAAGTGAGGCGGCTCCACCTGCGCAGATGCTCACACACTGATTGAGAGAGGTGGCCTATCGTACCTAAGCTACGCGTCAATAGGGAGATTAGAGTCCGAGAAGTTCGGGTGATCGGGCCGGACGGCGAACAATTGGGCATCATGCCCACGCCGGACGCCTTCAGGCAGGCTCAAGAGATGGGATACGATCTGGTTGAGGTGGCGCCGACTTCACAGCCGCCGGTCTGCCGGATCATGGATTACGGGAAGTACAAGTATGAATTGAGCAAGAAGGAACACCAGAGCCGCCGCCATCAGAAATCCACCCAGGTCAAAGAGATCAAGCTCAGACCGCGAACCGACAAGCACGATTTGGAGATCAAGATTCGCCAGATCAAGGGCTTCCTGGCCGAGGGTAATAAGACCAAAGTCACGCTGACGTTCCGGGGCCGCGAAATGGCGAATCAAGAGATGGGACGGGCCGTGATCAACACAGTGATCGAACAGTTGGCGGATTCGGGAACCATCGAATACGCGCCGCGCATGGAAGGCCGCAGTCTCATCATGATCGTCGCGCCAAAGAGTTGAGGCGAACGCTCGGCCGATCAACAGGCGAGAAGAAAGAACAGTGTGCTCTGATCAGAGGCCGTTTGAGTTCAGAGCCGATGGCTGAACGCTCGAAAGGGATGACAACCATGGCCACGCAGAAACTGAAAACACACTCGGGATCCAGCAAGCGGTTCAGTCGCAGCGGCACCGGCAAATTGATGAGGAGAAAATCAGGGCGGCGCCATTTGCTGACCGGCAAGGCTCGCAACCGCAAACGACGCTTGAAGAGCGTGACGGCGATCGAGAAGGCTGCGGCACGCACGGCGAACCGGCTTCTCCCCTATAACTGACCGAGATTGTCACGCGGGATTCACCCGTAATCGACTGAAAGGAGCGTAGGCTATGCCCCGCGCAAAAGGCGGACCAAAGACCAGGCAGCGACGAAAGAAGAGATTGAAGTTGGCGAAAGGGCAATATGGCGCCAAGAGCCGTTTGTTCCGCACGGCGACGGAATCGGTGGACAAGGGTCAGGTATACGCCTATGTCGGCCGAAGAAAACGAAAGCGGGACTTCCGCAAGCTCTGGATCGCACGCATCAGCGCCGCAACGCGCCTCCAAGGAGTGACCTATAGCCGCTTCATGAACGCGCTCCGCAAAGCCAACATCTTCCTAGATCGCAAGGTGCTTTCCGATATGGCGATCAAAGATCCGGCGGGCTTCGAGAAATTGGTCGGGGTGGTCAAACAGCAGGCTGCAGCGGTGAGCACCTGAACGAGCGACCCTTCTTCGCTGTCGATTGTTCGACGGCTCGGAAAGTCCCACCAGGGATCGCCGACGGTGAGCGAACGTTACTCCTCTCCTCCTGCCAGTCGATTCACTTCCAGTTCGAACACCACTGCGGGGACGCTCACCTGCCAATGCTCCAGCACTTCGGGATGGAGTTCCCCGACCAGCCCCAGCGCCTGTCCCCCCAACACGATCCGACCGGCCCGGCCCTCCAGGAATGACGGATGGCTCAAGGGTTCCAAGGCGTAGGGCCGGTCGAGATAGAACAGCAGCAGGTCCAAGCAGGAGTGGATTTCTGAGAAGTTCGCTCCGGCATGGGCAATGAGGGCCCCAAGCGCCACCAGCGTGCGCGAGCCCGTCTCCTGTTTCGAATCGGGCACTGCGATTTCACCGACTTCGAACAACCGATGCGGATAGAAGGCACGGCTGGAAGCGGCCTCGACGCGGAGCAGCGAGGGTGTGATCCAATGCCGCAGGCAGGCAAAACTCTGTGACATCACGTTCTCCACCTCGACGACCTTGTCCCATTCGGTGCCGCTCAGTCGCATATGCACACACAGGTCCTGACGTGAGGCCATGATATTCGAGATGATTTCCTGAAATCCCATCCCGATCATGAGATCCCGCACCCTGTCGGATGCCTGTTCCAGACGGGACAGACCTCCCACGGTAAACTGAGAGGGCATCACCGGCGCAAATACGTCGTAGCCCCTGCTGATCGCGACATCTTCGACCACGTCCACGGCGTGCATCACGTCATTGCGATATGGAGGAAGCCGCACCACGACCCTGTCCCGCGCCTTCGAGATCCTGTAGCCGTAGGTCTCCAAGGCCTTGCCGATCTCCTGCGCGCCCAGCGGCTGCCCAAGTGCGGCTTCGATCGCCTTTACCTGAATCTTCCGCGCCTTACAAAAATCTCTAGGGGTCGTGACGGTCTTGCCTAGAGACGTCTTGTACGGATACGTCACTTCGACCGGTTTGATTACAGCGCCGCGATCGGTCAGATTGACGGCGAGAATGTTCAGCGTCAGCACTACCATCAACAGATCGGTTCCCGTCACTTCAACAAACAGCTCTCGGTCCCCGACCTGGACTTCACCGATCTCCCGGCTGTTGATGATCGGTGGGAAGGACAGAACTTGCCCCGCGGAGTCCCGAAGCAGCGGGACCCGGTCGTGGCCGGCCAGGATCGCCCCGTACTCCAATCCCTTGGGATGGACGAGCAGGATTTCCCCGAGGGTCATCTTGGATTCCAGCCCCAAGGGGGTAAAGCTCACATCTTCCGGCTTCACGAGGTCATACGTGACGGGAAAGACGATGCGAGGAAGTCGATAGAGACCGATCGAGACCGTCCGTCGTTTGCGCCCGAAAATATCCGCGAGTTTTTCCTGGGTTTGGATCAACTGGGCCAAACCTTCGCCGGTGACCTCATAGCCGCTGGCCGTACAAGCCGCGACAAACGGACGGACCGACTCCAGGCCGGACGAGACGATAAGGCGATGCTTGGGGCGCCGGGTCGGGGAGAAGCATGAATAGGCCGGCGCGCGGCCGCGGAGCTTGATTGCGATCTGGCGGGCAATTCCTTCGCAACACCACAGGTCAGGCCTGTTGCTGTCCTGCAGCTCGATCCGTAGCTCGCCCGTCTCGGCGTTCTGGCCCTTCAACTCGCCCTTTACCAAGGGCAGCCAGGCCTCCAGTTGTGCCGTCGTGATGGGTCGGCGAGCTTTGCCCGGCCCCGCGATCAACTGTTCAAGGTCCTGACGGTTGATGGAGATCGTCGGCATAACGCTGCGCGAATTATGAATTCTGGATTTCGAATTCTGAGTTCACTGTGCTGGGACCGCGGAATTCACAACCATAACCCAGCACTCATCACTCAGAATTTTCCCCTGGTGGCTCTGATCAGCTCCAAGTCGGCGGTGAACAGATCGCGGATGTCGTGGATACCCAGCGCGACCATGGCCATGCGGTCGAGGCCCAAGCCCCAGGCGATCACCGGTACCGTGACGCCCAAGGGTAGGGTGACTTCCGGCCGAAACAGGCCGGCGCCGCCCAATTCCATCCACCCCAAACGCGGGTGCCGGACATGCAGCTCGACCGACGGTTCGGTGAAGGGGAAGTACGCCGGCAGGAATTTACTCTCTTTCGCCTGCGCGACTTCCCGGGCAAAGAGGTCAAGCAGGCCGAGCAAGGTCCGGAAATTGATATCCTCACCCAACACGATTCCTTCTACTTGAAAAAAGTCGGTGGCGTGCGTCGCGTCGACCGCATCGTATCGAAAACAGCGGGCGATCGAAAAATATTTGCCCGGCACGGAGGGGTTGGAGGCCAGTGTTCTGGCGGATACGGCGGTTCCTTGGCTCCGGAGAACCAGCCGCAGCGTGCGCTCCATGTCGAATCGATATCCCCACCCGGTCGATCCGGTTTTGCCTCCGGACTCATGGGTCGCCGCCACCCGAATCCGAAGCCTTCGATTCTGCGGATCGTCCGAACGGGCATGGGTCGGTTCCTTGACAAAATAGACATCATGGATGTCCCGAGCCGGATGGAACTGCGGCATGAACAGGGCGTCCATGTTCCAAAATTCGGTCTCGACCAGCGGGCCGCGCATCTCCTGGAAGCCCATGCTGACAAGTTTGTTCTTGACCAAATCGAGAAATTCCCGGTATGGATGCCGCTTGCCAGCGGCAACCCGGGGGGGCCGCAGACTGATGGTATACTTTCTGAACCGCTTGGTACGCCACGCCCCGTCTTTCAGCAACTCGGGGGTCAATTGCGAGACTTCCTCCACCGCGCCCTGCCGCGCGATCAGTCCGGCGGCCTGCTCGCCCTCCGGGGTCAGGCGATATGATCTGGTCACGCGCTCGTCGATCCGGAACGGCTCGCGGGCGTTGCCGCGCTTCACGGCATGCTGTTGGATGACCCGGCGCAAGGCGTCCGGAAACGCGTCGAGTTCTCGGGAGGTTCCCCGCAATTGCTGCAGTACAGTCCGCAGCGCTTCTGCGGTCGGGCTGGGCCGGCCGGTGGCCTCGATGCAGCCGCCCCGGACGATCAAGACAGCGCCCTCTTTTTTCAGGCAGCCGATCGCACCGCTGATCTCGCTCGGCTCCAACCCTTCCCGTGATTGAATATCCTGAATCGTCAGCCGCCTGCCGCTCTTGGCCGCCTCGCGGGCAGCCGAAAGGATACGCTCGATGGGGGCGGAGTGCTCGAAGTAGTCCTCGCCGATTTTCGTGAGCGAGACCACCGGCGTGACCGTTTCCGACTCGACGACGATCAGGTCCTTGGTCAGCAGCCATTCGATGGCCATGCTTAATTGCGACGCTTCAAGCCCGGCCGCCAGCGCGATCTGTTCGCTCCGCAGGACCGACCCGCTTGGCTGCTGCCCGAACGCCGTGATGACTCTGATTTCGAGCGGATGCAGGCTGTCGACCAGAGAGGAGATATCCACTAGGCCTCACTTACCGATGCACCGGCACAGTCTGTGGGTTTCGCGGGAAAGACGCGGATTGCCCGGCAGCGCGCAACGCGGCGATGACGGTCCCATAGTCGTTCGCGGAAAAGATGGCTGACCCGGACACGAGAATATCCGCGCCGGCCTGAATGATCTGACCCGCATTGTCCGGTTTCACCCCGCCGTCGACTTCCAGCGCCGCCGGGCTCTTCACGCGATCGATGAGCTGCCGGGCTTGCGCGATCTTCTGCAGCGAGGAAGGGATGAATTGCTGCCCGCCGAAACCGGGGTTCACCGACATGATCAGGATCAGATCGGCGTCGAGAGCGATCTCTTCCAAGAGGCCGATCGGGGTCGCCGGATTCACGGAGACACCGGCCTTCACACCGCGTTCCTTGATCGACTGGACGGTGCGATGAAGATGCGGGCAGGTCTCGACATGGACGGTCAGGTAGTCGGCCCCTGCTTCGGCGAATTCCGCAACGAATGCGTCTGGATTGGTCATCATGAGATGGACGTCGAGCGGGAGTTTCGTCACCTTCCGCAGCGCCTCCACAATAGGGGGGCCGACCGTCAGGTTGGGGACGAAGTGTCCGTCCATCACGTCGATGTGGAGCAGATCGGCACCGCCTCGCTCGACGCGCGCGATTTCATCGGCCAACCGGGCGAAGTCTGCGGAAAGAATGGACGGCGCGATACGGATCGTATGACGACTCATGAGGCGACTCTCCGCAGGCGGGCGGCAAAGAAGGCATCCATGGAATGCTCGCTAAACATCGTGGAGAAATCTCCCCGGCTGGTCAACAGCGGGAGACCGGTTGGGGGCACCCATGGTCCCACGCCTTCGCGTCGAAACTCGGCGTGGGCTTCGCAGAACTGGTCGACGACCTGTTCGTTTTCTTCCGGTTCGGTCGAACACGTACTATAGACCAACACCCCGCCGGGCCGCAAGAGAGCGCTGACCGCTTCCAAAAGCTCGCGTTGCAGCTTTTGGTGCCGTTGAAGCGCCGCGGCCTGCTTCCGCCATTTCCCCTCCGGATGGCGTCGTAAGACACCGAGCCCGCTGCACGGGACATCTAGCAGGATACGGTCGAACGGCGCGTTGAACGGCAGCGACCGAGTGTCTCTTCCATGTCCCCGCTTCCCGGGCGTCACGGTGAGTTCTCTGGCATCGGCCACGAGCGGCTGGACGATCGACACGCCCAGGCGTCGACAATTGTCTTCCATTCTGCGGACCCGTTGCGGACTTCGGTCCACGGCCACGATTTCGCCTTGATCCCGCATCAGGGCGGCCAGATGGGTGGTTTTTCCGCCAGGCGCGGCGCAGGCATCGAGCACGCGTTCGCCCGGTTGCGGGTCGAGCAACAATGGAATCAACTGGCCGGCCTCGTCCTCGACATAAAACGCTCCATCGCAGAATCCCGGCAACTCTGTGACTGAGCCGCACTTGTGGAGCCTGATCCCGACGGGGCTAACGTCGGTCGCACGGGCGTCAACCCCGCTTTGAACGAGCCGCTCGATCAGCGCCTCCCGACTCACACGCAGGGTATTGGCACGGATGGTAAGTGGGGGAATCTCGCTCGCAGCGCGGCACAGCCGTTCGGCTTGGATCGGGCCGAACCGCTCCAGCCAGCGCCGGATCAACCACTCCGGGCAGGAATACCGGACGGCCAGCGCGGCGACCGGTGCGGCCGCCGGGTCGGGGCAGGCGGGCTCCGGAGTGCGGAGCAGGGTTCGCAAGACGGCGTTGACGAATCCGCTCCAATCGCGACCGAGCTTCGCGCGGAACGGCTTCACGATCTGCACGGATTCGTGGACCGCCGCAGAATCGGGAATTTTATCCAGATAGAGCAGTTGATAGGCGCCGAGACGCAGCGCCGTCTTCACGACGACGGGGAGTCGTCCGATCGGACGATCCATGACCTGCGCCAATCGCCAATCGATCGTGCCGCGTCGGCGGAGCACGCCGTAGATGAGCTCGGTGGCCAAAGCCCGTTCGCGAGAGTCCGGGCAGACTTGCCGGAGCGTATCGCTCAGGACTTCGTCCGCCGGGGTCTCCCTCTGCTCCGTCTCGATAAGCGCGTGAAACGCGATCGATCTGGCGCTCGGCTGGGAACGAGAATGAAGAAGCCGTGACGATCCATAGCCGAGATCGGATTTCGCCTTCATGCGTTCCGTATCGACGGTCCTCTCAACGTTCAGCTTTCGGACTTGCCCCTAGCACCTGCCCCGGAAAGAGTTGATGGCCGGCGAGGAATTGGGCTGCGGTCATGCGCCGGCTGTTGGCCGGCTGGATTTCCGTGATGGAGAGCAGTCCATCCCCCGTCGAGACCAGGATGGCCTCCTTCGCGAGTCCGATGATCGTACCGGGAAAGGCCTTGTCGGTCTGTCCGTCCTTGGCGGTGGCTTTCCAGATCTTCCATAGGTCTTCGCCGGCGAACGTGTAGGCTCCGGGCCAAGGAGCCAAGCCTCGGATACGATTGGCAATTTCGACAGCAGGGCGAGTCCAATCGATCAACCCGTCTTCTTTCTTCAGCAATGGAGCCAGCGTAGCTTGGGTATGGTCCTGCGGACGAGGCGCCAGCGTTCCGGCTTTCAATCGACGCACCGTTTCAAGCAAGAGCCTGCCGCCGACTTGGGCCAGCTTGGCGGAGAGCGTGCCGGCCGTGTCGTCAGGTTCGATAGGCACCGCCTCCTGCAGGAGAATCGCCCCGGTATCCATGCCTTCATCCATCAACATCGTCGTGATGCCGGTCTCTCGCTCGCCGTTGATGATGGCCCACTGGATCGGCCCGGCACCGCGATACTTCGGTAGCAACGAGGCATGAACATTGACGCAGCCCTTCGAGGGGAGGTTCAGAATCGCCGGCGGGAGAATCCTGCCGAAGGCGGCCACGGCGATCAGATCCGGCTGCCAGTTTTTCAACGCATCCAGAAACGCCGGATCCTTCATCTTGACCGGTTGAAGCACCGGCAGGCCTTCGCGTTGGCACACCAGTTTGACAGGCGACGGCGTGAGCGCGCGGCCTCGGCCTTTGGGTCGATCGGGCTGGGTCACAACGCCGACGACCGTCTCTCCGGACTTCAGCAGCGCTTCCAGCGACGGAACGGCGAAGTCCGGCGTGCCCATGAACACAATACGCATGGCGACGCTTTAACATGGCGGTCGGGTGAAATCAACCTGGCTTGGTCGCGCGGGCCTTGCCTTGACTTCATAGGGACCACTTGTTAGTATCCGCGCGCGGGGTGGAGCAGTCTGGTAGCTCGTTGGGCTCATAACCCAAAGGTCGAAGGTTCAAATCCTTCCCCCGCAACCAAACCTTATTCCAAAATTCCTCGCCCTGTCGGCACTGCCGGGAGGGCTTTTTTGTTGCTGCTCAGCGCTGCACGCATGTGCAAGGCCGAGAATGTGCAAGATCGGATGAAAGGCCCTTTCCCTGCGATGATCCGAGCTCGCTGAGTCTCTTTCCCAAACGGATGTCGGAGGGAGAATACGAGAGGACACAGAAGTCGCTGCGGCGTTCTGAAAAGAAAAAAGTTTGAACCATACAAAGGCCTGTTGACTTCGCTGTTCTAGGCACGATATCTAGTGGGTGATCGGCGATCCAACGGGTCGCATGCAGCACATGCCGTGAACCCGTCTTCGGCCCACATTCCCAGAAAGGAGGTGACGACGCTGGTGGTCGCAGGGTGATGTGTATCCGCATCCGAGGCGAGAGCAGACAGGCTATTCGGAGGCTGGGCGTTCAGCGCGTCTTGGTCGAACGCACAAGGAATTCAACCGTGATTCACTAACTTTTCTTCGGGAGAGGTGACAATGGAAGACCTGGTGATTGAGGAAGAAGGCGCGTCATCCGCACTCAAGATTACACTCGGAGACTTTCTGATTTTCATCAACTGGATGAACCAAACTGAGAAGGCCTTGGAGCGTGGGGAGTCGCTTCCGCCGATACCGGAACTGGATTCGGGAAAAGTGAAGGGGTGGATTCAACTGGTGCAGCGCCTCGAGGAACGGTTTCGTCGGAGCGAAGAGAAGAAATTGGCGCTGGAGGCCAACGTCATCGCGCAAGAAGCGCAGCTCGGGCAGTTGCTCGCGCATCTGCACGCCAATATCGCCTCGCTGTACGAGAACCTCGGTCAGGCGGAAAAGGCTCAGGAAGTCCGAAGGAGAGCGGAAGCGCTGCATTGCAGCTAAGCCCTGGGGTCAGCCAACCCATGCGTCTCCCGGCGGAGAAACCCGCCTGGCTTGTTCTATATAGCCCGGCCGGGTTTCAGCCGGGAGCGCGCATGCGCCCTCAATGGATTGACACCTCCCCTGGGCGAATCGCTGGACCGCAGGTTCTCTCGGCCATCTGATTTTGCAGGTTCCCTCCTTCGCCTCCGCATCATCTTCCAAGCCCGCGCAACCTCGAGCCGGTCGCCTCGGTCGGTGATCCGCTCGGTCGTGCGGTGAACCAATTTGCCAATTTACTTGGTCGCAGAGGGGCTCGCAGTATACTGGCTTATCGTATCGGCGAGTTTTGATCGTAGCCACGCATGGGCAGGCTTCATCGACCGTCGCGGGAGACAGAGCATCCGTGAGCGCGTCGGTGCCTCCGAGAGGGCCAGCTTTGGTCAGGGTGCTGCTTATCGAGGACAATCCGGTCGACGCCCAGCTTACTCAGGATATTCTTGCGGAATGGGCTGCCGATCGATTTGATCTGACGTGTGTCGGGACGCTCGGCGAAGGGCTGGCACGCCTGGCGCGCGACCGATTCGACGCCGTCCTGCTCGATCTCTCCCTTCCGGATGCGCAGGGGCTCAACACCGTGACCCAGGTTCTGGCGACCAGCCCGGGCATTCCGATCGTCGTGCTCACCGGCTATGACGACCAAGAACTCGCGCTTCAAGCCGTTCAGCAAGGTGCCCAGGATTACCTTGTCAAGGGCCAGGCGCAGGCCGATTTGCTGTCGCGGGCGATCCGTTATGCGATTGAGCGGAAACGAACAGAGGAACGGCTGACCTATCTCGCTCAATACGATCACTTGACCGGCTTGGTCAACCGCACGCTCTTCAGGGACCGGCTTCTCCTGGCTCTGGCACGCAGCAAGCGTAAACAGCAGCCGCTGGCGCTGATGTTGTTGGATCTGGATCGGTTCAAAGCCGTGAACGACACGTGTGGCCACGATGCGGGCGACCAGTTGCTCAAAACCGTCGCAGATCGATTCAGAAGTTGTGTGCGCGAGGTGGACACGGTCGCCCGGATGGGCGGAGACGAATTTGCCATGATTCTGGAGGGAGTCTCCGGCCAGCAGGATATTGTGATAGTTGCCCAGCGCATTATACAGGCCATGAGCGAGCCTTTTTTCATCGGCGGTCAGCCCCTGTCTGTCGGTGTCAGCATCGGTATCACCGTTTATCCTCAGAACGACCGGACCGTAGACGAACTGCTGAAGCAAGCGGACGCCGCGATGTACCGCGCGAAACAGCAGGGGGGCAACACCTTCCAGTTTCATCCACCGGGCGAAAGCCGCCTCTCCACCGTCTCTTCCTCCCAAGGCTGGCGACCGCAAGCCTGATCAAGCCAGTGTCGGAGCCGACCTACCGACCGATCTCAGCCAGGGGTTTATCGGTCACAAAGAACGCGCCGCGCGGATTGGGTTCCAGCACATTGGAAGAGAGCAGGTGGTCACCGGTCGGGGTCGGCCGACACTCCGGCGTCATCACCATTCCCCAATGCTGATTGTTCAGGCAGGTGTTGTCGAGGACGAGGGCCTCGGCCTGATGAAACAGGAGGATGCCGCTCAGCATGTTATCCCGGCAGAGGTTGCGGACAAAATCGGGATGGGTGCCGGGATCCCGAACCGCCAGGCCGAAATGGTGATTGTCGAAGCACAGGTTGTGCGCCACGCGAGGGCAGGCTCCGGCGAACACGAACACCCCGGATTCGCGGTTCCGGCAAACCTCGTTGTCGAGAAAGGCCGGCCGGCAGTTGGGCCCGTAGATGACCACACCCGAGAGAATGCCCTCGGTCGCGCGGCATTGGGTGATCGTACAGGAAGAGTCGAGAATGTTCATCGCCGCATTCTGATCGCTGCCGACATAGCGGAACGTGATCCCACTGATCCGGCCGGATGGGACGCGCTGCAGATACAGCGGGCCCCCGCGACGACTGAAAATGTACACAAGGTCGCGTCCCGCCCCAATCAGCCATATAGGACGGTCGGCGATGAAGAGCTTGTCTTCATACGTGCCCGGACGGACGAAGACTTGATCCTGTGGTCCGGTCTCCTTAAGGGCCTCGCTGGGCCTTTTATAGGCCCGGGGGTCCTGAGCGTCTACGATGAGCGTTCTTCCACCGGCGGGATTGGGAGGAGGGTCGTGCAGGACAAACCCTTCTGCGCCCGATGAAGGCTGCCCGCCCTCCTGGTGGCTCGGTTGCGTCAGTTCCAAGGCCTGAACCGTGGAGAGAAGCCTTTCACATGCGCCCGATTGAATATCAATGGAACGGGAGCGGCATTATTTCGGCAACCTCTAGCGAAGTCAAGCGCGGGTGCGTGGCAACGTGAGTCCCCGACGGTTTCAGGAGACACAGGCGTACAATTCTGTCGTGCAGTGTCGGGAAAGGTCGGACCCCTTTTTTCCGTGTCCTTCTTACCCATGGGCCGATGCCGCCTTTCCCTCCGTTTCCGCCCTGTTTCGCGTCGATGACAACAGATTCCTGTCGAGCCAGGTGGGCATGCGGCTTGCGTCCGTGAGGCGGTGCCCGAGCGGTCGGTCAACCGGCGGACGGGTGGAAGCCATGATGACATCGGTCCGATGGATGATGCTGACGGTGGTCTTGGCAACAGGGGTGTCGATCGATGACCCGCTCCAGGCCGCCCCGGCACAAACGCAGGATGCATCGCGTCGCCTCTATGATCGCGTGATGGAAGAATTCCGTCGCAAAGACTATGAAGCGGCGCTGGCGGGGTTCCGGTTGTTCCTGGAACTTCATGGGCAATCGGCTCTAGCGGCCAATGCGCATTTTTGGATCGGGGAGTGTCAATTCCGGTTGGGTCGATATAAAGACGCGCTTGCGTCTTTTTACAACGTGGTGTCGTACTATCCGCTGAGTGCGAAGCTGCCTTCGGCCACCTGGCGGATCGGCCTGGCTCACGCCAAGCTCGGCGATCATGAGAAGGCGAGATTGATGTACGAACGCGTGGTGAACGACTATCCCGACAGCGCCGAAGCGGAGTTGGCGCGCAAAGCGCTCGAGACCCTTGCGGCCAAGGACGAATCCCCTCGGGAGTGATCCGCCTGGCCGTGGGCCGGCGTCTCCTTCCGCTATTCGGGCGGATCCAGCCCCAGCAGACTCGATAAGGCGGGCACGGTATAGGACTTCTGCGTTTTCAGCCGTATGACCGCGATGCCCGCGGCCTGCAGCACCTGTTCCACCAGCCGATCCCGTTCCCGTCGTTGCGGTGACGACAACGGCTCATCAAGCTCGACGACTTTCACCACGATCCGAGTACCTGGGTGGACCAACACGAAATTCGCCCGCTTGAGCGCAAGCTTGCCCAACACGGCGGAGCGGGCCTTTCGATCTTCGGTCGAGATGTCGACCAGACACCACAGAGGCACCTGTGCGAAGACCAAAAACCGATCCTGTACTGCCAGGCGGATCAGATTGTACAGGAACGCTTCCGCCTCGGTCAGGAGCGGCTGCGCCACGAAAGAGACTCCTGACGGGATGGTAAACACGGCGGCCTGGACACGGCCGGTCCAGCGGAGACCCCAGGCGCGCCAGATGAGGCCGAACACAATCACTGCGCCGACACCGAGTAGGAGAGCCTCCGCATGGGTCTTCACGTTGTTATCGCTTTCTGCGCTCTCGGCGGACCTCTCTCATCCAGCCTGGAGTCCCTGGAACGATCGCGCCGAGCAGCACCGGATGGGTCGCGCCGGTGACGGCCGGGAGGTTGGCACACTCACCGGCCATTGTCTGATAGGCCAATAGGGCGAACGCGACCGCTTCGAACGCCTTGCTGTCCCATCCCAGATCGTTAAACGTCTTTACCGGGATCGGATCGAACACCGACGCAAGATATGTCATCAACGTTCGATTGCGCACACCGCCGCCGCCGGCGACGACTTCGTCCACCGCGCCGTGCAGCCACCGCCGCGCGCCGCCGACGGCTTGCGCGGTCCACATGGCGCAGGTGGCGAGCAAGTCCGCGGGCGAGAGTTGACATGCCCGCCGGGCGTTCAGAATCCTGGCCACGACCGGTTCGCCGAACTCTTCGCGACCGGTGGACTTGGGCGGTCGTCGTTTGAGAAACGGGTGGGCCATGAGTTCGTTCAACAGTCGTCGGTCCACGCGGCCCTTGGCTGCAAGCCTACCGCCATAGTCCATCGTCGACCGTCCCTTCGTCAGCCGTTGAATCAGGCCGTCCAGCACCATATTGCCGGGGCCGGCGTCGAATGCGCGGACCGAGGCCGCAGACCCTCCCCGCGGGAGATAGGTGACGTTGCTGATGCCGCCGAGATTGACGATCAGGCGTGACCGGCGGGGATGTCGAAGCAGCAGATAATGGGCGTAGGGTGTCAGCGGGGCGCCTTCGCCGCCGGCGGCGAGATCGCGCGACCGAAAGTCGGAGACGGTCGTGACGCCGGTCCGTTCCGCGATGACGGCCGGCGCCGCGATTTGCAGCGTGGACCGCACCAGGCCGATTCCCGGTTCCCTGATCCCTTTCGGCAGATGGTGAACGGTCTGGCCGTGAGACCCGATCAAGTGAATGTCGCCCGGTCTGAGGCCGGCCTTCTGGATGACGCCCAAGGCGGCCTCCGCAAACAGCTCGCCCAGCAGGGCGTTCAGGTGACAGATTTCCGCGACGGTGCCGGACGTCGAAGCCTCCACGATTCGACGTTGCAACGACGCCGGGTAGGGATGCGGCCGAAAGGCGAGCGGCTCCACACGAAGGGCATGACCTCGGCCCTGGATTCGGACCAGCGCGGCGTCCACTCCGTCGCCGGATGTGCCGGACATCAAGCCGATGACATTCATAGTCGAGCCTCGGCGTCACACGTCATCGGTCACTCCTCATTCGTAGAGAGAACAAGGGTGGCATGATTTTCCCGGATCTCGACTTCGGGAGACGGTCGGCGAATGACGAGCGATGGTTCTGCGAGCACCGGGCGGTACGCTAATCGAAGTCGTCGCGCCGGTCAAGCGAAAGATCGTTCGATCCTCGTGATCGCGTTGACTTTCATGGACCCCAGTGCTACGGTCCCACCCATGTTTTTCCGGCCTGCGACGCTCGCGGTGTGGGTGATCGCGACGTTCGTCGCCCGCCTCTCCGGCGCGCCAGCGCTCCCGGTCGCCTCCGCCGCGGAGCCGGTCAACGTGGTCGTGACGATTCCGGTTCTCAAGGATCTGACCGAACACGTCGGCGGTCCCCGTGTGCGCGTGGTGTCGTTGCTGTCGGGTTACGAAAGCGAACACACGTACTCTCCCAAGCCCAGCGATCTCATAGCGGTGCGCAAAGCCCGGATCCTGTTCGAGGTGGGACTCGGACTGGAGGTCTGGGTCTCGTCGCTCGTGAAGAATGCCGGCAATCCGAACCTGTTGGTGGTGACGACCTCGCGTGGAATCGGATTGATCCGCGATCATCAGCCGCATGACGGGCCGGCGAGGACTGGACGGGACGACGCTCCGGCCGGCAATCCCCACGTGTGGCTGGACCCGGAAAACGCCTCGATCATGATGCGGCATGTGACCGAAGCCTTGATTAAGGTCGATCCGGAGCACGCAGCCGAGTATCGGCAGAATCAAGCCGCCTACTTGCGCCGGCTCGACGAGGTGCGGGACGAACTGTCGGAACGCCTCCGGCGCGTTCCCGACCGCCGGGTTGTCGTCCACCATCCGGCGTGGCCGTACTTTGCCAGACGGTTCGGCATCCAGGTCGAGGGCACGATCCTGAACCAGCCGGGGGCCGAGCCCTCAGCCCATCATCTCCAGGTCCTCATCGCGCGCATCAAGAAAGAGCGCATCAAGGTTATCGTCTCGGAAGCGCAGTTGAATCAAAAGATTCCCGAGGTTCTGGCCAAGGAAACGGGGGCGCGCGTCGTCGTCCTGACGACCCTCCCCGGCGCCATACCGGGCACGGAGACCTACCTCGACCTGCTTCGTTATAATGTGTTCCAATTGGCCAGTGCGCTGGAGAAGCCGTAGCGTGAACGCCGAAATGTCCCTGCGCCGAACGAGACCGCGATGGGCCAGGGACGTCAGGGTATTCTGACGCACGGATCGTGTGACGTCGTGGGTATTGACCGCCCCATCATCCGCTTCGACCACGCCACGTTCGGATTCCCCGGGGTGATCGCCCTCAAGGAGATTTCACTGGACATCGCGGAGGGCGAATTCATCGGGGTGATCGGCCCGAACGGATCAGGAAAGACCACGCTCTGTCGGGCTGTCCTGGGTCTCCTGCGTCCCCTGGAAGGCCATCTGCAAATTTTCGATTGCGCCTGCGAGGAGCTGCGCTGTCACCATCGGGCCCGCATCGGCTATCTCCCGCAGAAGGGGATGATAGACCGGAACTTTCCGGTCACGGTGCTGGAAGCGGTGATGATGGGACGATACGGCGCGTTGGGGCTCTTCAAACGGCCTTCCAGGCGAGACCGGGAAATCGCCCTGGAAGCCCTTGCGCACGTGGGGATGGAACACCATCGCGACACGGCCCTCGGACACCTGTCGGGCGGGCAGCAGCAACGGGTCTTCATCGCGCGGGCCCTGGCCCAGCAACCGCAGGTTCTGTTGCTTGACGAGCCGACCACCGGGCTGGACATCACGACCCAGCACAACGTCGTGGAACTGGTGCAGCAGCTCCATCGGGAACTCGGGTTGACGGTTCTGCTCATCACGCACGATATCAACATGATCCGCTCGCGGGTGGACCGGCTCGTGCTGCTCAAGACCCGTGTGTTCGCCGCCGGCCCGCCTCAGGACGTTCTCAAACCGGAAATCCTCCGTGAGGTGTACGGCAAGGACGTGGTCATTACCGATCGCGATATGGTGATCGTCGAAGACTACCATCATCATTAGCGATCAGCGGTCAGTCTTCAAAGAACGTTCACAGCTGACGGCTGATCGCTGACAGCTCACGGGACCATGATCGAGATGCTGACATATGACTTCATGCAACGCTCGCTGCTGGCGGCGGCATTGGTCGGGGCGTTGTGCTCGGTCGTCGGCGTGTTTGTCGTATTGCGCGGGTTGGCCTTCGCCGGGGCGGGAACGGCGCACGCCGCATTCGCCGGCGTGGCGCTGGCCTATCTGATGGGTTGGCCGCCGCTGGCGCTGGCGATCCTTTTCGGACTGGCGACGGTCTGGATCACCGGCGTCATCGAGGAACAGGGCCGGATGAAGCTGGATGTCTCGATCGGGATTCTGTACACGGCCACGATGGCCCTGGCCATTCTGTTCATCGGCCTGATGAAAGGCTATAACGCGGAGGTGTACGGCTATCTCTTCGGCAGCGTGCTTTCCGTGACGCCGGATGAACTCCGAGTGGTCCTGGCGCTGAGCCTGTTGGTGCTGGGGATGATCGTCCTGTTTTCGAAGGAGCTGTACTTTATCGCGTTCGACCAGGAAATGGCGGAAGCTTCGGGGGTGCCGGCCAGGCGGATATTCTTCCTGTTGCTGACGCTGGTGGCGCTGACAGTGGTCATATCGCTCAAGACGGTCGGCGCGGTTCTGGTGTTCGCGATGATCCTCATTCCGGCTTCGACCGCCTATCAGCTCACGCATAGCCTGACGCATCTGACGCTCTATGCGGTCGTGATCGGCGTCCTGTGCGCGGCCGGCGGCGTCTTGCTGTCGTCCATGTGGGATGTGCCGTCCGGACCGGCGATCGTGCTGCTGGCGACGACGGTGTTTTTTCTGGCTGTCCTTTTCTCCCCGAAGCGGCTCCGCCGTGTCCATGCCGCGTCGTCGCCGCAGCCGTGACCGAGCCGCTCGGGGCAAAAGAAGCCGACTTGATCCTGTCCGACCTTTCCGCTACAGTGCCTTCCCGATTTCACTGAACGAGGGGAATGTATATGGGTGCAACACGGGCGGTTCAACGGTGGGGCGGGTTGTTCTGTCTTTGCGTGCTCATCGGCGTCACCTCACCACCCGCGACCGAAGCGCAGGAGTCATGGAAATGGATGGATGGCGGGACGGAGCCTGGAACGTTCATGTTCGGATTCCGTGCGGGGTTTTCCGTGCTGACCCAAGAATTGAGGGCCAACACGGACACGGATGTGGGCTCGGTCGTCAACCTGCAGGGGATGTATAGCCTGAACAAGTGGCTGTTAGCCGGCCTGACCCTCGAATGGGAACGACGTGCGGTGGATTTTGAAAGACCGTCGGTTGCCTTTGGGCATCTGGATACCGTCTCGGTCATTCCGACGGTCGAACTCCGGCCGACACGATACGGGCCGATCGCTCCGTACGTCTCGATGGGATTCGGCGTCAATATCAACTCGTTTGGCGAGGACGTCGTCAGCCGCGTGTCGCCGAGCAATACGTTCGCGTGGCGGCTCGCGTGGGGTGGGGATTACTTCGTGACGTCCAAGATCGCGCTGAACACCGAAATGGCTTACAAACGAAACGACGGCCATGTCACGATCGACGCAAGGCGGTCTGACGATTGGAACGCCTCGTCTTTCAATTTCCTGTTCGGGATCCGCGCATTCTTCTGAGTATCGCGACCGCCAGTTCGGCATTCCTCACGGCGAGCCGCGGCTCTGCACTAGCTGTTATTCCAATCTCGCTTGCTGGGCCCTGGCCCAGACCATGCCTGTCTGTTCCTTGGAGCTGAACCCCAGTTTTTCATAGAAGCTCTGCTTGTCCCGGGTGCACAGCCAGAAGAGCTCGACGCGCTTGAGGTCGGGATGATTCAGGATCCGTTGCATGATCTCGGTCCCGATATCCTGTCCCTGGTACTCTTTGTCCACAATGACGTCCCAGATCGAGGCGCGGTACACGTAGTCGGTCAGCACGCGTCCGAAGCCGACCAGCCGCGGACCATCCCAGGCCGACACGGCCACGTCGGTATGCGCCAGCATGGCGCGGGCGTCATCGGCCGTCCGCCCCTTGGCCCAGGGCGCTTGCCGGTAGAGGTTGACAAGCTGGTCTGGGTCGATATCCTTCCGGTCGGAAAAGGTGATCATGGGCTTGAGCGCTGTCGACGGCTTGTATTACATTGTTGCCCGCTTCGCAAGAGCGATCTCAGCACCGGATGTGCAAAGGGGTGATGAGGCATGGGTACGCAGGTTCGTTCTTGTCCCAGGTGCTTCCGGCTCATGTGGATCAAAGAAGAGCAGTTTGAATACCTCGATGAGAGCACCATTCGGGTGAAATGCCCCCACTGCCAGCAGATAGTCCGCTTCACAGTGGTCACGCAAGGGGCGACGGCCACAGGGCCGAAGATGGGCCATTGACCGCTACCACAACTTAGAATTCTGAATTCTGGATCGTGAATGAGCGGCGCCGGGCAATTCATATTCCACATCCATAATTCACAATTGCCTGTTCACAGGCCGCGTCCCGCCCCTTCCAGCTCCGGTTTGCTGCCCGGCAGGATCTTGTTCAACGCCGTCCGGTATTCGCCCATCCGCTTCTCATCGACAGGACTGGCCTGAATCTCCTTGTCCCGCTGCATTTGCTCGAGATGATCCAGCACAGCCAGCAGAGGCTGGACCGAGCTGAGCAGGTTCCCACACTCAAATGCTTCCAGTGACTCGATAAACAGATCATTCAGCCGCTTATAGATCGATGCGCCGCTCTGAGTGCGGAACCGATACACCGTTTTCTCAAAGGCCTCGATCGATTCTTCCCTGGGTTTGATGCCGCCGGGGACGACCGACATCGGCACGACCGCGGGCAGCTTAGCCGCATAGGCTTTGAGCTGGGAGACAAGGCTGCCGATCGTATCGAGGACATCGCTGGTTTCCACAGGCGCTCCTTGGCAGGCAGCAGTCTGATACGCTCGCGGCTGCGATCTGTCAAGTTTCCGTTGCTGGCCGGGCATGCCGCGTAGGCCGGGTGACTTCCCGCAGCGCTTGCTGAACGGCCTCCATGTCCGACGGCCACGGAACCGTGAACTCCCGATACAAGCCGGTTCCAGGGTGGCTGAACCCCAGCGTGCGTGCGTGCAACATCACGCGCGGGATGTCCAAGTCATCCAACACCGCCCGGACCTTCCGCCCGCCGTAGGCCTGATCCCCCAACACCGGATGACCGATCGAGGCCAGATGCACCCGGATCTGATGCGTACGGCCGGTACGGGGGACGAGGCGGAGGTGCGCGGCGATTTTGCCAAACCGTTCGACCACGCGGTATTCCGTGGCCGCCGGCTTGGGTCGCGCGGTGCGGGATGAGAATTTCTTCCGCTCTTTTGTGTCCCGCCCGATCGCCAGATCGATGAGCCCATGGGGTTTCCTCGGCATACCCCACACCAGCGCTTCATAGACCCGGACGATCGTGTGTTCTTTGAACTGGGCCGCCAGACCTCGGTGCGCCGGGTCGGTCTTGGCGATGACCATGACGCCGGAGGTCTCCTTGTCCAGGCGGTGCACCAGCCCCGGCCGCTCCTTCCCGCCGATCGTGGAGATCGAGCCGCCTTCGGTTCCGAAGTGATGGAGCAGCGCGTTGACGAGCGTGCCGCTCCAGTGGCCGGGCGCGGGATGAACGACCAGCCCCGCCGGCTTATTGAGCACCAGGAGGTCGGCGTCTTCATGGAGGATCTCAAGGGGAATGGACTCCGGGTTCAATTCCAACGGTTCCGGACGAGGAATCTCCAGCACGATCGTGTCGCCGGGCTTGATTTTGTGGCTAGGTTTGACGATCCGGCCATTGATGCGGATGCGGCCGTCTTCGATCAGCCGCTGAAGGGCGGACCGGGACAAAGCTGGTTCACGGTTGGCGAGAAAAAGATCAAGGCGCTTGGGAGTTTCTCCCGCCGTGACGACAAGCTCAGTTGCGGTAAGCGGGGTCGCGGAAGTCATGACCTTGGCAAAGTCAGACCGAATTGATATTCCACCCTGCCATAGGGATGGTTTGAATACAAGCCAACGAGAACCTAAGCCGAGCACCTCCTACCGCGCCAGTCCCTCAACTGGACGGCAAATAGACAAGCCCACGACCCGCAGCCAGTTACAAGGCGACCACCCGCTGTGTCAGCGGAGGGACACAAAAAGACGGGGCGCGAGGGAAGGAAAATGTGCCGGCAGTGACGAAACAACGCGGATTTCGGCGGGCGCCGGAAAGCCTACCATTCTCTTCCGAATCCTCGCAGCCAGCGTTCGATCAAGTCTTCAACCTCAGCCTGCAACGGGTCCGTTTCGCAGTACAAGGGATACGGAATGCTCCTCCCCGGTCCCATTGCTCCACACACGTGGCACATCTCCCATGCGGTCGGCTGAAATCCAACTGTTCTCAAGAAGTCCCTCAAAACGAATTCCTCGAAAGGACCCCAGGGCGCACGCAGCCTCACTCCCGGTCCGCCATGACAGGCGGAGAATGCCTCGGGGCGAGGTGGCCGGGTGAGCGGTTCCGGTTCAGGCCAGGACGCGTGCGAGCCTCGGCGAAGGACATTGGTCTCCGAAGGGTCCAGCGGTTCAGGCGAGGGAGCGACCTGTTCGCGGCGCCGCCGGAGGTCGGCGTCGTAACTCCGGCGCCTGGCGGGATGGGAAAGGACTTCGTAAGCCTCCTGGATCTGCTGGAACTTCCTGGTTCCCTGGTCCCCGACATGGTCCGGGTGGTGGCGCTTGGCCAGTCGACGGAACGCTTCCTGGACCTCGCGCGGATCAGCCGTGCGAGGGACGCCGAGGATCGCGTAATAATCCTTCTCGTCCGAGGGATCCATACGGATTGACCTCGCCGGACCCGGATCATGACTGTCGATCGTGGGTCGGTCGAGCTATTCGACCTTGACTTCGATCGACTTGGGCCTGGCTTTTTCCATCTTCGGCAGATGGACGGTCAGTATGCCGTTCTTATAGTTCGCTTTTACCTTGGTTTCATCCACGGAGTCCGGCACCGAAAAACTCCGAAGAAAGCTGCCGGACGCTCGTTCAATACGGTGAATGCGCGTTCCTTTCTCTTCTTTCGCCGGCTCCCGTCGCCCGGAAATCGCCAAGACTCCGCCTTCCACTGACAGCTTCACGTTCTCCTTTTCCACGCCGGGAAGCTCGGCGATGATCTGGAATTCCGTGTCGGTCTCCAACACGTCCACGGCCGGAGCCCAGTCGGCCCGAGCCATGGTTTCCTGGCTCCCGGCCCGGATTCCGGGACTCCCGGCTACCAGACGGTTGAGGCGGTCGGCCATATCTTCCAACTCGCGGAAGGTGTCTCGGACAAGCAAGCCGCGCATCAGGTCCATAGAGTAACCTCCTTCGTTAGAGGTGGTTGGGACCCTACCAAAAGGTGTCGCGAACTGAGGAAGGGATAACGCTTCGTAGCTAATAACTGCTAGGGGCTTCGTCAAGAGGAAGAGGCAACCCTGGACGATTGGCGGCGGGACGACACGCCCTTTCAGCGGTCCCCATGCCGAGGACGGTCCGGTCAGACCGACAGGGCTGCGACTCCTCAGTTTTTTCGACGCGGCACATAGTCCGCGAGCCCTCGGCGGATAATCCCGTCGGAGAGCCAGGCGTAGCAGCCCCGTAACGCGCGTTGGCCGATCGCCGACGATCGGTGATCCGTGTTCGAGAGGAGCTCGCGGAGATGGTGTTCGACACGGAGCTTGGCCTGGCGATAGAATTCGTCCGCCAATTCCCAGGACTCCGGCCGTCCATACTTGTGCTCCTGGTTTCCAGCGTAGAGCGCCGTTGCGGCGATCGTGAACAGGTCCTCTCCCACCGCCTCGATGCGATTCTGCCGGCCTTGATCGTCACGGAGCCGTTCCCGATAGCGAAGCATCGCTAAAAAAATCCTCCGCGCAAGGCGCCTGCTCGCACGTTCCACATAGAGCAGTTTCGGACGGACGCGAGGATGCAGACACTCGGGGCGGGCGGGCAATGCGGCGGGCTTCCAGAGCCGCAGGTACCAGGGAACATAGAATCGCAGCAGCTTGGCAAGCTCCGCGAGGCGCCGGGCTCTCGAGCCTGAGCCCTCCACGTACTGTTTGGCCCGCTCCAGATGGATGGCCAACCCTTCCCGGGCCACAAACGGCCGCAAAATATCGGTCGCACCTTCGCCGATCCGGGACATCTCGATATCCCGGACGAGCTGTTCGATGGGGAACGCCGGCTCCCCGCGAACTCGTTTGGATTCGGCCGTTTCATACCCCATCCCGCCGAAAAGGATCTGAGCGTCCTTGAGGAAGCGGATGGTCTCTTCTGAGGCGAACATTTTCGCGATGGCGGCCTCAATACGCACGTCATAGGATTTCTGATCCGCGAGATGCCAGGCGAGGAGGGAAAGGGCTTCCATGGCATAGAGTTGCACGGCCATGCGGCCGATCCGCATCCGCTGGGTTTCCCGTTCACTGAGAGGTTTCCCGAAGGTCAAGCGGGAGTTCGCTCGATCGAGGGTGGGCTGCCAGACTTGCTTCGCCATCCCCAGGCAGAGCGCCGGAATGCTGATCGCGCGGCCGATATTGAGGATCGACAGCGCGTAGCGGAGTCCCCGACCGATCTCGCCGATGACGTTCTCGACCGGAATCGCGACGTCGGTGAAGGTCATGTGGGCGTTTTCGATGCCGCGGCAGCCTTCAAATTGGCAGCGCTGCCGGATGACGACCCCCGGCGTGGTCATATCCAGGATAAAGGCCGTGTGGACCAGTTCCTCCGCACCCTTCCCTTCCGGAACCGGCACCCACCCGGACTTGCCGTCGCGGGTGACGCGTCTCGCGGGAACGCGGGCGACGAGCGTGACATACCGGGCGATGGGCCCGTTCGTACACCAGAGTTTCTCCCCGTTGACGAGGAAGTGGGTGCCCGCCGAATTAAGCACCGCTTCGGTCTTGATATTGGCCGCATCGGAGCCGGTGATCGGTTCGGTCAAGGCGAAGGCGGAGATGTCTTCCCGAGCCACGCGGGGCAGGTAGGTGCGTTTCTGGTCCTCGTTTCCGAACAGCAGAATCGGCATGGCGATGCCGATGGATTGCGGTACGGCGACAGTGAGCGCAAGAATGTTGCTCCAACTGGCCATCAGGGTAAGCACCCGCCCGTAGTTCTTGTACGAGAATCCGAGGCCGCCGTACTGCACAGGGATCTTCATCCCAAAAGCGCCCAGGGCGAAGAGTCCCTTGAGCACCGATTCCGGAATCTTGGCGGTACGCTCGATTTCATGGGGGTCGACTTGGCTGGTGAGAAAAGCTTCAATCGTCCGACAATACGCCTCTCCGGCTTCCCGCTCTTCGGCAGGTTCCTCCGGGGGAAAGAGAAGATCGAACTGCGGTCTCCCCTCGAACAGGCCTGCCATGAAGCTCGATCCTGCGAGACGTTCGCGGGCTTCTTCGATGCGTTCGAGCCCCTGAAATAGTTTCGTCATGGCCTCACCTCACGAATGATGAGATGCCGTCGCCATGCTTTCAGTGTACTGCTCTACGATGGCGAAGACCAGACTCAACGAGGTTTCCACGCAGCGAGCAAGAGACTAGGCGAGTTGAACGACCGCTGGAGAGCACGAGGCGGGGAACTTCCAGGTGATGATGCGGCGACGCGAGAAGGCCTACGAAGAAAAACCTGAGCGGCGGGCCCGCTCGGCGATCTTTTTACGCAAACGGGCCTTTTCGAGGCTGACCTGGGCTTCTTTGAGTTCCGAGGGGAGACCGCCCATCTGGAGGCGTTTCTCGGCCCTTTCGACCGCGGCCTGCGCCCGCTCGACGTCAATGTCCTCGGCCTTTTCCGCAACCTCGGCGAGGATGGTGACCTTCTGCGGGGTGACCTCGGCGAAGCCCCACAGGACAGACATGTAGTTGGTTGTCTCGCCGGTTCGGTATCGCAGCTCGCCGATCTTCAACGTCGAGAGCAAATGACAGTGCCCCGGTAGAACGCCGAATTCCCCCTCACTGCCTGGGGCGATGACTTCGTCCACCTCCTGGCTGACCAGGAGTTTCTCCGGCGTGACGACTTCTAAGAGCAGTTTGCCAGCCATACTTCTCGTGAGGGGTCAGAAGGTAGGCGTTAGCCAAGAGGGCCGTCGCCTCCAGTTCTCTCACCCCTTACGCCTCACGCCTTACGTTCTCTTATAGCCCAGCTTTTCCGCCTTCGCGATGACTTCCTCGATCGGCCCCACCATGTAGAACGCCTGTTCGGGCAGATCGTCGTATTTGCCCTCGAGAATCTCTTTGAAGCTCCGAACCGTGTCCTTGAGCTTGACGTATTTGCCCGGCGTGCCCGTGAACGCCTCGGCCACATGGAACGGCTGCGAGAGGAAGCGCTGAATCTTGCGCGCCCGCGCCACGACCAGCTTATCATCTTCGGAGAGTTCGTCCATTCCGAGAATGGCGATGATGTCCTGCAGATCCTTGTACCGCTGCAGGACGGATTGGACACCCCGCGCTACCTGGTAATGTTCTTCCCCTACCACTTGCGGGTCGAGGATCCGGGAAGTCGAATCCAGCGGGTCCACGGCCGGATAGATGCCCAACTCCGCGAGTTGCCGAGACAGCACCGTCGTTGCATCCAGGTGCGCGAACGCCGTGGCCGGTGCCGGATCGGTGAGGTCGTCGGCCGGCACATAAATCGCCTGCACGGATGTAATGGATCCCTTCTTGGTCGACGTGATCCGTTCCTGGAGCGCTCCCATTTCGGTAGCCAGATTCGGCTGATAGCCCACGGCCGACGGCATCCGGCCCAGTAGGGCCGACACTTCCGATCCGGCCTGGGTGAACCGAAAGATATTGTCGATGAAGAGTAAGACGTCCTGATGCTCTTCGTCCCGAAAATACTCCGCCACGGTCAGTCCGGTGAGGCCGACCCTGAGGCGCGCGCCGGGAGGCTCGTTCATCTGGCCGTACACAAGGGCCGCCTTCGACTTCGTGTAGTCGTCGGGATCGATGACTTTGGACTCTTGCATTTCATGCCACAGATCGTTGCCCTCGCGCGTCCGTTCGCCCACACCCGCGAAGACCGAGAACCCCCCGTGGTGGAGCGCGATGTTGTTGATGAGTTCCATAATGATGACCGTCTTGCCGACGCCAGCGCCGCCGAACAGGCCGACCTTGCCCCCTTTGCTGTACGGTTCCAGCAGGTCCACAACCTTGATGCCGGTTTCCAGTACTTCGGTCTTGGTTTCCTGCTCAATCAGCGGCGGCGCCGGCCGGTGAATCGGGTAGAATTTCTTCGCCTTGATCGGCCCTTTCTCATCCACCGGCTCGCCTAGCACGTTGATTAGACGCCCCAACGTTTCGCGGCCGACGGGAACCGAGATCGGCGCGCCGGTGTCTTTTACCGGCATGCCCCGGACCAACCCGTCCGTAGTCGACATGGCGACGGCCCGCACGCGATTCTCCCCAAGGTGCTGGGCAACCTCCAGCGTGATGCGAATGGCGGGTCTGCCCGCGTTTTTGTCCTCGCCGACCTCGATCCGCAGCGCGTTGTAGATGTTGGGCAATTGTCCAGGCGGAAACTCCGCGTCGACGACCGGCCCGATGACCTGAACCACTTTCCCTGTCGCAGTGCTCATACGTTCCCTCTTGTCACTAATGGCTCATTTCAAGGCTTCCGCTCCGCCGACGATGTCCATCAATTCCTTCGTGATCGCGGCCTGCCGCGTCTTGTTATAGTACAGGGTAATTTTCTTGATCAACTCGCCCGCGTTGCGGGTCGCGCCGTCCATGGCCGCCATCCGCGCCCCCTGTTCCGCGGCGGACGACTCCAGCAGAATGCGATAGGCCTGAATGTGAAAATGCTTCGGGAGCAGCGCGGCCAAGAGCTCGTCTTCGTCGGGCTCATACAGGTACGCGCCTCCTGAAACCTCGGCGGACTCGCCGGCCCCGTCCGCTTGGCCAAATTCCACGACGGCGTCGACCGGAAAGAGTTTTTCCACCACGACGCGCTGTTGGATGGCGGACTTGAACTCATTGTAAATCACGTAGAGTTCGTCGAATGCGTCCTTCTTGAAATGGTCGATCAGATCTTGGGCGATGTCGATCCCGTGTTCATAGGTCAGGCGATCGAAGATTCCTGTCCACTCCTGACGAACCGGCCACGCGCGGCGCCGGAAGAAATCGCGAGCCTTCCGACCGACAACGCTCAGGGTGACCCTGGCGCCTCGCGCCTCCATTTCCCGAATGAATTCCACGGCCCTTCTGACGATGTTCGCGTTGAATGCGCCGCACAACCCCCGATCGCTCGTGACGATCAGAACCTCGATGTGCGTGCCGTCGCGTTTCTGAAGCAACGGATGGGAAGCTCGATTCACGCGTCGGCTCAAGTTGCCCAGCACCCCTCGCATCTTATGCGCGTAGGGGCGGGCCGCCAGGATGCGATCTTGCGCTCGCTTGAGCTTCGCCGCGGCCACCATCTTCATGGCCTTGGTGATCTTTTGCGTGTTTTTAACCGCCGCGATCTTACGGCGAAGAGATTGTAAGCTCGGCATCGTTTAAGGAAGTACGCCGTGGCGAAACGGCGATCGGATGATTTTCACAGAGTCCGGATGCGCGCGGTCCTCACATCACCACATCGCCCAATCACGTTTCTTACTTTCCCCCGTATCCCATCTTCTGTTTGAACGCAGTGATGATCTGCTTGAGCTGCGCACCGAACGCGTCGTCGATCTTGCTCTTGGTCACGATATCCTTCTTCACCTCCGGATGGTGCTGCGCGACGTAATGCAACAGGTCCTCTTCAAATTGTCGAATCTTGTTCACCGGAACGTCGTCCAGGAAGCCGTTCACCCCTGCGAAGATCGAAATGACCTGGTCGGCGACCGACATGGGCCGATACTGTCCCTGCTTCAGCAGTTCCACCATGCGTGCGCCGCGCGCCAGCTGCGCCTGCGTGGCCTTGTCGAGCTCGCTCCCGAACTGTGCGAAGGCCGCCATCTCCCGGTACTGCGCAAGGTCCAAACGCAGGGTCCCGGCTACCTGCTTCATGGTCTTGATCTGCGCCGAGCCTCCGACGCGGGAGACCGACAGACCGACATTGATCGCGGGCCGGATGCCGGAATAGAACAGGTCGCTGGCGAGGTAAATCTGCCCGTCGGTAATCGAAATGACGTTCGTGGGAATATACGCCGACACGTCGCCGGCCTGGGTTTCGATAATCGGCAGCGCCGTCAGACTTCCGCCGCCCAGCTTATCGCTCAGTTTGGCGGCGCGTTCCAACAGGCGGGAGTGGAGATAAAACACGTCGCCGGGATACGCTTCGCGACCGGGAGGACGACGGAGAAGCAACGACAGTTGGCGGTATGCGACGGCGTGCTTTGAAAGGTCGTCGTAAATGATGAGCGCGTGCTGGCCGTTATCTCTGAAATACTCCCCCATCGCGACGCCCGCGTAAGGAGCCAAGAATTGGAGCGAGGCCGATTCGCTCGCCGTCGCCGAGACCACCATGCTGTATTCCATCGCGTGATGCTCTTCCAGGGTTTTGACGACCCGCGCCACCGTCGAGCGTTTCTGCCCGACGGCGACGTAGATACAGAAGACGCCCTGCCCTTTTTGATTGATGATGGTATCGACGGCGATGGCGGTCTTGCCGGTCTGCCGGTCGCCGATGATGAGCTCGCGTTGCCCACGGCCGATTGGGATCATGGCATCGATGGCCTTGAGGCCGGTCTGCAACGGTTCGCGGACCGATTGGCGCGTGACGACGCCGGGAGCGACCACTTCGATGCGTCTGGTCGCAGTCGCCTTGATGGGCCCTTTCCCGTCCAAGGGCTGGCCGATGGCGTTGACCACCCGGCCGATCAGCGCCTCGCCGACGGGGACTTCGGCAATGCGGCCCGTGCGTTTGACGAGGTCGCCTTCTTTGATTCCGGTATCGTCGCCCATCAACACGACACCGACGTTGTCTTCTTCGAGGTTCAGAGCAATGCCGTACAATCCGCCCGGGAATTCCAACATCTCACCGGCCATGGCGCCGTCAAGGCCGTAGACTTTGGCAATGCCATCGCCCACCTGAATGACGGAACCCGTCTCATTCACATCGACGTGTTTGTCGAAGCCCTTAATCTTTTCTTTGAGGATCGTGGTGATCTCTTCGGCCTTGATCTGCATGGCTACTCCTTCGTCAAAAGACTCTGCATCGCGGTCAGCCGTCCGCGGAGGGTACCGTCGATGACCGTACTGCCGATCTGAATATGAAGACCGGCGAGTTGGGCGGGGTTCGACGCAAACGCGATGTCCACATCGCGTTTGAGGATGTTACGCAAGCGCGTGCGGAGACGGTCCTGTTCGGCGGCGTCCAAGGGCAAAGCGGACCACACGGAAACCTGCTGCTTCCCCTTCCGCTCATCGGCTAGGCGGGCGAACGCTTCCGCGATATCCGGTAGAAGCCCGACGCGGTTCTGTTTGACCAGTTGGGCGAGAAATTGTTCGCCGATCGGTGGAGATCCAAATCGACGACCGAGTTCCAACAAAACGGACAGTTTGTCGTCTCGCCCGAAAGCTGGGGTGGCCATCGCGTGGCGAAGAGGCTGAGAAGTGCTCACCGCCCGCCCGAGTCCGGCAAGCGCGGCTCGTGTCGGTTCGATGTCGGTTTCATCAAGAAGTTCTAACAGCGCCCTGGCGTAACGGCGCGCGACCGCAGTCTTAGTCACCGTCCAATCCCGTTGAAGGAAACCTATGGATGCGCAAGGGAATTGTTCGTGCGGGTGGGCACGAAAAAACGTGGCACACTAGCACTCGCCGGGTTGATGTGTCAAGGCGGGTGAACGCGCGGTGAATGTAATCAGCGGCTTTGCTCAGGCTGAATGATGCCGCCGCCGAGAACACGATCTTCTCGGTAGAACACGGCGGACTGTCCTGGGCTCAATGCGCGCTGCGGAACATGAAACCGAATGCGCAACCTGCCTTCGCCGCACGGCTCAATGGTGGCCCGCGTCGGCGGTGTCGCATACCTGACCTTCACTTCGGCATTCGTCTCCTCGTCCAGCAAAGAGGAATCGAACAAATTGAGATCGGCCACCAGGCAATCCGACCGGAGCAAACTGTCCTCCGATCCAAGAACGACCGCGCCGGTGGCTGCATCGACCCGCTGGACATAGAGGCGCTGCCCGGCGGCAATCCCTAACCCGCGACGCTGGCCCGGCGTGTAAAAGGCGATGCCGTCGTGCTGTCCAAGGATTCGTCCGTCAAGATCGAGAAAGGGACCCGGACGTCGGGCTTGCGGCGCTTCTTTTTCGATAAAGGCCCGGTAGTCTCCTTGGCTGACAAAACAGATTTCCTGGCTTTCCTTCAGCTCGTCTGCCGGGAGCCCCAAAGACTCCGCCGCCGCCCAGACCTCCGACTTGCGCATCGCCCCGAGCGGGAAGAGCAACCTGGGCAACCAGGATGGCTGGATCCGGTAAAGGAAATAACTCTGATCCTTGCGGGCGTCCGCCGCACGCTGGAGGTAGAAGCGTCCGCTCTCACGAACGAGGCGGGCGTAATGGCCGGTTGCAATATAGTCGGCCCGTCGCTCCTCGGCCAGTCCATGGAGCGATTGCAATTTCACCCGCTCGTTGCATCGAACGCAGGGGTTGGGAGTCGTTCCGGAGAGGTACCCGGACAAGAAATCATCGATTACGCCGGCGCGGAACCCGGGCCGCGCGTCGATCACTTCGTGAGGGATACCGAGCTTCTTGGCGACATACCTGGCGATGCCTACCTTGCAACATCCGCGTTCCTGCCATCGCTTGGAAACGGCGACTGTCTCATCCTCTGGTTCCCAGACCTGCAGGGTGATGCCGACGACATCATATCCCTGCTCGACGAGCAACGAAGCCGCGACGGAGCTATCCACTCCGCCGCTCATGCCGAGAAGCACCCGCGGGCGCGCCATAGTTACACGTGAAGACGGTGTCGGATTTAGAAGTCCTGGGTGCGGACTTTGCCCCGGTGGGCCGCGATGTCGTGGACGTTCTTGTCGTGGACCGCCTGGACCGGGGACTGGTCTTCAACCCATTTATGGGCACCCATATCACACATCCCGTGAAAATGCGAGCCCTCTTCCATCGAGACCACCGGAGTGCGCACATCTCCGATGAGTATCCCCGGCTTAAGGATCTGGATTTTTTCGACCGCCGTGACGGTCCCGTTGATTTTTCCGCTGGTCACCAGGACTCCGGCCGAGACGATGCCTTTGATAACGGCGTGCTCGCCGACGATCAACGTCCCGGTCGTATGGATCTCCCCCT
>Ga0070741_10002557_pt1 | contig 48401 bp, 54 predicted proteins | sample Coa_R1_4_FD_66440 | JGI IMG/M metagenome (GOLD analysis project Ga0070741, IMG submission 66440) | Surface soil microbial communities from Centralia Pennsylvania, which are recovering from an underground coalmine fire - Coalmine... | ecosystem: Environmental > Terrestrial > Soil > Unclassified ... | reverse complement strand
AACACGGCGCCGAAGCCCTTCGTGTGGACGAAGACCGCCGACGAGATCTTGGCCAGTGTAGCTCGATTTTGTCATCGAATCTCTGGGACAGGACACTAGCTGGCATTCCGCTTGCTGCCCCTCCGTCCTAGCCCCGCCGGGCACGTCTCCGGGCCCGAATTGGAACAGAATGACACCGGCGGTGACGGAGGAGCGTACATGGATTCCAGCCAGACCCCGCCGGCCGGCGGCGCGGCCAGCCCCTTCCGCCGTCCTCCCCGGCCCGCCGCGGCGCGCCCGTCCGCGCCGGCGCCGGCGTCCGTCGGCCCCGCCTTCGGTCCGATTCCCGCCGAGCCGTCGCCCGCGCCGGCTTTCCGCGCGAACCCACTCGGGTCGCTCGTCGATGCGACCGCCGCCGCGGGGCTCGAGCGCCGGCGGCGGAGCGGCGCGCTCTGGTTCTACTGGATCGCCGGGCTCTCGCTCGTCAACTCGGTGGCCGCGCTGCTGGGCCAGTCGTGGCGGTTCATCCTGGGGCTGGGCATCACCCGGCTCGCGGACTCGCTGGCCGCGCACTCGGGCCACGGCTACGCGGTGGTGGCGGTGGTGGACGCGGCGGTGATCGGCGGCTTCGCGCTGCTCGGCCGGTTCGCGGCGCGCGGGCGGCTGTGGGCGTTCGTGGCGGGCGCGGTGTTCTACGCGCTCGACGGGCTGCTCTTCATCGGGAAGGCCGACTGGTGGATCGCGATCGGCTTCCACCTGTTCGTGCTCGTGATGATCGCGCGCGGCTTCGACGCCGCGCGCCGCCTCGCCTAGGCCGGCCCTCCGAGAGGCGCGCGCCGGGCCCGGCTACTGCAGCCGCGCGGGCGGCTTGCGGGCGGGCGGCTGCTTCACCAGCGAGTCCAGGATGCGGGCCAGGCGGCCCTCGTCGGTCCGCCCGTGGATACGGGCCACGATCTCACCCTTCTTGTTGATCACCACCGTGTAGGGCGTGCCGCGGAAGCCGTAGCGGTTGGCGATCTTCAGCTTGGGATCGAGGCCCGCGGGGTAGGTGGTCCTGGTGGCCTTGAGGAATCGTCGCGCGTCGGCCTCGGTGTCCTGCACCTGCACGCTCACGAACTCCACCCCGAGAGGCCGGTACTTCTGGTAGAGCCGCTCCATGGCCGCCGCCTCCTGGTTGCAGGCCTTGCACCACGAGGCCTGGAAGCGCACCACCATCACGCGCTTGCCGAGCTGGGCCCGGGAGTCGAAGTGGCCGGGGCCGTTGATCTCGATGAACGAGAAGGCGGGCGCGGCGGGCGCGGCGGCGGCCGGGGTCGCGAGGGCCAGCCAGGCCAGCGCGAGCAGGAGCGGCGCTCTCACCGCACGAGTCTCGGCCCGCGCGCTCAGAGGGGGCCGAAGCCGGGCCGCGGGGCGGGAGGGGGTGTGGGCCGGCGGAAGGCGGAGCGCGAGTCGAGCATCTGGCGGATCGTGCCCACGAGCTCGTTGGCCTTGAACGGCTTGGAGATGAGGGGGCGACCGGAGCCCTTCACCGCGGAGGTGGAGAAGCCCGACATCAGGAGCACCTTGGTGGCGGGGCTGGTCGCCTCCACCCGTTGCGCCAGCTCGATGCCGTTCATGATCGGCATCACCACGTCGGTGAGGAGCAGCGCCACCGGCTGCCGCTCCGCGATGCGCCGCGCCTCGAACGGATCGCCGGTGTCGACCACGTCGAAGCCGTTCAGGGTGAGGACCTCGCGTACGAGCGCGCGCACCTCGGCCTCGTCGTCCACCACCAGGATGGTGGGGCGCTGGCCTGCGTTGCTCGTCTCGCTCATCGACCGGCCTCCTCCGGCGCCCGGGCCCTGGGGTGCCAACGACCGGCTCATTGTAACTCAGCGGTTTCGCGGATCCGAACAACTCCCTCCCGCGCGCCCCGGCGGTGATACGAACGTGCCCTGGCCCGGCGCGTCGAGGTGTGGACCTTCCTCACGAACGACATCGACCACGAGACGATCCGAGCCGGTCAGCCGCGACAGCGCGCCGCCTCCGCGTCGAGTGGCGGCGGCGCGGCGTGTTTCGCCCTTGCGTGGCGCGGGGATAGGTTGCGTTTGCTCTCGCCTTGATCCAGAATCCGGCCATGAACGATCTCGAGCACGAGCTGCGTCGTCACGTCGAGGGCGACGTGCGCTTCGACCGCTACTCCCGCCTGCTGTACTCCACCGACGCCTCCATGTACCAGATGGAGCCCATCGGCGTCGTCATCCCGCGCCACGCCGGCGACGTGCAGGCGGTGATCGAGGTGGCCAACCGGCAGGACGTGCCGCTGCTGCCGCGGGGCGGGGGCACCTCGCTGACCGGCCAGACCGTGAACCGCGCGGTGGTGCTCGACTTCTCGCGTTACATGGGCAACGTGCTCGAGGTGAATCAGGAGGAGCGCTGGGCACGGGTGCAGCCCGGCGTGGTGCAGGACGAGCTGAACCAGCACGTGCGGGGGATGGGGCTCCTGTTCGGGCCCGACACGTCGACCTCGAACCGGGCCACCCTGGGCGGCATGATCGGCAACAACTCGGGCGGCTCGCATTCGATCGCCTACGGCTTGACCGTCGAGCACGTGATCGAGCTGCAGACGATCCTGGCCGACGGCAGCCGCGCCACCTTCGGCGAGGTGACCCCCGAGCAGTTCGCGGCGAAGACCCGGCTGCCCGGCCTCGAGGGTCGGATCTACCGCGAGGTGCAGCGGATCCGCGACACGTACGCGGACGAGATCCGCGCGCGCTACCCGCGACACTGGCGCCGGGTGTGCGGCTACAACCTCGACGAGCTGGTGAAGGACCGGCCGCTCAACATGGCGCGCCTGATCGTGGGCTCGGAGGGGACCTTCCTCACGGTGGTGGAGGCCAAGGTGCGCCTGGTCCGGAGGCCCCGGGCCACCGCGGTCGACGTCATCCACTATCACGGCATGCAGGAGGCGCTGGAGTCCTCGCAGGCGATCCTCGAGACCGGGCCCTACGCGGTCGAGCTCACCGACAAGATGATCCTCGACCTGGCCCGCAACAACATCGAGCAGTCCAAGCGCATGGGCTTCGTGCAGGGCGACCCCGCCGCGATCCTCATCGTGGAGTACGCGGGGGAGACCGAGCAGGAGGTGAAGGCCAAGGTGGCGGAGCTGGAGGCGGTGCGCAGCCGCGGCGGCTTCGGCTACGCCAGCCACATCGCCACCGACCCCGCCGAGCAGCAGTCGATCTGGAAGCTGCGCAAGGCGGGGCTGGGGCTGCTGCTCGGCACGCGCGGGGAGTCCAAGCCGATCGCGTTCATCGAGGACACCGCGGTCGATCCGAAACACCTGCCCGAGTTCGTGCCGCGGTTCACCGAGATCATGGCCCGGCACGGCGCCGACGCGGCCTACTACGGGCACTGCTCGGTGGGGTGCCTGCACATCCGTCCCCTGATCAACCTCAAGACGGAGCGGGGCCTCGAGCAGGTGCGGCTGATGGCGGAGGAGATCTTCGACCTCGTGCTGTCGTTCGGGGGCGCCATCTCGAGCGAGCACGGCGACGGCCGGGCCCGCAGCCCGTTCCTGGAGCGGGTGTTCGGGCCGACCATGATGCAGGCCTTCCGGGAGACCAAGGCCGCCTTCGATCCCCGCAACCTCATGAACCCCGGCAACATCGTGGCCAGCCCGCCGGTGACCGAGCACCTGCGCTACGGGCCGGGCTACAAGACCTGGGAGCCCAGGACCCTGCTGGACTTCTCCGCGCAGGGCGGCTTCGCGGCCGCGGTGGAGATGTGCAACGGGGTCGGGGTCTGCCGCAAGAAGCTGGAGGGCACGATGTGCCCCTCCTACATGGTCACCCGCGACGAGGAGCACACCACCCGCGGACGGGCCAACGCGCTGCGCGCGGTGCTCTCGGGCGCGGTGCCGCCGGAAGACTTCGCGGGTCGGCGCCTCTACGAGGTGATGGATCTCTGCCTCGAGTGCAAGGGATGCAAGGCGGAGTGCCCGTCCAACGTGGACATGGCCAAGATGAAGTACGAGTTCCTGCACCACTACTACTCGGTGCACGGCCAGCCGCTGCGCAACCGGCTCTTCGGGCACATCGCGCGGCTCTCCTGGATCGGCTCGCGCCTGGCCCCGCTCTCCAACTGGATCGCGCGCGGCTGGCCCAACCGCTGGCTGATGGAGCGGCTGGCCGGCGTGGACCGGCGGCGCCCGCTGCCGCGCTTCGCGCGCGAGACGTTCACCGACTGGTTCGACGCCCGCCGGCCGCCCCGCGAGGCGCCGCGCGGCGACGTCGTGCTGTTCCACGACACCTTCACTACCTACAACGCGCCGGAGATCGGGCGCGCCGCGGTGGAGCTGCTGGAGCGCGCGGGCTACCGGGTGCAGCTGGTGGACAAGAAGTGCTGCGGCCGGCCCATGATCTCCAAGGGCATGCTCGACCAGGCCAAGGCGCACGCGGAGTGGAACGTGGCGCGGCTCCATCCGTGGGTCGCGCGCGGGGCCTCCATCATCGGGCTCGAGCCCTCCTGCCTGCTCACGCTCCGCGACGAGACGGTGGAGCTGGTGCGGACCCCGGAGGCCCGGCAGGTCGCGGGCGCGTGCTTCCTCCTGGAGGAGTTCCTGCTGCGCGAGAAGGCCCGGGGTCTCACCCTGCCGTTTCGCTCGGACGGGGCCCGGCGCCGGGCGCTGCTCCACGGGCACTGCCACCAGAAGGCGATGGTGGGCACCGCGCCCACGGTGGCGGCGCTGCGCTGGGCCGGCTACGACGTCGCGGAGGTGGACTCGGGCTGCTGCGGGATGGCCGGCTCGTTCGGCTTCGAGCACGAGCACTACGACCTGTCGGTGAGCCTCGGCAACCGCCGGCTGGCGCCCGCGGTGAAGGCCGCCTCCGAGGACACCGCGATCGTGGCGCCCGGCATCTCGTGCCGGCAGCAGATCGAGCACCTGGCCGGCCGTGTCGCGCGGCACCCGGCCCAGGTGCTCCGCGACGCGCTGACCGCCTGACCGCGGCCCCCCGGCGGGCCGCGCCGATGGAGAACCTCGCCCTCAAGCTCGTCCTCACGCCCGTCCTGATCGGCGGCGCCACCCTCGCGGGGCGGCGGTGGGGGCAATCGGTGGGCGGCTTCATCGTGGGGCTGCCGCTGACGACCGGGCCGGTGGCGCTCTTCATCGCGCTCGACCACGGCGCCGCGTTCGCGGCCGCCGCGGTGACCGGCTCGCTGGTGGGCGCGGTGGCGGAGGCCGCCTTCGGCCTGGCCTACGCCTGGAGCGCGGTGCGGGGCCCCCGGCTCCGGTCCGCGTGGCCGCTCGCGCTGCTGGCCGGCTCGGTCGCCTACGCGTCCACCGCGCTGGTGCTCGAGCCGCTCGGCCTGGGGCCGGTGGTTCTCACGGTGGTCGTGGCGGTCGCGCTGGCGCTCTCGCTCCGGCTCATGCCGGCCGGCGGCGCGAGCGCGCCGACCGCGCCCGCCCCGCGCTGGGACCTGCCCGCGCGCATGGTGCTGGCCACCAGCGTGGTGCTCGCCCTGACCGCGCTCGCCCCGCGGCTCGGCGCCCGCCTGGCGGGGCTGCTCGCGACCTACCCGCTCTTCGCGGCCATCCTGACCGCCTTCGGCCACCGGGTCCAGGGCCCGGACGCGGCCCTGGGCGTGCTGCGCGGGCTCCTCTTCGGGCTGTTCTCGTTCGCCGGCTTCTGCGTGGTGCTGGCCCTGGGCCTGGTGCCGCTCGGCATCGCGGGGGCGTTCGCGGCCGCGATCACGGCCGCGCTGCTGGTGCAGGGGCTTGCGCTCTGGCGGCTGCGCGCGCGGCGGCCCGGGAGAGCCCCTTGACGGGAACACGCGGCGGCCTCTCAATAGGACGGGCCCGCCGCGCCCGCCACCTCGACAAGGAGACATCGCTGCCATGAGGGCGTCGTTCTACGAAGGCTCCCGCACCTTCCGCACCGGTCCCATCACCCGGCCGTCGCGCGCCCCCGAGCAGGCGCTGCTGCGCGTACGCCGCGTCGGCATCTGCGGCACCGACCTGCACATCTTCCAGGGCCATCTCGACCATCGCATCCCGAAGGGCGGCATCATCGGTCACGAGACGTTCGCGGAGGTGGTGGAGGCGCCGGCCGGGAGCGGGTTCGAGCCCGGCCACCGGGTGGTGGTCGAGCCCATCCACGCCTGCGGCGAGTGCCGCGCGTGCCGGATGGGCGGCTACTACCTCTGCTATCGCTTGAAGATCTACGGGGTGGAGCTGCCGGGTGGCATGCAGGACTACTGGACGGTGCCGGCGACGCGCATGCTGCACGTGCCGGACAGCCTGGCGGACGACCAGGCCGCGATGATCGAGCCGCTCGCGGTGGCCACCCACGACGTGCGGCGGGCCGAGGTGAAGAAGGGGGACGCGGTGCTGGTGCTGGGCGGCGGCCCCATCGGGGCCCTCATCGCGATGGTGTGCCGGCAGCGCGGGGCGCGCGTGGTCGTGAGCGAGGTGAACCCGTACCGCATCGACCTGCTGCGCGGCCTCGGGCTCGAGGTGATCGGCATGGACGCGGACCCGGTCCGGTACGTGAACGAGTGGACCGAGGGGCAGGGCGTCGACGTGGCGTTCGAGGTCACCGGCCATCCCGCCGCCGCGCGCATCATGACCGAGACGGTGCGGGTGTGGGGCACGGTGAGCATCGTGGCGATCCACTCGGAGCCCATCCCGGTGAACCTCTATCCGATGTTCGCCCGTGAGGTCGCCATGCACGGCAGCCGCCTCTACGACCGGCAGGACTGGGAGGAGGCGATCCGGCTGGCCGCCTCCGGCGCCATCGGCCTGGCCCCGCTGGTGAGCCGCAAGATCCCGCTCGAAGGCCTCCAGCAAGGCATGGAGGAGGCCCTGCGGGGCGGTCCGGTGATGAAGGTGCTGGTGGACCTGACCGCGTGAGCGTTCGAGCGGACTGACGCCCCCTCACTCCTCCCTCTCCCGCCGGGGAGAGGGAGGAGTCAGGGTTGGATACGGCGGTTACTTGTCCTTGATGGCGGCCTGGACCTTGGCCGCGACGTCGGGCGGGATCGTCGCGATGCCGTGGTCCTTCTTCGCGTGCTCGGCGCCCTTGGCCATGACCTCGGCCACGTCCTTGCCCTCCGCGACGAAGCTGCACCCCGGCATCACGTCACCACAGCGGAGCACCTTTCCCATGAGCGGACCTCCTGTTTGGGAGTGAGATCGGACCGAGGAGCACACCCTACGCCCGAAGGCGTGGAAGCGCCAGCCCGAGATCAGCGGCCGGGGGAGACGACCAGGTTCGTCGGCTTGCCCTGCCGGTAGCTCTCGATGTTGGCCACCGCCGCGATCAGGCCGTCCCGGATGACCTCCGGGGTCTGGCCCGCGTTGTGAGGCGAGCACACCACGTTCGGCAGGGAGAGGATCGGATCGTCGGGCGCCAGCGGCTCCTGGTGGAAGACGTCGAGCCCCGCCCCCAGGATCTTCCGCTCGCGCAGCGCGGCCAGGAGCGCCTCCCGGTCCACCAGCGCGCCCCGGCCGGTGTTCACCAGGATCGCGGTGGGCTTCATCATCGCGAGCTCCTTGCGGCCGAGGAAGTTGCGGGTCTCGGACGTGAGGCGCACGTGGAGGCTCACCACGTCGGCCCGGGCGAGGATCTCCTCCTTGCTCGCGGGCCGGGCGCCGGCCCGGCGGATGCGCGCCTCGTCGCCGAGCGCGCTCCAGCCCAGCACCTCCATGCCGATGCCCCTGGCGATGGTGGCGAGGCGGCTGCCGATGGCGCCCATGCCGAAGACGCCGAGGGTCTTGCCGAGGCACTGGGTGAGCATCTCGCGCGGCCACTTGCCCTTGCGCATCTCCGCGTCGAGGGTCACGATCCGGCGCGCCACCGTCAGCATCAGGGTGAGCGCGTGCTCGGCCACCGCGAAGGCGTTGATGCCGGGCGTGTTGCAGATCGTCACCCCGCGCATCCCCGCCGCGTTGAGGTCGATGTTGTCGGTGCCGGTGCCCCACACCGAGATGATCTTGAGCTTCGGGCACGCCCGGAACACGCCCTCGCCGAAGCGGGCGTGGGCCCGGATGTTGATGACCGCGTCCGCGTCGCCGATGCGGCGGATCAGCTCGTCCTCGCGGTCGGCCCCGCGCTCGGTGAACACGCGCACCGAGTCCAGGCGCTTGGCCCGCTCGTGGCCCTCGCTGCCCTCGAAGACCGACGGGAAGTCGTCCGGGACGGCGATCACGCGGGCGGGCTCGCGAAGATCGCCTGGGCCGCGGAGACCCCCGCGCCCGCCTCGCTGCGGTAGCCGAGGTCGCGCAGGGTCATCTCGATCGCGGACAGGGTCGGCAGCACGTACATCGGGCTCGAGGTGATGCCCATGTGGCCCACCCGCAGGGTGGTGGTGCGGATCTTGTCGAGCCCGGTGCCGATGAGGATGCCGTGACGATCGCGCATGTGACTGACCACCTGGGCGGGATCGATCCCGGCCGGGGCCTTGAAGCAGGACACCGTGTTCGAGCGCAGGCTGGCGTCGGGGAACATCTCGAGCCGCATGGCCTCGAGGCCGGCCCGGAAGGCGCGGCCGGCGACCGCGTGACGGCGGAAGCGGTGAGGCAGCCCCTCCTCGAGGATGAGCCGGCTCGCCGCGCCCAGCGCGCTGGTGAGGTGGGTGGGGATCGAGACCGGCTGCCGGCGCGGGGTGCCGTCCGGGACGTGGCCGCCGCGCGAGGTGGGGATCCAGTTCTCCTTCCAGCGCAGCAGGTCGTAGGCCCAGGTGGACGCCTTGTGCTTGCGGCGCTCCATCGCCTCCCAGCCCGCGGGGCTCACCGAGACGAGCGCCATGCCGAGCGGGGCGGCGAGGCACTTCTGGGAGCCGGTCATGTTGAAGTCGATGCCCCATTCGTCGGTGCGCACGTCGAGCCCGGCGAGCGAGGACACGGTGTCCAGCATGAACAGGGCGCCGTGCTTCTTCACGAGCCGGCCGACCTCGGCGGCGGGGTAGGTGGTGCCGGTGGAGGTCTCGTTGTGCACCATCGTGACCGCCTTGGGCTTCACCCGCTCGATGTCCTTCTCGAGCCGGCCCAGGTCGAGCGGGCGCCCCCACTCCACCGCGTGCTCGGTGACCTCGGCGCCGGCGCGGCTCATGATCTCCCGCATCAGGGTGCCGAAGACGCCGGTCACCACCACGAGCACGCGATCGCCCGGCTCGATCACCGAGATCGCGGCGGCCTCCAGCGCGGTGCGCCCGGAGCCCGGCATCACGATGACCTCGCCGCGGGTGGTCTGGAAGATGTCGCGCAGCGCGAGGGTCACCGGCTCCAGCGTCTTCAGGTCGAAGCCGAGGTCGTACTGGATGGTCGCGGGCTGGCTCATGGCCTGCACGACCGGGAACGGCAGCTCGGTCGGGCCCGGGATCATGAGGATCGGCTGCGCCTGGGTCGTGCCCCAGCGGATCGTGGCGTCCATGACGGCTCCTTACGCGCTCGCCTCGGCCAGCGCGCTCTGCTTGCGGCGGATCAGGTAGAGGTTGCGCAGGTACACGAACAGGCCCGCGCCCTGGCCCAGGATGAACACCGGATCCATGCGGTAGAGCGCGTAGATGAACAGGGTGAGCCCGCCCCCGATGGAGAAGAACCAGAACGAGATCGGGATCACGCTCTCCTTCCGTCGCTCGGAGGCGATCCACTGGACCAGGAATCGCATCGAGAAGAAGGCCTGGCCCAGGAACCCCACCGCCAGCCAGAAATGCTCGTGCGTCATCATGCTCGTTTCCTCGATCGCTGCCGCTGCTCCGCGCCTCCGCCGCCTCGACGGCGGAGCGCGCGGGCGAGAACCCGGCGATTGAGCGTAGCGAACGCGTCCCCGTGTCGCAAGGAGTTTCGGCGCCCGCCGAGCCTACACCGGCTCGGTCGGGCCCGAGGTGATCGCGATGACGAGCGCGCCGGTGGGACTGGTGACGGTGTGGACGCAGCCGGGCGGCCGCCGCGCGTAGTTGCCCGCGGTGCAGACCCCCGTGTCGTCGACCACGCTGCCTTCCAGCACGTAGATCTGCTCGTCCCCGAGATGGCGGTGGCGCGGCACCACCGCGCCCGGCTCGTAGCGCATGAGGATGGCCTTGTGCCGGCCGTCGGCGTCTTCCCACAGCGTCTTCCAGAAGATGCCGCGGCGGCGCTCGACCCACGGCACGCCGGCGGTCTGCACGAAGAGGCTGGTCGGCGGGGGTGTGGTCACGAGTGGCTCTCCTCCTCTCGGATAGTCGCGCGGCTCACCGGGCGGGGGCGGCGCCGGCTTCGCGCAGGGCACTGCGGATCGCGTCTCGAAATTCCTCGATGGGCACGACGCCCTCGATCTTCCGCCCGTTGACGAAGAAGGTGGGAGTGGCGCGCACGCCCGCCTCCCGGCCCTCCCGCTGGTCGGCCGCCACGTCGTCCCGCGGCACCGCGCGATCGAGGCAATCGTCGAAGCGGGCGGTGTCGAGCCCGAGCCGCCGGGCGTAGGCGGTGAGCGCGTCGCGCTCGAAGGCGGGCTGGGCCAGGAACAGCATGTCGTGGTACTCCCAGAACCGGCCCTGCGCCCCCGCGCAGCGCGCGGCGAGGGCGGCGGGCACCGCCATCTCGTGCGAGCGGAGCGGGAAGTCCTTGAACACGAGCCGCACCTTGCCCGGGAACTCGGCGAGGAGGCGCCCCAGCACCGGCTGGGCCTCCCGGCAGAACGGGCACTGGAAGTCGCTCCACTCCAGGATCGTCACCGGCGCGTTCGCGGGGCCGCGCGTGCGCCCCGGGTCGATGATGGCGCGCGGGGCGTCGGCGGCGCCCGCGGCGCCGGCGCCGGCCAGCAGGAGGAGCCCGATGAGCGTGGCCCGGGTGTACACTCCCAGCCGGGCCATGGGATTCCTCCTTCGGGTCGTGGTGTACGCGCTGGCGCTGCTGCTCGCGGCGCACGTCGTGCCCGGCATCAGCCTCGAGGGCCTGACCTCCGCGCTGGTGGCCGGACTGGCGCTGGGCGTGGTGAACGCGGTGGTGCGGCCGGTGCTGGTGCTGGTGACCTTCCCGATCACGCTCCTGACCCTGGGCCTCTTCCTGCTGGTGCTGAACGCCTTCTGCCTCTGGCTGGTCTCGGTGTTCGTCCCCGGCTTCCACGTGGTCGGGTTCCGGGCCGCGTTCTGGGGCGCCCTGCTCGTCAGCGTGGTGAGCTGGATCCTGACCGCGCTGATCAGCGACAGCGGCCGCATCAAGGTCATCGAGCGCCGCTAGGCGGCGCGGTCGGCCTCGATCGAGGTGATGATGTAGGTACCGCTCTTGGCGTCGCGCTCGAGGGTGAGGATCTTCTGCTTGGCCGCCTCCTCCAGGAGCTTCGAGAACGTCGAGTACCCGTAGTACGACTCGTTGAACGCGGGGTTCTTGCGGATCATGGTCTGCTTGACCATGGAGCCCCACAGGGTGTCCTTGTTCTCGCGCTGCAGCGCCTGGATCGCCTCGATGAGCTGGGCGAACGCCTCCGCCTTCTTCTCCGGCAGCCCGCGCAGCGCGGTGGTCTTCTTCGACTCCCGGATCAGGTCCTCGTAGAAGATGAACTCGTCGCAGTTGCCGACCAGCAGCTCCGACGAGGACGACTTCACCCCGAGGCCGATCACGTAGCGGTCGTTCTCCCGCAGCTTGGACACCAGCGGGGAGAAGTCGGAGTCGCCCGAGACGAGCGCGAAGGTGTCGACGTGCTGCTTGGCGTAGGCGAGGTCCATCGCGTCGACCACCATCCGGATGTCGGCCGAGTTCTTGCCGCTGTAGCGGCTCTGGGGAACGTCGATCAGCTCGATGGCATGCTCGTGGAAGGGGCGCTTGTACTCGGCGTAGCGGTTCCAGTCCGCGTAGGCCCGCTTGACCATGATCTTGCCCTTCTCGACGAGCCGCTCGAGCACCAGCTTGATCTCGAACTGCTTGTACTGCGCTTCCTTGACCCCGCGGACGATGTTCTCGAAGTCGATGAACACCGCCAGCCTCCGGTCGTCACTCATGCGCTCCGTCCTTCCCTGCGGCCAGCCGGATGCGGCGGCTGCTCGTGGTTCGGCGCCGGTCCCGCCGGGCCGGGCCCGTGCCCGTCCCCGCGCCGATGCCTCATTATAGGCGGCGTCCGGAGGGCCCCGACCCAGATTTCACAGGCGCGTGACATCGCGCGGGGGCGGGCCGGCTAGAGTCCGGAAGCGGAGGTGGCCGATGCGCGCGACGCGAGTGCTGACGGTGGCGGTGCTGGCGGTGGCGGTGCTCATGGCGGCGACGCTGGGCGGGTGGGGCGGCCGCGCGCCCGACGCGGCGGGCCGGGCGGTGCAGGTCGGTCGGCCCGCGCCGGAGATCACCGGCGGCCCCTGGATCAACAGCGAGCCCCTGTCCCTCGCGGGGCTGCGCGGCCGGGTGGTGCTGGTGGAGTTCTGGACCTACGGCTGATACAACTGCAAGAACGTGATCCCGCAGTTGCGGGACTGGCACGCCCGGTACGAGGGAAAGGGACTCACCATCGTCGGAGTGCACTCGCCCGAGTTCTTCCGGGAGAAGCCGCTCGCCAAGCTCACGAGCGCCACGCGGGACCTGGGCATCCGCTACCCGGTGGTGCAGGACAACGACTTCGCGATCTGGCGGCGGTACGACAACTGGGCGTGGCCCTCGGCGGTGATCGTCGACCGGAAGGGCATCGTCCGGTTCACCCACGTCGGGGAGGGGGCCTACGCGGAGATGGAGCGACTGATCGAGCGCCTGCTGCTCGAGCCGCAGTGACCGGGCCGCGCCTGTCGCTCCTCATCTTCGGCGCGGTGTTCGCGGCCGCGCTGGTGCTGGCCGCGCTCGGCTACCTGTCGCTGCGCCGCTGGGAGCAGGCCGCCGAGCGGCAGCTGCACCAGCAGGCCCGCGAGGCGGCCGCGATGGCCGCGGAGAAGGTCGAGATGGCGGTGGTGCGCGTGGAGGAGGACGCGGTGGCCGACATCCGGGCCGCGCTGATGGACCCCGGCTTCGGGCCGGCCGCGGTCGACGCCTGGCGCGCGCGCCATCCGCTGTTCGACGCGGTCTACGTCTGCGTGCGGGACGGGCGCGTGCTCTATCCGCCCCGGGGCGCGCGGGTCGGACCCGAGGACGAGCGGACGATCGCGACGCTGCGGGCCGAGATCCCGGCCGGGTTCTGGGATCGGGGCGGGCGCCGCCACGTGCTGGTGGACGGGCGCGTGGTCCTGGCCGCGGTGGTCCAGCCCTCGCCGCAGGGCCCGCTCCTGGTCGGGCTGCGGCGCGACGATCGGGCCCTGACCGGGACCGTGCTCGACCGGGCGCTCGGCCCCGGCGAGGGGCGGAGCGCGCTGGTGGTGGTGGACGGCGCCGGCCGCCCGGTGTGGGCCTCGGGGCCCGCGGGCAGCGCGGCCCCGGTGATCACGGTCCCGTTCGGCGAGGCGTTGCCCGCGTGGCGGGTGGCCCTCTACGAGCCGTCGGGGGTGGCTCCCCGGGACATGGTGCGGCGCCAGGCGATGACGTTCATGGCCGCCTTCGCGCTGCTCCTGGGCCTCATCGCCACCGGGCTGATCGCGACCTACCGCCTGCAGCGGCGCGAGTCCGAGATCGCCCGGCTCAAGTCCGACTTCGTGGCCAACGTCTCGCACGACCTCAAGACGCCCCTGTCGCTGATCCGCATGTTCGCGGAGACGCTCGAGCTGGGCCGCGTGCCCGACGAGGCGCGCCGGCGCGAGTACTACGCGGTGCTCACGCGGGAGAGCGAGCGGCTGACGCGCCTGATCGACAACGTGCTCGACTTCTCCCGGATCGAGTCCGGGCGGCAGCGGTACGACATCGCGCCGGGGCCGGTGGAGCCGGTGGTCCACGAAGTGCTGGACAGCTTCCGGCACCCGCTCGCCCAGCAGGGCTTCGCGGTGGACGTGGACGTCGCCCCCGACCTGCCGGAGGTGCCGCTCGACGCGGAGGCGGTGAAGCAGGCCCTCGCCAACCTGCTCGACAATGCCATGAAGTACTCGGCCGACCGGCGCAAGATCCGGGTGGCGGCCCGGCGCGAGGGCGCCGGGGTGGCGATCGAGGTGGCCGACGAGGGCATCGGCATCCCGGTCTCGGAGCGGGAGCGAATCTTCGAGAAGTTCTACCGCGTCGGACGGAGTGAGACGCAGGGGCGGCGGGGGAGCGGGGTGGGCCTCGCGCTGGTGAAGCACATCGTGGAGGCCCACCGCGGGCGGGTCACGGTGGAGGGCGCCCCGGGCGAGGGCAGCCGCTTCACCCTCCACCTGCCGGGGGCCTGAGGACACGATGCCGCGCATCCTGATCGTGGACGACGAGCCCGAGATGGTGCGCGGGCTGGAGGACAACCTGCGCTTCGAGGGCTACCAGACGGTGGCGGCGCCGGACGGGCGGCGGGGGCTCGCCCTCGCGCTGTCGGAGGCGCCGGACCTGATCCTGCTCGACGTGATGATGCCGGGGATGAGCGGCTGGGACGTCTGCCGCGAGCTGCGGCGCCGGGGCCTCGACGTGCCGGTGATCATGCTCACCGCGCGGGGCGAGGAGGTGGACCGGGTGCAGGGGCTGGAGCTGGGCGCCGACGACTACGTGACGAAGCCGTTCAGCCTGCGCGAGCTGATGGCCCGCATCCGGGCGGTGCTGCGCCGCCCGGGCCCGCGGCAGAAGTTCGAGGAGTTCGCCTTCGGCGACGTGCGGGTGCACCTGCGCGCGCGCCAGGCCTTCAAGGGCGGCCGCGAGGTGCGGCTCACCCGCAAGGAGTTCGACCTGCTCCGCTACCTGATCGAGCACCCGGGCGAGGTGATCACCCGCGACCGGCTGCTCGACGAGGTGTGGGGCTACGAGCGGTTCCCCACCACCCGCACCGTGGACACCCACATCCTGCGCCTGCGCCAGAAGTTCGAGGACGATCCGGAGCGTCCGGCCCACATCCTGACCGCGCACGGTCAGGGCTACCGCTTCGTCGTCGACCGAGGAGCCTCGTGATGAACGACACCGCCTCCGATCTCGCCCGGCGCACCCCGCCGGGCCAGGTGCTCACCCGCAAGTGGCCGGTCCTCACCTACGGCCGGACTCCGCGCTTCGATCCCGCCACGTGGTCGTTCCGCTGCTTCGGCCTGGTGGAGGAGGAGGTCGCGTGGACCTGGGACGAGTTCCAGGCGCTGCCGCGCACGGAGGTCACGTGCGACATCCACTGCGTGACCCGCTGGTCGCGGCTCGACAACCTCTTCGAGGGCGTCTCGATCCACGAGATCATGCGCCGGGTGCGGCCGCGCCCGGACGCGCGGTACGTGCTGATCCACGCCGACCCCGACTACACCACGAACCTGGCGCTGAGCGACCTCGCCGGCGACGACGTGTTGCTGGCCACGAAGCACGACGGGCAGGATCTCTCGCCCGAGCACGGAGGGCCCCTGCGGCTGGTGGTGCCGAAGCTCTACTTCTGGAAGAGCGCCAAGTGGCTCCGCGGCTTCGAGTTCCTCGACGTCAACGCCCCCGGCTTCTGGGAGCTGAACGGCTACCACATGCACGCGGACCCCTGGGCCGAGGAGCGCTACGCTACCAGGAGACGCGCGCGATGCAGACCATGCGGGCCGAGGCCGCGCGCCGTCTCCGCTCTCGATAGGCCGTTCCTCCTCGTCCCCCTCTCCCCGGAGGGGAGAGGGCAGGGTGAGGGGCGAGGCGGCTACATCCCCAGGAACCCCCGGATCTCCCGCGCGAACTCCTCGGGCCGGTCCGCCGGCACGGTATGTCCCGCCCCCGCGATCTCCACCAGGCGGCCGTCCGGCAGCCGCTCCGCCATCTTCTTCGCGACGTCGGGCGCCAGGATGTCGCTCTCCGCGCCCCGCACCACCAGCGTGGGGCAGGTGATGCGCGGCAGGGGCTCCCAGAGATCCACCGCGTCGCGGCGGCCCGCGCGCATCATCTCGCGCAGCCCCCGGGCGTACTTCCAGGTGAGCTCGCCGTCCGGCTGCCGCCTCAGCCCGTGGCGCACCCGCTCGCGCAGCAGGTCCGGGTCCTGGCGCGGGTTGGCGCGCCGGATGTACTCCACCGCCCACTCCTCGCTCTCGATCCGCTCGGGGGCGTTGGCCATCATGTCGCGCACGCGCTGCAGCCCGGCCGGGTTGATGTCGGGGCCGATGTCGATGATGACCAGACGCTCGAGCCGCGCCGCGTGGTCGCCCGCGTACTTGATCGCGACGCGGCCGCCCATCGAGTGGCCGATCAGCGCGTAGCGGTCGAGGCGCAGGCGGGCCGCGAACGCGGCGAGGTCGTCGGCCATCGTGCCGACCCGGTAGTCGTCGTCGGGCGCGGGATCGCTGTCGCCGTGCCCGCGCTGGTCCAGGGCGAGTACCCGCCGGGCGGGGGTGAGATGCCGCGCGAGGTGATCCCACACCCGCGCGTGCCCGGTGATGCCGTGGAGGAGGACCACCGGGAGGGCGTCGGCCGGTCCCCAGTCGAGATAGTGCAGCGTGAGGCCGTTGACCTTGACGGTGCGCTCGGTGAAGGACATGCCGGGCAGTCTACATCGAATTGCGTCCGACGTGCGATGCCCCGCTGGCCTATACTGCTGGGCAACCACCCCTGACCCTGCCCTCTCCCCCGAGGGGAGAGCGGGAGAAGAGAGTCCGAAACATGGCGACACACGCGATCACGGACGTGGCGATCATCCTCAGGCCCGAGGACGATGTGGCCATCGCCAAGAAGGACATCGCCGCCGGCACCATCCTGGAGGACCCGGGCTCGGACGCCGCGGGCGGCCGCATCGAGGTGCGGCAGGACATCCGGGCCGGCCACAAGGTGGCGCGGCGAGCCCGGCGCGTGGGCGAGGTGGTGCGGCGCTACGGCCAGCCCATCGGATTCGCCACCGCGGACATCGCGATCGGCGACCACGTCCACACGCAGAATGTCGCGGTGGGTGACCTGAAGCAGCACTACGAGATCGGCACCGACGTGCGGCCGGTGGCCTTCTACCCGCCGGAGCAGATGCGGTACTTCGACGGCTACCTCCGGGACGACGGGCGGGTCGGCACCCGCAACTACGTGGCGATCATCTCGGCGGTGAACTGCTCGGCCAGCGTCAGCCAGTTCGTGAAGGACACGTTCCGCGACGTGTCGCGGGACTACCCCAACATCGACGGCGTGCTCGCGATCACCCACAAGTCGGGCTGCGGCACCAAGCTGTTCGGGGAGGACCACCTGGCGCTCCAGCGCGTGCTGGCCGGCTACGCCAAGCACCCGAACGTGGCGGCCTACATCCTGGTCGGGCTCGGCTGCGAGGTGAACCAGGCCGCGGTGATGGTGGACCGCCAGCGCATGGCCGCGCCCGGCCACCCCGAGCGGAAGCCGTTCGTGGTCAACATCCAGGAGGCGGGCGGCATCCGCCGGACGGTGGAGACCGCGGTACGCGAGGTCGCCCGGCTGCTGCCCATGGCCAACGAGGCGCGGCGCACCCGGCAGCCGGTCTCCGAGCTCTGTCTGGCCACGAACTGCGGCGGCTCCGACGGCGCCTCCGGCATCACCGCGAACCCGGCCCTGGGCTGGGCGGTCGACGAGCTCGTCCGCTACGGTGGCACCGGGGTCCTCGCGGAGACGCCCGAGATCTACGGGGCCGAGCACCTGCTGATCCGCCGCGCGATCAGCGAGGGCGTGGCCAAGAAGCTGATCGACCGCTACAAGTGGTGGGAGTGGTACTGCCGCGGCATCGAGGCGATGGACAACAACCCGGCCCCCGGCAACAAGGCGGGGGGGATCACCACCGTCTACGAGAAGTCGCTCGGCGGCGTGAGCAAGGGCGGCACCACCCCGATGATGGACGTGTTCCAGTACGGCGAGCCCATCACCACCCGCGGCTTCGTGTTCATGGACACGCCCGGGCACGACCCGGTGTCGATCACCGGGCTGGTGGCGGGCGGCTGCAACATCATCTGCTTCACCACCGGGCGCGGGTCGGTGTTCGGCTGCAAGCCCGTGCCCTCGATCAAGCTGGCCACCAACAGCCTCATGTACCGCCACATGTCGGAGGACATGGACATCAACTGCGGGGTGATCCTGGAGGGCACGCCGCTGCCCGAGGTGGGACGACAGATCTTCGAGGAGATCGTGGCGGTGGCCTCCGGCAAGCGGACCAAGAGCGAGCTCTCCGGGGTCGGCGAGGAGGAGTTCGCGCCCTGGATCATCGGACCGGTCATGTAGTGCGGCGGCGACTAGCCGCGGACCGGGACCGAGGGGCGTCCGGCCGGCGCGGAGCCTGGGGCCTCGCCGGCCACCCGGCCGCCCTCGAAGAACGCGGTCCACACCTCGTGCTCGCCGACCGGCCGGACCGGCCGGTCCGTGAAGCGGGCGGCCCGGAACCCGGCGCGCGCGCGCACCACGATGCTGTAGAAGTGCACGAGGCCGCGCGAGGCGAACTTGCCGTTGAAGATCACGTCCAGCGGCAGGTGGAGCATCATGCCGAACACCCAGCCCCAGAGCCAGTCCATCGGGAAGAACCACGCCAGCGCCGCCAGCACCGCCAGCAGCTCGTAGGAGTGCAGCATCAGCACCACGCGCTCGGCCCGGCCGCCCAGGTAGTAGCGGAGGAACGCGGTCGGACGCAGGTCGCGCTGGCGCTCGAACAGCACGTAGTCGAGCATGTGGTCCACGTCGATGAGGAAGCCGCCCGCGGCGAGGCCGGCCACGAGCTCGGCGCTGCCGGTGCCCTCGTAGATCACCGCGCAGGCCACCGCGGTGGTGACGAGATGTCCTCCGGGACTCACGGGATTCGCGGACGGCTAACGGCCGAAACGACGGATCCGGCGCACCGGGACGGGAACGGGTCGCCGGGACGGCTCGAGCCAGCCGAGCGGAATGGTGTCGAGGAGATCGAGGACGCGCTGCGCCAGCTTCCTGAGCATGCCCTCTGGCAGAGCAACTCCGGTGCCAGCGATGGTGGTGCGCAAATAGCTGATTCCCGGCGCCGGCCGGGGGCCCGATGGCCTCTGGATGAGCCAAAACGGGAAAGCGCGGGGACCAAAATGGGGAGATCCATGACCGGGAGGACGGCATGACGGCGGCGAAGAGACCGGCGATGGCATTCGGCGAGATCGTGGCTTCCGACGCGGCGGTCTGGGAGATCCAGACCGCGGGCCCGGGGCCGCAGGGCAGCCTGCCGCTCACCGCCGAGATGCTCCGCGAGCGCCCCAGCGGCGACATCTTCGGCATGACCCAGAACGCGGGCATGGGCTGGGACCCGCGCGAGCTGGGCCGGCCGCAATACCTGATGCTCTCCACGCAGGGCGGGATCCGCGCCGCCGACGGCCGACCGGTGGCGCTCGGCTATCACACCGGGCACTGGGAGATCGGTCTCCTGATGCAGGCGGCCGCGCAGGAGATCGCCGCGCTGGGCGGCCTGCCGTTCGCAGGCTTCTGCTCCGATCCGTGCGACGGCCGCACCCAGGGCACCGCCGGCATGATGGACAGCCTCGCCTACCGGAACGACGCGGCCATCGTGCTGCGGCGACTCGCGCGCTCGCTGCCCACGCGGCGCGGGGTGCTGGGCGTCGCGACCTGCGACAAGGGCCTGCCCGCCATGACCATGGCCCTGGCCGCGCTCGGCGATCTGCCGTGCGTGCTGGTCCCGGGCGGCGTCACGCTCCCGCCCCGGGACGGGGAGGACGCGGGCACCGTGCAGGCCATCGGGGCGCGCTTCGCGCACGGGGAGCTCACGCTCGAGCGCGCGGCCGAGCTGGGCTGCCGGGCCTGCGGCTCGCCGGGCGGCGGCTGCCAGTTCCTCGGCACCGCGGCCACCTCGCAGGTGGTGGGCGAGGCGCTCGGCCTGTCGCTGCCGCACAGCGCGCTGGCCCCCTCCGGCCAGCCGATCTGGCTCGACATGGCGCGGCGCTCGGCGCGCGCGCTGGTCGCCCTCGATGCGCGCGGTATCGCCACCCGCGACGTCGTCACCGACGCGGCGGTCCGCAACGCGATGATGGTGCACGCGGCCTTCGGCGGCTCCACCAACCTGCTCCTGCACCTGACCGCGGTGGCCCACGCGGCGGGGCTGCGCCGGCCGGTGGTGGAAGACTGGATCGACGTGAACCGGCGCGTGCTTCGGCTGGTCGACGTGCTGCCGAACGGTCCGCGCAATCATCCGACGGTGCGGGTCTTCCTCGCGGGGGGCGTGCCGGAGGTGATGCTGCACCTGCGGCGGGCGGGCCTGCTCGACGAGCGGTGCCTCACCGTGTCCGGCGAGCCGCTCGGCCGGGTGCTCGACTGGTGGGAGGTCTCGGAGCGACGCCGATCGCTGCGCGAGCGGCTGCGCGAACAGGACGGCGTCGATCCGGACGACGTGATCATGGATCCGGAGCGCGCCACCGCCCGCGGCCTCACCAGCACCGTGACCTTCCCGCGCGGCAACCTCGCGCCCGAGGGGGCGGTGATCAAGTCGACCGCCATCGATCCCTCGGTGGTGGACGCGGACGGGATCTACCGCAAGACGGGCCCCGCCCGGGTCTTCACCACCGAGCGGGCCGCCATCGCGGCGATCAAGAGCACGGGGGCGGACCGGGTGAAGCCGGGCGACGTGGTGGTGCTGATCTGCCGCGGGCCGCTCGGGGCGGGGATGGAAGAGATCTACCAGATCACCTCCGCGCTCAAGCACCTCTCGTGGGGCAAGCACGTGGCCGTGATCACGGACGCCCGCTTCTCCGGCGTCTCCACCGGGGCCTGCATCGGGCACGTGGGACCGGAGGCGCTCGCGGGCGGGCCCATCGGTCGGGTGCGCGACGGCGACCTGGTGCAGATCGTGATCGACCGGGTGCGGCTCGAGGGCCGGATCGACCTGGTCGGGGCCGACGGCCGGACGTTCGACGCGGAGGAGGGCGCCCGCGTGCTCGCGGCCCGGTCGCCGCGGCCGGACCTGGCGCCGGATCCGAGGCTGCCCGACGACACGCGCCTCTGGGCCGCGCTCCAGCAGGCGGGCGGCGGCGCGTGGGGCGGCTGCGTCTACGACGTGGACGCCATCGTGCGCCGCCTCACCACCTGACCCGCGCTACGACTGCGTCACCGTCACCACGAGCCCGATCGCGGCCAGGATGTTCCCGACCCGCACGCACTCCGCCTCCTCCCCCACCTTCACCACCGCGCGGCCGGTGTTGTGCACCTCCCACGCGAGCTCCCAGCCGCGCTGCTCGCTGCAGGCGATGGCCTTCATGAGCTGACGCACCACCTGCTCGAAGGTGTGGCAGTCGCAGTTGTGGAGGACGGTGATCCAGGGCGGGGCGATCGCGACCTCGGTGTCCTCGAGATCGTCGATCTGGGGGAGCTCGGTTGCCGCATCGCGCGGAGTACCCATCCGTCCCTCCCGATCAGCCGATGACCCCGGCGGCGCGGAGCCGGGCGATCGTGCCCTCGCCGTAGCCCAGCACCTCCCGGAGGATGACGTCCGTGTGCTCGCCGAGCCGCGGGGCGCGCGTCGGCTGCCGGATCTCGCCCTCGGTGCGCACCGGGCTCCGCACCTCGCGCAGCGGGCCGAACGCGGGATGGTCGACCTCCACGATCATGTCGCGGGCCAGCACCTGCGGATCCGCCAGGGCCTGGCGCACGTCGTTGACCGGCGCGCACGGCACGCGTCCCCGCAGCCGGTCGAGCCACTCCGCGGTGGTGCGGGTGAGGAAGCGCTCGCGCAGGAGCGGCAGCAGGGCCTCCCGGTTGGCGAAGCGGTCCGCGAAGCTGCCGAAGCGCGGGTCCTCCGCCAGCCCGGGCGCCCCCAGCGCCTCCACCAGATCGCGCCAGAACTTCTCCTTGTTGCAGAAGATCACGATCCAGCCGTCGCGGGTGGGGAAGTTCTGCGCGGGCACCAGGGTCTGGTGCGCGGAGTCGCGGGTGCGCTCCGCGGTCCAGTCGCGGTTGAGGGTCCAGATCGCGAAGTAGGAGAGCATGCTGACCGCGGTGTCGAGCAACGAGACGTCGACGTCGCGGCCCACGCCGGTGCGCTGGGCGTCGAAGAGGCCGACCATGAGCCCCACCATCGCCGCGTAGCCGCCCGCGAAATCGATGACCGAGACGCCGCACTTGCCGGGGGGCCCGTCGGGCTCGCCGGTCACCGACATGTAGCCGGCGTAGCCCTGCACCAGGTAGTCGAAGGCGGGCTCCGCCGCGCGCGGGCCGGTCCGGCCGTAGCCGGTGAGGGAGCAGCACACGACCTTGGGGTTGATCTCCCGGAGGGCGGCGTAGGTCAGTCCCAGCTTGTCGGGCAGGTCGCCGCGGGCGTTGTTGAACACCGCGTCCGAGACGCGCACCAGGTCGCGGAACACCGCCTGCCCGTCCGGGTGGCGCAGGTTGAGCGCGAGGGAGCGCTTGCCGCGGTTGAACGACTGGAAGTACGGCGAGTCCGCGTCGCCCTGGAACGGGGGCACGTAGCGGGCGCTGTCGCCGCCCGCACCCGGGTCCTCGATCTTCACCACGTCGGCGCCGAGGTCGGCCAGCAACTGGGTGCCGAACGGGCCGGCCCCGAACTGGGAGACGGCCAGGATGCGCAGGCCGTCGAGCGGGGGGTGGGTCATCTCAGTAGGGGAGCCGGCCCTCGCCGAGGGTGGCGTGGGTCTTCTTGGGCACCAGCACCTTTCTGGTGTAGGAGCACACCACCTCGCCACGCTGGTTGAAGCCCTCGGTGGCCACGGTGACGATCCCGCGGTCACCCTGGCGCGACTCCCGCAGGTCGACCACGCGGCTGCGCGCGTAGAGGGTGTCGCCGATGAAGGTGGGCTTCTCGTGCTTGAGCGCGTTCACCTCCAGGTTCGCGATGGCGCGCCCCGAGATGTCGGCCACCGTCATCCCGATGACCACGCTGTAGACCAGGGGACCCATCACCACCCGCTGCTTGTGCTGGGTGTAGGTCTGCGCGTAGTGCGCATCGGAGTGCAGCGGGTGCTGGTTCATGGTGAGCAGGGCGAACCAGGTGCAGTCGGCCTCGGTGATGGTGCGGCCCGGCCAGTGGGTGAACTCCTGTCCGGGTGCGAAGTCCTCGAAGTAGCGGCCGTAGCTCATGGCAGCTGGCTGGCCAGCCAGCGCGCGGCGAGACGCCGGCGCTCCGCGGCCGCATCGCGCGGGCCCAGGAGCAGGGCGGCCGCGTCGCGGTAGTAGCGCTCCACCGGGAACTCGGTGGTGTAGCCGTAGCCGCCGTGGATGCGCATCGCCTCGAGGCTCACCGCGTAGGCGGTCTCGCCCGCGACCAGGCGCGCCATCATGGATCCCGCGTCGTCGCGCGAGTCCACGTCGAGCCGCTCGGCCGCGCGCCCCGTGAGCAGGCGCGCCGCGGTGAGGCGGGTGGCCATGTCGGCCAGCTTCAGCTGGATCGCCTGGTGATGGCAGATCGGCTGCCCGAAGGTGGAGCGCTGCTGCGAGTAGCGCAGGGCGGCCTCGAAGGCGGCCTGGCCCAGGCCCACCCCGGTGGCCGCGGTGGCCACGCCGCTCACCGCCTCCAGCAGCAGCTCGGCGCCCTCGCGCAGCATGGACGCGGCACCGAGCCGGACGCCGACCAGCACCACGTCGGCCGCCCCGAGGCCCCGCAGGCCCACGGTCTCGGACGCCAGCCCCACCGTCAGGCCGGCGCGTCCGGCCTCCACCACGAAGCAGCGGGTGCGTCCGTCCTCGAGCGCCGCGTTGACCAGGAACTGCTTGGCGCGCGCCGCGCCGGGGACGACCGGGGCGGAGCCGGTCAGGACCCATTCCGTACCGGCCTGGCGGGCCCCGATGGAGGGGCCGATCACCGGCGCGGTCCAGCGCTCGCCGCGGGCCATCGCGGGCACGAGCCGCTCGCGGACGTCGCGCGGCGAGTGCCGGGTGATGGCCAGGGTCGCGGCGAGCTGGGCCCCGAGCCAGACCGCGAGGGTGGCGGAGCCACGGGCGACCTCCTCGACGATCATCGCGGTGGTGGCGAGCGACAGCCCGAGGCCGCCGTGGTCGGGCTCCGCGAGGGCGCCGAAGAGCCCGAGGTCGGCCAGGCGCGCCACCAGCGGCTGCAGATCGCGGCGGCCCGCGTCGAGGTCCTGGATGACCGGCAGCACGTCCTTCTCCACCGCCTGCCGCACGCCCAGCACGAGCTGACGCTCCTCCTCGGGCAGGCCGTCGCGGCTGGTCAGCGCGCCGGGCCGCTCGCCGTAGCGCTCGAGCAGGTTGCGGCAGATGATCAGCCGCTGGATCTCGTTGGTGCCCTCGCCGATGATCATGAGGGGCGCGTCCCGGTAGAGCCGCTCGACGAGGCCGGAGACGAGCTGGCCGCGCGCGCCCTCGATGCGCATGGCCTCCACCGCCACCTCCTGGGCCGCCTCGGAGGCGTGGAGCTTGGCCATGCCCGCCTCCAGGTCGCAGCGGTCGCCGCGGTCCTTCATGGCCGCGGCCCAGTAGGTCACGAGCCGCGCCGACTCCACCTTGGTGGCCACGTCGGCCAGCGCCGCGGGCGGCTCGGGCAGGGTGCGGGCCACCCGCACCGCCTCCTCCAGCCCGGCCTGGGCCACGCCCACCGCGCGCGCCGCGATGTTGATGCGGCCGGTCTCGAGCCCCGACATCACGTGCTTGAAGCCGCGGCCCTCGACGCCGCCTACCAGGTTCGCGGCCGGGCAGGGGAAGTGGTCGAAGACCAGCTCCGCGGTGTCCACGCCCTTGTAGCCCAGCTTGCCGATCGACTTGACCACCTCGAGGCCGGGCGCGCCCTTCTCCACGATGAAGCAGGACATGCCGCGGTGCCGGGGCCGGGCCTCCGGATCGGTGAGGGCCAGCAGGGCGAAGGTGTTGCCCTCCCGCCCGTTGGTCACGAACATCTTGGAGCCGGTGATGAAGTACTGGTCGCCGTCGCGCCGGGCCACCGTGCGGAGGGCCTGCACGTCCGAGCCGGCGTGGGGCTCGGTGAGGCAGAGGCCCCCGCGGGCCTCGCCGCTGGCGAAGCGGGGCAGCAGGCGCCGCCGCTGCTCATCGGTGCCGTGCTGGAGCACGATCAGGGCGGCCATGGTGTGGCTGTTGATGACCCCGGCCAGGGACATGAACCCGCGGCACAGCTCCTCGATGATGCGGGCGTAGGTGCTCACGTCGAGGCCGAGGCCCCCGTACTGCGCAGGCACCAGGGCCCCGAACAGCCCGAGCCGCTTCATGCGCTCCACCATGTCCCGCGGATAGCGGTCGTCGTGCTCCAGCGGGGCCGCCAGGCGGCGCACGTCGTGGTCCACGAATTCGCGGACCGCGGCCAGGAGGTCGGGCGTGCGGCCTGGGGATGCGCTCACGACGGTGCGGTCCTCGGGTGATCGGCTCGGTTGCGGGGTCAGACTAGCAAAGCCCGCGCGGCCATTGCAAGGCGAAGGCGTCTTTCTTGGACCCGAGTTGCCCGGACCGGTATGCTGGTGGCATGAACTTCACCGTCGCCAGCTACAACATCCACAAGTGCGCCGGCCTCGACGGCCGCGTGGACCTCGATCGCATCGCCGACGTCATCCGCGAGATCGACGCCGACCTGGTCGGCGTGCAGGAGGTGTTTCGTCCCCAGGCGCTGGGCCTCGCCGAGCGGCTCGGCGTGGCGGTCACCATGGGCCCGACCCGCGAGCGGGACGGGCAGCCATACGGCAACGCGATCCTCACCCGGCTCACCATCCGCGGCAGCCGCACCTTCGACCTGTCCCGTCCGGACCGCGAGCCCCGCGGCGGCATCCGCCTCGACCTGGCCCTGGGCGACGGCCTGCTGCTGCACCTGTTCAACGTGCACTTCGGCCTCAAGATCCGGGAGCGTGCGGCCCAGGTCCGGATGCTGGTCCGCGAGCACATCCTCCACGACGAGCTGACCGGCCCCCGGGTGGTGGTGGGCGACCTCAACGAGTGGTTCTGGTTTCCCGGCGCGGTGGGACGGGCCCTGCGCCGTGAGCTGCACGGCCCGCGCATCCGGCGGACCCATCCCGCCCCTCTCCCCCTGTTCCCGCTGGACCGCATCTACTGGGATCGGGAGCTCGCCGCCGACGGCTTCCACGTGCATCGGAGCCGGCTGGCCCGCGTGGCGTCCGACCACCTCCCGGTGGTGGCCCGGCTCCGAGTGACGCCCGAGCGCGGCTAGTCCCGCCGCGCCTCTTCCCGGCCGGCCGTGGCGGACACCGAGCGTCTCCTGTACGCGGCCCAGCGGCTGGCCGGCCACGATGCCGACGCCACCGACCTCGAGCTGCTGCGGGACGCGCATCCCGCGGACCTGGCCCACGTGCTCAATCACCTGGACGCCGAGGAGCGCCACGCGGTCTTCCGCTCGCTCGACCGTGAGCGGGCGGGCGAGGTGCTCGCGGAGATGGACGATCACGCCCTGCTCGACCTCATCCGCGTCCTCGACGACGTGGAGCTCTCGCGCATCCTCGAGCAGATGCCGGCGGAGTACGCCGCCGACGTCGTCGACGAGCTGCCCACCGAGCAGGCCGAGAAGATCCTCGACCTCATGGAGGAGCAGAAGTCGGAAGAGGTCCAGGAGATCCTCGAGTACCCCGAGCAGTCGGCGGGACGCCTCATGTCGCCCGACTTCCTGGCCCGCCCGGAGACGGCCACCGTGGAGGAGGCCATCCAGCACATCCGCCGCTCGATCACCCAGGAGCGCCCCTTCGAGCTCTACGTGGTCGACGATCACCAGCACCTGGTGGGCCGGGTGCCCCTACGGCGCCTCCTGATCGCGGCCCCGCGCACCCCGCTGTCCGCGCTCCTCGACGACGAGGTGCTGAGCGTGCGGCCGGAGATGGACCGCGAGGAAGTGGCCCGGCTGGTGGCCAAGTACGACCTGGTGAGCGTGCCGGTGGTGGACGAGCAGAACCGGCTGCTCGGCACCATCAGCGTCGACGACGTCATCGACATCCTGCAGGAGGAGGCCTCGGAGGACATCTTCCGCATCGCGGGCTCCGACGCGGCCGAGCTGGAGCGGCGCACCCCCACCCAGGTGGCGCTGCTGCGCCTGCCGTGGGTCCTGAGCACGCTGCTGATCGAGCTGCTGGCGGGCGTGGTCATCCACGTCTTCGACCGCACGCTCGGGCAGGTGATCCTGCTCGCCTCCTTCATGCCGGTGATCCAGGCCATCTCCGGCAACACCGGGCTGCAGTCGGTCACGATGGTGGTGCGCGGGCTCGCCACCGGCCAGGTGCAGCTCACGCGCTGGTGGGAGCCGCTGCGCCGCCAGGTCCAGACCTCCAGCATCCTCGGCGCGGTGTGCGCGCTGGTGGTGGGGACGGTGGGCTGGCTCTGGCACTCGCCCGCGTTCGCGCTGGTGGTGTCGGTCTCGATGTTCATCTCGGTGAACCTCTCCGGCACCGCGGGTACCGTCATCCCGATGCTTTCCAAGCGGCTCGGCTTCGATCCCGCGCTCACCGCGGGCCCGTTCGAGACCGCCTTCCAGGACGTGCTCGGCGTGACGATCTTCCTCTCGCTGGCCACCCTGCTGCTGCACTGGCTCACGTGATCGCATCACGACGCTTTGTTGCGAACCGGTGCCGCGCTTTGTCCCGGCACCTCGGCGCTCAATCTTGCACGGTGAGGAGACGCATCATGTTTTCGATGATTTATCGATCGATTCAGGCTGGCAAGCGCCTTGCTGACCTCCTGTCCCGTCATGGACAGCCGCTCCCCCGAGCCGCCGGAGACCGCCGTCACGACCGTGGAGGCAGGGCCCTCGCACCTGCCGTCGCGCGCGCTCGTGGTCGACGACTCGATGGTGGTGGCCGACGTGGTGACCGCGCTCCTGCGCCGTACCGGCTGGACGGTGGACGTGGCCCACACGGTGGACGCCGCGCTCGAGCACGTGCGGAGCGTGCCGTACGACCTGGTGGTCTGCGACGTCTGCATGCCGGACGGCGGCGGCCCGGCGGTCTACTACGCGGCGATCACGCGGCGTCCGGACCTGGCCAACCGCTTCCTGTTCATCACCGGCAACATGGACGACCCGGAGCCGTGGCGCTTCCTGGCCAAGATCCGCGCCCACGTGCTGGAGAAGCCGTTCACCGGCCGGGCCCTCCGGCACGCGCTGATCAAGGTCATCGCCTGACCCGCCGGCTCGCGCCGGCGCTGCTGCTCTCCGCGGTCCTCGCCTCGACCCTCCTCGCCCCCTCCGCGTGGGCGGGGGCGCCCACCGAGCAGCTGCAGGCCCTGACCGACCGCGTGGTGAAGACGCTCGACGATCCCTCGCTCGACCAGGCCCAGCGCCGCAACGCGATCCGGGCCATCGCGCTGGAGGCCTTCGACGTGGCCGAGGCGGCCCGGCGCGCGCTCGGCCCCCACTGGGCCAAGCGCACCCCGGCGGAGCGCCAGGAGTTCATCGGGCTCTTCCAGGGCATGCTGGAGCGCGGCTATCTCTCCCGCATCGGCGAGTACGGCGGCGAGCGCGTGCAGTACGTGGGCGAGCGCGTCGACGGAGATCAGGCCACCGTGCGCGCGGTGATCGTGACCCAGAAGGGGACCCAGGTGCCGGTGGAGGCGCGCGTGCTGAGCCGGGACGGCCGGTGGAAGATGTACGACGTCCTGATCGAGAACGTCAGCCTGGTCGCGAGCTACCGCTCTCAGTTCGACCGGGTGATCCGCACCTCGTCCTACGAGGAGCTGGTGCGCCGCCTCAGGGCGAAGGAGCAGTAGGCGCGCCGGCCAGCCGCGCGCAGGCGAGCAGCAGCGCGTTGGCGCCGTGCTCGATGTCGTCGAGGCCGGTGAACTCCTCCTCGCAGTGGCTGCGGCCCCCGCGCGAGGGCACGAAGATCATTCCGGTGGGGCAGATCGCGGCCATGTACTGCGCGTCGTGCCCCGCGCCGGACAGCATGCGCCGGTGGCCGCAGCCGAGCGCGGTCGCGGCGGCCTCCACGATGCCGACCACCTCCGGGTCGAACGGGGTCCGCGGCACGCGCCAGTAGTGGTCCACGTGGGCCTGCACGCCCTCGCGGCGGGCCGCCACGCGCACCACCTCGTCCAGCATCTCGAGCGCGCGGTCCAGGTGTCCCTCCTCGGGGTCGCGGAAGTCGACCGACAGCTCGACCTTGCCCGGGATCGCGTTCGGGATGTTGGGGGAGACGTCGAGCCGGCCCACCGTCGAGACCAGCTCGCCCCCGATGCGGCGCGCGATCCCGCGCACGCCGCCGACGATCTCGGCCGCGGCCACCAGCGCGTCGTGGCGCACCCGCATGGGGGTGGGCCCCGCGTGGTCCTGCGTGCCGTGGAGCGTGATCCGCGACCACGCGATGGCCACGATCCCCTCCACGACGCCCAGGGGCAGGCCCTCCTCCTCCAGGATCGGGCCCTGCTCGATGTGGAGCTCGAGGTAGGCGCGCATGGGCCGGGGCACGCACGGCTCGGAGCCCAGGTACCCGATCCGCTCCAGCGCGTCGACCAGGCGGATGCCGTCGCGGTCGCGGGCGTTGTAGGCGTCCTCGAGCGGGATCTTGCCCGCCATCACCCCGGAGGCGATCATCGCGGGCTGGAAGCGCGCGCCCTCCTCGTTGGTGAACACGATCATCCCGACCGGGTGCCGAGTCGCGACGCGGTGGTCGTTCAGCGTGCGCAGGGTCTCGAGCGCGCACAGCACGCCGAGCTGGCCGTCGTAGCGGCCGCCGCTCGGCACCGAGTCCGCGTGCGAGCCCATGAACACGGGCGGGCGGGCCTCGGTGCCGGGGCGGATGCCGAAGATGTTGCCCATCTGGTCCACCGAGACCTGGAGCCCGGCCTCGCGCATCCAGCGCACCAGCAGATCGCGGCCGCGCCGGTCGTCGTCGGTGAGGGCCACCCGGTGGAGCCCGCCGCGCGCGGTGCCCCCGATGCGCCCGAGGGCGTCCATGCTCTCGGCCAGCCGCAGCCGATCGATGCGCAGCGCCCGCCGGTCCGCCGTCACGTCCCCCGTCACATCCCGAGGTAGGCCTTCTTGAGCCGCTCGTCGGCCAGCAGCTCCTGGGCGGGGCCGGCCAGGACCACCCGGCCGTTCTCCAGCGCGACCGCGCGGTGGGCGAGGGCCAGCGCGCGGCGGACGTTCTGCTCGACCAGCAGGACGGTCACGCCGTCGCGATTGATCGCGGCCACCGTCTCGAAGATGCGCTGCACCAGCACCGGGGCGATGCCGAGGGTGGGCTCGTCCAGCATGAGCAGCCGCGGCCGCGCCATGAGGGCGCGGCCGATCGCGCACATCTGCTGCTCGCCGCCGGAGAGCGAGCCCGCGAGCTGGGTCGCGCGGTCCTTCAGTACCGGGAACAGGCCCAGCACGTACTCCAGGGAGGCCGCCTCGTGCGCCCGCGCCTCGGGGGCGTGGGCGCCCAGCAGCAGGTTCTCGTGCACGGTCATGAACGGGAAGAGCCGGCGGCCCTCCGGCACCTGGACCACGCCGCGGGCGACCCGCAGGTGCGCCGGGATCGAGGCGAGGTCCTGGCCGTCGAGCAGCACCCGCCCGCGGCGGGCGGGCAGGGTGCCCGAGATCACCCGCAGGGTGGTGGTCTTGCCCGCCGCGTTGGCGCCCACCAGCGCCACCAGCTCGCCCGCGCGCACCTCCAGGCTCACGCCGTGGAGCGCCTGGAGGTCGCCGTAGAAGGCGTCGACTCCCTCAAGCGTCAGCAAGCACGAACTCCTCGCCGAGATAGGCGTCGACCACCCGCGGATCGCGGCTGATCTCCTCCGGACGGCCCTCCGCGATCTTCTCGCCGTGGTGCAGCACGACGATCCGCTGGGCCAGGCGCATCATGGCGGCCATGATGTGCTCGATCACGATGAGCCCGATGCCGTCGGCGTGGAGGCGCCGGAGGATCTCGATCATCTCGACCAGCTCGGTGGGGTTGAGCCCCGACATGACCTCGTCCAGCAGGAGCAGCCGCGGCCGGGTCGCGAGCGCGCGGGCCACCTCCAGGCGCTTGCGGAGGCCGATGGGCAGCGAGCGCGCCCGGTTGGTCGCGAACGGCTCCAGCCGGCAGGTCGCGATGACCTGCCGCGCCGCCTCCCGGGCCGCGGACACCGCCCGGACGCGGGTGAGGGCGCCGATCATCACGTTGTCGAGCACCGAGAGATTGCCGAACGGCTTCACGAGCTGGAAGGTGCGGGTGAGCCCGAGCGCGCACACCAGGTGCGGGGCCATGCCGCCGATGTCGCGGCCGTCGAGCTTCACCGTCCCCGAGTTCGGCGCGTAGAAGCCGGAGATCACGTTGAAGAGCGTGGTCTTCCCGGCGCCGTTGGGCCCGATGATGCCCAGGATCTCCCCGGGCGCCGCGCGCAGGGAGACGTCCTTCACCGCGGTGAGGCCGCCGAAGCGCTTGGTGACCGCGTCAAGCTCGAGCATAGCGGCCCATCGCCCGCACGCGCTCGCCCATCCACCCGACCAGGCCCTGCGGCACGAAGCGCACCACCACGATCAGGAGGCAGCCGTAGATGATCAGGTAGATGCCGATCAGCCCCGCCGCGAAGTCGCTGAACGTCGCGCGCAGGTACGTCTCGAGCGAGGTGATCAGCACCGAGCCCACGAAGGGTCCGATCGCGGTGCCGATGCCGCCGATGATGCTCATGAGCGCGAAGCGGATCGAGAGGTCCACCGAGAAGACGTAGAACGGGTCCACGAAGCCCACGTACTGGGCCCAGAGGCCGCCGCACACCGAGGTGATCGCGGCGCTCGCCGCCACCGCCGCCACCTTCAGGCGCCGGCACGGGATGCCGAGCGCCTCCGCCGCGTCCTCGTCCTCCCGCACGCCCGCCAGCTGGTAGCCCGGACGCGAGGTCTCGAGGTAGCGCGCGACGAGGTAGACGCCCACCGCGAGGGCCAGGATCAGGTACACCCACGGGACCTTGGACTGGAAGCCCAGGCTGGCGAAGCCGGGCCGGAACGGGACCGGGATTCCTTCGGAGCCGGAGGTCACCGCGCGCCAGCGGCTGGCCAGGATCAGCAGCACCTGCGAGAACGCGATGGTGGCGAGGCCGAAGTAGGGGCCCTTGAGCCGGTTCGAGAGGTAGCCGATGACGAGCCCGGCCACGGTGGCGAGTCCGGCGCCCACCAGCAGGCCGAGCCACGGCGAGAGGCTCCAGCGCGTGGCCATGAGGGCCGCGGAGTAGGCGCCCAGGCCGAAGAACGCGGAGTGGCCCAGCGACACCTGGCCCGCGTAGCCGCCGGCCACGTTCCACGCGCCCGAGACCGCGCCCCAGAGCAGGATCAGGATCAGGCTGTCCAGCAGGAAGCCGTCGTGGGTGATCAGGGGGACCACCGCGGCGAGGCCGAAGAAGATCAGGGCGGGCAGGCTGGCACGCACGCGCGGGCTAGGCCCCGAGCGTCTCGGCGCCGCGCTGGCCGAAGAGGCCGGCGGGCCGGAACACGAGCACCGCGATGAAGAGCAGGAAGTAGATGACCTCCTTCCACGCGCTGCCGAGGTAGTAGGAGCCGGCCACCTCCACCCCGGCCACGATGAGGCTGCCCAGCAGCGCGCCCACCATGTCCCCGAGGCCGCCCAGCACCACCACCACGTAGGCCAGCAGCACGAACTGCAGCCCCGCGGTGGGGTAGACCGAGTAGAGCGGCGACATCAGCACCCCCGCGATCCCGACGCACACCAGCCCGATGGACCAGGCGAGACGGTAGACCCGGTCGGTGTCGATGCCCATCAGGGTGGCCGCCTCCACGTCCTGGGCGGTGGCGCGCATGATCCGGCCCGCCCGGGTCCAGCGCATGAACGCGACCAGGGCCGCGGTGAACAGCACCGCGACGACGAACGCCACCACCTGCGACAGGTTGAAGGCGGCGTCGCCGAGCCGGAGCACCACCGCGGAGTGCCAGGGGCGCACGAAGCGGAAGTCACCCGTCCACGCCACCAGGGCCGCGTTCTGCAGCACGATGGAGAGGCCCACGGTGGTGAAGATCTGCACGTTGTGGCTGGCCTTGACCACCCCCCGCATCACGAGCGCGTAGGTCAGCAGGCCGATGAGGAAGAACAGCGGCGCCGCCACCAGCAGGACCACGTAGGGGTCGAGGTGCCAGAGCGTGAACGACCAGAAGGCGAGGTACATCCCGAGCATCAGGAACTCGCCGTGGGCGAAGTTCACCACCCTCATGATGCCGAAGATGAGGGTGAGCCCCACCGAGATCAGGGCGTAGATGCCGCCCAGGAGCACGGTGGAGACGACGAGCTGCGGGACGGCGCCCACCGGGCGCGGGGCCCGTTACTTGCGCTGGTCCCAGGGGCCGAGCGGAATCCACTTGGCCCGCAGGGTCGAGAACTCCTCGGGCCACACCGTCACCATCTGGCCGTTCTGCCACTGCAGCATGTAGTGCTGCACGCGCTCGTTGGCGTTCTGGCCGTTCTCCGCGAACTTGACCCCCCAGCCGTTCAGCATGCTGCCCACCGGCAGGTCGAGGGAGAGCACCGCGGAGCGGAACTTGTCGAGGTCGTCCGACTTCGACTTGTCCAGGACCAGCTTCAGCAGCCAGAGGCCGGCGCCGGCCAGCCGATGGCTCGCGTAGGGCTCGGTGCCGGCCCGCTTCTTCACCGCCTCCGTGAAGTCGCGCTCGAGCTTCTGGGCCTCGGGGCGGAAGGCCTCGAGACGCAGGCCGGTGGAGGGCTCGGCGAGCACGAAGGGGCCGTTGCCCTCCGCGCCGAGGGCCTTGCCGAAGTCGGGCGAGCCGTAGCCGGTGGCGCCCGCGTGCACCAGGGCCTTGAACTGGAAGTTCTGCTCGCGGGACTGGCGCCAGAACAGCACCGCGTCGTTGCCGCGCGCGATGTGGTGGACGATGTCCGGGTTGACCTGCTTCAGCTTGGCCACGAGGGGGGAGAAGTCGTTGGTGGTGGCGAAGGCGTAGTACTCCATCGCCACCTCCTGCATCCCGAACTCCTTCTTGGCCCGCTCGCGCGCGGCCTCGGTGACCCCCTGGCCGTAGGAGGAGTCCTCGGACAGGAACGCGATCTTGAGCTGGTTCGGCTTCATGTTGAAGCGGGGGGCCAGGTGCTTGGCGATGAACTCGATGTTGTACCAGCCGAACCCGGTCCCGTCGATCTCGGTGCGGAACACGTTCTTGAGCCCGCGCCGGCTGAAGCGCGGGTCGACGCAGGAGGACTCCCAGTAGATCACGTTCTGGCGGGAGGCCGCCTCGCTGGCCGCGCCGCACAGGGTCGACGAATAGGTGCCGGTGATGATCTTCACGCCTTCCCGGGTGATGAGGCGATTCGCCTCGCTCGCCGCCGCGGTGGGGTCCACCGCGTCGCCCACCACGAAGGTGAGCTTCTTGCCCATGACCCCGCCGCGCTCGTTGATCAGGTCGCGCATGATCTCGTAGCCCTCGAGGTGCCGCTTGCCCTCGAAGGCGAGCGCGCCGGTCAGCGGCTCCAGGACCCCGATCTTGTACTCGCCCTGCAGGGCCTGGCCCTCGCTGCCGCCGATCAGGGCGGCGGACACCAGGGTCAGGGCGGTGAGCAGCACGACGGTGATCAAGGCGGGGCGACGCGGCATGGACGGTCCTCCTCGAAAGTAGGAACGGCTGCGCTGTTCTACCCCGCGCGGGCGTCGGGTGTCAACCGGCGTGACGCGCGCGTCGTGGTGCTAGACTGGCTTCCGTCCATGCCCGACGCCCCGCATCCGCCGCACCGCCACATCTCTCCCCAGACCGTTCGCTTCTGCCCGCTCTGCGGCGCCGCCCTGGCCCCGAAGGCCATGGAGGCCGGGAAGCGGCCGGAGATGGTATGCACCGGCTGCGAGTTCGTCTACTACATGACGCAGAAGGTGGTGGCGGGAACGATCCCGTGGCGGGACGGCCGGCTGCTGCTCACCCGGCGGGCCATCGAGCCGTCCCTGGGCAAGTGGACGTTCCCGGGCGGCTACGTCGACTGGGGCGAGACGGTGGAGGCGGCGGCGCTGCGCGAGACGTGGGAGGAGACGGGCCTCACGGTGGCGCTGGGCGGGCTGCTCGGCGTCTACTCCTACGCGACCTCGCCGGTGGTGATCGTGGTCTACCGGGCGCGCGTGCTGGGCGGGACCCTCACGCCCTGCCACGAGAACGATCGCCTGGAGTGGATGACCCCGGCGGAGGTTCCGTGGGACGCGCTGGCCTTTCCCTCGACGGTGGCCGCGATGCGCGATTTCCTGACGCGGCCGGACGACGGCGGTCCCACCGCCGGGAGCGCGCTACCCGCGTGAGGGCAGGGTGACGGTGGCCCGCCCGGTGACGACCTTCTCGCCCTTCTGATTCTCGGCCCAGAGATCGAGGTCGACCTGCCCGTCCTCGCGGCCCTGCGGAGGCCGCTTGGCGGTCACCCGGCCGCGGCAGGTGATCACGTCCCCCAGCCGCACCAGCGCCGCGAAGCGTACCGAGATCCGGCGCACGCACCCGACCCCGAGCCAGTTCGTCACCGACTGGGCCACGAAGCCCATCGACAGCATGCCGTGCGCGAACACCCCACCCATGCCCGCGGCCTTCGCGAAGGCGTCGTCCTGGTGGATCGGGTTGAAGTCGCCGGAGGCGCCCGCGTACCTGGTGAGCTGGATCTGCTGGATGGGCGGCTTCACCAGCGGCGGCATGGCGGCGTCGACCGCCAGGTCTTCCCAGTAGTGCTTGGCGTAGCGCATCAGAGCCTCACCACCGTGATGTGGCGCACCATGGAGACGATCTCGTTGTCGGCGTCGGTCACCGCCATCTCGCGCACCACGAACGCCATCGGCCCGGAGCGGCCCGTCTTCTCGTAGACGTCGGTGATGCGCGAGCGGCAGAGGTAGGTCTCGCCGGGACGGATCGGCTTGTAGGACTCGAACTCCTGCTCGCCGTGCAGGATGCGGGAGATGTCCACCCCCAGATCCTTGAGCACGGCACCGGTGTCCGCGTTCTCGTCGCGGAAGGTGATCGCGAAGGTCGGCGGGGCGATGATGTCACCCCACTCGGAGGCCCGCCCGACCGCGTCGTCCAGGTAGAACGGCGAGCAGTCGCCGATGGCGCGGGCGAACTCCTTGATCTTCCCCCGCTCCACCGTCACCGCGAACGGCGGGTACTCCTTGCCCTTGACGTCCTTGTTGACGGTGATGGCCATGATCGCTCCTCGGAGGCGTTCTCAGCGCGCGGGGCCGGCCTTGGCGGCGGCGCGCGCGAGGAAGCGCTCCATGCTCGACACCAGGTAGCGCTCGTGCCGGCCCTCCGCGATCTTCTCCACCTCGTCCCACGCCTCCACGTCGAACAGGCAGCGCCGCCCATCCGTCTCGCGCAGCACCGCGCGGGCCCGCACCGTCATGCCGATCGGGGTGGCGGCGAGATGGCGCATGTCGACCGCGGTGCCGACGGTGCCGCCGCCCGGGGGCAGGTGCGGGACCATGACCGCGTGCGCCGCGTTCTCCATCAGCGTCACCACGAACGGGGTCCCGAGCACGGTGACCCCGCGGTTACCGAGCACGTCGGCGGTCAGCGCGGGCGTCACCACCTGCTGGACTTCGGCGGTCTGTCCGGGCGAAAGCGGCATGGCGGTGTCCTCTTCTACCCCGATCGCTCCCTCACGTCAACGGAGCCGCGGCGCCCGCGCTCAGCGCTTCGGGAAGAGGATGAAGAGGAGCCCGAAGGCCACGAGCAGGCCCTCGATGATCCGGACGAAGCCCTCCTCGCTGAGCCGGTCGAGGAGCCGCCGGCCGATCCACGCGCCCGCGATCATGATCGCGCCCAGGAAGAGCCCGAGGGTCACGGTGGATCCGGTGATCAGGCCGTGGCGCTCGAACACCACGAGGCGCACCGCGTAGGTGCCCACCGTGCAGAGCGCGTCGGTGGCGATGTAGGCGCCGCGCCGCAGCCCGTAGCCGAGGAAGAACGGGCTGATGATGGGGCCGGTGGCGCCCACCAGCGCGGAGAGGAAGCCGAAGGCGCCGCCCACCGCCGGGAAGTGGCCCAGCCGCACCCGCACCCCGTGGCGCCTGAGCCAGCGGCGCAGGGGCACCGCCAGGAGCATGAACACCCCGAGCACTCGGCTGATCAGGGCCCCGTCGGCGCGGGAGTAGAGCGTGGCGCCCACGATGCCGGCGGGCGCCGCGCCGGCCAGGAACGCGACCACCACGCGGCCGTCGATCTCGGTGCGGCTGAACCACATGCGGGCGCCGTTGCCGAGCAGCATCGCCACCGTGAGGATCGGGACCGCGGCCTTGATGCCGAGCGTCCACGCGATGACCGGCACCATGATGACGCCGGTGCCGAAGCCGGCCACGCCGCCCACGACGGAGGCGACCAGCGCGGCGGCGCGGAGCGCGAGCCAGCCGAGCGCGTCCGGCATCAGGCGCGGGCCGGGCCGCGACCGCCGGAGCGCCGGGCGGAGCGCATGGCCGGGTAGTATACGCAACCGTGGCGGCCCGGCACGTATACTTGCCGGATGCCCGTCCTGCTCGCGGCGCTCGGCGCGCTGCTCATGTCGCTCGACTCCGCGATCAACATCGTGCTGCCCGCGATGGCGGACGCGTTCTCGGTCGAGGCCGCCGCCGTCCGCTGGGTGATCATCTGCTACGTGCTGACCTACGCAGTCACCGCGTTCGCGGCGGGCGTGCTCGCCGACCGCCTGGGGCCCGGGCCGGTGTTCACCGCGGGGCTCTGGCTCTCGGGCGCGACGTTCCTCGGCTACCTCGCCGCCCCCGGCTACGGCACCGTGCTCCTCCTGCGGGCCGCGCAGGGCTTCGGGGGCGGGCTCGTGTACGGCACCGCTCCCGCGCTGGTGACGCTCTCGCTGCCGCCGGCCCGCCACGGCCGCGGGCTCGGCTCGATGAGCCTCGGGCTCGGGGTCGGGCTCGGGATCGGCCCGCTCCTGGGCGGCGTGATGCTCGAGCACTGGGGCTGGGCCTCGACGTTCCTCTTCCGCGCGCCCCTGTTCCTCGCGCTCGCGGTCCTGGCCCAGAGCCAGGCGCGCCGGCTCCGCGGCGCCATGCCGGGCGGCGCCCGCCGGCTGCCCGCGCTCGCGCCCGCGATCGCAGACGTCGCGCGGCTGCCGGTGCTGCGGGCCGCGCTGCTCGCGTTCCTCTCCAACTACGCCCAGTTCGCGGTGTGGCTGCTCGCGCCGTTCTTCCTGGTGGGCACGCTCGGCCTGTCGCCCACGGTGGGCGGCCTCGTCTTCGCGCTCACGCCGCTCGGCAACGCGCTGGTCGCGCCGCTCGGCGGCTGGGCCACGGATCGGGTGGGCCCGCGCGCGCCGCTCGCGTGCGGGCTCGCGCTCGAGGTTGCGGGCCTCCTCCTGATCGCGACGCTCACCGGGGCCACACCGCTCGCGCTGGTGGCCCTGGGCCTGGCCCTGGTCGGCCTCGGGGTCGGCCTGTTCCAGGTGCCGAACCTGGCCCTGCTGATGGCGTCGTTTCCCCCCGCGCAGCAGGGGGTGGCGGGCGGCCTCGCGTTCCTCTCCCGCACGCTCGGCAGCGCGCTCGGCGTGCAGGTCACCGCCGCGCTCTTCGCGGCGCGGCTCGCGCGCGAGGGCTTCCTGCCCGCCTTCCACGCCGCGTTCGTGGGCGCGGGCGCGGTGTGCGCGGTGGCGGCGGTGCTGGCGATCCTGCCCGGAGGCCGGGGGCGTGCGACCGGAGCGGCCGCCTCCGGTCGATGACGGCGCCGCCCCGGACCTATCGCTGGGTGATCCTCTCCGTCTGCGTGCTCGGCTTCATGCAGACGCACGTGCAGCGGGTGGGGTTCGCCCCCCTCATCCCGACCTTCATCGAGGACATGAGGCTCAGCTACGCGGCGGCGGGCACCATCATGGCCGCCTACTTCTGGTCCTACGCGCTCGTGCAGGTGCCGATCGGCATGCTGACCGACCGCCTGGGAGCGCGGCGGGTGATGCTCGGCTGCATGGGCGTGCTCGCGGTGGGCGCGCTCGCCTTCGCGCTCGCCGGGAGCTTCGCGCAGAGCCTGCTCGCGCGCGTCGTGGTGGGCGCGGGCGCGGCCGCGACGTGGCTGCCGGGACTGCGGCTGATCCACGAATGGTTCCCGCTCCGCGAGCGCGGCCTCGCGACCGGGCTGTTCTCGGCGGGCGGCGGCGTCGGCGCCACCGCCGCCCTGCTGCTCCTGCCGGTGCTGGCCGGCCATCTGGGCTGGCGCCTGGGCTACGGGCTTCTGGCGGTGCCGGTGCTGGTGACGATGGGAGCGGTGTGGCTGCTCGTGGGTCCGGATCCGCGGCCCCACGGCGGGGCCGCGATGCCCGGCGGGTTCGCGCGCTCGATGCTCGAGGTGCTGGGCACGCCCGCCCTCTGGCCGTTCAACGTCTACGTGCTGTTCTCCTACGGCGGCTACTTCGCCCTGCTCACCTGGCTGCCCACCTTCCTCGTGCGGAGCGAAGGGCTCGGCCAGGCCGCGGCCGGCGTGGTCACCGCGCTGATCACCGCCGGCACGATCGTGTCCTGGCCGCTGGCCGGCGCGCTCTCCGATCGCTTCGGCCGGCGCAAGCCGATCTTCCTGGTCAGCCAGGCGATGGCGGTCCTGGTGTGCGCGGCCTTCGCGTTTCTGGTGCCGGGGCGCGGCCTGGCCGCGGCCGCGGTGACCGCGGCCCTCACCGGCCTCCTGCTGGGCGGCCTCATCACGCCCTTCGTGATGGTGACCGAGCTGGTGCCGCCGCGCCTGATGGGGACCGCGTCGGGGATGGTGAACCTGTTCTCGTTCGTGGGCGGGCTCGCGGTCCCGGTGGCGCTGGGCTGGGCCCTCGACCGCACCGGCAGCTTTGCGGCCGCATTCGCGGCCTGCGCCGCGTTCGAGGTGGTGGCGCTCGCCATCGCCTGCTTCACGCGGGAGACCGGCGGCCGGGCGGCTACGGCTTCGGGATCCGGAGCGTCTTGCTGATCATGAGGCTGCCCGAGAGGAGGAAGAGCAGGCTCACCAGGTGGAAGGAGAGGCCCAGCACGCGCACCGGATAGAGATCCTGGTAGTGAAACGCCAGCATGAGGAGCCCGAGCGGCACCACGCTGGTCGGGATCGGGGTGCCCTCGAAGTAGGTGACCTTGCCGGTCTCCCGCGAGAGATCGGCGGCGGTCACGTTGTAGCGCGCCAGGCGGCTCACCCCGCAGCCCACGAAGTACATCAGGATCGCCTGGTCCACGACGCGGTCGAGGCCCGCCGCGTAGGCGATGCCGGCGGGGGCCACCCCGAACGAGATCACGTCGGCGAGGGAGTCGAGCTCGCGTCCCAGCGGCGAGCCGCCGTGGCGCCAGCGCGCCACGCGTCCGTCCAGCACGTCGAACACCAGGGCCAGCGGCACCAGGGCCGCGGCCACCCAGAGGTGGCGCCGGTCCCCGGAGGCCAGGAAGCGCATGGTGGCGAACAGGGCGGCCACCCCGCAGAAGCCGTTGGCGAAGGTGAAGAGATCGGCGAGGTGGAAATCGCGCAGCATCGAGAAGTGCCGCCGGGGCGTGCTCGCCGCCATCGATCAGCCGCTCCGCGGCGCCGCCGCGCCGGTCACGTAGGTCGCGAACAGCTCGTCGAGGGCGCGCGCCGGATCGTCGGTGAGCCCGGCGTGCACCGGGGAGGGCTGCAGCACGTCGGAGCGCGGGGCGGTGAGCCAGTGGAAGCGCTCCGACGGCGGCGCCAGCGCGATCGGCCCCGCGGCGGGGTCGCCCGCGGCCACCGCGCAGGCCGAGGCGAGGTAGCGCTCGAGGAGCTCGTGGTCCACGTCCGGCACCCGCGCCTTCAGCACGTCGAGCCCGGTGAGGGTGCGCATCCCGAGGTAGCCCGCGGTGCGGGCGTGGAGCACGACGCCCACCGGCACGAAGGCGCCCAGGTGCACGTGGGGCACCGCGCGCAGCACCGCGAAGTCGTACGCGATGGCGCCCTCCGGGCTCATCGGCGCGCGGACAGACGGCGCGCGGGCGTGCGGCGCGCCTCGGCCTGCGCCCGCCCCGCCTCCGCCACGAAGTCGCGCGGCGGACGCAGGCGCGTCGCGAGGTAGTCCCGGTAGCGCGCGCGGGCCGCCGCCGGGCTCGCGAACTCGGCCACGTCGTGCGGGTCGCGCGGCGCGGGCCGCAGCAGGTCGTCGGGCACCTGGGCCAGGATCGCGGCGATCGCCTCGGGCGTGAGCGCCCCCGCCAGCGCGCGGTCGACGGTGGTCAGGTCGCGGGCGCGGTCCAGCAGCACGTGGTCGCGGATGCGCGCGAAGGGTGTGCGGGTCCGTGCCTCGTCCACGGACGTCCAGTCGTGGTGCGCGTACAGTGCGCCGCCGTGATCGATCAGCCACGGGCGCCGCCGCCACACCAGGAGGTTCGGGTTGCGGGGCGTGCGGTCGGGATTGGTGACGAGGGCGTCCAGCCACACGAGCCGGGTGGCGAAGTCCGGATCGACGAGGTCGCCGGCCGCGGCGGCGTCGAAGTTGAACGCCCCGTCGAGGTAGCGCAGCCCCACGTTGACCCCGTGGCTGCCGCGCAGGATGTCCTGGATCTCCGGATCGGGCTCGCTCCGGCCGAAGGCGGGCGAGAGCTCGACCAGCGCCAGGTCGGGGACCGGGAGGCCGAGCGTCCGGGCGAGCAGGCCCACCACCAGCTCCGCCACGAGGGCCTTGGGGCCCTGGCCGGCGCCGCGAAACTTCACGACGAACAATCCGCCCCCGTCCGTGTCCACCACCGCGGGCAACGATCCGCCCTCCCGGAGGGGCTGCACGTAGCGGGTCGCCGCGAGACGCGCGAGCGAAGGTGGCGTGGACATCCTCGCCCAGGACTGTACTACACGCCCGCAGGCCCGGGGTATGATGCGGCCCATGGAGATCCTCGATCCGGTCGGTCCGTCCACCGCGGCCACCCGCACCCTCGCGCCCCGGCCCGCCACCCTGCAGGGCGCGGTCATCGGCGTTCTCGACAACTCCAAGCCGAACGCGCGCGTGCTGCTGGAAGGCGTGGCGCGGGCCCTCGCGGCCAAGCTGGGCGCGGCGGAGGTGCGCGCGTGGCGCAAGCCGGGCGCCTCCATCGGCGCCACGCGCGCGGTGCTCGACGAGATGGCCGCGGCCTGCGGGGCCGTCCTCACCGCCTCCGCCGACTGAGGGTCGTGCACGTCGTGGAGTATCCACGACGCCACGGAGCTGGAAGGGCGGGGGGTCGCCACCGTCGTCCTGGGCACGCACGAGTTCCGCCCGCTCGCGCTCGCGGAGGCGCGGGCCAAGGGCATGCCCGGCCTCGGCATCGTCACGGTGCCGCATCCCATCGGCGGCATTCCCGAGGAGCAGGTGGCGCGCAAGGCGGCCGCCGCGGTGGAGCAGGTGGTGGGCGCGCTGATCGGCACGGTGGCGGCGGGGGGCGCGCCGGCCCCGCCCGCGGAGGCGCCGGTGGCGCGCCACCGGGCGCCCGACGACCTCCTCGAGTTCCAGGCCTTCCTGATGGACCGCGGCTGGGGCGACGGCCTGCCCGCCATTCCCGCCACCCCCGAGCGGGTGGCCGCGATGCTCCGCGGCACGGGACGCCCCGCCGGCGACACGGTGGCGATCCTGCCGCCGCGGCTCGGGCGCGCCACCGTCGAGGTGGTGGCGGTGAACGCGGTGCTGGCGGGGGCGCTGCCCGAGCACCTGCCGGTGATCCTGGCCGCGGTCGAGGCGGTGGGGCAGCCCGCCTTCAACCTCCAGGCGATCCAGACCACCACGCATCCCTGCTCGCCGCTCATCATCGTGAACGGGCCGATCGCGGCCCGGCTCGGGATCAACGGGGCGGGCAACGCGCTCGGGCAGGGCCATCGCGCGAACGCGGTGATCGGGCGCGCCCTGCGGCTGGTGCTCCAGAACGCGGGCGGCGCGCGGCCCGGGCACGAGGACCGCGCCACCCAGGGCCACCCGGGCAAGTACAGCTACTGCGTGGCCGAGAACGAGTCCGCCTCGCCGTGGGAGCCGCTGTCGGTGGAGCGGGGCTTCCCGCGCGAGGCGAGCACGGTGACGGCGTGCGGCTCGGAGGCGCCCCACAACATCAACGACCACGGCTCGTCCACGCCGGAAGGGATCCTCACCACGGTGGCGGGCAGCGTCGCCACCACCGGCAGCAACAACATCTATCTCGGCGGGGAGCCCCTGGTGATGCTGGGGCCCGAGCACGCGGCCACCGTGGCGGGCGGCGGATGGAGCAAGGCCGACTTCAAGCGCGCGCTGTGGGAGCGGGCCCAGGTGCCGCTCTCCCGCTTCGATCCCTCGAACATCGAGCGCTTCGCGGTCATCCACCCGGCCGGCTTCAAGGACCGGCCGCCCGGGACGCTCGCGCCCATCGCCCGGGAGTGGAGCGACATCATGGTGGTGGTCGCGGGCGGCGCGGGGAAGCACTCGGTGTTCGTGCCCACCTTCGGGGCTACCCGGTCGGTGACCCTGCGGATCGAGGCGTGACCCGCGGCGGCTTCGCCGCGCTCCTCGTCGGGCTCGGGCTGGTGCTCGCGGGGCCCGCCCTCGCCGAGATGACCCCGCCGCCGCCCGCGCGTCGCGGGCCGGCCGCGTCCGCGGCGGAGCAGGCGTACGCGCGCGGGGTCGAGGCCGCCCGGTCCCGCGAGTGGGCCGCGGCGGAGGCCGCCTTCGCCCGCGCGGTCGCCCTCCGGGCCGACCACGCGGAGGCCTGGAACGGGCTCGGCCACGCGCTCCGCCACCAGGGCAAGTATCCCGCCTCGCTCGAGGCCTACGAGCGGGCGCTCCGCCTCCGGCCCGACTATCCGGACGCGCTCGAGTACCTGGGCGAGGCCTACGTGCAGATGGGGCGGCTCGAGGACGCCCGGCGCGTGCTGGAGCGGCTGCGCCCGCTGGATGCCGAGCGGGCCCGCGAGCTGTCCGAGGCTATCGCGAAGGGGAAGTGACCGAGTAGAGCCGCTCGAAGTACTCGCGGACCATCCGGTCCGAGGAGAAGCGCTCCACTCCCATCCGGATCGAGGCCCGCATCATGCGCGTCCAGCGCGGACGGTCGGCGTAGGTCGGCAGCACCTCGGTCTCGAGCGTGTCGTAGAGCGCGCGCAGGTCCCGCGGGTCGGGATCGCCGCTCACGGTGCCGTCGCCGATGGCCCAGCCGGTGACCCCGTGCTCGCAGCCCTCGGGCCACCAGCCGTCCAGCACCGAGAGGTTGAGGGTGCCGTTCATGGCCGCCTTCATGCCCGAGGTGCCGCTCGCCTCCATCGGCCGCCGCGGGGTGTTGAGCCACACGTCGCAGCCGCGGGTGAGCAGGCGGCCCAGCCCCATGTCGTAGTCCTCGAGGAACGCCACGCTCTCCGGCCACTGGCGCAGCGCCTCCACCAGGCGCGCGATCACCGCCTTGCCCTCGTGGTCGGCGGGATGGGCCTTGCCCGCGAAGAGCAGTTGCACGCGATGCCGCTTCACGAGGGTGGCGAAGCGCCCCGGGTCGCGCAGCAGGAGATCGGGGCGCTTGTAGGTGGCGGCCCGACGCGCGAAGCCGATGGTGAGGGCGTCGGGATCCAGGCGGGTGCCGGTGCGCGCGCGCACCTCCGCGAGCAGCTCGCACTTGAGCGCGCGCTTGGCCGCGACCAGCCGCTCGTCGTTGCCCTGGGCGCCCGCGATGCGCGGATCCTGCCAGGTGCCGGGGTGCACGCCGTTGGTGATCGCGATGATGGGCGCCGCGTTCTCCACGTGGGCCCACATCGCGCGGGCGGTCTCGCCGTGCAGCTGGGCCACCGCGTTGGCCACGTGGGCGAGGCGCAGCCCCGCCACCGTCATGTTGAACGGGTCCCCGCCGATCTCGGCGAGCTCGGCCGCCACCAGCTCGCAGCCCGCCCCCAGCCGCCGCAGCTCGGACAGGGCGTGCACCTCGTTGCCCGCGGGCACCGGGGTGTGGGTGGTGAACACGATGGACCGGCGCGCCGCGCGCCACGCCTCGTGGAAGGACGCGCCGGTCTCCATGCGGTCCGCGATCAGCTCGATGCCCGCGAACACCGCGTGCCCCTCGTTGAAGTGGTAGCGGTCGATGGGCAGGTGGAGCGCGCGCAGCGCGCGGACGCCGCCGATGCCGAGCAGCATCTCCTGGGCCACGCGGCAGTCCGGTCGCGGGTCGTAGAGCCGCCGCGTGATCCACGCGTCGCGCGGATCGGTGGGGTCGAGCAGGTAGAGCGGGGCGATCGCGTAGCGGCCCACGCGCCAGACCCGGCACTCGACCTCGCGCGCGGCGACGCGCACCCGGACGCGCGCGCCGGTGTCGACGAGCCCGTCGGTCTTCTGCTCGGCCCACTCGTCGTACGGATAGCCGTCGGGGCCGATGTGCTGCGAGGTGTAGCCCTGGCTCCACCGCAGGCCCACCCCCACCACCGGCAGGCCCAGATCGCCGGCGGACTTCATGAAGTCGCCCGCGAGCACGCCGAGCCCGCCCGCGTAGGAGTGGAACTGCTCGTGCAGGCCGAACTCCATGGAGAAGTACGCCACCCGCGGCAGGTCGCGGCGGCTGGCGGACGCGGACGGAAGAGAGGTCACCGAGTTCAGGATAGGGCAAAGCGAAATGAACGCAAAGCCCACAACCGGGTCACGGCCCGCCCGAGCCACCTTCCCGGGCGCGCGGACGCCAGGGGCCGGTGATGAGACGCGCCCCCCGCTGCCAGCTCACGTAGGCCCAGGCCCATTCGAAGAGCACCAGGAACCGGTTGCGGAATCCGATGAGGAACGCGATGTGCACGAACAGCCACGCGAGCCACGCGACGAGCCCGGAGAGACGCCGGCGGCCGATCACCGCCACCGCGGCGGCCCGACCGATGGTCGCCATGCTGCCGCGGTCGCGATAGTGGAACGGCTCGGTGGGCTCGCCGGCGAGGCGGTGGAGGACGTTGCGGGCCGCCGCGCGTCCCTGCTGCAGCGCCACCGGAGCCAGTCCGGGCAGCGGCCGACCGTCGTCGCCGGTGAAGGCGCAGAGGTCGCCGATCACGAACGCCTCGGGGTGGCCGGGGATGGACAGGTCGCGCTCCGCCGCCACGCGGCCGGCGCGATCGAGCGGCACTCCCAGCGTGCGGCCGAGCGGAGACGCGGCGACCCCGGCGGCCCACAGCACGGTGCGGGCGCGGATCTGCTCGCCGCCGAGCCACACCGCGTCGGGGGTGACGCGGGTGACGGTGGCGCCGGTGCGCACCTCGACGCCGATCCGGGTGAGGGCCTCGGCCGCGCGCGCGGGCAGGGGATCGGGAAAGGTCGAGAGGATGCGGGGGCCGCCCTCGAGCAGGATGATGCGGGCCCGGGTCGGGTCGATGTGCCGGAAGTCGCGCGCGATGGTCTCCCGCGAGATCTCGGCCAGCGCCCCGGCCAGCTCGACGCCGGTCGGCCCGCCGCCCACCACCACGAAGGTGAGCAGCGCGCGCTGCTCGGCGCCGTCCGTCTGCCGCTCCGCCTCCTCGTAGGCGAGCAGCACCCGGCGGCGGATCTCGACCGCGTCCTCCAGCGTCTTGAGGCTCGGCGCGAGCGGCTCCCAGTCGTCGTGGCCGAAGTAGGAGTGGCCCGCTCCCGCCGCCAGCACCACCGCGTCGTAGGTGAGCGCGCCGTCGGGCAGCTCGAGGCGCCGCGCGGCCAGGTCCACCGCGCGCACCTCGGCCAGGAGGACGGTGACGTTCCGCGCGTGGCGCAGGATCGAGCGCAGCGGGATCGCGATGTCCGACTCGTTCAACGCCGCGGTCGCCACCTGGTAGAGCAGCGGCTGGAAGAGGTGATGGTTCCGCCGGTCGAGGAGGGTGACGCGCACCGGCGTCCCCGCGAGGCCGCGCGCGGCGTAGAGACCGCCGAAGCCGCCGCCCACGATCGCCACGTGCGGCCGTGCGTCGGACCCGCTCACCGACTCATCTTCCGGGCGTCCGCCGGGCGTGTCAATCGACAGGTGGGCGTGGGCCGAGCGCCTTGACAGCACGGGCACTTGGCCCTACGGTGGCGCCACAGGAGGGAGCCTGCCATGACCGCGCGGATCTCGTCTCAGCGCTACAGCGTCTCGGACTACCAGGAGGCGCTCGATCTCTGCTACCAGCGGGGCTGGACCGACGGCCTGCCGGTGGTGCCGCCGACCGAGCCGGCGGTGCGGGCCATGCTCGACGCGGTCGGGCTCGAGCCCGACGCGCAGATCGCCTTCATCACCAACCGGCAGGTGGCGATCAGCGCCGAGAAGGTCGCGATCAACGCGGTGATGGCGGGCTGCCGGCCCGAGTACATGCCGGTGGTGGTGGCCGCGATCGAGGGCATCGCCGATCCGCGCTGGGGCTATCACGGACCGGCCACCTCGACCGGGAGCGCGGCGGTGCTGACCATCGTGAACGGGCCCATCGCGCAGCGCCTCGACATCAACTGCGGCGACAACCTCTTCGGCCCGGGCTGGCGGGCCAACGCGACCATCGGGCGCGCGATCCGTCTCGTGATGCGCAACGTGATCGGCACCCTGCCGGGACGCCTCGACCGCGGCACCTTCGGACACCCGGGCCGCTACACGTACGTGATCGCGGAGAACGAGGCGGAGAGCCCGTGGACGCCGCTGCACGTGGAGCGCATCGGCTGCCGGCCCACCGACAGCGCGGTCACCGTGATGGCGGCGCTGGCCCCCATGCAGTTCTACAACCAGCTCTCCGCCACCGCGGCGGGCGTGCTGGGGACCGCGTGCGACGCCATGCGGTACCCGGGGCAGGTGGGGCAGCCCAACTATTGCGTGGTGATCGGCGGCGAGCACATGCGCACCATCGCGGCCGACGGCTGGTCCAAGGCGGACATCCGCAAGTTCATCTTCGAGAACACCACCAACACGCTCGCGCACCTGAAGCGGACCGCGCGTATCCCGGGCGAGGTCAAGCCGGGCGACGAGACCGCGACGCGGCCGCTGGTGATCTCGCCGGACGATATCCTGGTGGTGGCGGCGGGCGGGCGCGCCGGCTCCTTCTCCTGCTACATTCCGGGCTGGGGCAGCCGCACCTCGTCGGAGGCAGTGACGGTGGTCATCAAGGAAAGGAGCGCATGATGGCGGGCTTCGAGATCCTCGACCCCACGGTCGAGCCGCGGCGTCAGCCGCTGACCTACGTGCCGCGCCCGGACTCCCTCCGGGGCAAGCGGATCGGGCTGGTGGAGAACACCAAGTTCAACTCGGACAAGCTGCTCCTGAAGATCGGCGAGATCCTCAAGACGGAGTACGGGGCCGCCGAGACCCGGATGTGGCGCAAGCACAACGCGGGGGTGCCCGCGCACAAGGAGATCCTCGACGAGGCCGCGCGCACCGTGGACGTCGTCGTGGCCGGGATCGGGGACTGAGGGTCCTGCTCGTCGGGCAGTGTGCTCGACGGAATCGTGTTCGAGAAGGCGGGGATGCCGGCGGCCTCCATCGTGACCGACGTGTTCCAGAGCACCGGACACGCCATGGCGCAGTCCTGGGGCGTCCCCGAGTACAAGTTCCTGGCCATGCCGCACCCGATCGCCAACCTGTCCGAAGCCGAGCTCGACGCCCGGGCCCGCGCCATCGCGCCCGAGATCGTCAGCCTGCTCCTCAAGGGCCAGGAAGGCTGAGGTACGGACGCCGAACCGCGACCGGTTGTCCGCCGCTGGGGGAGTGCGGGGGCCATGTCGGGGCCCCCGCAGGTGAAGGGTCTGAAGAAGTGAACGGTAGCTGCGGCACGGGTTCCCGGGGCGACCGGTTGTCCGCC